>Ga0306912_1000033_pt1 | contig 80634 bp, 59 predicted proteins | sample AntRauFillE10628_FD_190443 | JGI IMG/M metagenome (GOLD analysis project Ga0306912, IMG submission 190443) | Saline lake microbial communities from Rauer Islands, Antarctica - Metagenome Filla E10 #628 (v2) (version 2) | ecosystem: Environmental > Aquatic > Non-marine Saline and Alkaline >...
TCGCAGAGTGAATTTTCTTTCTATAGCTTCCTCTGGCTAACTTTGAATTATTCATGCTCGGATAGGTTCTGTTCGAAAGAAAAAGATATAACAGTTGACTTTCGGGATCGGCCCAGGCAGCGATGCCAGTAAACCCGAGATGTCCAAAAGTGGCAGAAGAGGCCCATTCTGACATATTTTCACTTTTACTCTCATCCAATTGTTTCATATCAAAACCAACGCCTCTTCTACTCGCACCTGGTACTCGCTGAGTAAATCGCTCTATGGTCGCCGCCTTCAAAAAGCGTTCGCCTCCGTAGACCCCTTTGTTGAGAAACATTTGGAAAATAGCGGCGAGCTCTTGCGTGTTGGAAAAGAGACCGGCATGACCACTGACTCCTCCCAGCATAGCAGCTCCCATATCGTGAACGAAGCCTTGCAGCACTTGCATTCTAAAATAATCGTCGTATTCCGTAGGCACGATAGAGGCAGGCGAAATGAAGCTGGCCAGCGGCTGGAATCCGGTCCTTTTTAGTCCCATTGGTCCGTAAAATTCTTCCTCTACCATTTGATCCAGGCTCCTCCCATCCACCGAATGAATAAGCCGCGCCAAAAGAATAAGTCCCAGATCGCTATATTTATAGTGCCCGGCATTTCTCACTGGGGATTCCAGGATACAGCGATAGATACTATCGACATAGGACGTTTTCATAAAAATCTGGTCCGCCACCGGAACGGAGTAAGATCGGCTCTTCTCTTCATGATAATAGAGAGTCGAAGGAAAAGACTTTCCGCCCACTTTTTGCTCGAGCGTCTGCTTATAAAAAGGAATCCACGGTTTGAGCCCTGCACGGTGGGAAAGAATATCAATTATTTTCAACTCTTCTTTATTGGTACCTATTACTTCTGGTAAGTACTTGGCCAGGGGAGCATACAGGTCGATTCGGCCTTCCTCGTAAAGCTTCATAATAGCCAAAGTAGTAGCGGCCACCTTTGTCACTGAAGCTAAATCGTAAACATCTGAGAGCAGCGCTCTATTTTTCTTCTCGTAAGTGTGATACCCAAAGGATTTATGATAGATGACTTTGCTTTCTTTAGCGACCAAAATTTGACAGCTGGGAGCGGCCTTATTTGCAATGAGCTCTTCTGCCAGAGTATCAATTTTTTGTAACCTCTTGGAGCTCATTCCTACACTCTCAGGCGTAGCCCAACTCAATCGCTTCATATCCGGAATATAGAATGACCTACCTTCTTCAAATATTCCCGCACTCACGGGCAATCGTCCACGAATTTCCCGCGCGCCAAATAACATCTGGGCTGCTATTCTTTGGGCCGTAGGATGGTCTTCATAGGCGACCAGAATATGATCTAAGAACTCTATTGAGGGCAGTGCATAGGGCGAGCCGAAAAGCACGACCACAACTTGGGTTTTTTCGCTAAGCCGTTTGAGAAAATAGATTGTCTCTTCTGTGATCCCATAATTATTGCTCGATGTGTTTGACAGGTCGTGAATCCCGACAAAAACCAAATCCATGACCTCCAGTTGCAATAACATATTTTTGGTGGGAGACGACTGAAAATATTTATCGACCGAAAAATCAATAACCGTATTATATTTTTTTAATTGACGTGTGAAAGGCGTAGGGCCATTCGCCCCAATACTCAAAGCACCCATGAGTCCAGGCCCTACTTTTTTTACTGGTATTTTATTGTTCTCGTTTTTTATACAACTAATGCTATTCTGATAAATAGTTTCAGTCACCACCTCCCATTCAGGCCGAGATGTCATATTTTTTTCATCGATTTCTCGAGGATCAATAGACTGCTCTTCCGTATGCAGACCCAATCTGTACTTTAAGGATAAAATTCGTTTTACATGCGCTTCCAATTCTGCTGCACTCAATCGATTTTGTTTTACCGCCAGTACCAGGGCCCTAAATACGACCGGAATATTTGAGGGCAGACAAATCATATCATTGCCAGCTTCTATCGCCAAGACCTCGGCTTCTCCCGGACTAAAATGGCGCGTGACGCCTTTCATTTCCATAGCATCAGTGATAATGAGTCCCTCAAAACCCATTTCCTCCCGCAATAGGCCTTGAATTGTCGGCCTTGAAAGAGTCGTAGGCCGATTCGGTCTATCGTCTAAAGCGGGAATACTCAAATGTGCCACCATAATCGCAGGAACACCTGCTGCTATCATCTGACGAAAGGGATATAACTCTATGCTATCCAGTCTCTCTCTGCTGTGCGTAATAACGGGCAAACCCAGATGAGAATCTACATCTGTATCGCCATGTCCGGGAAAGTGCTTTGCGCAGGCGGCCACCTGAGAGGCGTGCATCCCTTTCATATAAGCTATTCCATGTCGGCTCACTCGCTCTGGATTCTCCCCAAAGGAACGGTAATTTATCACAGGATTTTGTGGGTTATTATTGACATCAACGACTGGGGCGAAATTCATATGAACCCCAATTTCTCGCAGTTGACTTCCGATCCAATACCCCATTTGTTCAGTAACTTTCGAAGATATTCCATCGATCGCTCCAACTGTCATCTGTTTTGGAAAAGAGTAGCCGTCTGACTTGAAACGCATTCCCGTCCCCCACTCTGCATCCATACTAACCAATAATGGCGTTTTTGCCAGGTTTTGATACTCCTTAGTCAATTCGGCCTGGCGTTTAGGGGTGCCTTGAAAAAAACACAACCCACCGACATGATATTCACTGATGAATCGCTCGACGGCTTGAATATGTCGTGGACCCAAATCAGAATGTGCCCGAATCATAAGCAATTGGCCAACTCGCTCCTCCAAACTCATTTCGAGATATACAGAATCGACCCATTGCGTTAGATCCTGGCTCCTCAGGGAACCAGAAAAAATGAAAAGCGCCGCCAGGAATAGTAAATAGTTTCTCATTATTCGCCATCATTTTTTTCAAAGAGCGAGGGATCAATTTCTTTGGCGCGTTCCATGTAAACTTGTCCCGAATCTAACTGCCCATTCTGCATGTATGCAGCTCCGAGATTATAATAGGAACGGGCTTCTCCTGCCTTCATCTGCAATGCCTGTTTAAAGAAGCGTATGGCTTGGTCCGATCGTCCTGAAAAACCATAAGCAACGCCCAAAAGTCTCAAGGTTTCATAGTCGTTGGGATTCATCTCATATGCTTTGTTGAGGTAACGCACAGCGGACGACAAATCTTGCTTTTCTTCCCCGTAATACTGCCCGGCGGAACGATAAGCCAAGGCTAGGTTTGAATTGGCATCTGGATCATTAGGATCCAATTGCAAACAGTTTTTATATTGCTCGATCGCCGTCTCATAGTCCCGGAGGTAAAAATAGGCGTTACCTTTTTGTAAAAATGCATTTTTATAGGTTGGATGTAATTCCAGCGCTCGGTTGCTTTTGGGCAGTGCTTTTCGGGCCCACATTTTTTGCTCTTCTGTAGAATTGGCCAGTCCTGCCACTCTATTGTACTCACCTGCGGCTGCGTTATTCACCTTAGCACTGTTTTTAGAAGTCTCAACATCTGTAGTAAACAAAGTGAAATTTGACTTCCAGGCCGGCATTCTAAGGCCAACAGCAATTACATACAGTGTAATGACAGCAATGCCAATCCCAGTCCGAATACCAGGTGACAATCTTCGCGTCGCTGCCTGAGAGAAAAGAAAATACGACACAATCATAGCAAACCCCAAAGAAGAAATAAACAAAAAGCGCTCAGACAAGAAAGTACCTACATTGATGAGGATGTTAGACATGGGAAAAAGCGCGACAATAAACCAAAGCCAGCCCCAGGCCGCAATATTTGATGCTTTTATTTTTTTGAAAGCCCAAAAAGTAAGTCCTCCATATAATAAAAGTGACAAGTACATTCGATAATCCGAGTAGGATATTATGGGTAACTGCAGTGGGTAATAATCGTGAGTAAGTGGCCAAGGCCAAATGATTAATTTTAGGTAAGTCAACAAGCCCAAAAGAATGGTAGGAATACGTTCTATGTAGCTGAGTACTTCGTAGCTGTTTCCATTCCACTGCATAAAGGGGTTATTCATGAGTTCACGGGGCTCTTCCCCTCCACCTATGGTGCCCAGTACAGCATACCGCGCTAATAAGTATATTAGGAGTCCACTGCCGAAGAGACCAAACGATAGGGTCGCGTGTTTCTTCCTCTCTTGCAGCCATAAAAGGGCCGGGAAAATCAAGACAAAAACAGCCGCATTTTCCTTGGAGAACATCGCTACCAAAAAGAATACAAAGGCCAGAACATAATGTCGAATGGAGTCTCCCCTCCATAGGATAAGAGCAGCTGCGACAGCGCCTAAAAGCGCCATAATTTCATCTCGTCCTTTGATATTACATACCACCTCTGTATGGATGGGATGCGCCAGAAAAATCAAGCTTGTCCACAAAGCCCATTGAGCACCCTTAGGGAATTTCCGAAACAACTGAAACAAAAACAAGTAAATCAAGCCACATAAAAGGCCATAATACAGTACATTGAAAAAATGCCCTACAGCTGGGGAAAAGCCAAAAAGAGTACCTTCCAGAGCAAAAATTGTTGGTGTGAAGGGGCGATATCTACCACCGGCCACAAGACTTGATTTCGAGTCGTCCTGAAAAAAGCCATAGAAAGTGTCATGTGTCCATAAATCAGGAATGCCCTGGATGCCCTTTTGAGTAAATACATTTTCTTCTATTACAATCGCATCATCTTGAGTGTACTCAAAACTCAAAGTGGGTAAGTATAGCACGATGGCAAGCAAGGCTATTGTTAGCGGTGCTGGCAGAAAGAACAGTCGAGGGTATGCAGTTGATGTGTCTTCCATAGATTAGTCCAATGAATGAAAAAGTAAATATAAGCAATGAACTCCAGTGCTGCATTCCTAAGGCCCCTCAAATATCACCGCAAACTCGAAGAAAAAAAACTCCCTTACTAAAGCCATTGGAAACTCAAAAAATGTAGTTTTTTATACACTTTATCAAAACACACCTTTCATTCGTTTTTTATCGTCCGGCATGGACGAGCAATACGGACACATCTGACGGGGAAACTCCACTGATTCTACTCGCCTGACCAATAGTCAGTGGTTTAATTTTAGAGAGTTTCTCTCTGGCTTCCGAAGAAAGGGATTCGATTTGAGCATAATTTACTCTTTCCCCGAGCGGCACTCCGTCCAATCGGTCCATTTTTTCTACCATTTCCTGTTCTCTTCGAATATATCCAGCATATTTCAAATTAATTTCACTCATACTGACGACCTCTTCATCGATAGTGGACAGAAAATGGTCCAATGGAGTTAGAGCAGAGCGCAAACCCTCGATAGAGACTTCGGGGCGCAAGAGGAGACTATCCAATTTTACGGATTGCTTAAGTGGAGAAGCTTGCTGGCGGTCCAAATAAGGGTTGATTTCCTCCGGGCTCACACTGGTTTTGGACAAATATCTTTCAACCTCTTGTAACTCTTCATTCTTCTTATCGACACGGCCCATTCTCTCCTCCATGTGATGCATTCCGATTCGATCTGCCAAAGGAGTCAACCGCAAATCCGCGTTATCTTGTCTCAGCAAAATCCGATATTCCGCCCTGGAGGTAAACATCCGGTAGGGTTCTTCGGTGCCTTTGTTGACCAGATCATCAATTAGGACGCCGATGTAGGCCTGAGATCTCTTCAAAACAAAAGGATTCTCTTCCCGAATGGTCAAATGTGCATTGATTCCCGCCACTAAGCCTTGACAAGCCGCTTCTTCATAGCCCGTCGTTCCGTTAATTTGACCGGCGAAAAATAGCCCTCGAACCAAATGCGTTTCCAGGGTAGGCTTTAATTGTGTCGGTTGAAAAAAGTCGTATTCGATCGCATAACCCGGCCGAAACATTTTGGCATGCTCAAAACCTCGAATTTTTCTAAGTGCTTTGAGTTGAACATCTTCGGGTAATGAAGTAGAGAAGCCGTTGACGTAGACTTCCACTGTTTTCCAACCCTCTGGTTCTACAAAAATCTGGTGGCGGTCTCTTCCGGCAAATCGATGAATTTTATCTTCTATGGAGGGGCAATATCTTGGGCCAATCGATTTGATTCGACCATTGAACATGGGCGATCGATCGAAATTCTCCTCCAGAGTTTTGTGTACTTCAGGATTCGTATAAGTAATGTGACAAGGCCTCTGTTTATCGGGCACTGGCGTATCCGTAAAGGAAAAACGGCCAATTTTTTCATCGCCAGGCTGTAACTCCATAGCCTCCCAATCCAGTGAACGACCATCCACTCGCGGAGGCGTTCCCGTTTTCATTCTCCCAGTCTCAAAACCCAACTCAAGAAGTTGTGCTGTAATTCCCTTGGAAGCTCTCTCTCCACTTCGGCCTCCGCCAAACTGTTTTTCTCCAACGTGAATAAGCCCATTGAGAAATGTACCATTTGTAAGCACTACAGTTTTTGAAGTGATTTCTAGTCCCATGCCAGTGGTCACTCCTCCTACCCTTCCATCTTTAACGATCAAGCCTGTCACCATTTCTTGCCAGAAGTCAATGTTGGAGTTTTCCTCTAGCATTTCTCTCCACTTCGCCGCGAACAACATTCTGTCACTCTGAACGCGAGGAGACCACATGGCCGGTCCTTTCGATCGATTCAGCATGCGAAACTGAATCATCGTATGGTCGGCAACGATTCCTGAATATCCGCCCAATGCATCTATTTCTCGGACGATTTGACCTTTGGCCACACCGCCCATAGCGGGATTACAACTCATCTGGGCAATTGTATTCATATTCATCGTAACGATGAGTACTTTTGAGCCCATATTAGCTGCAGCAACAGCTGCTTCGCAACCCGAGTGGCCAGCGCCAACGACAATCAAATCATAAGTAGGGAACATAACTGCCTTATTTTGAGGGGCAAAGATAGATAAATTGAGAAACAACCGCTTGGAATTTTGTCAGCTTTTAGTGAAAAAAGACAAGTACTCCTGCCAAAGAATCAATTTGCCGTACTTTCGCGGCTGATAGATAGCCAAATGCTATCATCGGAACTGTACCAAAATAATACTTGAGCACTGTTGTGTCAGTCATTTAAGCCCTGCCGGGAATGAAACCAGTACTACTCTTCCTGCTTATTTTTGTATTTGCCTTGGAAAGCTGGGGACAGACAGACAGCATTTCAACGAAACAGTCTGTATTTGTAGTTACCCCCATAATTTTTCGCACTCCTGAAACCAGTTGGGGATTTGGGGTGGGTGGTGCGTATAATTTCTTTTGGAACTCCGATACTACAAGAACCCGACCGTCACAGATAATATTTGCCGCTACCTACACCTTGGAAGATCAAATCTTAATCCATTTTCCGTTCCAGTTGTTTTTGAGACAAAACCAACTATGGTTGGAAGGAGAGTTGGGCCTTTATCGTTATGTCTATCCCTATTTCGGAATAGGAAATGAGACTCAGTTGGAAAATCGGGAAGTATTTGAGTCCACATTTCCCAGAGTCCAACTCTCCGGAGTCTATGCCCTTCGCAAAAATTTCTATGCTGGATTGTCCTATAAATTTGATGATTTTTCTATTTCAAAGCGGGCCCAAGGGGGGCTATTGGAGCAGAATCAACCCTTAGGGTACAAAGGAGCTCTAATATCAGAATTAGCCATTCGAGGGGTTTGGGATAGCCGGGATAATATCTACTATCCGAGGAAGGGAAGTTTTATTACCCTGGATGTGTTTGGCAGTGGTTCTATTTTAGGTAGTACATACCGTTATCGAGGAGCATTTTTAGATGCTGCAAAATACTATTCGATAGCTAAGAATCATATTATTGCAGGGCACATACAATGGGGGCGTCAAGATGGCAATGTCCCTTTTTTCCAACTCCTTTCTCTAGGAGGACCAGAGTTTCATCGGGGCTATATATTAGGACGTTACCGCGACCAAAGGATGGCTTTATTGCAATTGGCCTATCGATTTCCCTTATTTTGGCGATTTAAAATGGAAACCTTTACCTCTTACGGTGGTGTCAGTGATTCTGCTTTCATTCCTTTAGGAGAAGGACACTGGAGTGCAGGACTGGGGCTCCGTTTTTTGGTTGATGTAGAGAATGGGTTGCATCTAAGAATAGACTATGCAAGAGGGGCAGATCAAACGGGAATATACATAACCATTGGAGAGGCTTTTTGAACTTACTGCTTACTTATGACAAAACTTATCAGCATCATTATTCCTACTCTCAATGAAGAGGAATACATTGAAGAATGTCTCAGGCATGTGGTTCAACGGTGTTCAGAAGGGCCTTGCGAAATCATCGTAGCCGACGGGGGGAGCCAAGACGGAACGCAAAAAATAGCAGAGCGGTGGGGTGCTCAGGTAATTCTTTGCGAAAAAGCACAGCGTGCGTATCAACTCAATTGTGGCGCTGAAATAGCCCGGGGGGAGATCTTATACTTTCTACACGCTGATGCCCTGTTGCCACCAAAGTACGACGAGCATATTAGGCAGAGTTTGAAGGTTGGGCACGATTTTGGAATTTTTGCCTATGACTTTTATCCGGACAATCGATGGCTTCGGATCAACGCCTCCTTTACTCGAAGGAAATATGGTTTTTCCGGTGGTGGAGACCAAAGTCTTTATATGTCAAGGTCAGTGTTTGAAAGCACCGGAGGTTTTGATGACAACCTGGAAGTCATGGAAGATTTCGAATATTTCCATCGCCTGAGATCGAAATTCAAGTGGGAGGTTATCCAATCGCCTTTGAAGGTCTCAGCGAGGAAATATCAAAGAAATGGTTACCTAAAGGTTCAACTCGTTAATTTCGCGGCGGTTCTGGCTTATCGCATGGGTGTTCCCACAATGAAAATTAAGCGATGGTACTGCCGACAACTGCAATAAAAAAAAGCCGATCCCCGAAGGAACCGACTTAAGAAGCTTTCTTTTATCGCTGTAGATTACAACGTTTACAGGCCTAATCTTTGCTGAACCAAAGCTGTAATATCTGTAGATTCATCAGCGTATAGTATCGATCCGGCACTGAGATCAAATACATAAGTATAATCTTTCTCTTTTGCCACTTCTTCGATTATCTGATTGACTTTCTCAAAGATAGGCTCGTAGAGTTCTTGTCTTTTCTGCATTACCTGACGTTGCATATCCTGCTCGAACTGTTGCAATTCCAATTGCTCTGCCTGCAATTTTTCCGCTTCTGCCTGTAAAGTTTTCGGTGCGATTTCACCTTGTTTTTCTTTTCGCTCTAACTCTTGGGCTTTTTGCTGTAACGCCTGAAGCTTTTGTTGACCCTGCTTTTGCAATTGTTTTTGCAGTGTTTCTAATTTCGCATCTGCCTGTTTCACTTCCGGCATTTGGGCAACCAAAGCATTGGAGTCCATGTAGCCAAATTTCTGGCCCATCAGTGAAACGCTTAGGAGAAGCGCGAAACTCAGAAATAATATATTCCGCATCATAGTTGTAATTTTTGCGCTAAGGTAAAAAAATTAAGAAATGTTGAAATGATTACCTCAACAAGATTTTTTTTATATCCTCTGTTTTATCGAGAGCATCGTTAATGAAGACTATACCTGCGGTGGCGCTTCGGTCTAAAATAATATCATAGCCTCGCGAGTCCGCATAAGAGGAAATGGCCTTATAAACTTCGTTTTGAATCGGAGCAACCAGTTCCTGTCGCTTATTGAACAACTCTCCCTCGGCTCCGAATTTTTCCCTCTGCATATCGCGGACTTGTTTTTCTTTTTCCATGATCTCCTCTTCTCGCTCTCGCTTCATTTCATCACTCAGCAACACTTGCTCAGCCTGATACTTATTGTACATGCTTTTTACCTGGTCCATTTCCTGAGCAATTTCTTGTCGCCATCGTTCGGCAATCTCATCCAGCTGATCCTGTGCCTTTTGATAATCTTCCATGCTGCTAAGAATTTCATCAATATCTACAACTGCTGTTCGTTGAGATTGGGCTACTCCACTAGAAGCTAGTGCGATAGAGATAAAAAAGATCAAAAAGTATTTCATGAGTAGATTTTTTTTGAAAGTTATTACTAGAATAGCAAAAATACCAAAATGATTGCACTTGTGCCTAGTTTTAACGCCTTCTTAACGCTATATCTTTAAATAGTGGAGGATGCCCAAGGATTGAATCAATCATTCGAGGGCAAAAGTACCGAAACCACGAGAGAGCGTGTGTAAGGGATAGTAGGGGAGCGAAGCTGCCGGCGAAAGCGTCTAGCGGCAGCCGGCCGAGCCTTGCGAAGCCCCGCATAGCCCGACCCCGAGAACAGCGGCCACCGAGCGCAGGGAGGGCGCTGTTTCGAGGGGATACACCCAAAAAAATACAAAGCGCAAGGGAAGTCCGAGAAATAATAAGCTGTATCTTCGTCTGAGAAAAAGCAGACATGCGAATCGTTTTCAAAATTGCGGGGCGATATCTATTCAGTCGTTCTACCACCCATCTCATCAATATTATTACGGGATTATCTGTTGCCGGTCTCGCAACTGGTGCCTGTGTGCTCATTCTCGTCATGTCTGTATTTAACGGATTGGAATCAACCATTTTGGATTTTTTCAATAAGTTCAATCCCGATGTCAAGGTGGAGGTTGCAGAGGGAAAGACATTTGATATGGGTGAAGATATGTGGACTCAACTGGAGGACATAGAGGGTATTGAGGGCATCGCCACCAGCCTGGAAGAAATTGTGCTATTTGAGCATGATGGCCGGCGAGAAATTGGTCGGATCAAAGGGGTTTCGGAGAATTTTCATCAGCTGACGCAATTTGACTCCACCGTCATAGAGGGAGAATATAATCTTTCATTATCTGGTGTAACCGGTGTTGTAGCGGGGGTTTCTATTGGGAGTCAACTGGGCTTAAATGTCTTAGATCCCCTCAGTCGACTGCGGGTATATGCTCTAACTCCTGAGAGTACGCGGCAAAAAATAGGATCTTCCTTTAATACAATGAGTGTGCAGCCCACGGGTTTATTTTCGATACAGCAAGAATATGACCGGGAATATATTTTTGCTCCTCTAGCTGCTGTGCAAAACCTACTCGATCAAAAAAACCGATATAGTGCACTGGAGATCAAGTTAACGCCAGGCTATCGCGAATCCCGTGTCATTTCTAAAATTGAGGAGGTGATGGGGACTAAATTTACGGTGTCCAACAGGTATGAGCAGGAGGAAGAGTTTCTGCGATTGATGCGCATAGAAAAGTGGCTGGCCTTTCTCATGTTGAGTTTTGCCTCTTTGTTGGTAGCCTTTAATATGGTGGGTGCCTTATGGCTTATTGTTCTCGACAAGCGACAGGACCTTTCTATTCTGAAGTGTATGGGGATGACTCATAAAGGGGTGCAAGGTATTATTTTGACTTTGGGCGGTTATATTGCTGCCTTAGGCCTGGGCATAGGTATTATTTTAGCGGGAATTCTCTATTATTTGCAAACCACCTACAGCTTAGTTGGTGTGCCAGAGAGTTTTGCGGTAAATGCTTATCCGGTAGAGATGCGCGGATTTGATATTCTTCTCACGAGTATTATCATCATTGGCATAGGTTTATTGGCTGCATGGCCAGCCGCCTTACGCGCAAAAAAAATCCCCTCCTACTTAATCTCAGAATAAGCAGAAGGGGATAAATATTTGACTGAAAAGATTCTCTATTGCCGGACCACCTTTAAGCGATGCAAACTGTTTCCTGACGCATCAAACAGGTCCAAAATATAATAGCCGGCACTCAAGGTTGTTGGCCAATTCAATCGAATCGTCCCACCGTTTGCTCTCGTCCATTGGCGCGATTCGAAGACTCTTTGTCCACTAACATTCAACCAGCGAACGCCATGAATATTCTCTGCCAGGCCGTTGCTCAAGTGCTCAATAAATATAGCCCCGTCCCTACTGGGGTTAGGGTATACAATAGGTTTGTCGACTACAGTGGGATTCTGAGAAGAAACGGTGAAGTCAACTTCTACTACCCTCGTCACGGGGCCACAGGGTCCAAAAGCCGTGACTGTAAAAGTAACAATACCCTCCCCTGGAGTACCTATATAAGTTAATCGCTGTCCCAAAAATTGAAAGCCGCGATCGGAAACCCAAAAGACCGAATCTGCATCTGTAGTGTTCGCCCGGAGCGATACCGTATCTCCCTCTCGTTGCCAAACAACTTCCAGCGTAACGCCCTCTCTGGTGTCCAGAGTATCCTCTAATATATGGGTATAGAAATCATTTGAGACTAAAGATACGATGGCTGCTGGACGATCTCTACTCACTGTATAGTTAATAATTGAGTCCTGGAGTTTGTTCGGTATATCCGGCACAATCCATTCCGTTTGATACTGATAAGGGCCGTCAATTTGTGCTGTAATTTGCGCCGTGCTATCTAAACAAACCGGAGAGGGTTCAACATTTAAGGTTACAGAATGAATATAGCTGTCATTTTCAATAATAGCGGGTCGATTCAACCAGATATTATTTCCATATCCATTGATAGTCGTAAAAGAGAGAATGATATCTCGTCCAGCCAAATGTCCGATGGGCAGACGGACGTCATCCCAATCACTGTAGCTCGACGGTTGAAAGGCCTGAAACCCTACATTAGCAGTACCCATTGTCTCACCTCCATTGTACCAAAGAGTATCCAGCACCTCTAAGTTGCAAGGATCAAGAGCAAATACATATAAAGAGTCCGGGGCTAGATTAAACGGGGAGTATGCATATTCAAAAATAAACTCTGCCTCCGTCCAACTAGAATCAATATTGAGTACAGGGGTAAAGAATTGATCCACTTCTCCTACTTCCTCGTAGAAATAGGCGGGGAGAACGAGAGCTGTAGACTCATTTTGTCTCTTATCGATGGCCTCAAAGGCTATCCATGACTCTTCATCATCATTATTGATCACCTGAGTGTTCTGTGGCAGTCTCCCTGGTTCAAACCTCAAGTTGAGTTCCGACTGAATTAAGTCTTCATTGAGAAACTGAACAGGAAAGTCTTGTTGGATACTGTCATTCCATGGGAATCGATCACCCTCTGCGCGAATCCAGGCAGAAATTTGATTATAATCTCGATCTATATAAGCAATAGAATCAAAGAGAAAAACCAAGCTACTATCCGGGGCTATGGTATCTGTAGTCCATTCACAGACTGGTGTTAAGTCGTCCAATTGATAACAAACCTCGACAGAATCGATGGGGTTGATGCCATTGTTACTCAACTGCAGGACAAGAGACAAATCAAAAGGTGAGCAAGTGAAACCCAAAAGTTCATTTTGGGGCTGTACTGATTGCAAGACTGTTTCGACTTCCTGAGGACAATTGAATAAGCCGCCCTCAAAATGCTTAGCGACTTTTCTTTCGGACCAGATGTTTCCTCCATAATGCGAGCGCACGGCAAAAAGGTTCTGTTCTATTGCACTGTTTATAGGTATTGTGGCGAAAGTATCTGTAGTAGTCAATTGAGACTCAATATATTTTTCGCCTAGTGAGTATAGTTGGTATTCTACTGCATTAGCTTTTGCTGACCAGCTCAGTGTTACTGAGTCGATACAAGAGCTTATTATTTCAATCTCATCGGGTTGATGAGGATCGGCAAAATACACAGGACCATCCAGGGTATCTGTAAATTCAGTATCCGAATAGGCGATAAGGAGAGAATCTCCATTTTGCGGTTCCGGATCTACTAAGTTGATAAATTCAAAGTCAAAGGGTCCGAAAACAGATTGTTCGACCCAGGTCTGCCCTCCATCTCTTGAATAAGACACCGTTTTTCCACTGGTGGATCCCTCCATTTTTTCCCAAGCTACGCGAACGCGTGATCCCAGGTCCAATATTTGATTTGGCTGTGGAGCTAAGAATTTGAAGTTTGCTTCGTTTTGAGAAAAGGAATAGACCAGGTGAAAATCCTGTGAAGCAAAATTCACTTCAAAGCCCTGAACAGAAATTATGGCTTGACCACTTTCATTGACATCTATGACGACTTGTTCCATATTATTCAATCGGTCGATACCCGGTTCAGCAGGTCGGGATAAGCTACTAGACCTCGGCGTATGATCGAGTACAAGGGGTTGGTAAGAATCCCCCTTCCAATCAACGAGCAAGTCTAAATCATTTACCAATGCCTTTTCGGCCATAGGAACAGCAGGCGGATCCGCCCAGTAAAGAAGTATTTTCAACTGATCTACACCCGCTGGAACGTCTATGGTAAACTCTTTCGATTGGTCTTGAAAGACATTCTCTGAGAAAAATTGCTGTTGAGATAATATTTCGTAGGAATTAAAAGCATCGAGCAATCCAAAGCCATAAATAAAATCGGGGCCCGGTTCACCAACATCTCTTGCTCCATTCAATAATGAGGCCTTGAGCAAGGCGGATGGAGCATCTGCACCATATTGATCTCGAAAAGCGTGATTGAGTTGAGCCAACACCCCGGCTACGCAGGGAGCGGCGCCACTCGTTCCTCCGAAAGGTGCATAATTGTTATTGGGACGCAGCGAATAATTTGATGCCCCATTCGCTGCGATGTCCGGCTTAATTCGTCCATCAGTAGCTGGCCCCCGACTACTCGAGTTTACAATTTCGCCCTCAAAATTCACGTTAGCCGTAGCGATTGCATTTTTCGCCTGTTTATGACCTCCCGTGATGTTTCCCCAACGACTGCCGGCACCATAACCACAGTCATTGTTATTGGAATTACCCGCTGAAAAAATGTGAAGATAGCTGGAGTAGGTGTGTATTTGACGATCCACCTCAGCGGCGTTAGGTGTGTACCCGTCATTACAGCCATTAGAATAAGAGGAGTTCGTGTACAGGACATCTTCTTCAATGTGCAGATCCAGAGTATTATCTAAAAAAGAGGCCTCGTATTGGGTAGCAAAAACCGTTGCACCCGGAGCCATTCCGCGTCCTTCCCCTTCAATATTTCCGGCACCAGCTAAGACTCCTGCCACTCCGTCGCCATGTGTTCCCGCTGTGTCGAAAGGCAATGAGGGGTCATTAATAAGTCTACCTTTCAGGTCGAGGTGGGGACCTACCATTCCATCGTCCCTGACCTGAACATTGATGCCCGTGCCATCAAATCCCAGACCACCATTGTCCGGCGACTCTAGTTGATCACTTGTGTGCAGTCGTTTCGCTCTCAAATCTTCGGGCTCCGTCCATCGTCCACCACTATGAATGAAGAGAACCTCCGACATTAATTTTAAGCGATCCACCCGTCCCGGAGTATTTTCTACCACAATAAAATGTGATCCGGGATGGTACTTTTCAACTGGTATGGCTTGCCTGGTAAATGCCTCCGACCATTCCGCATAGGTGTAGGATTTGTCCAATACGACCTCTAATCGGTCAATATCATTCTCTCTTTGCAAATCAGGGTGCACCTTATAGTCAAAAGCGTAAGGTGACCAAGCATCAATCTTTCCCGCCGAAACATATTGATCCAAAGGCAGAGATTGTGCATTAACGATATAAGACCGTTGGCCAAGAAAGTGAGCTTCTTTGGGGTTAAAGCTTTCTGGAAGGGGGCCCTTTGACCACCGAATAATAAGATGAGAGGGCTTCTCTACCGACTCATCAAGTAACTGCAGGGGGGCCTGAGTCGGCACTTCAGCAAACCGAAAGGGAAAAACATCCTGGGATTTTTGAGCCGAAACCATTGAATGCCCAGTGATTAAGATAAATAAGGCAGTTCCTAAAAAGAGTAGAAGTCGTTTGCAATTCATAGACAAATCTGTTTTGTGGAAACAATATAGTAAAAATCATATTCGAGTTCTTTTGAACTCCACATAAATCGATATAATGAATAAAATATGACAAAACTTACAGTGTCAGGGACTCTAATTGACAAAAACAAGAATATAGATGAAATAAACGATAAAGACATGGGGTTAAGGGAAAAGCAACCTATCTTTAAGCCATGGTAGAAGACTGGGAAATAGATTTTGAATGGCTGCGCGTGCGGCACCTCATAAAGGACAGAATGGAAAGGGAGCAGCTTCCAGACCTCAATGCCATCTTGTTCCTCATTGGCATTCAAGAACTGGGACATGTGCGGGATGCCTTTTCAAAGGAAGAGAAACAAGACCTCATGCATATTGCTGTTTGTCGGTTATTAGAATCCGACGGATACTACGAATTTGAGGGCTTTGACGATGAGGGGTGGCCGCATTACAAACAATCGAGGCCCTTTATCCAGAAAGGAGTCAAGCAACAGGAGGCATTTCTCAAAGAAAAAATAATTTTATATTTTCGAGCTTTAGAAGAAGAAAGAGGGACTCTTTCGGAAAAACCAAATCAATGAATACAATAATGTACCAAATTTCTATTTTGATAATGGCCCTGGCGTTCAACTTTTTGAGCTGTGGTGAAAAAGAGCAAATCGTGGTGATAGAAACCGAGTTAGGGAATATGGAGTTAAAACTCTACGATGAGACTCCAAAGCACAAAGAGAATTTCCTGAAGTTAGTAGAGGATGGATTTTATGACAGCCTCCTTTTTCATCGGGTTATTCCCGGATTTATGATTCAAGGAGGAGATCCAGACTCCAAGAATGCTAGTGCAGGCAAGCAACTTGGAATGGGCGGGCCGGGCTACACTATAGACGCTGAAATTGGTGCTCCACATTTGCGCGGGACTATAGCTGCTGCTCGCCGAGGCGGTGCTTCCAATCCAGAAAAAAAGTCCTCCGGCTCACAATTTTACATTGTCACCGGATCAGAAGTTACTTCTGCGGTATTAGATAGAATTGAACAGCAAAAGAATATCGAGTACACCGAGGAGGAGAGGGCTATTTATCTCGAAGAGGGAGGCACTCCACAACTCGATGGAGACTATACAGTTTTTGGCCGTTTGATTTCCGGGTTTGATGTCGCGGAAAAAATCGCAAATCAAAATCGAGATCAAGCAAATCGTCCCACGCAAGATATCCCGATGAAAATCTATTTGAAATAATTAAAAAAAAAGTATGAATTACATGACAAAATTTTTGACCTTGAGTTTCTTATTCCTCATTGTAGGGTCGATGACTCTGGTCGCTCAGGATGAACCCGGTTCAGCCGATATGTATTTCGGTGAAAAAATTACGGCTGATGGAGCGATGAAGTTCAAGAAACTCCACAAGAAAATGAAAAAAACAGACGGTTTGGATGCAAAAGTTCGTGGTTCTATAACCTCTGTTTGCCAAGCCAAAGGCTGTTGGATGACAATGTCAGATGGAGACAATGAAATGTTTGTCAAGTTCAAGGACTACGGCTTTTTCATGCCCAAGGATATTGCTGGTCGCGAAGTGATTATGGAAGGGACCGCATACAGAGAGGTAGTCAGTGTTGATGAACTCCGCCACCTGGCTAAAGATGCCGGAAAATCTAAAGAGGAAATTGAAAAAATTACCGAACCAGAAAAAGAGCTCAGGTTCTTAGCTCATGGCGTAATACTAGTTCCCGAAGGAGGACTATAATGAGTATTCTAACCCAAAAAAGGGTATCCACCAGCGGGCGGATGCCCTTTTTTTTGTTACAATAGTGGAATATGCATTGGATTGATTTCTCTATTTTTATTGTCTATATGATAGCCATGCTAGGCGTGGGCGTCTACTTCCTTCGGAACAATAAAGATGAGGACGATTACTATGTTGGAGGTAGAAATATGTCGAAATGGCACATCGGCTTATCCGTTGTGGCTACTGACGTAGGCGGCGGCTTTTCCATAGGTCTTGGAGGCTTGGGTTTTGCTATGGGCTTGTCGGGATCATGGATGTTATTTACCGGTCTGATTGGGGCCTGGCTGGCGGCGGTCTTCTTAATTCCCAAGGTATATAAGATGGGTGCAGAGCAATCTTTTCGCACTTTCCCCGAAATCTTTGGTTACTTATTTGACGCCCGGGTCGCATTAGTGGCAGGCATCATTTCAGCCATGGGTTACTGGGGCTTTACAAGCAGCCAGATTTTGGCCGGAGCTAAATTAGCAACGGCCACCTTTCCCGATTTAAATTTTCAATTGGCACTTTGGGGGATTGGTTTTATTGCCGTTATCTATACTGCTATGGGCGGCTTAAAAGCTGTGATTTATACCGATACTGTGCAGTGGGCGCTATTGCTTTTGGGTTTGATTTTTATTGCATTACCCCTGGCCTATTACTCTATTGGTGGGTGGGAGGGCATCCAATCTGTCGTGCGACCAGAGATGCTTCGCCTGGATAATATCTCTGTGATTCAGTTGGTCAACTGGGCTGTCACTATCATACCCATTTGGTTTGTAGGCATGACTTTATACCAGAGAATTTACGCATCCAGAAGCAAAGTAGAAGCACAAAAAGCCTGGTACATAGCAGGAATATTTGAATACCCCTTCATGGCTTTCATGGGCGTTTTATTGGGTCTTTTTGCCAGGGTCGCTGCTGATCAGGGCATGTTTATCCATTTGGGCTTCGAAGATGTTTCTAACATGGATAGTGAAATGGGTTTACCCCTCTTACTAAGAGAAATCTTGCCGATCGGATTAATGGGCCTAATGATGTCCGCCTACTTTTCTGCCATCTTATCGACAGCGGATTCTTGTTTAATGGCTTCCTCAGGAAATATTCAGGCAGATATTTTTCAACGGTTTTTCAACCGTAGAAAGAACAAGCTCATCGCTTCACAAATCCTGACCCTGGGACTTGGTGCTGCTGCCGTTCTACTTGCCAGCCAAATGACAAGCGTGCTGAACCTCATGTTGTATTCTTATGCTTTCATGGTGTCCGGTCTACTCATTCCACTTCTGGCTGGTTTAATCTTTGAAAAGGCCCATAATGGGGCGGCTTTAGCTGCTATGTTTGTCGGAGGAGGAACCACCCTGGTTATGGAGTGGGGAGAGCTCGATATGTGGGGATTAGATGGTAACGTCTTTGGTATTTTTGCTGCTCTTATCGCTTATATCACAATCTATAAGGGGTGGCCTAACCAGCGAGAGAACCCCCTTGCCAGTTGATTTGAACTAAAATTTCAAGAACTACTCAAGGTTGGACTAAGAAAGCCGTAATAATAGGACAATCGGCTTTTGCGAAATGGAGAATTTGCCTGTTGTGGTCGTTAGTTTCTACTTTTCACATCTGGTTACTAGTGCCACCTACAGATAAAATTATTCCTTTTTTTCCTGAACTCGGATTTATGGGATGAAAGGAGGGGCAGGATTAGGGACGGTCTTCTTGAAAGGGAGGGGTACATTTCAAACCGTTTTTTTCCGACCCATCGCTTGCGGGGGGGTACTCTTTTCTCGCTCTGCAGCATTCGGAAGTAGATATAAATATCTTTTTCCTTCTTGCTTTTGGCTTGATCCAAAAGCAATCAAAAATCAAGGACCCATCAAAGGTGATTTTTGCAGTAGCAAAACCGCGGTCGCTTTTTACCGCTTCATGCTTTTTTCGCTAGTTTGCGCTTTTTGGGTACATTTTCTTTCTCTCTCAGGTAGATTGTACTCCTCGTATTATCTAGCTCCTTCTCGCTACCCGCGAACGCAATTCCGCTCTGCGCGCCGCTATCACTGGTGATGGATCCGGATTCCTTTTCTGTACCGAGAATACAGGAGTGTAACTGTATAAAAAAGAGATCAAAGAAAAAGTCTGCTCTGCGCGTTGGCCTTTCGCCTAGTCACTTGGGCTCCGCTTCTGATCACTTCGACTCCGCTTTGTTCGGATCCGCTCACCACGACGCAGTGACCAGAGGCTTGCAATGTCGCCTACGAATGATTTTTTCTGAACTCGGATTAATGGGATGAAAGGAAGGGCAGGATTAGGGACGGTGATTTTGAGAGGGGTGAGTCTTTATTGTTTTTTTATTATGTGTTGTTGCTTTCGGGTGTCTGAATCACGGATTACACAGATTAAGAGGATTTCACGGATTAGGACCGAAAAGCTATTGAGAGCGTCATTGAGAATTGTTGGAAAGGAGTTCGTTTTTACATTTGGGGTAGATACGTGCAGTTTGTCTCGGTTGGCTGGAACCGCAAGTATCTACAGTAATAGATATCCCCACGCACAATGGCCATCCCGTCGTGCACCATCTGACTGGCTGGGACTTGACGCAGAATCTCTTACAGCATCGAACTGCAGCGGAGAGATATCTTTTGGGAATAACTGGTGGTTCTTAAAAAAGACAGAGCACAATTGTCTAGACATTAGTGTGGAACCCCCATATCACAATCAGGCGAAGTTCACGTTTGTAGTTTTTGGGAAGTTATAGGGTATAGGGTCTGATACAAATGAGTGACTTAACCAGCTTTGGCCAGCATTCGCTCGATATCGCCAATAAATTCATCTACTGATGACTTATATCCAGTTTTCCCAAGGGCATTGATTTTCATTTCATCGGTTCCTTTTTCCTTGTCCAGTTCAAAAACCCAAATCGTCGGGAACCCTCTCACCTTAAATGCGCGTTGCAATTTACTATTCTGTGCCTTTATTTCATCCGGCACTGAGGTTCTTTTTGGGAAGTCCAATTCAAGAAGGATGACGTTTTCTTTTGCCCATTTTTGAAATTCCGGCTTGACAAAAACAGCAGCGCTAAGTCTTTTGCACCACCCACACCAATCGCTGCCAGTAAAGTTAGCTAGAATAGGTTTTCCTGTCTCCTTAGATTGTTCATAAGCTTCATCCAAATCAACCAACCAGCCTTTGTGTCCAGCAGTGTAGTCATCATCTTGACCTATGGCAAGTGAGGCAGAAAATACAATCATCAAAAGAGGAAGAAAAAATTTCATAGTTGTTTATTTTGGATGTAAAGATACCGTTTCTTGGGATATTTACAATGAAAACGGAAAAGTGCCAAATATCTTACATTTCTTGCAGAGTATTTTATTCTTTCAAAGCTGCGACAACCGTCATTTCTACGAGTGCTCCTTTCGGTAATGCCGATACTTCAACTAAAGCTCGGGCCGGTGCAGTTTGCGAAGGAAAATATTCAGAATAAATTTCGTTAATTACCGGGTAATCCCCAATATCTTTCACAAAAATTGAGCAGTGCAATACCAATGATAAATCTGAACCACTGGCAGCAAGAACGGCTTCAATATTCTTTAAAACACGATGAGTTTCCTTTTCAATCGAGCCCCCCACCCATTCATTTGAAATCGGGTCAATAGCAATTTGACCACTGACATACACTGTACCTCTGTGAATCGTCGCTTGATTGTAAGGACCAATTGCCTCTGGCGCTGCTTGGGTATTAATTATTTGTTTCATATTTCTTTCCGTAAACCAAGATAGCCCCTATATGATTAACATATAAGAGCTATCTTTATATTTCCTTACTGAACTATCTTATATTTCGTCATCGAATTCCGGAGCTGGTATCACCACTTTCCCTCGGTAATACATCGCGCCATCTACCCAATATGCATGGTGTCTTCTATGCACTTCTCCCGTTTCCGGGCAAGTCGATAATGTCGGAGTTTCCAGCTTTTTATGCGTTCTTCTCTTTCTGCGTCTTTGCTTCGATATCCTACTCTTCGGATGTGCCATAATAACTTATTTTTCGGGCTTTAAACCCAGTTTTTCTAATTGGTCTCCTAGTGTATTCGCTCTTCCACTAGCTTCTTTTGCATCTTGATCTAAACGATCCAACACCTCAAAGTTGCAAGGTGCATTGTCGTCGTTCTCACAGTCATAAACTTTTACCATGGGAACGGATAAGCATGAAAACTCATAAAGATAAGGTGCTAATTGGAAATCTGGTGTGTCGGAAGGAATAAATACAACTTCGTCTTTCTCCCCTTCTTCACCATACTTCACAATTAAATCGTGTGACTGATGTATAGGCAACTGAATGCTTTCCATACACCTGTCGCAATGGGTTTGCATGCTACCTTTCACTTCAAAAGCCCATAGTAACATCGTCTCTCGCTTGTCTAATACGACTTGAACGTTCAATTGCGCCTCCCTTATGGGAGACTCGTCAAACTTAGCGAAAAACTTACCCGTCAATTTAAATTCGTATAAGTGCACCCCTAGGTCCAATCCTTTAACCGGAATGAGGTACTCTTCAAAAGTTTCCATGATCAAAGATCTTCAAATGGACGGCAAAGATACTGTTTTCCTAGAAAAAGTCAAATTGAAAAAAGATTTATTTGCTATGCTCTCTTGAGCACAATCATCCCAGGCCTAAGAAACCTAGTCTTTCAACAGTCGTTCATCATTACTTTTTCCGTGCAACGAGCAATCCATCCCGAAGCGGAATCATTACATTTTCCCAATCTTCGTGGGATTGTACCTTTTCTGCATATTTTCGAAGAGCTGAAGTAGACTTATCCGTTTGTTTCTCATCCAAAACTTTCCCGCTCCAAAGCACATTATCAGCAATAATCATACTCCCTTTCCTTGTTTGTGCTTGCAACAGCTCAAAGTAATCTGGATAATCCTGTTTTGCCGCATCTAAAAACACCAAGTCCCAGGGTTTCCCCTGGTATTGCTTTAAATAGACGAGCGCGTCTGTTATATGTAGATGGATTTTTTCCTTCAGAGCCGATGATGACCAATACTCCTCCAACATAGGTTTCAGCTCTTCATTGACCTCAAGAGTATGAATTTCCCCCTTCTCAGCCAACCCCTCAGCCAGGCAAAGCGTAGCATAGCCTGTAAAGGTCCCAATTTCCAAGATCCGTTGAGGTCTTTGCAATGAAGACAAAAGAGACAAGAATCTGCCCTGCAGATGCCCGGATAACATCCTCGGCTGAGTTGTTTGTAAATGAGTGGCCCGCTCTATGTCTTTTAACACCTGGGATGCCGGGCTCGTATGTTCTTCACAGTACTTATGTATCTCCTCTGATCCGCTGTTCATCTTTTTTTCTTTTTCGTTGATAGCGCTGCAATACTGGGTGTCCAAGAACCGCAGCTAAAATTATGACAGCTCCAATATAGAAAGAATGAGAAACATCCTCATTATCACCCAATATAAAATAGGCTAAAACGATGCCGTAAACAGGCTCGAGATTAATGGAAAGACTTGAAACAAAGGCAGAGACGACTTTTAAAGCCTCTAGAACTAAAGAGAAAGCGACACTTGTGCACAATAGACCGAGAACCAATAAGTACATGGCATCTCGAAAATCAGGCACTATAAATGTCCAGCCTTCGCCCTGCCAGAAAAAGGGTAAAAGCAAACTCAAGAACAAAAAGGCAGCAGTCAACTCAATAAATGTGATTCGTAAGACCTCCCCGGTACCTACGTATTTTTTATTGAGTATGGAAAATAAAGCTGCCAAAAGCGCTGAAGCCAGTCCTACGGGAACGCCCCAATACATGGACGGATCTAAATCAGAAACAATTAACACCATGCCCGGAATAATCAATAAGCCCAGTATCAATTCATAGGGATCAAATTTCCGATTTACAATCCGAGGCTCTAATAAAGCGGTAAAAAAGGAGGTGGTTGCCATGCAAATCAATGTCACTGACGCATTGGCCAATTTGATAGATCCATAGAAACTCAGCCAATGCAATCCAACCACGACACCAATACCTGCAAAGATCATGATTTGTCGACCCGTCAATTCCTTACGCAACCGAACCCAATTAATGATAAAGATCAAACTCACAGAAGTGATCAAAAGGCGCCACCATACAATCGGCAATGCAGCCATATCAATGAGATCGCCCAAAATTGCCGTAAACCCAAAAAGAAGGACGGCTACATGTAAATAAACATAAGCTTTTACCGTTGTAGGGACCCTAACCTTAGCAATACTCAATACTCACGATTTAACACTTGCAAACAGCTGCAATTTAGAAAAATTCAAAAAAGAATGTACTTTTGTCTAAGTTATATTCTATCAACAAAGGCAAAAATTAGTGAAAGAATCCAACACTGAAAGGTAAAAACCCGTTAAATGAATATGAAGATAGAAAAAGGTACAAAAGCGCCTGCTTTAGAATTGATTAGCGCTGAGATGGAAAAAGTTAAAGTTCCATCTGGCCAAAAGGATCACACCCTTTTACTATTTTTTCCTTTTGCATTTTCAGGAGGATGCACCACAGAATTATGCGGCGTCAGGGATTCGTTAAAGGATTACGAAAACTTAGAAACAGAAGTCTTCGGAATTTCTGTCGATAGTCCTTTTGCATTAAAGGCTTTTAAAGACAGTCAGGATTTAAATTTCTCCCTGCTCTCCGACTTCAACAAAGAAGCTGCGAGAGCTTATGGCGCATTGTATGAGGAATTTGCTTTAGGCATGCAAGGGGTAGCCAAGCGATCGGCTTTTGTCATTGACAAAAAAGGTGAAATTCGATACGCAGAGGTTCTTGAAGATGCAGGAGACACCCCAAATTTCAATGCCATTCAATCAACGTTGGAAAAGTTAAAATAAAATGAAATTGATTCGCAGCGAAAAAGAAGCAGAAGAGGTCATTTTGGAATCTGACGTCCATGTTGGACAAAAAGCGGAGCTTATCGTGTACAACGATGACCACAATACCTTCGATTGGGTTATCCAGAGTTTTGTGGAAGTTCTGCAACATAATGTAGAACAAGCGGAACAGCTAAGCTTACTCATTCACTACAAGGGGAAAGCCACGGTCAAGACAGCACCCATTGACCATTTGAAACCACTAAAAGATGCTTTAGTTGATCGAGGATTGAGCGCTGTTATCGAACATCAGACAGCCTAAAAGCCCATTCCCTGTTAATGCAACTTTCTGTTGTTCACTAATGTTAATCTATTGCAGATTGGGTTCTCTTTATTTATTGGTTTGAAATCCCATTATTTGGTCAGCCTGGAGCAACATGCGCATTCGTTCGACCAGCCCGCTCATTCTGTCCGAAACATCCGTCTGGTTTAAAGCGTCTCAAAGCAGCAATAGAACTAAAAATTTAGCAAAAACGCCAAAGACTTCAAAAAACACTACCTGCCTTAAGCAAGCCGCGATACATAGAATAAACTATGGGCTTTGTATAATTTACACCAATGTTAATAATAGAGAGTATACGGCAAAATAAGGGATACCATCCACGGATCTTCGGGTTTTAGGCCGAAGGGTGGTTTTAAAAGCGGGGGGTACAACTTGAATACCGTTCTTTTCCTAAAAATGAAGTCAGAGGCATTTGCCAAATAGTTGTTATTTTTAAGCCCCCAGACCGATGCGTCAGTTGAGAAAAATTGAACTTTTAAGCTGAGCAGACTGACTTTTGACAATGGAGTTATATGAATTTTACCAAAATTTTTCTTGGCGTTTTTGCAATAGCAATAATTTTATTGGCTTTCTCTTATTGGAGTGCCCGGGAGAAAATAGAAAAAAAGAGCACAATCATTGATAATCTAAAGTCCGATAGTAGTCAACTAGCTAAAGACAAAGAGTTATATCAATCTTTAGCAGAGGCTAATAAAATGCTTTTACAGCGCGACTATGAATCTGCACTTAATGTTTTCAGCAACCTCAGAGACCGATCTGCAATAGATGACTCTGCGTATGATTCACATGCCGCTTTTGTAGAAAAGAAAAGATTAGAAATCGAACAACAAGAATGGAAAGTCAGCACTCTACAGCAAGAAAAGGAAAAACTGGAAAAAGATTTGGGAATATCCAAAGAGGTGAGTTCAATTTTAGCTGAAAGTAGATCTCAGTTTATGGATAGTTTATTTGTTATCAAAGACAGGGCAAATGCTCGAGTTCGTGAGTATCGAAATGCTCTCCGCCAGAAAGAGGCACTAATTGATTCTCTTCGCGATATTCATCGCGAAATGTTGACTTTTGAAAATGAAAAGGGGGCGGATATTGTATATCTCGGAGATGTTAAAGATGGGATGGCCAATGGCAAGGGCGTTGGTGTCTGGGAAGAAGGTAGTATCTATAAAGGGTCGTGGGTCGATAATCAACGACATGGAGAAGGACGTTTCGAATGGGACGATGGTGAGGTTTACGAGGGAGAGTATAGCAAAGACAAGCGCTCTGGTCATGGTGTATATCAATGGCCTTCTGGGCAAAAGTATGAGGGGCAATGGAAGGACGACAAGAGATCCGGATATGGCACCTTGTATAATGAGTATGGTAATATTTCCTTTCAGGGGGAGTGGAGAGGAGATTCTCCGATAAGAGAAAAATAATAAGGAATATGAAAAGCAATGTTCTTATGAGTGAAATCAATTTTGGGTTGAATAGGCATAGCAGGGTACAATTACTATTCATTATTCTACTTACCTCCTGCCTGGGTAGCACGTCCTATAGCTCTACCGGTAGTATGAATCCCATGCATATTGCAAAGGAGGTCTCATTGGATACCAATCGAGTTGATTCATTGATAGAAATGAATGAGCGGCAAAGCCTGGAGGTAGAGTTTTGGGATTCTCATTTGAAAGTCATTCAAGAAGATTTGACGAAAATGGAGCAAGAAATTCGCAACTTGAAAAAGAAATACCAAAAGCTTGGAAAATTGATTCCTCAGGAACAAATATTATATGCTAAATATCGGAAAATTATTTCCCTTTTTGAAAATTCAGATCGTCGCTCAGACCACAATATCTATCATGAAAAATTAGCCGACGCTGTTTTAGCCTATGGGAAACAGAAGCTCAATAATTACAATCAATTAGACCTTTCAGAAAAGGAAGAACAACTTGAAAATTATATTTCCTGCATTGAAGAACTATACCCCCTTTATCCGGCGCTTATAAAGCTAGAAGAAGAAATGGAATTTTTGGACGAAGCCTTCACTAAGAAAGTGCTGAATCCATACACTATGACAGATATGGATGAGCGGCGCAAAAACAATATTTTTGAACTATTTGAAGAAGTGATTCTTCCCTATTTGGTCAATGATTTACAGGAGAATATTGCTTGCCAAACTGTGCCCCAAAAAATAAATAACTTTGAGGTGTTTTATGAGCGCCTGTTAGAGCTTAGGGATGCAGACACAAAGGAATTAGAGCTACAACTGAAGGAAATGGAGTCTCCCGCAGATTTAATAGAACTCTTCGAGTTGAAGTTCGAATTGGAAGAATAGAAAAGTCATGCTCAAAATATACCTTTCCGTACTTGCGATGTACTTCTCTAGCCTGTGTTTAAGCACAGAAGTTCAATCACAAAATAATCCTCGGCCAGAACAATCGGTTTTTAGTGATCCAGAAACTTCACTGTGGCTAGGTGGATACGGCACTTTTCGCCTTTCGGATAGGTTCTTCTGGCACGGCGAATTGCACTACAGACGATCGGAATTTGAAGGAACGCCATTTATCGGTCGGGTTGCACAAATTTATAATCGGCACGGTTTGGAATGGATTCCCAACAAGAAGTTTAAAGCAATTGTTGGAGGGGTGTTGCGATTGAATTTTACACCAGAACCGGGAAATGATGATTTTGATTATTTGGTATTGGAGCCTCGAATCTGGCATGAATATACATTTGTCATGCCGTTTACCCGCTTCAATATCTATCACCGACTCCGTATTGAGCATCGTTGGAGTCGCGGGAATCGAGCGGGAGCTGAATATACTTACAGGAATAGATACAGATATAAGTTTTTGATGAAAATTCCGCTAAATTCTCAAAAACTACAGCCAGGAACATGGTATGCAAGCCCCGATGTTGAACTCATCATGCAGAGTGGATCGCCGGTCATTGATAGTCCAATGGAGGATCTGCGGATATTTCCTACTTTGGCTTATATTTATTCCCCTCAGATAACATTCTCTGGTGGTGTTATGTACACCACCGGGCAAAGTCTGACAAATGGTGCTGTGTATAGACAACGATGGATTCCTCGCCTTAATGTATACCTTTCCTTTGACTTTCGGAAGATCGACCAACGCGTCCCCGAGGTGCGGTTTTAGTCTGCAGGTAATACCCTTCCAACATGAAAACACAACCACATTATGAGTAGTTTGCATCGTTTTCAACTAAATAACGGCCTTAGGGTGGCGAGTCATTTGGTCAATATGACTCCGTTTGCAAATATTGCCATGTTATATCAAGTCGGCTCCGCCAACGATAGACCCCGGGGATCAGGTATCGCTCACATGATGGAGCACCTTATGTTCACCGGCACTCCAAAGGTGCCGGATTTTGATGATCTCCTGCAGAATGCTGGCGGAGAAAACAACGCCTTTACCCATGCCGATTATTCTCAATATTTTGATGTAGTTCCTGTTGAAAACATAGATGTTGGTCTTTTTATTGAAGCAGACCGAATGCACAATTTAACCCTGGAACCTCAAAAATTCAAGCGGGAAAAGAGTGTGATTGTCGAGGAGTTTCACGAGACCTGTATCGACCTGCCTTATGGAGACATATGGCATGATTTATATGGCATGATCTATGGCACCCACCCTTATGCGGTACCTACCATTGGCGAGTCGGAGGCCTCAATTCGAGGGGTGAAAAGAGCCGATATTCAGTCCTTTTATCATGAGTACTATCAGCCGAGAAATGCAATATTGAGCATAGTATCGCCCCTCTCGAACTCTGAGATAGAAAATAAGGTCCGTCACTTTTTTGGTGGATTGTCAGAGGAATCTCAGGCCTCTGTTTTTCCGGGTAAATCCTCATTGACAGATCATGGTGAAGTTTTTAGGGAAGTGGAAAAGGACGTGCCTCACGATGCTATATTTATGGGGTTTCCCATCTGCGGTCGTGCGGATGCGGACTACAAACTAGCTGATGTTTTTACCGACATATTGGCCAGTGGTAGATCCTCTCGATTTTTTCAGCAGCTCTATCAAGGGACGGATATTTTTACACATATCGATGCTTATGTTACGGGAAGTTTTGGGCCGGGGCTCCTCATTATAGAAGCCAAGGTAGATGAGGGGTATTCTCTGGAAAGGGCTTACGATCTCATTTGGACAGAACTGGAGAAAACGTTAAAAAGTCTTACCGAAGCAGAGGTGAAGAAATCCATAGAGATGACCCGCTCTCAAATTCTATTCAGCAGAACTCAAGGCCTGGATACAGCGCTCAATTTAGGCTTTTATGAAGCCTTGGGCGATGCCCAGCTAATAGATAGCGAGCTGAAGGGGTACTTGACGATTAATATCGATCAAATCAAAGACTTTCAAGAGCGATATGTAAAACGCAAAAAGGCCCGGACCTTATGGGTAAGAAAAAGACACTAAAGACCAATAAAGGAACGGGGGCTTTCAAAAAAGGCATCCTTACTCCATTGGAAGCTAAAACTTAGATAAATTGGCCAGCTCCAGCTATCATAATACAGCGGGCGATTATTCTGCAAGACCTTACTGTCCAAAAAACCGAGTGGGAAGTGGACTTCAAAGCTTCGGTCAAAGAAAGTCAGGCTAAGTCCAGGACTAAATAGCCAGGGATCTACAATTTTTTCCTGACTGTTTATCTGGATTCCGCTTAAATAGCCCAGATCGGTGTACAAAGCTAAGGGCAACCAGGACCACGGAGCTTCTATTCTCAACTCTACCGTACTGAGAAACTCTAATTCAAAGGCCTGAGCAAGAGGAGATTTTAGCGTACCCTCCCGGAGGGAGCTCTGCACACCAGCGAGCCCCCTACCCGGCGGAGTTGAGCGACCGAGCCAATGTCCTGCATACCTAAAATCATAGATCCCGGAAAAAAGTCCAGCCTGAAGGCGGGCCTCTCTGGGTATCTCTTTATAATTATTGGGAATCCAGGCAGCAAAAAAAGTAGCACTGATTCGAGCGTTTGTGGAATATTTTTGGCTGTATCTCCATTTGGACCACCATCTTTGATGGTCCGGTAATACGGTGCCCATGACCTCAATAGAGCTGCTGGAAAGCGGGCGGTCCCACTCTGCCAAATAGAACAAGTCGCCTACGCTATAGCTTTTTCCCAGACTGCGGTCCTGACCTGCATTGGACTGATCGATGTGATGCAACCTCAACTCCAGGCGATGCCTCCCTGCATTTTCTGCTGAACCAGAAAAATCCAATTGTAGGTATGGGCTCCACTTGTTGTAGCGATGAACGATATCTTCAGTTTCATCGTAGGCAAATCTGCGAAAATCAAATCCCAGACGAAGATGCAAAGCAGAAGACCTTCGGCTCAACAAATCTCGACTCCACCGAAAGCGGCCCGCCCCAGAAAAAGCACCAGATAATGGTTGGATTAGAGGCTGGAAATAATACTGAAAAGCAGTACCGGGAATGGTCAGATTATGCACAGTCGCTCCAATCTGTAAATGATCGTAAGTATTATACTTAATTGTGGGAAGAAAAAATATTTGGTACTGGTGCGTAGCCGTAAAGTCAGTGAGTAGTCCTGCTCTCCAGTTTCTCCATGTGTAGCTGCTGGTCCTCATGCGATAGTGATTGTCGGAGTAGTCGGATTCCATCAGATTTTGGCGCCCATTTAGCACTATGGCCTCCGCATCGGCAATGACAGGGAGCTGGAATTCTCTTTGTCCGGTGAATCCCGGGTTCCAATCCAGAACCACAAAACTATCTGTTGTGAAATACCCCAGACTCAGGGGCGCGGGCACCTCCGTTTCATTGGTGACTGAGATCGTACAGACCGAATCTATACATCTGGCAGAACTCAGCGCGTAATTGGGAGCCAAACCTTCTTCAACTCCCTTTTGAAACAGCCAATTCAGGTCCATCTCCCATTCGGACTCCATGAACTGCTGCAGGTCCACGCCGGTAAAGTGTGAGAATGAGAACTCCCTATAGAAGTTTTGCATGCCGACTCTGAATTTTTCCTCTCCGACAAAGTCCCTAAGATGCATAAACGTCCCTACGGGCCAGTAATAATTAGCTAGATAATAGTTGATATCAGAAAATTCATCCGCTAGTACACCCGGAGCTTGCCAATGCTGTCTGTGAACTTGATGACAGAATATGGGGTAGGCATCTCCCGTCAATCGATCGGTCCAATAATTATCTAGCGTAGTTGTGGGCGTTGAATAGTACTTTTTCATGTAAAGCTGTTCGTAAAAACTATTCAGTCCTTCATCGATCCAAGACTCCGTTCTTTCATTACTGGCTAAAATGCCATACCACCAATTGTGTCCGACCTCATGTGTGATGACCTGGTCCAGCTCTTTGGCATTTTCCGATGCTCCAATAATGGTGATCATGGGATATTCCATGCCTGCACCAGCGGAAAGTGCACCTTCCACGGCAGTGACCTGTGGATAAGGATAGGGCCCGATTTCGCTAGAATAAAATGATGTGGCCCGCTTTAAGTATGTGGTAGCCTTCGACCATAGCTCATCATGTTTCCGAGTATATAGCGCCCATACATCAATTGAGTCGCCGTCTGGCACGAGGGCTTTCTCATGATCAACGCGAAAGCCTCGATCTAAAAATAGAGCGAAATCGTGGACCTGTCGCGCTTCAAAATGCCAATCCATTCGCTTCGGAGTTTCGTTTTCTGTGACGTATTCATCATAGAACAACCGGGATTGAGCCACTCCGAGCAGGAATTCTCGCTGTGATTCTGGTGCCTGACCCGTCGCTGCCACTAAAAAGTCTCCCGGTGCATTCAGGGTGACATCAAACTGCCCCCACTCACTAAAAAATTCTCCTTGGTCCAGATAGGGCATTAAGTGCCATTCACCTTTTCGATAAACGGCAGGTTTTGGGTACCATTGGGTGAGTTGATAACTCTCGGACGTCCTACCAAGCCTGGAAAAGCTTTTAGGAATTTGCAGTTGAAAGTCCACATCGAGGACAAGGGTATCCGATGGGCCCAGCGGATGGGGTAATAGTACTTTTTCGACATCGGTGTGCTGAGTGTTGGCTCTGCGGAGTAGTTCTTCTCCCGACCTGAATCCCAGTGTGAGGAACCCCCCTTTTTCCTCCGTAGAGCTAAAGTGAAAATCTAAGTTACCACTTTCCAATTGTTGTTGTGCAAAGTCGCTTTTTCGGTTCTGGTAGGCATTCGCCCAAAGGTGAAAATAGATTTCAGTGAGTGTATCCGTAGAATGGTTGATATACTTCATTACCATCTGAGCATCAAGGGTATGCTCTGTGTCGTCCAGCTTCGCAGAGATAGAGTAGTGGACTTCCTGCCCTCCGGGACTAGTTGGCGCCTGACCATAGACGAAAAGGGTCCAGCAGCAGATGTACAGACTCGTAAATATGAGTTTCATCATGGAGGATAAATGTACGGATTCTCGTTGAATGGGCAGTCCTGGCTCCCGGCTTTAATTTGTCCTTTCCAGCTCCTCCCCAATGAACTTCTTTTCTGGATATCTTATCCTATACCCAGCAATATGACCTTATTTTTCTTTTTCTATTATAATCATTTGGGCGATTCCCCGTAGGAGCCGGATAGTCTTCTACGGGGTCGCTATGCTACAGGCTCCATATTCATTCGGTGCTTCTTCCTCCCCAAAAATTGGGGAGGAAGAAGCACTCCCTGGCGGGACCTTCCGCAGCGCTATCGCAAGGGAAATTAAGAGGTGAGCGGAAGATGTATGCAACAGTCCCTATAGAGGCGGCATCTTTGTAGTAGCAAACCTCAAAGGTGTTCCTATAAGATCGACTTCTGATGTCAAAACCACAAAAAGCGCCCGGAGGGCGCAAGCGCCAGGGATGGTAGGGGCCATCCGCCAAGGGCGGATGGGTACCCAACTCGTTGGGTACGGAACCCCCGCACAGCCCGGTCCCTGAACCCACTGTGTGGGGAAGGGAGGCGCCCAAATCAATAAAAAGATAGCCATTGTCGGGAAGAAGAGAAAATTTTTTAAGAATGCTTGAAAGGCTAAGAGGAGAATTTTATATCTTGCGAAAAACACAATTATGAGGATATTTTTACTTATTGCTCTTGGAATGATGAGCGTTTCGAGTGTAATGGCGCAATGGGAAGCAATGAATGGATCGGCCGTGACAATTCGACATCATCCGGTCACTTTTACATTACAGGATACGGCATATTTATTGACCGGAACGACAGCACAGAGCTCGCCACAGGGGACGAACAGCTTTTTTCGCTATGATGAAGCCGGAGATCAGTGGGTGGCTTTAGATGACTTTCCCGGCGGCGCCAGAAGTTATGCTTATGCGGCGACGTATGACGGAAAGGCTTACTTTGGGTTTGGAACGAATGATTTCAATACCTTTTACAATGATTTATGGGAGTATGATCCGGTGAGCAAGGAGTGGACGGAGCTGGCTTCCTGTGATTGTAGTGGTCGATCACATCCTGCGTTTGTGGCCCAGGCGGGGCGCATTTTTGTAGGATTAGGCAACGGACCTTTCGACCGCAATGATTGGTGGTCTTATGATATTGCCACGGATGAATGGTCTCAGATGCCCGATTTGCCGGGACCGCCCCGACACCACCCGTTTCATTTTGCCGCGGGCGATTATGTCTATGCGGGCATGGGACACAACGGAGGCACTTTCTTGTCCGATTGGTTTCAATTCGATCCGGCGACAGATAGCTGGACTCAAATGGACAACCATCCCGGAGGGCCAAGAGTGGCAGGGCAGGAGTTTTCCTATGAGGGCTCGGGCTATGTCATCAGCGGCGATGGAAGTCAACACGAGAACCTTGAAGATGGTGAGTTTTGGAAGTACCTCCACGAAACAGATGAATGGGAGCGACTCCCCGATCATCCCGGAAATCCTGCCGACGGACGTGTGGGCCGATGGGCGCCAGGAGCCTTTGTGGTCAACGATCATGTGTACTTCTTCGGTGGTGTGAACCGAGGCGGAGGATTCCTGTATAGTGATACCTGGCGGTATGATTTACGAACAACTGTTTCTACAGAAAATCCAGAGCTAGAAGTTGTTTCAATGCGAGTATTTCCCAATCCGGCACAATCTGAAATCCGCGTGAAAGGCAAGGCCATACAGACCAATGCAGAATATCAAATATACAATCAACAAGGCATTATGGTCCAGGAGGGTCTTTATAATGGAGGTGAGGTATTGCGACTCAATGGAAGACTGAGTTCGGGCCTGCACTTTTTAAGACTCGGGCAGGAAACGACTTCGTTTATTATCGTGAGATAAGATCATGCAGGTCACTTTGTGAGCGCGTTGAAAAGTGTCGATTGATGAGCGTCAAAGGCTCCCACCAATTGCCCAATAGTCTGTGCCAGAATTCGATTTTGCTTCTTTGTTGAGCGCCCATAGAAGCGAGATGCGGTGTATATATTTGGCAATCGATCAAGCTATTGGGTATGGGCTCGAGCAGTCGTGCCAGGCAAATCAGTGCAAATTTCGAGGCGTCTCGTTTTTTGTGAAACATGGATTCACCGGTAAAGATCTTTCCGAGACCTACGCCATACAATCCTCCAACGAGTTGTTGGTCTTGGTCCCAAACTTCGATTGAATGGGCAAGCCCCATTTTGTGCAATTCGAAGTAGGCATTTTCAATGGCATAGTGAATCCAGCTATCGGACGGTGAGTCGTGCCGGGTCTCCCGGCAGGACTGCATCACCTCGACAAATTTTTGGTTAATCGTAATGGAGTATTTTTTTTGATTGAAATACGGCCGCATACTTTTCGCCACTTTGATATCGGAGGGGGCCAATACCATACGGGAAGGTGGAAAGTGCCATATAACAAAGGGGCTATCACCATTATACCAGGGAAATAGACCCATGCGATAGGCAAAAATCAGTTGTGGGATGTGGAGGTGGAAGCTCAGGGAGTTCCATCCATCTTCACCCGTCAACAAAGGATGTCGAAAGCTGGGAGTAGGTAATTCCGCCGTTGGAAATATATTTTCGATCACATTGACATATTTAATTTGCGGGCGATCCGGTATTGGCCGGCGAGGCTCTTTACCAGACGATACTCACATTTTCAAAAGTAGGGAAAATTCCGATGCTTTTGAGGCAAGTCCTGCCCTATGGGTTTTGGGAGAGGACGTAATGTCCCCTACGGGAACAATTCTCCTCCTAGCCCGTCATAAATTCCCAGGCGGAGCGATAGTCATTTTTTTCCTCCACCAGATCGAGCCATTCTGAATAAAAAGTGTCCGTGCCGAGCGTCGAGGAGTCTCCAATGAGGATTAACTTTTCGCGCGCACGGGTGAGGGCTACATTCATCCGGCGATAGTCCTTCAAAAACCCTATTTCCCCTCGATCATTGGATCGCACCATGGATATGTAAATGACGGTTTTTTCATTCCCCTGAAATCCGTCGATGGAGTCTACATGATAGTACTCCTGAAAGGCTGAAATCTGCTCATCCTCAGCTAGAAATTTTCGCAGATACCTCACTTGCTCGCGGTACGGCGTGATGATGCCCAGGTCTGGGAATGGAATTTTTGCGAGCTCGGCGGCCTGGATAAGTTGGAGAAAGTGCTCTCTGAGAATAAAAGCTTCGCCTTCGTTATACCGGCTTTTGTTCTCCTCGTTGATCTGCTCTTCAAATCCACAACCGGCCGTATCAATAAATTCCACGGGGGCGTTCTCCGGGAGCGCTAACTTCCGATCGGCCACGGAAACATCGGCTTGCAGCCTGCCTTGGTAAAAATACCGATTCGGGAATTCCATAATCTCTCTGTGCATTCGATACTGAACAGTGAGAAAAAAGCTCCTTCGATCACTGTTGATCCAGCGCTCGAGCATATTTTCTGCCAGCCCCTTGCGTTCGGCTTCTTTGGACTTCACTGTCGGGGGTAACTGAAAGGGATCGCCGGCCATGATCCATTTCCTGGATTTTCTTAGGGGAATGAGCAGTCCGGGATCCAGCGCCTGGCCTGCTTCGTCGATTACAGTGACATCGAAGTCGATGTCTCTCAATAGTTTTTGGTCCGTATTGATCAGGGTACAACAAATCACCTCCGCTCCTTCTACCAATCGGTAGATCATGGTCTGCTCGAGTTGATTGGCCCATTGCTGAATCTCCCGCGCCTCGCGATACATTTCTTTTCGCTCTTCGCGCTCCCGAGCGCCAAAATTCCTTTTAAATGTAGACGCTTTCCTTCGGATAGCGGCAGCTTCTACTTTGAGTTGTTTGACCTTTTTGCTCTCGGGTTCCCGGGCCAGTTGTCCATCCAAAGTCAAATCGAGAATATTGCGATCTACCCGGCTGATATTACCCAAACGAAGCACGCGCAAATTCCGCTCTGACAAACGCTCCGCCATGACATCAACTGCTGTATTTGAAGAGGCAGAAACAAGGATTTTTTGTCCCCGCTTCACAAGTTGAAAAATACCTTCGACCAAAGTCGTTGTTTTTCCCGTGCCTGGGGGGCCATGCAGAACAAGGATATCCTCAAAGTCGATCATGGCATTCACTGCTTTGGACTGTGAACTGTTTAAATTGGATAAACCGAGGGATGACTCTTCTTCTATAGTAGCTGGCTTTTGCAGGCCAAACAATCGCTCTAACAAATACAGAAAACGACCTCGAGCCTCCTTTGCTCTGTCGATAGCTTTTTGCATAGATTTATAGGTGCGCGCATCGAACAGTTGCTCGACGGCCAGGGAGTGCCCCGTGATCCAATCCGGGTAGTCCTCATCATAAAGGACGATCTTCATTTTTCCATCTCTCACAAAATGGACGACCCCGGCGACTTCGTCCTGAGCTCCTTCTTCTTCAACATATAAGCGCACGGGTTGCCCGGAACGAAATTGATGGTGGGCGTCGGTGTCTCCCTGGCGCTCAATCTCCACGTAGGCCTTGTCGCCAAAAGTATATCCGTAATCTACGGGCACGACGGGATGCCAGGTCCATCCTTTTTTCCTCCGTTCGTGTAAACTGTGCTCTTCAATTATCGCACGATGTCGTTCCTGATCGGCCTGCTTCTCTAATTCCAGAGCATTCTCCATTCGCTTCAAGCGCTCAACAACATCCATGCCCTGATCCATTTCTTTGCTTTTACCCATAAAAAAAGACCGACCACCGAAGTTGAAATATCGGATAGTCAATCTTAATTAAAAAAATCGGGGCATGAGATTCATGCCCCGAAGTTCATTATGATTTTAAGTCCTTTCTAATTTTATTTAGAGCAGAACCACATCTCACCCACTCAATTTGAGCTTCGTTATAGGTGTGATTCACCTTGAAAGTATCTTCCGTACCGTCACTGTGCTGCAATCGCACGGTGAGAGGCTTTTTCGCCGCCATCTTTTCAAAATCAAGGATATCGACTTTGTCATCTTGACGAACTAAATCATAGTCTTCCGGATGCTCAAAGGTAAGTGCCAACATGCCCTGTTTCTTGAGATTGGTCTCGTGAATTCGCGCGAACGACTTCACAATTACGGCCATGACACCTAAGTGTCGCGGCTCCATCGCAGCATGTTCTCGAGAAGATCCTTCTCCTAAATTCTCCTCTCCGAAAACAACTGTACCAATACCGGCTGCTTTATACTTTCTCGCACTATCGGGAGCTGGCATAAATTCAGCCTTCTCGTCATTATCTGCAAAATTAGCTACATTATTTGCTTCATCGTTGAAGTAGTTAATCGCGCCGATGTAGCAATTATTAGAAATATTATCCAGATGACCTCTGTATTTCAACCACGGTCCGGCCATAGAGATATGATCCGTTGTGCATTTCCCTTTCGCCTTAATCAACAAGCGCATCCCCGTAAGGTCGTCTTGAGTGATGGGCTCAAAAGGAGTCAATAGTTGTATGCGGTCCGAGTTCTCTTCGACCTTGACTGTAACTTCACTTCCATTATCCGCAGGATCCTGATATCCAGGGTCTTCCACATCAAAACCCTTAATGGGTAACTCTACTCCTTCCGGGGGATCCAATCGAACTTCTTCTCCATCTTCATTGAGCAAAGTATCTGTCAATGGATTAAAGGTCAATGTTCCTCCGATTGCCATCGCCGTTGTTATTTCCGGGCTAGCTACAAAGGCATGTGTTTGTGGATTCCCATCATTTCTCTTGGAAAAGTTTCGGTTAAATGAGGTAATAATGGAATTCTTTTTTTCCGGGTCGTCAGTGTGTCGGGCCCACTGACCGATGCACGGCCCGCAAGCATTGGCCAAGACAACACCACCCATTTTCTCGAACTCATCCAGTAAACCATCTCGTTCCACTGTAAAGCGAATCTGTTCTGATCCCGGCGTAACTGTAAATTCAGATTTAACTTTTAATTTCTTTTTCACCGCTTGTCGCGCAATGGAAGCCGATCGCGTCAAATCTTCATAAGAAGAGTTTGTACAAGAACCGATCAAGCCCACTTCCAATTCTAAGGGGTAGTCATTATCCTTGGCCGCTTGAGCAAATTTTGAAATCGGCCACGCCAAATCCGGCGTGTATGGCCCATTGATATGTGGTTCCAAAGTTGACAAGTCGATTTCAATCACCTGGTCAAAATACTTTTCGGGATTTGCATACGCCTCATCATCACCCGTGAGATATTCTTTCATTTCATCGGCTAAATCGGCCACCTCTTCTCTTCCCGTAGCTTTTAAAAAGCGAGCCATGCTCTCATCATAACCAAAAGTGGAGGTGGTTGCTCCAATTTCTGCACCCATATTACATATGGTTCCTTTACCGGTAGCAGACAGGGACTGTGCCCCTTCACCAAAATACTCTACGATAGAACCGGTTCCTCCCTTCACGGTTAAAATTCCGGCAACTTTCAATATAACATCCTTCGGCGATGTCCATCCGCTGAGTTTACCAGTCAATTTCACACCGATAACTTTCGGCATTTTCAACTCCCAGGGCATACCCGCCATAACATCTACCGCATCGGCACCTCCTACGCCAATGGCGACCATCCCCAAACCGCCGGCATTGGGCGTATGTGAATCTGTTCCTATCATCATCCCACCGGGAAAGGCGTAATTCTCAAGAACGACCTGATGAATAATGCCCGCTCCGGGCTTCCAAAAGCCCAGGCCATACTTATTTGATACGGAAGCTAAAAAGTCAAAAACTTCTTTGTTCTGCACTTTCGCTGTGCTCAAGTCTTTCTCCGCTCCAACTTCTGCTTGAATCAAGTGGTCGCAGTGCACTGTCGAAGGCACGGCCGTATTGTCCTTACCCGCCATCATAAACTGCAACAGCGCCATCTGTGCCGTCGCATCCTGCATGGCGACGCGATCGGGAGCAAAAAACACATAGTCATCTCCTCTACCGTACTCTTGCAGCGGTGATTCATCGTGCAAATGCGTGTATAATATCTTATCTGTCAGGGTTAGGGGTTTTTCCAATTTTTCTTTTACCTGATCTACTTTCTTCTTCAAGTCGCGATAGTGATCGCGAATCATATCAATGTCAAATACCATATATTAAATCTTTCATGTTTGATTTTGCAAGTCAGTCAAAAATAACAAAATGTCGCTATACCTCATAGTTTGTAGGCATCTTTATATTCAGCCTAAGAAAGGAAAATCACCCTTTCCACCAACGATGGTTTGTCAGACCCTTACCTCAAGCGCTCAATCAATCGACTGCTCACGCGCAAAAAGTCTTTCTCCGTTATTATTCCGACCAACTCTTCATTAGAACAAACAGGCAAACAGCCTATCTTGTTGTCATTCATTAGCCGCATCGCATCCAAAATATTATCATCCGGACTTATGGTGATGGGATCAGAAATCATGATCTCCGAGATAGACACTACTTTTTTACTCCCTGCCTTCTTTTGATCTAGCAAATGCCGCAACAGATTGCGAGAAGAGATCAAACCCACTAATTTCCCTTTATTATCCTCAATCGGTAAATGGCGAATTTTTCTCCACAACATCATCTCAGATACAAACTGCACGATGTCATCAGCTTGAGCGGTAAACACATCGGCAATCATGAACTCTTCGACTTTCAATTTTGAAGGGCGATATTCTGCCAAATCGGCCGGACCGGGCATCTCCCATTCATGTACCGGACGACTTTGCTCTTGCTGTCGGACCATGGTGGCTGTCAATATAGAAACCGCCTCATCCCGCGGCACCTGACCGATCAAGCCGGTATAGGACCGCAACATCCAACGCGCTCCCGTCGTATGAAGTTTCGTGCGATCTTTAATTACACCTAAATAACGATCAATATCAGAGGTATCCACGCCCCGATCTTTCAGGCCCTCCTCAGCCATGGGTATCATCTCGTTTAAAATCAAATCCTGCGCTGAAATTTTCTGATCATTCAACCAGGTAAATTTGGTGTCTAGCCCATAGCGTGCCGCTTTAAAAAAATTATCCCGAGCTTCCGCGAAACTCATTTGTTGAGTAATATCTTCGTAGTGCTTGCCATAGCCTACCATGGCTCCCAACCAAAAGGCCGCATTCGCTACCTCATCGATAATCGTCGGTCCCGCAGGCAAAACCCTATTTTCAATTCTCAAATGCGGTTTTCCATTATCACTCACACCGTAACACGGTCGATTCCACCGATAAACCGTGGAATTGTGTACTTGTAGCGCTCGTAAACTCGGCACCTTACCCTCTTTTATTAAAGCCAAACTGTCTTCTTGAATATCGGCACTCAATAACACTCGAAAGCGAGCGATATCTTCTTTGTAAATTTCTAGTATGGAATCCTTAAGCCAGTCCACGCCAAAATTCACCCTTGGAGCCCGCTCGCGCAAATGTTCATGAGAGCTCCGCGTATCAAGCGCTTGTTGAAACAGAGCAATTCGAGATTCGTGCCACAGGCGTTTCCCAAAAACAATGGGAGAGTTGGCTGCTGTTGCCATAACGGGAGCCACCAATACCTGCGAGATGTTGTACAACTTTACAAAGTCTTTAGGCGCCACCTGCAAATGAACTTGGAAACTAGTGTTGCAAGCTTCGAGCATGGGTGAATCATGACGCAAACTCAACTCGTCAATGCCCGTAAGGCGCAATTCGTACGATTGTCCTTGCAATTGCGCATTGATCGCCTCCATTAGGGCCGAGTATCTCCGCATAGGCGTGATGTAGTTCATGTCCAAATGAAACTTACGCAAAGTGGGGAGAATTCCAGTCAATACCATACCCGCGCCCATTTCCGACAAACCCTGATTTAACTCAGTCAAATTGGACCGAATCTCCGACTCCACGGCATGAAAGCACTTCCCCGTAAAGACTTGTGGGGTGACATTGGTTTCCAAATTGAAGCGCGCTAACTCCGTCTCCAACCATGGAAGTTTTAATTTCTCAATCACCTCCATGGCAATCGGCTTGGGCTTAAATGTGTCCTTATCCACCACGCACAATTCCTGTTCCGCTCCGATCCTGATCGTATCACTCTCAAACCAATCGTGATCCAACATGTATTCCAGAGCCGTTACATCCTTAAGCAATGCTTTCATAAATCTCTGCTTCTGTCGCTTGGATGCCAGTAAAGACACTCTTTGTTCTCCCATTTTAACTTATTTCAGGCGTTCTTGAGTAATTGACTTATTTTTGGACAAGATAAATATAAACAAATCGTTATTCAACTTAGATAGAATAGGCAAAAATGAAGCAGCAAGGCACAATTTTATTCACTTTTATGGGAATTCTCCTGTTAGCTCTCAGTGGCTGCAAGAGCGAAAATGATGTGCCCGACAGAATTATCCCTTATATTTTAGAATGGGAAATCCCCTCAGGACTCAATAGCATTGAAACTCATTTCTTTGAATTTAGCAACGTTAGAACCCAGGTAGACGAGTTTTTTCCGGATGAAAATTTTACCGTTGAAGATATAGAAATTTTGCGCCCACGGCAAGCGACGCTGACTCTTCGCGACCCTAGTATCACCTTCAATGACATTCGATCCGTAGAAGTCCACATGCGACAAAAACAAGAGCCCTTTACGGAATATGAAGTGTTCTACACGCTAAATTTGCAGCAACGCGACAAGCAGGAAATTCGACTGCTTCCCACCCTTACGAATGTCAAAAGTCTTTTTGTAGGAGACCGCATGGAGGTCACCGTCCGCATCAATTTTTATCGCATATCCGCACGCGCCACCCCGGTGCTGCTGGAAATGGAGCTCGAAGCCTTCCGCTAATTTGCTTCGCATACTCCATCCACCTGTTTTATAAGAAACATCGTGAACGTGGTAGGTCATTCCTTTCTTTTGGGCGTGCCCCCTACGCCGCCTCAGGGCGTCTCGGGATCGGTCCCCTCCGGAGTTCCGTACCCAACGAGTTGGGTACCGCACCACCTGCGGCGGTGCGCCCTACGGGCACCTCACGCTTGCGCTCTCCGAGCGCTTACCCTTAAGTGAATTGAAAAGAGTTTGAAAACCTTCGGATGCTTTTTTAAGAAATGTAATCAAAAAAAGGTGTCAGGAAATATTTTGAATGACTATCATATTACTTTACAGTAATCAACCCTCACTCCATCTTCACCATCTTCACCGTTTCGGTTGCTCCGTCTGATGAAGTGATCTTGACATAGTACAGTCCCGCCGGTAAGGCCGAAACATCCAGGCGATAGGTCGGGCGGAGCTGGGAGAAACTTTGCTCACGGACCTGACGCCCCATCTGATCATAGATCGCTACCGAATGAATAGCCTGCATGTCCTCGGTGTGCGCTAAGGAGACCTGATCTCGCGCCGGATTGGGCCAAAGGAGCCAACGCCTCTGCGATGTCGACCCAACAGGCGGATCTGCCGAACTCGTGAGGGAATCGCACCAGTTCTCCTGCGCTGTGCCCAGCCGATAATTCGGGAAAGTGGGGATGGTGGTTGCATTTAAGGTCGGTAGTCGAATCCCCCGTATATCGGGCATACTGGCCGCACCCTGCTCATCCGGCCGGTGAATGATATGAAAAAAATCGGTATTGCTTTTGGTCATGATGTAGATCTTACAATCTCGACCCATCTGCATAAATGAAATATCATCCTTTCGTCCACTGGGATGGGCGCGATCCGTGAAGGCAATCTTCTCGGCATTATGTGGAAAGTTTTCCCCTTCCGTATCTAATTGGTAGAGAAGTGAATCAACTGATAAATAAATGAATCGACCATTCGGTGAAAACTGTGCGCCCCGAAAAACAGGAAATGGTGCCCATAAGGATAAGCTATCTCTATACAAAACGTCAATTTCACCAGTTTCACGATCAAAATCCATATAAAAAAAATCATTATCTAAACCAAAGCTTACTAAACGATCTCCAGATAAATTAGAAACTAATTGTCCACCTGTTCGACCTCTAGGATTCATACTTGGCGGGGCATGTGATGACTCTATAATGGTTTCACCTCCATGCGCTCCTCCTTCATCAATGAGAATTGATTCGAAAAAGTGACTTGCCTCAAATAAAGTATCATTGTATAATGGATGAATCAGCCACCAGTCTCGATTATTTGCATGACGTACCGCTTCAAAAAACCCATTGTAAGTAAAACTATTGGACACGGTTGAATCAGTATACAATACTTCTAATCCTGAATCGGTATGTAAAATCGAGTGTTCTCTTATGAAATTAATGATATTAAAAAAGGGCTCGTCTACAAAACTATCCCGCATATGATAAATGTAATAGATCGTAGAATCTTCACTCAATTCAAAAGGCAAACCTAACATTGTATTTACTACAGGCATGCCCTTCCATGAACCACCCACACACCACTCCTCGTGAAACTCCCCCGGCAATAAGGGGTCCGAGCCCGGTATCACCTCGTGATCGGCATCCCATAGCTTACAACCATTGCTGTAAAATAGTAAATTCCCGTCCCGATCGGACATGGTGAGGTTTTGGCCACGAAACTCGGCTTCTAACCCTGTATCTAATTTAATATCCAAACCGTTCGAAAAATCCCATCTTCCGATTTCATAAGGGTCACCCCATGACTTATAGCCAATGTACCAATTATTATCATAAGCAATCTGACTGCTTCCTACTTGTGCACTCACACCAAAAAACAATACCCAAAGGCCAAGGGCCTTTAGGTATGTTTCGATTCTATTCACTACTATCATTTGACCACACTGATTTTCTGTACAGCATTTCCAACAGTGATGTAATACAAGCCCGCTTGAATCTCTGTGTTCAAGCGAATCGCTTCACCATTCACAAAGGTTCCTTCCTGCACCATTTGTCCGCTGGCATTATACATCCGATACTGATTCGTATTCACCTTTGAGGGGGCTTCTATACTCATCATTCCTCTATTGGGATTTGGATATACTTCAAAGTTAGTCATTCTCTCCTGAGGCTCTGTGAAGCGATAATCCGTACAATTCAAGTCAAAGCCCAAATTTCGTTCCATAGGCGGTCGCAAACTGTTGACCAAATACCAACCCTGTCCACCATAAGGAATACACTCGTCCAGGGTCACGCTATCTACATAGGCTGCTTTCCCTTCCCATAGAGATTTGGTATAAGAAAGACCCTCTGATAACCGATCCATAAAGATATTTTCTGATCCGGTGGTACTCCATTGATCCAAATCGTTCTGCATTTGCTCGTACCAATCCAAAATTTCCTTCTCTACTGCCCAAAGGTAATCCTGACTCACAGTATCCAAATCTACCTGACCAAAGTTGGTCGTTTCAAGAGTGTCTAATCTAATGATATCCATCAAACTCTCTCGATCTTGAAATAAACTGTTTAATCCCAAATTAGAAGCCAGCGTATTGAAACTTCCATTGGAGTTTAAACTCCCTTCCTGCATGCGGCGATACACCTGCCACTGCAAGTCGCGAAACTGTTCGATCAATAAATTATCAGATCCGATAGAATCGTGCACCAAAGCAAAGGAATCCAGTGCTTCCCAGGTCGTGCCTCCGACGATACCCGGCGGGGTTCCGCAGGAAGAAAAGCTGGCACAGCTGAAGTTGCTTTGGTCAGTTCTGTTCTCCACAAAATCCGATGGCGAACTGACGGTGGTAAATACCGCCCCTTCGGTGTCATTGACGATGAAGCGGGAGAAGTTATAGTTCTGCAAATCATTATGCTTCGCTCCAAATTCACCTTGCACCGGAGCATAGGTACTAAGCCATTTATTTCCGTTGTATTCTTGTCTGCCCGTATTGGCATAATTGACCGGTGCTGTATCATCATATCCATATTCCACTCCCATCAGATGTTCATCCAGGGTATTGCCGCGGATTTGCGTGCCGCTGCAATTGCCGAATACGCGAATACCGCGCTCTGTATTAGATATGTCATTACAACTAATCACAGATTGAACCACACTTCCTATTCGTAAGCCATGCGTATCTCCAGATTGACTAGTCGATCCAGTGTATTGCGAGCTCAATTGGTTACAAGAAATAAACAGATTCATTCCACCGGCTGCATGCAGAGCGGTGAATGTGCTCACATTCCCATCATCGGAAATCGTGTTTTCCTTTATCGCCATATTTTCTACCTGTAAAATCGCCATGCCGTCTTCACCGTAAAACACCTCTAGCGAATTATTATTCACTCGACTTCCTTTTGCTCCGATGACATTACTCAATACGATCCCCGCTATTCCATCGGGATCTGGATTCTCCTCCTTCAATTCTATATCATTGTTTGAAATGGAGAAGTCTGTGCTTGAAAAAGGAAAGTTTCTATCTAAATTAGTATTTGATACAGATATCGCCGTTTCATCAGAAAAAATTTCATTATCTTCTATTTGAAGTGCAAGCACTGTTCTGGACGACTCTATGCCCCTACGAACATCACTCATTTCTTGACCCTCAACACTTAAAATACTACTTATACTCGAAAATACTCCAATGTCTAACATTTCGAATGTATTTGTATTAGAGCTATAATTATCCGGCCAGTTCGGTGTTTTCTGGATTTGTAACGCAGATATAAACGCATCGTGGCGAACTCCGTAGCCTACTTCACTATAACCCACTCCATAAGTAGAGTTTAACTGGCTGAATTTACATCCCTGTAGGGTCAAACTCCCACCATCTCTTCGATTTAATATGCCATTTGCCATTTTCTCAAATACATTTCCTCCTCCAAAGGTTCCTTCTTCATCAGATTCGAAGGGCAAAGTTATTGGCCCACAGTTATTTATAATGGCTTCACCTTCTCCAAGCAGTAAACCGGCAAATGGTCGCTCACCCAGAACCGTGGTTTGGCCATCGTAGGTTCCAGGAAACACTCCGATACCATCATATCTATCATTATCATCACTTGTAAATTGATTGTCTGAAAATTCGTGAAAGACAGTATTCGAGATATCTGCAAATGGATCTTCACTATACGTATCGTCAGAAATCCCACGTAAATGGACGTAATTGTTTTGAAAAATGCTATTTTCCAAAGTCAATTCGGCTCCTCGTTCAAAACTAATTCCATATTCAGCACCTGTTATAGCACAATAATCCATTTTTAAATGGCCTCCTTTCTCTATATGAATACCTTTCCACATTTTATTCTTGCAGGCGATAAAGTCCGTGTTTAAAATCTCTAAAGTCGCACCATCTTTAACTACAATTTCACTTCCGGGACCTACCATTGCCTCCCTGATTTGAAACGCTGAGCCGATGGTTAAATCCTGTTCAACTGTAAAAACGCCGTAATCGTCAATGCCTAGAGTGTGAAGCTCTAGCTCTGGATCGAAAACATCACCATTGTCTATCAAATCCTGCACGTTAAATTCATCTCCTTCGCAGAATGTGGGGCCAAAAGAATAAATAGTTAATTGCTCCATCGGGCTTATACCATTCATTTGTCCATTATCGTCTACACCATGTAAAATAGAAAAGTCTATAGCATTTTCTACAACATTAGTATAGGCCGAACGAACCTGGGTCACACTTGCCTTCCAATAATCATCATCATGTGGCAGTTGATCCCATGGAGGGAACTCCTGATCGACAATCACTTTGTACAAAAGCGCCTGAGGATCATAAACCAGCGAGCAGTTTTCCAAAATTAAATCATCTGGATCTCCAAAGTACCTAAGTTCAGCGTAAGCTTGCTGAGGGCCTGAAATATTCTCATCAGGAAGAAATGAAAATTCGATCACTAAATCCTCACAACAATTTATTACATTTTCTCCAGATAAGACTTTTACAAACCAATTCATTCCATATACATCCGACTCTCCTAGATTAGAAGAATTGATATTTTGACTGTTAGTTTCGGAAACCCAAGCTGTCATACTCATACACATACAAACTACAGATTTGAAACTAATTAATTTTTGACTCAATAATTCTTTAAAGGCATCATATCCAAAATTACTGGTTGCAAATTTTTGGGGGGGGGGCAAAAGTTTTCATACATTTTAATTTAAATAAACGAATATTTGATTATACGGTATTTATTCTCAGTACTGCAAGGAATGCGTCACTGATCCATCCCACTGTCGTCATCTTGACACAAATCATGGGAAAGCAAGCCTTTATGGACTCCGTATTCAATCAACTACATGTTTACAAGGGGTTTACTTTATTTAATTTATTTGAAATCATCTATTCAAATAGTTGGCGATGAAATCCCTTCAATAATGATTCCCTACTAAAAATCTCCATTTTTTAGTGCAGGCATTCTCAATAGAATGCTGACATCCACCTTCACCCCTATTAGAAAATGGTATATAATTATGCACAAAAACACAATTATCTAAGGATGCAGCTCAAATTTTAACTGCCTGGCATGAAAGTCAATTCCTACATATTGGCGATAATCTCATCCCCAAATTCGGAGGTTGAGAGCAAGGTAGAATTCTCCATTTGCCGCTCAAAGTCATAAGTAACTCTCTTCTTGGCAATTGAGCCCTCGATGCCTTGCTCTATCAATTGTCCGGCTTCCTTCCATCCCATGTATTCCAGCATCATCACAGCTGAAAGAATGATAGAAGAAGGATTTACTTTATTCATGCCGGCGTATTTTGGCGCCGTTCCATGAGTAGCTTCGAATATGGCTTTCCCATTCTGATAATTGATATTGGCTCCGGGAGCGATACCAATCCCTCCTACCATCGCGGCCAAAGCATCAGATACATAGTCCCCATTGAGGTTGAGGGTAGCAATCACATCGTATTCGGATGGTCGCAACAAAATTTGTTGTAAGAAAGCGTCAGCAATAGAGTCCTTAATAATAATCTTCCCGTCTTTTACCGCCAACTTTTGGGCCTGGTCGGCTGCGTCTTTTCCCTTTTCGGCAACGATGGCGTCGTGCTGTCTCCAGGTGAAGACCTTGTCTGCGTATTCTCTTTCCGCTACATCGTAGCCCCACTCTTTAAATTTACCCTCAGTAAATTTCATGATATTTCCCTTGTGAACCAGAGTAACTGACTTTCGGCCGGCCTCAATGGCGTAGTCAATCGCAGAACGAACCAAACGCTCAGTACCTTCAACGGAGACCGGTTTCACACCCAATGATACCGTGTCGGGAAAGCGAATTTGAGTAACGCCCATCACATTGATTAAAAAATCCTTCACCTTTTCCACTTCCGGCGTTCCGTGATTGTACTCAATGCCCGCGTAAATATCTTCTGTGTTTTCTCGAAAAATCACCATGTCCACCAAACCCGGCTCTTTTACCGGAGAGGGAACACCCTCGTACCATCGCACCGGCCGCACACAAGCAAAAAGATCCAATTTCTGTCGAAGGGCTACATTCAAGGACCGAATGCCACCTCCCACTGGGGTCGTTAAGGGCCCTTTTATCGCCACGAGATATTTTTCAATGGCTTCTAAAGTTGCCTCGGGCAACCACTCACCGAATTTGTCGTATGCTTTTTGGCCTGCGTAGATCTCTTTCCACTGAATTGCTCTTTCCCCTGCGTATGCTTTTTGCACAGAGGCGTCAATCACTTTCTTGGCAACACTCCAAATATCCGAACCGATGCCGTCACCTTCGATAAATGGAACGATTGGATGATTGGGGACTTGCAGTTTACCGTTGCTAAATTCTATGTTGTTCTTATCCATGAGCTTTTCTTTTTTCGCGTTTCCTTGGGTTAAAAGTAAAAATTATTCGCGAGTTAGAGCAATGATTCCACCTCCTTTCCCAAGAATTCTGTACAAGTCCGGTCAAGAGGGTATTCGGACTCCAGTGTAACTTTATCTCAAATCAAATATATGAAGAGAGCCTCTCGAAGTATTTCGGTCAAAATATAATCAAAAATAGCTCCGTCCGATTCCATTTCACTTATTGGTGTTCACTATAATAAAACTTACAGGATTTCATCAAGTCATTTGCTTAAGGACCACTGTTGTGCGATCATTGGCTGAGAATCCTGAACTTATCATAGAATAGTGATTATTGAGTGTTTTAGCCCTTGTTTGTTGTCCCATGGGTAAAAAGAATACCTTCAAAACGGAAGGCAAAAATAAGCTTCCGAGAAAATAACTGCTCAGAGCGTGTAGATTCAACTATATTGCATAAATTTGCCATATGAGTAATCCATTTCTAGATCCTACTGAGGACCACTTTGATGATGAAGATCACAAAGTAGAGAAAGCACTGCGCCCGGAGCGTCTGAAAGACTTTCAGGGACAACCCAAGTTAGCAGAGAACTTGTCGATCTTCATTCAGGCTGCAAATCGACGCGGCGAAGCACTTGATCACGTTTTATTACACGGCCCGCCCGGTCTGGGAAAAACCACTTTGTCTTATATTATCGCAAATGAATTGGAGACAAACTTGAGGACGACCTCGGGCCCGGTACTTGAAAAGCCGGGAGACTTAGCGGGGGTATTGACAAATTTAAAGGAGGGAGATGTGCTCTTTATCGATGAGATTCACCGACTCAACAATGTAGTGGAAGAATATCTGTACTCTGCCATGGAGGACTTCCGGATAGACATTATGATCGACAGTGGCCCGAATGCCCGCTCCGTCCAGTTGAGTCTTCAACCTTTCACTCTCGTCGGAGCCACAACGCGTATGGGCTTGCTCACTGCTCCTATGCGGGCTCGATTTGGCATCACTTCCCATCTGGACTACTACACAGCCGAAGTCCTACAAAAAATTATAGAAAGATCAGCTTCGATATTGCAGGTTCCCATCACCAGCGGCGGTGCAAAAACAATTGCTCGAAGGAGCCGGGGCACTCCCCGGATCGCCAACGCTTTACTGCGCAGAGTCAGGGACTTTGCAGAGATCAAGGGCAATGGAACTATTGATGCCGAGATTGCGGACTATGGGTTAGAAGCGCTCAATGTTGATGACGGCGGTCTAGACGAAATGGACAATCGTTTGTTGAGAAGTATCATTGAAAAGTTTAACGGAGGGCCCGTGGGCCTGAATACTCTGGCCATGGCTGTGGGAGAAGAGTCGGGCACCGTAGAAGAAGTTCACGAGCCCTTTCTCATTATGGAGGGGTATATTCAGCGCACTGCCCGCGGTCGCATTGCAACGGCTCGATCTTATGAACATCTGGATATCGCCCCACCCCAGCAAACGGGTACTTTACTGTAAGTAGCCAGGATATCATCTTGCGGCCCGTCCCTAATGACTGAGCATGTTATTCTTCCCGGTTTAGAGTGGAAATTTCAGAGGATTTCTTCTGCCACGGTCGAAAGCTAAAATCTCTAGAGATTACGCTTCAGCACTTGGTGTATTGAAGTTCATGGGCGGCAAATTACTGCTGCCATCCGCACCCTCAATGTGACCAAATTGCTGTTCAAATTTTTTGATATTATCACCAAGAGCTTTCATGAGCTTTTTAGCGTGAAAAGGTGTCAAAATTATTCGCGATTTCACTTTTGCCTTAGGCATATTTGGAACGATACGCACAAAATCTACTACGAACTCCGTATTGGAATGAGAAATGATCGCCAGATTAGAATAGATACCTTCCGCTATGTCATCCTTTAGCTCGATATTGATTTGATTTCCTTTCTTTGGTTTTTGGTTTGCCATAATTGATTCATTATTTGGGACTAAGATATGAATTCATATCGCATTTCACAGGCTAATCCCACGCCTATTGAAAACAAATGCATAAAAATTCCAACATAACTCATACATTGGGGAACCCAATGAGGAATCCAACCGTTAAGAAGTTGAAATGTACCTGAATACCATTACAAGGCCGGTTTTTGGTGTCTGCACCTACATCGCAGATAAAATGGGCGTAGCCCGTGAGCGCGTGCGCTTATACTTCATTTACCTCTCGTTTCTCACCTTAGGTTCACCCATTGTGGTGTACCTTTTCATCGCCTTTTGGTTGAATATCAAGAAATACATTCGCAATAGCCACCATTTCTTGGCCGGGCACTAGATTATTGTCCTTTTGCAAGATGGTTCGCGTTGCGAACATAATACCCACGCACTGAAGAGCACTTCAGCACCGGATTACTTTGAGAAGCAGTGGGAAAAAGGACTACATCCCATCGATCACTGCACCACAAGCTTCTTTACGACCCGCTCTTGATTTTCAAACGAAAGCACGGCAATATAGGTGCCTTTAGACCAGCCGGATACCTCCATCTGAATGTGGAGCTGATCTGTTGACACCTTCCTTTCCCGCACGAATCGGCCCTGGATATTATTAAACTGCAGTTGCATGTTCTGATGGCGGAGATCTGTCACATAACTTGGCTGATCGTTTTGATGGCGTGTCATGTTATGTTCAGTTTATTCTTCTCTTCACCAGGTATATCCTACCGACAAGTCAATGCGCAACGGGTTGTGCCATTCCCATGTTTGATCCGTTCGTGGATCTTTTAAAATGTCATTAAAAATGATCCTATCTATTTTTTGAACGTTTGCCACTCTTGAATATATACCTATTATTACTTTACCTATCCTTCCATTCATTCCAAGTCTAAATTGGATATCATCCAATTCAAAAGTAGATGCTGTATAAGCAAAACCTTCCCTTGACCACTCAGTATTTCTAATACTTCTAAATACAAGAAAGTTAGATACAAGTTCTCCTAAAAGGAACCAATGATCGCCTAGCTCGTAAAAAGCCGAAAAAGATATTGGTGTGAAGACTTTTTTATATCTATTCAGAGCTTTAATATCTGCGGTGGTACTACCACTTGTCGCGAACACAGTATGATCAAAAGGTCTATAAAATGTTGCGTTCTCGTATCCTACTCCTGACCCTATAAAACTGCTAAACCTCTTTCTTTGCCAGACTTTTCTTTTGGCAGACAAACCAAGAGGATAAGTGCCCCAAAACTCCGGACTCCTGGCAAGCAATCCTTCTCGAGCAGATAAAATAGGAAGGAGATAGTCAAAAATTAAAAAGAGGCTACGGAATATTAATATACTTATGCGACTGCAGACTCAACCGCCACTGGGGATGGGCTTTGCAATAATCTACCGTAGCTTTCGTGTTGTTCTCCCATTGAGCATTTTGCATTGGCTGCAGATAATAGTGAGTGAAATCCCAATCTGCAACTTCTTCCGGCTGGATAAAAGCTTGCGGATAGACGAGTTTTAATTCACTGCCCGTGCGCTGAACAACTTCACTTCCCGCCTTGGGGCTCACACATATCCAATCAATCCCGTCGGGCGCTGTAATTGTTCCATTCGTTTCGATAGCGATTTCAATATCTGCTTGTTTTAGGGTTTGCACGAGTGGCTGATCCAATTGCAACAGAGGTTCTCCGCCGGTACATACAATAAATGGTCTGATTCCTCCCGGCCACAAATTTTGAATCGTCTTCGCTAAGTCAACGGCAGAGTAGCTTCCGCCGAGGGGTCCATCGGTGCCTCGAAAATCTGTATCGCAAAAGTCACAAATGGCATCAGCGCGATCTTCTTCCCGCCCCGACCAGAGATTACATCCGGAAAACCGCACAAATACAGCCGGTCTTCCCGAATGAAAGCCTTCTCCTTGCAGAGTATAATATATTTCCTTTATTTTGTACAATCTATTCGATTTTGGCCGCAAAGATAAATAAATCGAAGTCATTCTACAGTCCACACACTATGCAAATCCTACGACATTCCTTGTATTATTTGCCAGACGAATCTCCGCCCGGCGACGTAGTCATTTATCTGGGACTGACTAAGGCAGAAGATGGTTATATTTCTTCCGGACGGATATTATGCCTTAATTACGGCTCAAAATCGCATCGCATTTCCTTTCCTAATACAGATTCAGCGGCGGAAGTGGTCGATACCCAAAGTGGAGTTTCTTTGATTGGATTTACAGCAGAAGAACTACAGCAACAACCGAAGGTGTCTGTCAACATCCAGCAAGTCAAGCAAAAAACCACGGAAAAGCAGCTCAATTTTCGCATTCGGCGAAAGCATCTCATCAAAAATCACTTTTACTATGCAGAGATGAACTTGTATCTCTGTCCGCTGGCCGCTTACAGCCCTGAAAAATCAGTAAAGCAAGAAGATCTGCGCAACTACGCTGCACAGTTAGAACAGAGCTCTCCTTCCGTAGATCAGATCTCTGCGCATAATCCTACAGAGCTCTCTGAGTTTAATACAAAACTGGACTTGCACGCCCACCAAATTTTAGACAATCCCCGGGATTATCGCGGGGATGAAATTTTCATGAAGCAGATCGAAGCCTTTGAAAGGTATATGGACCGGGCGATTCGACTGGGAGTAGATCGGATTGAGATTGTTCACGGCATTGGCACGGGGCGACTGCGGGAAACACTCAGTCAACGCCTCAACCAATACAAGGAGGTGAAGCGCTTTGAAAATGGCTTCACGACTGATCACAAATTTGGTGCTACGGTAGTGTATTTTTCATAGCATTCTTCCTATGACAAATGGCAGATAGATATCGTCCCATGCGATAGGGATAGTAAGGGCGCGAGCCCCCAAATTTTTGGGGGTGAAGCGGTCCGAGAGCGCATAGCGGCTCGAGGACGGAACCACTGCATAGCCCGCCCCTCGAGCTGTCCGCCTATCGGCGGATTCTCGAGGGGATCGCCCAAATCAAAAAAAAATTAAATATCCGGCAAAAATGCCGGGGCTTCTTGAGCCAATTGATACAGACTTTTGCCCTGCCAATCGTAATACTCAGGGGGCACTTGCTCTTCGAAGGGAGGGGCCGAGCGAATCCAGGCGCAATGCATCCCTAAATTTCTACCAAATTGCATATCGGAGAGCGTGTCGCCAACCATCAGGGCGTCCTGAAACTGAAAATCCGGAAAGTTTCGCTGCGCGCAATGACCGAGATATGGCCTCGGTTTACGCGTATTGGGTTGCTCTTGGGCCGAATCGAAAGAGGTGTAAATGCCATCAATATGGATGTCGTGATCTTTTAATTGTTGCTTCATGTGGTCGTGAATCTCCTGCACATCTGAGCGCTGCATCAGACCCTTAGCAACACCTTGCTGATTGGTAACGATAAAAATATAATCGAAGCGGGTGTGCAATAATTTCAGTGCTTCAATGACCCGAGGTAAAAACTCAAACTCGGTGATGGATTCAATGTACCCTTCGAACTTTCGCACATTCAACACCCCATCGCGATCCAAAAAGAGCGCCTGTTTATGATTTGGCATCTGGAAAAAGTTGGCGTTCGACAGTTTGACAGAACAGGTGTCCGAGAAGCATATGCATTTCCTGGATACGGGCGGTATTCGTAGCGGGAACGGAAAGTGTAATATCCGATAGCTCACTGAGGGGGCTGGCGGTTTGCCCTGTCAAGGAGACTATTGTAATGTCTAAATCGCGCGCTTTTTCTGCAGCGCGAAGAATATTTGGAGATCGTCCGGAGGTGCTCATAGCAACGAGGAGGTCGCCCGGCTGCATAAAGGCTTCGACGGCGCGTTCGTAAATAGTGTCATAGCCGTAATCATTCGCTACTGCTGTCAAATAGGAACTGTTGACGTGCAGGGCTTCGGCATATAAAGGCGCTCGATTCCGCTCGAAACGGCCGCTGAGTTCGGCCGATAAGTGTTGTGCATCTGCTGCACTCCCGCCATTGCCACAGAAAAACATTTTTCCGGAGGCCTGATATAATTGGATGGCCTTTTCCACCCATTGCGACCAGGAGTTTTGCAATTCAGAGGACTCCATGCAAGCCGATAGTACACCTTGGTGCTCTTGCATGCCGCTAGAAAAACTATCGGGGGTATTCATAGTAGCGTTTTTAAGAAGTGAATCCGGATTTCTCCTCGATGAGGTAATGATTCCGATCGGGGGCACTACGCGTGATCAGCTCTCCTAAAAATCCGGCCAAAAAGAGCTGGACGCCAATCACCATGGTCACTAAGCCAAGGTAGAATAGTGGATTGTTAGCCACAAGGGTCGCTGTTTCATTTACATAGTACAAAAAGTAGGCTTTTTGAATTAAAATATATAGCGCCAGAAAGGCCCCCAAAATAAAGAACAGGGTCCCATAGAGACCAAAAAAATGCATGGGGCGCTTGCTGAATTTCGCCATAAATGTAATGGACAGTAAGTCCAAAAAGCCGTTGAGAAAGCGCTCTAAACCGAATTTTGTGACTCCATATTTACGGGCTTGATGCTGCACGACCTTTTCGCCAATTTTGTAAAATCCTGCCTGGCGGGCTATAATGGGGATATATCTATGCATCTCACCATACACTTCAATACTTTGAATAACTGATCTTCGGTAGGCTTTTAAGCCACAGTTAAAGTCATTGAGCTCAATGCCGCTCATCTTCCTCGTTACCCAATTAAAAAATTTAGAGGGTATGGTTTTCGTAATGGGATCGTGGCGTTCTTTTTTCCAGCCTGAGATGAGATCATACCCCTCTTCGGAAATCAATCGATAGAGTTCCGGGATTTCCTCCGGACTATCTTGTAAGTCTGCATCCATCGTAATAACCACCTGACCAGAACTGGTTTTAAAACCTTCATTCAAGGCGGCAGATTTGCCATAATTTCTTTGAAATCGTATGCCTTTAAGTGCAGGATACTTTTTTTGCAAAGCTGTAAGTACAGCCCATGAATCATCTCGGCTTCCATCATCCACTGCAATGACCTCATAGGAATATAGCGGACCGCACACTTCGTCAATCCAGGCGATCAACTCAGGCAGAGATTCATCCTCATTAAAGAGGGGAATAATGATTGAAAGATCCATAGATATACGATCTATTTTTTAAAGATTCCTGCCAAAATGGCTGCTAACACAAAGCCAACGATGAGACTTTGTGCAAAAGTAAGTAAGTAATTGGAGACCGCAGGCGAGAAGTCTATGTTTTTCGCCTCTTTTTGCAGGCTTTGGAGCATTCCGGATTCAGCGGCGGCCCGAAATTGATCTTCCATTATAGGAACGAGTTCAGTGGCGAGGTATTTGAGCATGATAAAGTCAAATAGGTAGTAAATTGCATTTCCAATTATGTAGGTACTAAACGCCAGTCGCAATGCGGGTTTAAAATCTAATCCTCCCTCAGACTGTTTGAGTAAAAGTGGAATAGCCATACACAAAACAAAGACCAGCCAGGTGCTGTAGAGTATCACTGGTTGAATATACAGTTCTGGAGCAATGAGATAACATACGGACAGATAGACCACCGTACCTACACCGGCCACACTGCCCCAAAGCCAGGATGGGGCCATCGTGTATTATTTTGTCTTATGAAAAATTGAAGTAATAAGAGAAATTATCAGAGCCATAAACGTTCCAGAGAACACACCGGTAATGGCAAAAATGACCGGGTTCATAAAAAAGCCCATAAAGCCTTTTGCCGTTTCGAGTTCTTGTTCACCCATATTTTGCTCTTCTAACTCGAATAAAGCATTCTCTCTCAATTCCTCGATTAGTCCCGGCTCGATCATCGTCAAAAAGATCAACAGGTAGAGTGCAGATACAATCGCAGCGATAAATCCCGTCAACAAACCTACTTTTAGGGCATCCCAATAGCTCATCATTCCTTCCAACTGGGTGTCCCGGTATTCTTTGGTCGCTCTAATAATGAAGTAAATCAAGACCGCAAAAGAAATCGCACTTACGATGGTGCTTTCCCATCCTCTTTCGCCTTGAAAGTCATCCGACATATCATAAATGCCAGTTACCGTTCCCAAAAGAGAAATAGCTACACCAATGAGGCCCGCCAGTAATCCGTTATTCAATGCTATTCTACCCATAAGACAATTATTTTATTGTAAATATAAAAAAAAATCAGATAGTAGGCCACCATGCGTCATTAATAAGTCGTCCGAATATTTGCCCTTTTAAAGGTCGTCCCAAATTGGGATTGTTGAAAGAGAGGGATTGTAAATGGTGTTTTTCCAAAACATATTCAGTGTCGGGATCAAAAAGAGTGAAATCCGCTACTTGTCCTTTCTGCAGAGCTACTGGCTCCCAGCCCAGCAGCTTTCGTGGGCCAATAGCAGCCAGCTGCACCCAATGGGTCAAGGGGTCATCCAATGGACAATACTTGAGGAAGCCAGACATTACCGTCTCCAACCCCTCTGCTCCAAAAGCAGCATAGGGGAACTCAATATCTTTGAGGTCCTGCTCCACTGGAGAGTGTTGACTAGAGACATAAGAAATAAGACCTTCCCGTATAGCGGCCCAGAGTGCCTCTCGGTCTTTATCTGAACGAAGAGGCGGGCTCATCTTGAATAGTGTATTGAAGTCTTGCACCTCTTCTTCTGAGAAACACAGGTGCAGGTATCCCAGTCCTGCAGAAAATCGAACACCTTTTTTACTGGCTCTGCGCAAACGATCTACAGCACCAGCAGAACTCAACCCATCCCAAACAATGTGACCTGAGGAGTACTCCAATAAGACCAAATCGCGATCCATCAAAAGCGTTTCGGCTGCTTCGGGCCAGGATTTAAGGCCGAGAGAAATACTTTGTTGACTTTCGTGTACTTGGGCACCGGGGACGAATGTCCTGTCGTGAGGATTGTGAATCAGGGGGCGCCCCACTCTTTTTCCGTACTGCAGTGCTTTGAGCATAAAGGCATTCGAGCTGATGGCTTCAGGGGCATTGGAAAAAGCAACAGCGCCTGCCGCTGCAAGGTCCAACCATTCCGTAAGTTCTGTACCTTTACCTTGAACAGAAGCTCCTGCCATTGGATAAAGTTGGACCGCGTAGGGACTGTGATATTGTGCAATGGAACGAATAGCCGATGCATGATCTAAGGCCGGTTGGGTATCCGGTCTGATGACCACATGGCCATAGCCTCCGGCATGGGCGGCAGAAGAGAGAGAATCAAGAGTTTCCCGATGTTCAAAGCCGGGCTCCCCGGATTGCGCTCCGATATCCACCCAGGAAGGTGCGATGTGCGCATTTTTCAACTCTAATAATTTGTCACCTTCTGCGCGTTTTGCGTCTGGACCTATCGCTTCGATTTGCCCATCGTGAAGTCTGATATCGACCTTTTGGAGATGGAAGGGGCTTTGGGGGTCAACAATGGTCACTTGTGGCAAAAAGTAAGTCATCTCATTTTGTTTTCCAAAGTCGCAATAATAGTTGCTCTGCTGCTAAGAAAAGTAGTACCAGGAATATACACCACTTCCACAGCTCCAATCCGGAAATCGATCTTTCGATAAATGCCCCGGCATTTTTCGATGGAGGAATATCCATCACTGCAACACCCTCTCCACTCAGGTCTTTTAACTCCTGTGCTGTAAATGTAGCCAAATTAGATTCTTTTCGGTTATAATTGAAAGCTAAAACTTTAGCGATGGAGTCGCGTTCCAGGAGTTCATAATATCCATTGTCTTCAATCTGCCCCTGGAAGTCTATCATCATATTCGGTCCCATACTTCGCTGCAAGGGGATAAAATTCACCGTTCCCCTGATACTGTAATCCGCTTCTCCAATACCTACAGATTTTTTGACCTGGATTACCTCATCTTCTCCTATGGTAAGAGAAGGTTGATCGCTAACGCTGGACAATAATCCCGATCTAAAAACCAACGGGACAAAAACTTCTCCCACCGTCACTAAACTATTCCACTCCACGTCAAGCGGAGCATAGCATAAAATAAGGTGACCGGATGCATAGCTAATTTGTCCAAGAAATGGTTTTCCATTTCTCAGCCGCATAATCACTTCCTGAGCAGCTCCACCCGCACCCGACCACTCCATATAAGCGGAAACTTTGGGGAGTGCCCGGCGCTCGTCTTGTTGTTCAAAAACATCTCGAAAAAGGAAAGAAGACTCCTCTATGGAAAATACTTCGGCCTCTTTTTCTTGCATCGGACCAAGTCGGCTCATATTAAGGCTTCTCCAAAAATCAGCATAGGCCGCCGCATCGTAATTCTTATTGGGAAATAGCAAGACATTACCTCCTGACGCAATATACTCTTTAAGGGCAGTCTGCAAGCCCGTATTCAAGGTGGGTAAATCTTCTAAAATAATCAATTTATAATCGGAAAACCCGGCGTAATTCAACTGCCCTCTTTCTTTTGAGGTATGTTCAATTAATGACATGGAGTTCAAGGCCGATGTAAGATATGGGTTGGGGCTACCATTGTATATACTCAGCACCGGAAGTGCCGCGGGAACGTAGAAAGAGAGGAGATATCGATCATCGAATTGAACGGGATAGTCTGTAATTTGGACGGTTGCTTTTTTCCATCCCGTCGAAGAAGGAGAAAGCGTTAAGGTATCCCATATCGAGCTGGCTGCGGCGATATCCCGCTGACCAAAGGGTCGCGTCTCCCCCTCCGTATTGACGGATAAGCGCACCCGTTGGTCTTGTTGCTCGTCATAGTTGGATATCTTTACAAATAATTTTAGCGTCTGATTAGGCATCACAATCGGAGCATCCAATACTACGGAGTCAATCGCAACATTTCCGGTCTGCACGGCTTCCAGCGGAAGGAAGTAGGTTGTAATCGTGGTATCCGCAGGGGATTCAATATCAGCTGTGGATTTTTGAAAATCAGACAAAATAAACCGTAAATGGCGGTCCGCCGTCGCATTGTCAAAAGATCGCTTCTGCACTGCTAGTATTTCACTGATATTTCGAGCCGTTGGGTGAATTTCAATGTCGTCAATAGCTCCTATAGCTTGCTCTTGATTCATCCACCGCCGAGAGACTCCTGACAGCTCATTGCTAAGCACTTGAAACTCAGTTTCCACTTCTTGAGAACGAACGATTTCCAAAGCCTTTTGTCGCGCTTGTCCCAATAGGGGCACATCTGCCCCACGAGCATTCATGCTAAAAGAATTGTCGATGTATATGGAAATTGCTTTGCGGCCCTGACTCGCTTGATCATCAGCAGGAATGAAAGGCTGGGCAAAGGCGAAAACTAAAAATATAACCGCTAAAATTCGAGCGAGTAAAACCAAAAGGTTCCTGAGCCGGCGCCAGGTAGATTGTTCCTCTTGTACATTACGCAAAAACTTCACATTGGAGAAATACACTTTTTTGTATCTCCTAAAATAATAAAGGTGCACAATGATTGGAATAGCAATCAACAACAGTGCCCATAAAAAGGTAGGTCTCAAAAATTCCATGGCTGCAAAAATAAAGGGATTCTTCGAAAGGACTAATTTTATTTCCTTTCACTGACAGATAACTCGCAGGCCAATGCTTTTATTTTATAATTGTGACATCTCCGGTAAAAGTGAGTACATTTCCTGTCACAATTTCGACCTTAACTAAATACACGAAAACAGCGGGGGCCAAAACCTCTCCTTTATATCGGCCATCCCAACCTACCGAAGGACTATTGGCGGGAATATTGCGTTGTTCGAAAAGTAAATTGCCCCAACGATCAAAAACTAATAATTCTGGGACGCCAACAACGGTAGGTCCTCCCTGGACGTAGAACATGTCATTGATGCCATCTCCGTTGGGGCTAAACACATTCGGTATAAATATATTGGGATCAATCGACACCTCTACTTTCAAGGTGATTTGTGCTTCGCAACCAAAAATATCTCGAACTACTACAGTGTATTCTTCACTTTGCCGTGCCGTTATCGTCGGGTTCAAACAATCAGAACAACTCAATTGCCTGGAGGGCGACCAAATAATGGAAACTATTTCGTCCGGAGAGCGATTCACTTCCAATTGTATAGTTCTGCGCTCAAGGTAGTTTAATTCCAAATCGGCAGTCAGCGTCAATCTCAGGTCATCAAGGGGTGAGATATTCACCTCTTCGGTCCAGAGACAACCCAATTGATCCATCACTTCAATAGTATAATCTCCTGGGCCCAGGTTCGAAAAGTTAGGACTATCCTGACTAATCTGTCCATTAATACTATAGCGGTAAGGAGGTGTTCCCCCTTCTATGTTAAAGATTTCTATTTCCGCATACTCTCTGGTGCATTGTATTGGGTCAACTTCTATAGAAAAGCCATTGATAGGGTTCTGTTCAAGAGAGAAATTAACGCTATCCACGCAGCCATTGACTACATTTTCAACCCACAGCTGGTAGTCTCCGCTTTGTTGCGTTTCCATCGTTTCAGCAGTACTCACCGTTTGTCCATCAAAGGAGGTCCACTCAAAATCCAAGGATCCCTCCGGGGTACTCGAACTGCCATCAACCATAGCAAAGTTATCATCACAGGGCACCGTGGGAAGGTCTCCAATTCTCGCAACAGGCGACAGCGTATCCCATTCCGGGGAGAAAGAAATGCTGTCCGAGCAGCCATTATCCGATCGATTGAGCACCAATTGATAGCTATCTACCAGCGTATTCGAACTCAATATAAAATCATCATTTTCACCCAGCACTTGTCCATCACCCATCCACTGTATGTTGACTGACACACTATCTGGGTACTCTACGGAAAACTGGATTTCGTCTCGAGCACAAGTAAAGGGTTCTCCTGCAAGCAAAGAAAAAATCGGAGGTGCAAAATCCTCCTCTATCGTAAAGTCTCGCTCGGCAGAGCATCCATTATCTGCATTGGTGATACGCAAAGTATATTGACCCGCTGCGTCAATATTAATCGTGGTCAAATCTCTAGCGATCACCTCCCCATTGGAATTCAACCATTCATATTGAAATTCTGAACCGATAGATGATCCGGAGCTATTCACTGAAACTGAGTTAGTTAAACAGTTAATCGACCCTTCTACCTCTAGATTCACATTTGGTAGGTTTTCATCGGAAATTACCTCTACTGAATCCACACTCACACAGCCACTCCCACTATCAATTACTTCCAGAGTATACCAACCTGTACTGTTGACTGTATGAAAAATTTGTTCATTCTCCTCTCCGTCCCCCATAGCTATGTTTTCCCCATTGTTGTCCTTCCACACATAAGTAAAATCACCACTTGCACTGAGAGAAGCTTGAAGGTCTACTGCGGGGGCTGCACAGGTAATTAACAATTCATCGGGAAGATCAATCTCTACTGAATCGAAGTTTTCAAGTATTTGAATGGTTGTATCACTGCTGCAGAAAGTCAAGCTATCTAACACCACAATATTATAACTCCCGGCTTCATCGACAATAAAATCGCCGGAGGAATTTACTGCTAATGTGTCCCCATTGCTCGAAAGCAAAGAAAACTTCAAATAATCATAAATGCTCGTCACAGAAATAGCTACAGTTTGCGCATTACAGCTCAATGAAGTGAGCGAATCCAACTCAAATTCCGGCTCTACGGAAGGGGTCACCTCTATCGTATCTCTGGAAATACAACCATTTATCGTATCTATTACTGTAGCGAAGTACTGTCCGGAAGACGTAACAGTAATGAATCCCTTGCCAAATTCCTTTATACTTCCGCCATTCGTAGACCAATTCACCTCTGCTGAGGCCCAGCTACCCGTGTCTACGCGAATTGTTAATGCTGTATCAATACAGGAAAAAGACCTGCTTTGAGGCAAGCTGAGCAGCGGAGATAGAGTATCTATGGGAAGATTGACCGTCCGCCGAACCATACACCCCAAACTATCAGTTACTAGCAATTCAAAACTACCCGGCTGGCTCAGTGAGATAGAGCGACTAGTATCGCCCGTACTCCAGAGCAGATCAAAGGGAGATAAGGCATTGATTTCTGCCTCGATATATCCCGTATCGCGATCACAGCTAAGTCCGTCAATCGTCACAAATTCAATTTGCGGCTCATCGGGAGATTCAGGAACCTCAATGGAATCTACAATATCACATTCTGTATAAGTCTCTATCTGAACAGAGTACACTCCAGGGCTGAGATTGCTCAACCCTAGTGTCGTATCTCCGGTATTCCACAGCACATTTTTATAATCTGAACTGTCGATTTGAATTCGAACAGCCCCACTGCTATCTCCACATCTCGGAGCAGATAGTAATTCTAGTGCATAGTTCACACCCGAGGATTCTGAAATCTCAAAGGATGTATCAATCGTACATCCAAAACCATCTGTCATCGTCACTTCATACGATCCTACCGACAAAGAATCTAATAGAGCACCCATTTCACCATTACTCCAGGAATAGGAGTAGGGTAAAGCAGAACTATCCGGGAAAATTTGAATCTGACCATCAGCATTTCCACCACAACTTGCGTCTGTAATCAATTCCTCAAAGGCGAAGGATCGAAAAGTCAGTTCACCTCCCCCTTCAATAATTCCCTGGCACTGAAAGAAGCCATCCATAAAGTTAATCCGGTAGCGTCCTGTATCTCTATGTTCGGTGGGAATCACGTAGATTGAATCCTCATAATCATTGATAAGATAACTTTCCCCATTAATGGTGTAAGAAAAAGTATAGGGACCCAGACCCTCAAAAGTGATCTGTAGGTCAAGAGTCGATAGGTCTTCTCCACAAATAGCAGTATCCACCAATAATGTAGCTTTCGGCTGCTCAATAACTTCAACATAAGCCGAATCAACTAAATCTTCACAAACATTGGAAAGAGTAACACTATAATGCCCGGACTCCAAAGGGTATACAGTGATTGCCGGACCCACCTGTCCATCACTCCATGCATAATCAACCCCAGGATACACCTCTTCGGAAGGGTCGAAAATCACAGAAGAACCAATGCATACCGTATCGCCCTCAAGCTCACTTTCAAGGGGTGGAACAGGTTCTATGATCATTATCGTTTCTTCAATTTCACAGGAACAGCTATTGTCGAGTTTCAGAATGATGGTTTTCTCTTCTCCATCGTACTCTGCACTTGCCAAAGTGATTAATTCAATAAAGACCTCCATCTGAAAGGCTGGGATCACAATCACGGTATCAAAAGGTTCGTAATCTACTCCCGGCTCTGCGGTGCTCGACGGATCAATCGTCAAAGTGATTTCAAAGGGCTCATTAAAATTATTGGTATTCCCTCTTCGAACGTAAAACCCTCCATCGGAGCAACCTTCATAAAATATATTACCCCCAATTTCAGATTCCACATCTAAAAGCGCCGTACCCCCTGCCTGAAAACTCCCCGCTTTCAACATAACAGCAGAATCAAATCGACCATCTCCCACATCCGCTACGGCCAATTTAATAGTGTAGGTCTCACAGGGCACTACATTGGCAATGGCCTGCAATGGAACAGTAAAGCCATCATACTCAATAAAATCGGAAGTAGGACTCGGTGTAAAAGGCTCATTCGTGCATCCGGGAGCATTTTGAGGCTGCCCCATGGGTACATTATCCACGTAATACGCTGAATTCGTATTAAAATTCAGCGTATTTATACTCACGTAATCATTCGTCCCGGGAACGAGAGCAATATTTGCAGCATTATTCGAAAAATTGCCATTTATTCCTGGACCGGAAATAAAAAACCCGAAAACATCATTAAAATTCGATTCGACATAATCGCAGTACTCTTCAGAGGCAAATACGTACTCAAAGGTCACGCTATCCACCGTTGGAGTAAATTCAAACTCTAATATCGTAGCATCAAAAATGGGTTGATTTGAGCCTTGAAAAAGTTCATTCACCATCTGCTGCAAATCCTGATCATTTGAGTTTACCCCGTCATCCGTCCCCGAGTTGGTCGCAACATTTGGGCCGAGACCAATACTTACATTCCCAGTGCCCAACACCACACCTTCGTCAATCCCAATCGAACTCATCCCGGCGGAAAAGCTGCCCGCCGAATTTGACCTACTGCTCAAATTGATATTGTTTACATCGAAGCAATCTCCACCTATCAAAACATCCTTGACTAAAAATTCGGGATCGTCATCCGGTGTTGGATTGTAATGATCATTTTTAGCGGAGGTTTGAATCTGCTGGGGGCTTATAGCTGTTAAAACACTGAGATAATAGGCCTCAACTTGTGGAAGCTGCAATCGTACTTCGCTCCCAGGCGCCACCCAGGTGAATTGCGTAACATCCGTACCTTTGTAGTGCTTTTTCTTTACCTCCGCTGCAGGTAACTCCCAATCCGTAAACTGCGAGCGTAGACCTTTTACCACCACACGATACTGCTTTCCTCGCTCCAAATCCACGATCTGTATGTCCCTAGTGTCCGCGCCGTGTACTTCTTTTCGAAAAACACCTTCAGCAGGTACCTGAACCCTCAGCGCCTCTTGTGCGAGTAAGGGAAAAGCAGACCCTAAACAAAGAAGCACAGTGAGATACACCTTTGCAATATTGATTCTATTTTGCCCCTTGATTTTCTGTGTTTCCATAAAGTGTGTCCGTAAATATAAGCATTATACCTATACATTTCAACACTGCCCTTTTTTTCCCATCCTTAAGCTTTTAAAGATTCCAAAAAGGGGGAGTAAATTTAGCAACAATCTTACTATCTTTCGTCTTCAATGATTACAGGTAAAAACAAACAACTCCACCGATCTAACTTCCTTTCCCTGAAATGGGCAATTGGGTTGCCATTTATCTCTTTTTTCATTGGAACCTTAGGCTATATGCTCCTCGAGAAATACACCTTCCTCGAGGCACTTTATATGTCAATCATCACCTTTTCTACCGTCGGCTTTCACGAAGTAGAACCGCTATCGGAAAATGGAATGATTTTTACTGCCATTTACATTATTTGCAATGTCCTCATCCTGTCTTACATGCTTTCCGCATTTACCTACTACATCATCGAAGGTCAATTTTTTCACCAACTAGACTTCAGAAAAATGAAACAAGAAATTAGCAACCTCAAAGACCATGTTATTATTTGCGGGTATAGTTCCTATGGTCGGGAAATTGTCCATTACCTATTGCAACACGATAGAAAATTTATCCTCATAGACCAAGAAGTAGAAGAACTTGAACTCTTGCATCAAAAGAATAGTGACTTGCTGTATGTGGAAGGCGATGCTACCAAGGATGAGGTGCTCGAAGAAGCTGGGATTTCTCGAGCGCAAGCCCTTATTTCAGCACTGCCCGAGGATGCAGATAATTTATTCGTCGTGCTAAGCGCTCGTCAACTCAATGAAGACCTCATTATTATTTCCCGGGCTAAAGATCGCAGTACAAAAAAGAAATTATTGCTGTCGGGCGCAGACCATACTATAATGGCAGAACAAATCGGCGGCTTTTACATGGCTAATCTCGTTAAAAAACCCCACTCCACTCAATTTTTCACCTTCCTCTCTGATGAACTCGATAATAATATCGTATTCGCCGAAACCCAACTCAACCAACTCAAAATCTCAGAGGAGGAGGTTGAACTTCGGGAACTCAATCTTAGAAAGTACTCTGGCGTTTACGTCATCGGCGTCAAAGATCAGGATGGGCAATACACAGTAAATCCCAATCCACATCACACGATAGACCAAAATTCCACGCTCATCCTCCTCGGCACCTATAAGCAAATGAAACAGCTGGAAGAACACTACGATTTAAACATGGATCTGATTTCATCTTACCCCAAAACATAATTCTTTTTTCTCTTTTTGGGAGTGCCCCCAGCACTTTTTTACTAATTAATTTTACTCCTAATTTATGAAGTATTTTCCGGGACTTTGCCTCCAATAGACCAAAAATATTTCAACAAAACAGTGCTGGGGTCGGGCTATGCAGGGGTTCCGTCCTTCAGTCGCTTCACTCCCTCGGACCGCTTCACCCTCAAAAGTTTGGGGCTCGCGCCCTTACTATCCCTCACTCAAATCCGCGACAAACCCAAACTGCGATAACTCAAAGACGCATAGAATCAAATGTGCAGCCATTCTTTCACTACATCATGCTAATCCATCACGGGACCGTCAAAGCCTCCACTCCTGTCACCATCTGAATTTTTCTCTTGTCGTCCAAAACGATAATTCACATCTAAGCCCACAATGCGTGAATCCCATTGTCTCTCTCGTAATTGAGTAAGCCCGGATTGCTCTGTCGTACTGATGACCCACTCTCTGGTATTGAATACATCGCGCACGGATATCCCAATATTTAATTTTTCATCCAGGAAGTCCTTTCGCACCGCTAAATTGACATAAGTATATGCCTCGATTCGCCCTTGCGGCACATCGAATGGGGCTCTGTATCGCCCATTTACCTGAAAACTCCAGCCTCCATTTAATCGCCATTGTGAGTTGTAATTTAAACTTACGCGAAAGGTATTGAGATTATCAACACCTTCGCGATTTACACTCTTTAGACTTCTCGCACTGATATTCGTGGTAAAATTTAAATTCCACCATCGATAGGGGACATAGTTAAAAATACCCTCAAAACCATAATCATCTCTTCGCCCCAGGTTCTCATACGTGCGAATCGCCACAGGACTCCCTTCCTCAACAATGAGAAAACGCTGCATCACATCTTCAGTTCTTCTGTAAAAAAGACTTGCATTGACGGTAAGGTCACCAACGTATTGCAGCAAACCAAACTCCAGCGAATGGATATCCTCTGGCAAAAGATATGGATTCCCCCTACGCAGACTGAGCGGATTGGTAAAACTGGTGAACGGGTTGAGTCTCCAGGAGTTCGGTCTGTTGATCCGCCTGCTGTAACTCAACATAAACTGTGTCTCCTCAGAAAGCTGATATGAATTGTGCACGGTTGGAAACAACCTAAGATAATCTCTTTTTATGGGATCCTCTCCTTCCAATTGTCCCTCGGTATACGTTTGCTCTGCCCGAAGTCCCAACTTCAAGCCGTAAGCTCCCCACTCTCTAGAATACGTTCCATAGCCGGCAAAAACTTTTTGATCGAAAAAGAAATTGTTATTTAAAGCCTCATCATCCTTGAAACTGCCGCTCTCATACTCGTAAGTTTCAGAGAAAAAGCTATTATTAAGAGAAAGTAAGTCAGCGCGAAGACCCGCTTCCAGTTTCCCACCAAAGGAAAGTGGCTCAGCGTAATCTAGCATACCTACAAAGAGTCCTTCCGAGCGAGTCTCAGTAATATTTTGAAGCAGTGGATCTTCCCTGATGTCATCATCTTCGTCGAAATACAATTCCTCATAGGCATCGTCCTCGACGCGCCCCTCCCGGCTGTATGTCATATCTAAATCTAAGGTATGACCTTCCTTGTCAAACTTCTTTTGCCATCCTCCGTTGACAAAATACTCTGAGCGATCTTCGACACCATCCGTTCTGCGCTCCCGATAACTGTTCAACTTTCCGCTTTCATCGTAATTATCATAAACCACCAGCCGATCTGCTGATCTACCTCCCAATTGATAATTACCAGAAACGTAAATGGTGTTCTTCCTATTCATAAAATAATCCACGCCCCCTCTAACATTATGCCCGGATCGGCCGCGTAAGCCTTCATCGTACTCATCAATGAGATAAGAGGTGTCCTGATACCTGTATCTTCGTTCATTGGTACCCATATATGAGTACTCATTATTTGTATAACTGTAAGATAGCGAGGAATTCCACTTTCTCGTTCTAGCATTGAGTGCAGCAGACGAGTTGAATCGGGGCGACATCCCCTGTTGGTAGGATCCGTTCACAGACCCATTAATACCGCGCTTTTCCTCCTCTTTGAGAATAATATTTATAATTCCCGCTGTTCCTTCTGCATCGTACTTTGCTCCTGGATTTGTTATCAGTTCAATTTTCTCAATGCTCGTTGCCGGCACCTGCTCTAAAAAGGTCGCAGGAGAAAAAGTGCTGGGACGTCCATTGATGAGAATCTGCACATTACTACTCCCACGAAGCGAGATATTATCATCAATATCAATTTCTACTCCAGGAACATTGCCCAATAGGTTGAGCCCTGTTCCGCCCTTACTTGACAAATCAGCATCCGCGTTAAAAATGCGTTTGTCAATTCGAGTCTCTATCAAAGATTTTTGTCCCCTCACGACAACCTCATCCAGTGTCTGACCCGATTGTAAACGCAAAGTTCCCAAATCTAACTTTTCGGTAGATTCTTTTAACTCAATGACATCAGTGTAAAGGTCTTGATATCCAATAAAACTTACCCTCACGAGATACTTGCCTGCTTTGACGTTTTCCAGCAGAAAACTTCCGTCCGTTTTTGTAGTTGTTCCTGAAACCATTGAAGAATCTTTGGCATTCAGTAAAACCACTGTGGCAAACTCTACTCCGCCTGTTTGTTGCCGTTCAATTACTGTTCCAACAATTTCGATTGGGGGATCTACTTCTGAGGGAATATCAATAGCACTTAAGTGATTCGCAAACAGAAAAATAATTAGTAAAGCGTTAAAAAGTATTTTCATTCTAGCCGTTATTTCCTTGTATATACATCTATTAACAGGAGAGATCACAAAAAGATTGTTTATAAGTCATCAATTTGTTTTAAATATAACTCTGCCTGATTTAGAATATTATTTTTTTCCTCTTCTTCGTATTTATCCCATATTCTATACATCATACTCATTCTATAATTATTGGACAACTTGTTTTCATGCTGCTTAATAAATCGCCAGTATAACGAGTTAAACGGACAAGCTCTTTCGCCAACTTTTTTCTTGTTATCATAGTAGCAATCCTTACAGTAGTCACTCATTTTGTGAATGTAATTTGCAGAAGCAATATAGGGCTTCGTCGCTACTATACCTCCATCGGCAAACTGACTCATGCCTCTTGTGTTCGGCATTTCCACCCATTCTATGGCATCGATGTACACGCCCAAATACCAGGCTTCCACATGGTCGGGATGCACGCCCGCCAAGAGGGCAAAATTGCCTGTAATCATTAAGCGCTGAATATGATGAGCATAAGCGTTGTCGAGAGAGTTTCGAATCGCATGTTGCATGCAGTTCATTTTTGTATCCCCCGTCCAATAATAGTTGGGCAATTCGTTTTCGTGCTCAAAATAATTTAGCTGAGCGTATTCGGGCATTTGATGCCAATACAATCCTCGCATATATTCCCGCCATCCAAGAATTTGGCGAATAAACCCCTCTACATTGGAAATGCCCATTGATTCCTTATTCTCTAAATAGACCGCTTCTGCCTTTGCCACCACTTCTCGCGGACTCAATATTTTACTATTCAATAAAAAAGAAAGTCGGGAGTGAAACAAAAAGTCCGACCGACTCGTCATCGCATCCTGATAGCTTCCAAATTGAAATAGCAACTCTTCGATAAAATAGGTCAAACTTTTCTCTCCCTCAGCTCTGCTGATTGGCCACTGGAAGGACAGTGGATTAATCTCTCCGATGGTTTGTACACCTGCTGTTTCAATCATTGATACAATATCAGATACGTCTCTTTCTAGAATATAGGGATCCGGGGGAGTTTCCTTTTTTGGAAATTTCTTTCTATTCTCTGCGTCGTAATTCCATTCTCCACCCACTGGCTGATCACCTGACATTAAAACATCGTGTTTCTTCCGCATCTTTCGATAAAAGTTTTCCATCAGGAAAGAGGACTTTCCTTCAAAAATATCCCCAAATTCTTCACGACTCGTGTAAAAGTGTTCTGTGTCCACCACTTCGCAGGGAAGTTCCCACTTTTTTCTCATCTCAATCAACTGCTGATCTAAGCGATATTCATCCGGCCATTGATAGCCCCATTGTTCTGCCCCTACAGATTCTATGACTTGCATTACATTTCTTGATAAATCTTGTTGATTGCGATCATCATCTAAAGTATAATACACGACTTGGTGTCCCTGCTCCCTTATTTGGTCTCGGAAATGTCGCATAGCTGCAAAAAATGCCGTTACTTTTTGAATGTGGTGTCGAACGTAATCTGTTTCCTGCCGCATTTCAAACATGGCAAACGTCACCTGACCATCTACCTCCTGAAACCAAGAGTGAGACAAATTTAATTGATCACCTAAAATTAGTTTTACTGTCTTCACGATTTGTTCTTTTTATATTTTCTACATCCTTTGGAGCAGTACTTGACTTCTTTCCAATTCTTTTCCCATTTCTTGCGCCAGGAAAACAAACGGCCGCAACTTGGACATCGCTTTTCCTCTAAATGCTGCTTCTTGTGTGCCATCACTCAAATTACTATTACACCCTCTTTTGGATTTCCAATAAATTTAGCAATTCCTTTATGGTGCCGATATCCCGCTAACCAAGCCCATATGGCATCGTATTGATGCCGATTTTCCACCAAAGGAAATTCTACTTCAATCTGCTCAATTATCTCCTTAAGCGGCTGAGTCTGGAAAACTTTCTTTTTTGGTGTTGAATATCCCAAAATTTCACTCTCTACACGGGCAGGATAGGTCTCAAAACACTCTCGCCCGGATGACCTCAACCGATCTGCAATCCGCATAGCACGTGCAGTCAATCCTCCTAAAAACATAGGGGACATTGCAGATACCTCTCTATCCGCCGCCCTGTACATGAAGTCATCGCCGCAGCCGAAGTAAGCAGCGGGCAAGGAAAGTGGAGCATCGATAAAAATGCGTGTTACTTTCTTCCATTGATCGATTACCGAAAGTATAAAGTCATCCGCCGAAGCTCCCTTTACAGATTGATCTAATTCCAATTTATTTCCCCGACACCCTACGATAACAGTAGTGCCAGCATTTTGACTTCCAAAATCAATTCCAATCCAATCCTCCATTATGTATTATGTATTCCGTCTTCCCGAGTTTGTTAATTTCTTTAGGATTCTATTCCCTTCTCGTTTTACACTTTTGCTATTGCGAATCCTCCATAATTTATCCCTAGCTATCTGACCTGCTTTTTTTAACTCAATAATTGGACAAGGGTAATCTATGCCAATCTTGAACCTATACATTACATTCTCCATTGGAGTCATCTTCGAGGGCTCATGAATATAAGCCGTTGGCAAATGAGCCAACTCCGGACACCATTTTTTGATAAAATCTCCCTTTGGATCGTGATCCACCCCCTGCTTCGTCGGATTGTAAATCCGAATGGTATTAATTCCGGTCACCCCTGCCTGCATCTGAATTTGCGGATAGTGGATGCCAGGTTCAAAATCTAAAAATTGTCTGGCCAACCATATTGCTGCAGGCTTCCAATTCTGCCACAAATGATGCGTCCAAAAACTCAAAACCATTGCTCGCATTCGAAAATTCAGATATCCCGTGTGGTACAAAGCTCGCATACAAGCATCTACCATGGGAAAGCCCGTTTGGCCTCGACACCATTTCCTCCAAAGTCGTATGTCAAAGCCCCGATCTAATTTATCGTATCCCCGATTGACATTTTCAAACTCCATTCGATCCTCCATCTCGAACTTTTGAATAAAATGACAGTGCCAGCGGAGTCGGGCGGCAAAGGCTTTCGCGTGGAATGCAAAGTTTTTATTAAATGAACTGCTTCGAAGCGTCTGCCACACTTGTCGGATAGAAACATTTCCCCATGCGATATAGGGGGATAAACGACTGCAATGATTCCGAGCTTGTTCCGGTTTCGAAATAGCACTCATATACTTATACCCCCGTCCATTAATAAAAGAGGATAGCAAATCCTTTGCTTGATCTTCACCTCCTTTTTGGAAATTGTCGCTTCTTCTTGTGACTGATGGGAAAAGGGGGATAGACAAATTTTTTGATGGCCGATTTATAATCTGGACTTTTTCCCATGGAGTTTTTATCACCGGCTGATTCATGAATTCGTACCAACGAGACACCCACGCCTTTCGATGTTGTAAGCCGCGAATTATCCCATTCGATTGAAATTCGCGCCATTCAATTGTCCGTCTGCGAAACCATTTTTGTGCCTGAATATCTCTTTTATGTGTGTGCCTAAGCCCCGTTTCCTGATAAGAAAATACCGTTTGAATTGCGTATTCCTGAAAGAGGAATTCCCAAACTTCTTCAAAGGAAGCCTCATAACTTAAAAAAAACAACCCTCTCTCTAATAATTGTTTTCTCAGGACCTGCACAGAGTCGGCTACAAACTGGAAGTGCCGGGATGAGTAATGCGAATTGGACCAAATATCCGGCTCATGCACATACAAGCAGAAAAAAGGCAGTTTATCATTCAAGGCTGCCTCTAGAGGCTGATGATCGACTGTGCGAAAGTCTCGCTTGAACCACACCACATTTACCGGAGTCCGAGCCATTTATACTCTTAGTTTAGACATCCCTCCGTCTACTCCTACGATTTGACCACTCATCCAGGACGCTTTATCGCTCAATAAAAATTGAGTCATATAGGCGATATCTTTGGGTTGTCCGACGCGTTTCATTGGATGTCTGTCATTGGCGTTTTCTCGCTTACTGTCTGTGCTTAAAAGTTGTTTAGCCAATGGTGTATCAACTAATGAGGGGGCAATCGCATTAATTCTAATCTTCGGTGCCCATTCAGAGGCTAAAGTGCGAACTAAGCCTTCAACCGCTCCTTTCGCCGCTGAAATGGAAGCATGAAAGGGCATGCCCTGTTGCACAGCAACCGTAGAATACATTACCACTGCCGGCGCATCTGCCTTTTTTAACGCTTTCTGAAAATGAGAGATAACCTGGACAGCTCCCAAAACATTGAGATTAAAATCCTCAGTAAAATCCTTGGGTTTTAAAGATCGGAAAGGTTTTAAATTAATAGAGCCAGGACAATACACCAAGGCATCTACAACCTCTGGAAAGTCATGAGACTTCCAGTCTTCCTCCAATATATTTCCCTCTTTGTGATTGACCCCTTCTGGTAGATTGTCAGAAGATCTCGATATATTCGTCACTTCGTACCCATCATCGAGTAATAATTGAGCAACTTCACGCCCAACACCTCCCGTTGATCCTACGACAATCGCTTGTTTCTTGGTTCCCATACTATTTTTATACTATTACAAATCAAAAGCTAGTTTGTTAAGTTTATTTTGTCATTTGGATGAAAAATCTACAAAAAAACCCCTTCACCATTGTCTGGCGAAGGGGCACTTAAACAATCAACAAACAAAATTATTGGACAACCAACTTTTTACTTATTATGCCTCTTTCAGTAACTATTTCTACTACGTATAACCCTTTGGACAATTGATCTATTTTCAAGTCTACCGTATTTCGGCCAACAAAAATCTCTCCTCTAAAAGGCTGAGTAACTATTTTCCCGCCTACATCTCTAATATTGATATCAACTCCCCTACGAAGTTCTTCTTCTAATTCAAGTGTTAGCGTTGCTCGATTACTCGCAGGATTTGGAAACACTGAAATATCCCCTCGAATCACTTGTTCTGCACTTGTAGTCAAGGGAAGTTCCAGAACTGTTCCGTCAGCCAAAACAGCGAATAGTCCAAAACCCGGATCATCCATACTTTCTGGCTCTAAGAATCCCGATGCCATAACTGTGGCGGCTCCACCTTCCAGCCCACTTAAAGGAGCCGTATATGAAAGCAGCACATCAGAATTGCCCGCAGCTGTAATGTCTATGGTGTAGTCATCTGCAGGTACATTAATATAATCTGTCTGATTTGTAAAAGATAATCCGTCAGCCAGCTGTGCTACATCTCTAGCAAAAATATCTACTGAAGGTGCATCCGGTGAACCGTGGAAAATTTTAAAATCAACACCTCCTGCCACTGCGGCTTCTCTTGCTGGTGCAATGACCTCTAAGTTAAAGGGTGCATCCATATCCCCTACAATTCCATTCGCTATCAATTGATAGGTCTCATTTGGTGATAATAAGAAATCAAAATCTACAATAATATCATCCGGACTCGTACTTCCAGCCAGCGCTACTCCAACATTCAAATTCACCCCTGCAGGTACATCTACATATTGGGTTGCAGTTCTGAATTCAAAATCCTGAAGAAAAGGATCATCATTGACCCAAATATCAACAGTAGGCGATGGAGAATTATGAACTACCTGCAGTCTTGCTGTATTTTCTACCGGTGGTAATGCAATTAAGCCTCCACTTGGGAGCACTGCCAATAGTGCAAATTCAGGATCATCAGGAGATTGTGGGTTTAGATACCCAGACGCAATTACTGCCGCCGCTTGTCCATTCAAAGGTGTTAAAGGGGCCAAAAATGACCTCACGATCACTTCTGATCCTGCTGGTTTAACATCTACTGTGTAAGTAGACGCAGGAACATTCAAATAGTCAGTGGATTCTCCGAAAGCTAATCCCTCTGCTAAGAAAGCGACACCTCTTGCTTCCACATCTACAGCGGGAGCATCTGTTGCTCCATGAACAATAACAAAATCTACCCCGCCAGCTTCTGCGACCAAGCGCGCGGGAGCCACTACATCCAAATCGAAGGGTGTATCCATGTCACCTACTATACCATTTGCAACAACGAGATAGTTTTCATCGGGATCCAACAAAAAGTCAAAATCTACTAAAATATCACTAGTGTCCGTACTTCCTGCTAAGGCAACCCCAACATTCAAATTTACACCCGCAGGCACCTCCACATAGGGGGTCGCGGTCCGGTAAGTAAAATCAGTCAGGAAAGGCTCATTATTCACCCAAATATCTACTGTCGGTGATGGCGAATTATGGACAATCTGTAAGCTGGCTGTATTCACGACTGCATCTAATTCTAAAAAAGTACCATCGGGAAGAACGACAAACAAGCCGAAGGCCGGATCATCCATACCCGGGTCTAAAAAGCCACTCGCGATAACGGTGGCTGCTCCGCCTTCCAATCCTGAGAGATCCGCTGCATAAGAAGCGACAATGGGTTCTGTACCCGAAGCTTTTATGTCGATCGTATACTCGTCAGCTGGAACATTAATGTAATCCGTATTTTCGGCAAAACTCAAATCAGCGGCTAATTGTGCGACATTTCTTGCAAACACATCCACAGCCGGTGCATCTGTAGAGCCGTGAAATATGGTAAAGTCAACACCATCCACCTCAGCTTCTTGACGAGCAGGTGCGATAACTTCCAGATTAAAAGGAGTATCCATATTACCTACTATTCCATTCGCAATTATTTGATAACTTTCGTCTGGATCTAACAAAAAATCAAAGTCTACCAAAATATCACTAGTGTCCGTACTTCCTGCTAAGGCAATTCCAACATTCAAATTTACGCCCGCAGGCACCTCCACATAGGAGGTCGCAGTCCGATAGGCTACATCAGTCAGGAAAGGCTCATTATTCACCCAAATGTCTACTGTCGGTGATGGCGAATTATGGACAATCTGTAAGTTGGCTGTATTCACGACTGCGTCTAATTCTAAAAAAGTCCCATCGGGAAGAACGACAAACAAGCCGAAGGCCGGATCATCCATACCCGGGTCTAAAAAGCCACTCGCGATAACGGTGGCTGCTCCGCCTTCCAATCCCGAGAGATCCGCTGCATAAGAAGCGACAATGGGCTCTGTACCCGAAGCTTTTATGTCGATTGTATACTCGTCAGCTGGAACATTAATGTAATCCGTATTTTCGGCAAAACTCAAATCGGCAGCTAATTGTGCGACATTTCTTGCAAATACATCCACAGCCGGTGCATCTGTAGAGCCGTGAAATATGGTAAAGTCAACACCACCCGCCTCAGCTTCTTGACGAGCAGGTGCAATGACTTCCAAATTAAATGGGGTATTCATATCGCCTACTATACCGTTGGCAATCAACTGATAAGATTCTCCTGCATCGAGAGTATAGTCAAAATCGACTAAAATATCACTGGTGTCTGAACTACCGGCTAAGGCTATACCCACGTTTAAATTCACTCCGGCTGGAACTTCTATATAAGAAGTTGCTGTTCTATATTCCACATCGGTTAAAAAAGGCTCATTATTGACCCAAATATCCACTGTGGGCGAGGGTGAGTTATGTACTATTTGTAGATCTGCCGTTGTACTTTGTTCCGGCTCGACAGTAATTGTGCCCACCATTCCCAAAGCTACATGTGGAGTGCATTCATAATCGTAAAAACCTTCTTCTTCAAATACGTATTCATATGTCCATCCCGTCGAAGAAGGACCGGAATAAAAAGATTCGGGATTCCCCGGATAAGTCAATTGACGACCATCGACATTATGAGATCCTTGAACATTTTCCCAAATGACTGTATCTCCGACTGTGATTACTAAATCTTCTGGAGTGAACTGATTGCTGGTGACTTCCACCATATGGGAAGTTTGCGTCCAGGCTACACTACTTAGCAGCAGTGATAAAATAATGAGTAAATAATTGCGCAACATAGATTTGATTTTGGTTATTAATTTGTACTATTAAGACCAAAATAAAACCCAAATGGTTGGCAACTTTTCGCTCTAATTTCTTTTCAAGACAATAGGGGACATAAACTCATTGAAATGGGAAGAATTGCCAACCCTTAACAACTTAGCTTCGTTAATACCACTTGGCAGTATTCAGTTTTATAACTTTCGCAATATGGATCGCACCATGCCAGGGCCTTCATAAACCAACCCGGAGTATATTTGAACGAGGTCCGCACCAGCCTCTAATTTTTCTCTAACTTGTTCTACTGTGCGCAATCCACCTACTCCAATCAATACAAAATCTGGTCCCAGGGCCTCACGCATGCGACTCAGCCACAGCGTTGATTCTTTAAAAAGCGGAGCTCCACTCAACCCTCCCGCACCTATTTCCCTTAGTTTTTGGTCATCTGTCAATAAATTCTCTCTGCGAATCGTCGTATTACTCACTACACAACCAGCTAATGCATTACTTTTTACCACCTCGACAATATCATCCAATTGACTTAAGGAAATATCCGGCGCTATTTTGAGCAATATGGGCTTCGGATCCTCTCTTTTCTGATTCAACTGTTGAAGTTGAGAAAGTAATCGGTCCAGTGGTGCTTTATCCTGCAATTCTCTCAGACCCGGCGTGTTAGGTGAGCTCACATTCACTACAAAATAGTCAACATAAGGGAAGAGAGCAGTAAAAGCTGCTTCGTAGTCTTTGTGTGCTTCTTCGTTAGCGGTCCATTTATTCTTACCTATATTCCCGCCAATAACAAGATGTTTAGGGCGTTCCGTATTCTTTAAACGGTCTACACAAGCCGCAACACCATCGTTATTAAATCCTAATCTATTGATGAGCGCTTGATCTTTGGGGAGACGAAATAATCTGGGCTTTTCATTGCCAGCTTGCGGCTCTGGAGTTACTGTTCCTATTTCTACAAACCCAAAACCCAAGTGAGACATAGCGGAAAAGTACTTGCCATCCTTATCGAATCCCGCTGCCAGGCCTATGGGATTCGCAAATTCCAGCCCCATACAGTGCACGGGCTGCAAATCATTAGGGCCTTTACCTAAAGCCGGAAACATCCACCGCCCCAATCGCCACCGAAGAACCCATGAAAACAGCCGCATCGTCACAGCATGCACCTTCTCGGCATCCCATAAAAACAATAGAGATTTCATGATTTTCCACATAGTGCAAAAATAGAATTATTCTTCATCTCAGCCTTCTTATGGCTGGCTTTCATCACAAAACGCATAAAAGCCCGCCACGGTGCTAAAAAAAACAAGCTCAGCTATTACCTTTGTAGACAACAATAATAAATCCATGGAACGCAAAAGAGTCTTATCGGCTATCCAACCCACAGGCGAAATACATTTAGGCAATTATTTTGGCGCCGTTGCCCGGTGGATAGAATTGCAAAAAGAACACGACTGCTTCTACGGCATCGTAAATTATCACGCGATGACCATGCCTTACAAACCCAAAAAGTTACAGGAAAATACATGGAATATGGTGCTGGATCTATTGGCAGCAGGCGTCCATGAAGAGTCCCTTTTTATTCAGTCTCTCGTGCCCGAGCATGCTGAACTCAACTGGATTCTTCACTGCTTTTGCTCTTACGGAGAACTCGGACGAATGACCCAATTCAAAGACAAAAGTAGTCAGATCCAGTCTAAAGACAATTACATTTCCGCCGGTCTGTTCTCCTACCCTGTCCTCCAAGCTGCTGATATTCTCATGTACAAAGCCGATTACGTACCCGTGGGACGTGATCAAGATCAGCATCTCGAACTTACCCGCAACATCGCCCAGCGATTTAATCATCAAGTGGGTAGCGAATATTTTCAGCTGCCGGAAGTGCTCTATAGCGATACACCTAAGCTACTTTCCACCGCCGATCCCAGTAGTAAAATGAGTAAAAGCGCGGGCCCAAAGCACTTTATCTCCCTTTTTGCTTCTACTGAAGACATTCAGCGGCAGATTCGCTCTGCAGTCACTGATACCGGCCAGTCCACCGCTGGCGAAATGAGCGCAGGTGTCCAAAACTTATTTCAACTGCTCAAGGCCTGCGGAAACATCCAGGCTCACGAATCTCTCATGACCGATTATGAGGCAGATCGTCTAAAATATGTAGAACTGAAGGAGGCGGTAACCGAGAGCCTCATTGAGTTCACTCAGCCCTTGGTGCAGCGTAGAAATGAATTACAAAATCGACGGAAAGAAGTGAAAGATAGCATCAAAGAGAGTTCCGCGCGGATCCGCCAGGTCGCTAAAACTACCCTCAAAGAAGTCAAGCAATTGACTGGGCTCATGAACCCCAAAAGTTAATTTTTTATCTTTTTTTAGGGAGTGCCCCTCGCCATGATTACATGTCGAGGGTCGGGCTATCCAGGGGTTCCGTCCCGCACGATGACCTTTCCCTTGATTCACCTTTTGTATTTTGTGTTATACCCCATGGATTTAGTCTTCTGTACTGCGGTAATCAGGCATCGTGCGCGACCCCCGCGTCACGGCCGCGGGTCCCTTACTATCCCTCACTCATTCTTTTTGCAACTGATAAGCCTCGCTGCCACATATCGTCAACTTTGATACATCGTAAAAACGATTCAGTCAGCCTAAGATAACAGCCCATTTGTCGAGCGCAAGAAAAACTATTATCTTTAGGGTACTTCCGAAAACTATCCTTTTGCGTGAACAACCATTTCTAATGAAATAGTCTAAATGTAAAATATGTACATAAGCATCGTTATACTTCGGTCTCTTAGCTCTTGCGAGGCTCTCTCATCATGCCTTGCTTACGCACATATTTTATTATTTTCACATCAAAAAACAGTTTCCGGAGGAACCCTTTAGGACATATTTATTAATAATTATTTTTTTAGATTTTTTATCCATGAAAAATTCCAGAACTTACGTCAGCTTTGACTGGGCGATGAAAAAGCTCCTTCGTCAAAAAGTTAATTTCGATGTGCTCGAAGGCTTTTTATCCACATTACTTGAATTTGAAGTCAAGATTCAATCCATTCTGGAATCAGAAAGCAATCCGGAGACACATCTAGACAAGAACAACAAACTCGATATTCTCTGCGAAGATGAGGAAAAGCGACTCATCTTTATTGAAGTACAGTACCACCATCAGACAGACTTCTTCCATCGCATCCTCTTCGGCTCATCAAAACTTTTAACCAATTTTATGGAAAAAGGAAAACCCTACGAGGATTTGCGCAAGGTGTACTCTATAAACATTCTCTACTTCGATCTGGGACAAGGTGAGGACTACCTTTACCATGGCAAGACTCCATTTATAGGTTTGCACAAAGGGGACATCTTGAGTCTAAGCAAAGTCCAGAGGAACTATTTTGGATATCATCATGTTCACCAAATATACCCTGAATATTACATTCTGAAAATCAACAACTTTAATACATTAGCCAAAAGCAACCTCGATGAATGGATTTACTTTTTAAAAAATAGCGAACTTCCATCAAGCTATTCAGCCCCTGGTCTCAAAGAAGCCGGCGAAAAACTAAAATATCAAAAGATGAGCAAAGCAGAACAAGTGAAGTACGATAAATATCTCGAATCCTTTGCCGTATCGGAAAGTGAAATCAATACTGCCCGTTACGAAGGAAAATTGGAAGGACGTGAAGAAGGACGTGAAGAAGGACGTGAAGAAGGACGTGAAGAAGGGCGTGAAGAAGGACGTGAAGAAGGACGTGAAGAAAACATAAGAGAAGTAATTCTGCGAGCATATAATAACAACATCTCTATTCCCACGATCGCTACTTTGACCCAGCTCAGTGAAAAAA
>Ga0306912_1000034_pt1 | contig 80586 bp, 95 predicted proteins | sample AntRauFillE10628_FD_190443 | JGI IMG/M metagenome (GOLD analysis project Ga0306912, IMG submission 190443) | Saline lake microbial communities from Rauer Islands, Antarctica - Metagenome Filla E10 #628 (v2) (version 2) | ecosystem: Environmental > Aquatic > Non-marine Saline and Alkaline >...
CTGAATGCATTGTAAATCATATTAATTTGCGTTACATTCTTATCAGAATCTTCCAAAATAATTTTGGAGTCATTGAGATAGTAATATCTTTATAATGTCCTTTGATAACGAAAGGCAGGACGATATGGGAAATCAATTTCCTCTCGATACCTCCCTATAGGAGTATCGATTTTGAACTACGGGCCAGCGCATTGCACATGTTCGATGCGCCGACGCAGTCGGCGCAGTAATGTAAACAACAGAAGGGAAACAGTATGTCTAATTTTCCAGTTAGCATTGTTGAGTTCGCTGAGCGCGAAGGACATATGCATCGTAACACTCACGTGGTCTTGACTAGTGGGTATCACTCAAACGTCTACGGTAACTACCGTTTCTTAGGTCCTCAGCCTGATGGGTCTGATGCATATCAGGTAGCGCGTGAGTTCTATGTTCGTCGTTTGCGGGATAAAGTTTGTGAACAAATGGGACTGAAGGCCAGCGAAATCTTTTGGGTTGGTCCAGAAACCATGGGTGCTGTGATGGTCGACTGCTTGGCCGGTGTTTCATACGAAGACCACAGGCAGACTGTTGACTTTTTGGCTCTGGCGAAAGACGGGCCCAATGCGTTCAAAACACCCGAAGAAATCAGTAAAATAAATCCCGACAGGAAACCGGTAGTATTTATGGACGATGTGCTGACCGGTGGCACTACCAACCAAAAGGCGAGACCGATCACTGACCTGATTGGGGGTGTCCAAGTGGTGGTTGTCTGGATGAATCGAAGCAGTTTGACTGCGCATGATTTAGGTGTCGGTATGGTCATCGAACTAGATCGGATTGAAGCACTCGTTTGGTCTCCAGGACACGCTTGGATGCCTGGTGGTCCATGTGCTACAAAGACTCCTGTGCGCACCGATATCGGCAAACCACAGGCGTTTCTTACGGCAAACCCAGACTACCCCACGGTCGCTGCTTAAATTCGCCTACACCTTTCGACAGGCCCAGCTTCAGTACATGATGCTGGGCCTTTTCTTTTTGTAAAACTCAAATTGGATAGAAATGAGCGTATAATGTGACAGCCCCTGTGCAAATGTAACCAATGTATAGTGCGTAACTCATACTATTCTCTGCGGGACATGATTCTTTTTACGACTCGTTTACACTGCTACTAAAATTGATGTGCCTCAGCGGGCCCACTCGCGCGACAGAGAATGGAGAGGATCCGCGTACCTTTTTCAAATGAAAATACCATTAAACAAAGTAAACAAAAATAGTCACAAATAAATTTTTGTTACGAGTTTGCAGGTACCTAGTGTTCAATCAGCTCCTTTAAGTGATCTCTCGGGGTAGGGATTTGGATACAGTATGCAAAATCATTCTGTTATATAAAGCATTGGCTCCATTCTCTGTAATATAAAAAGAAACCGCCTCACCCGAAAGCAAGGTGGTCCCTTGGCAGGTGAGGCGGTATTATTCTTCAAGTTCATAGATGAGTCCAGAGAAGAGCCCGAGCACGAGTCCAACTAGAAGCCCAACAAGAATCCCAAAGTTGAACCCCATAAGAAGTTCGTAAATGAAATTACTGAGACTCCAATCGAGAAATCCGAAGACCAGCACACCCACGCCCATTGAGATGAAGCTGAAGCAAAGCCCAAAGATGCTACCAATAAAAAGACCAAAGAGGAGTGTGCTGATCAGTCCTCTTTCTTCATTCCACGGTTTGAGTGGCTTAAAGATGTTGACGGCCAAACAAACACAGCTGCTAATCAGTAAATATCCATTTATTGGGACCCACATCATTCCAACGAGACGCGTGTTTGTCGCCTCTTGATGTTCCACAATTACCCTTAGCCCCGGAATGATATAGTGCCAGAACTGCAGGTAGGCAAGACCGATAAGGGGGAGGAAACCTAGCGTGGATAAGATTGAACGGGTGCGATTGGAACCAGTTGTGTTGAAGGACGGAGTCATGCTGAGTTCCTTTGTGAAGAGAGCAAAAGTGACTTTTTACTTTATAACATTTTTATATAGATATGTCAATTTATACCCCTAAGGGGGAACGATTTGGAGCTGTCTTGTAAATTCAGGATATTTGCGTAGGTGCGCTCAGCTTATTCACTAGAGTCGGTTAGAGGGTATTTTTGATACATCAAGTCAATCTGTTCCTGTAGTGGACCCATTCCCATTACTTCTCGTCTAGCGTCAATATGTTCCATATCTTCAATCTCACGAGGTAAGTGCTGATTATTTTTTTGGGTAAATTGTGTGCCATAGAGCTGACCTTTCCCTTGATTTACACGCACTCGATCCTCTAAGTATGCAATGTTAATTTTATTGACTTCATTTTCTGGAGCCTCTTTCATTAAGTGCAAACACTGAGCCTGAAAATCAACATCTAAATCAGCGTGTTGAACCAGTAACCACGCATTTTCAGCACCCTCCCGACCAACCATGGAAATAGTAGGCCAGCCAATTGCACCAACTATTTCTTTCATTCTGGTGGTGTTTTGCACATCTATATTGTTGTCCCAGATTTCATCAGCTACTTCGCTTTGCTCACGCATTTCTTGATCAATTGCCACCATTTGTTCAAGTTCTGACGCAACTGCGGGTTGGGGTATGTTCTCTGTCGGCAACTCGGGATTCATGTGTATAGCATAGCATAATGCAAACATTGCGTGAGATCCTTGTTTATTCGCGGTAGATTGACCAAATCTGCTATGGTCGCGTAACCGTCTCTCCAATGTACGCCGAGAAGTCTTTCTCTAGTGAATAGAGTCCTTGGTTGAGTGCAGTTCGACAGGTATTCTCGAGTTTTGGTTGAGAAGCTAGTTCATCACATATTTTATTACCCACGTCGTGGTCGTATTCATGAAGTATTTCAGCTATACTTTCAACACAACTCACTTGTGCAGATGTCAGCTCTGATTCTAAGCAGGTACGCACATTCTTATCTCCGTCATAGACCTGACGTGCAATACTTCTACCTAGTCCATGAAAGCAAGCGGACTCAAGACCGGGCTCATCTAGTTTTTTGCAGTAGGTGACAATATCAGGTTCAAAATTTCGAGTAATGATATCAGTTTGATATCGCATACAAGCGGCTGGATAATCCCCATACTCATCACACGGATGTAGAGGGTTGGTTGAACTTGCGTAACGGTTATATCCTCCAAGAAGAGTGTCCATAAACACGCCAGTCTCGCAATAATACCGTTTTCTTTCATCTTCATACGCTGTACACAGGGCGAGACCTTCATCTAGGTTGGTCGAGAGTGACATCACTGCGTGACCAACTCCATGGATACAAGTTCCTTCTAATGTCGGGTCGGCAGTACCCGTCTTGCAGATACTCGGTATATCAGCTGTAAAGTCTTGTAGATTCACATGTTCATGCTGCCCTTGAGTGTAATCTACATGGTCATTTACAGCGGCTAGAAGTGAGCCGTGAATGCATCCAGACATACATTTTTCTGAGCATAAGCTAAAGCTCCCCGGTATGGAGCCAGTCTTTTTGAACGCCAGGTCACCGATAATATGTGCTGGGTCATGACATGCAGTGGGGTCAATCTTATTCAGAACGTTAATTGTATGAGTAAAACCGAGAACGGTAATAAAGTGCTCAAGCGCTCTAGGCTCTAAGTGAGGCAAATCTGTGGGGGATAGTGAAGTTAGCATATGCTCTTCCAGTTGTGCTGGGGAATTCGGAAGGGGAGAGTAGTGAATACTATTAGAAAACACTGCGTACACAACAACAGCGAGCATCACAACTGAGACAGCGAATGTAAGAAAAAACACAAACTTTTGTCTGTTCATTACTGCTACTATATCACCAATAGGGGAGTGGTCTAAAACAAAATGCATTGTATATTCATCTGACACTCTCTCAAATGCAAGGAGCGAGACAAAAACCGCTAAGCATAATAACTATCAAGCGTCATGAATGAATGTAAGTGGCCAATCCGCGTGACCTGCAAAGTGTTAATCTGTAACCCCAAAGGGAATAGTTTTTATTTTCAACTCTGTAATTTCACAAAAGAAAAAGCCATCACGTGACGCCTTTTTCAGGTTCATGTGACGGCCGTTATGTGGGACGGTTCCAAATTAATGTACCGTGGTTTCCGAGACTGTCTTTCAATGGGTCATTTATAGCACGCTCATCTGTAAAATGGAGATTATAGATAGCGTAGAGAGCCATTTTTGCCTGTCCCCATGGCATGGTCTTATTTCTATAGAGTGCGCTCTGGATTCCATAAATCGTGAACCACGCCCAGCTCTGAGACAATCCAGATGAGAAGTAGCGTGGTCGAAGTGTAGGCCTGTCCATATTTTTTTCAAAAAGCCTGACTTCATGACCACCAGCTTCTTGTGAAAGACACCATCTGCCAGTCTCTTCAGCAGACAGATCGTCGAGTGGAAGTAGTTTTTCCACCCAGTACTCAATAGCTTTGGTTGAAGTAACATGCTGTGGCAGAATCCTTCCACCTGGAAGCCACCACTGTCCGTTAGACCTCCGAAGAAATAGCACAGTTGTTAAATTTGGATCGAAGCGGTTTGCTGTGATGGCTACATACACACTGTCAGACATTTGGACACCTCTTTGTTAGAACATATTTAGTAAACTAAAACATTTATTTATTATTCTGTCAATTTTTGACCCTAAGGGAGCGATTTGGAACCGTGTGGTAACTTCAATCTTCAGATTAAAAAATATTGAGGTGTTTTAGCGTGTCCTTGTGATATAAATAATCTACTTACTAAGAGTAACAATGTAATTATGGGACAAGAAAGTTTTGATGGAAAACCAAAAGTTGAGAAAACTGAATTTGAAAATACAAACAAAGAGCTGGCATCTGAACAAGTTGAGGCGGTTATTTTGGAAATAAAAGCAAAGCTAGCTGAGAACGACCAGCATAATGCGGATGGACATTGGGCTGCAGCTGTAGGGCCTGGCGGTAGATTGTGTGTTGTTTTTGGTAATGAAGTACTGAGAGAAATTATAGAAGAAAACGGCTGGTCTGTAGACACCTTCCCATCAGAATAGCTTTTCTTTTTTGCAAAGAGTCTTCTGGGATTATAATTAATAGCAAATGAAAATAAGCACCCTGACAGGTGCTCATTTTTGTACTCGTGATCCCACGGGGATTGGAACCGCCTTTTGCAGTCGGTGGTTTTATGTAATGAAAACAGCCCACGATTTACGCGGGCCGTTTAGCAGTTGTAAACTGCTAGCTTTTTAGATCCACAAAGAGCAAGATGGCGAACAGCGCACCGCCCAGCATAAGACAGCCGATTGCTAGATTTTGGTCAGTTGACAGAATGTTGAACAGACCCCAGCCTAGAAGCAATGATGCTGCTCCTGTTAAGATGAGTGTCGTTACGGTCGTTACGGTTTTGTCACGCATTGAAAGTACTCCCTTTGATTTATCAAAATAATACACTAAAATAGTGTTTTGTCAATCTGTGATCCAAATGCGACGAGACGGAAACCAGTTAGTTAAGGAGCTGACCGAGTGGAATGGGTTTGGGAGACTTATGAACTGACTTTCAGTTTAGTGCCTTTGCAACCGCGTCATAATACCCCTGTTCTATTGGAATGTTGGTTTCAAGTAATTCTGACACATTCTCCTTATTTACCCATCTGAAGCTACTATGTTCAGAACTGAGCTTTACTTCAAAATCTTCTGCATCAACACTAAAAAATATAAGGACCAAAGCCTTGTTGTCATCTATATCTTTACTGAGTCTATATGCACCTAAAACACTACCTACTTTGTAATTAATAATGCCTGGTAATTCTTCTGATAGTTCTCTGGAAAGTGTTTCTTCCAATGTCTCATCATCATCTATCCTTCCACCAGGAATATCCCAGTAAGCATTTTCTCCCGCTCCTTTCTTCAAGACTAAACACTTATCAGCCACTTTAACAATACCTTTGACTCCTACATGGCAATCTCTAATCATTACTGCAGTATATCAAAGGTTCGAACATCTTCTTAGGGTGGTCTGTGATCCCACGGGGAATCGAACCCCGATTTCATGGATGAGAACCATGTGTCCTAGCCGTTAGACGATGGGACCAGTGTGGCTGGTCTGTTGTGCTCTTGGCTTTCTTGAGCAGGTTAGTTATAACAAAAAACCCCGAATGGGGAAAGTGGTGCACCTTTCAATTATGGTGCACCACTGCGTATAGAGTGAAAATTTTGTTTTACAGTACAGTCTCCCTGTTCAGTAAAAGAAACGATTGCTCTTGCCAAAATTATCCTTGCTTTGGTAAAAAGAAGAACATATTGATGCTGAGAAGGGTCATATCTTCGATCCTGCTCACACACTTTACTAATAGTCAAAAGAAAAGTGTGTTTTTTAATGCAGTGTGCGTCTGCAAACTCTAGATGGCTGGCAGATGTTCATGGTCGATTTCAGTCTTTATGCGATATCTCACAGCAATCTCCTCCATGTTATCTAGCTATTGTGTGCAAGACGAACTTTAGTATACATAAAAAGCTAAATAATGAAATATATGCACTGTGTCTTATAGACATGGAGATTCAAGTAACCATCAGTGTTCAACTTGTGATGGAACATGCAGTTGAGTATTCATAAGACGAGTTCAGATGCTTCTGTTGTAGCCGAATTTTTTATTACACCAATATCGCGAGCATAATTAAGCTGATAGACAGCATGCCTAGGCCGGCAAGTTTTGCCCCAATGTGCTGTTCGTGAAAGAATCGATTGCCAGAAAGAATTGCCCACAGGATGGCGCTCGTGCGTTTTGCTGTTGTTATGATAGAGCTTGGTGCAAACAAAAACGCGAAACTGATCATCACCGAAGCCAGACCACCACTAATTGCACGGATTGCCACTCGTGGACGTTTTAGGTGTCGCAACGGATTTTTTCTAGTGGTGTATACAGAAGCAATTCCGAGATAAGTTCCTAAGCACGCATACATCATGAGCTGTTCTCCAGCTATTGAATTAAAGTTGGTGATATTGTATTGATATAGCGAAATAGTGAACACTGCTAAAAGTGATCCGCCAGCCACGTGCCATGCGCCAGCAGTTCGTAGTGTTCTGGTAGATAGCATGGTGAGCACAGTGGTTAGGATTACTCCCATTCCTAAAATTTCCAACCAGGATATATTAAATCCAAGTGCAATGTCAGCTACGACAAGAAAAGGAATGGTGAGTATGCGGAGAAAAGAGAACGTGGCCCGGCTTGCTTTTTCTAATCCGATGATGATCAGATGTATAAGGATTATTTCAAGTACGAGCCTGGTAATAAAAGTTGGTAGTGAATCTATATTGAACACCAATCCACTAAACTGTTGTCCAATTTCTGTGTGACTGGGGACGAGAAATACAATTGTGAGAAAAAATAAAATCCCAAACAATCCATTAATAAAAGCGAGCTCGTAATGAGATTCTCTGCGTTGATGCAATTCTTCTTTGGATAGACTCTGCCCAACTTCACCAATGAGAGTTGCAAATGAAGTGATGATGATTCCGATCATATAGTCATGAAGTACTATGTCTACCAACAACAATAAGGGTTGTTTGAGCTCCTACGAACATAAATCCACTAACTGGGTAAAATAATGAGTCTATTGTAGCTGTCGATTTAGTTTGTTTTGCGCATTGTCTCTTTGATGTCGAAGCGCGGATTTACTTTTTTGCCAGGGTTGAATATGTCCTGGGGGTCGAAGATGTGTTCTGTGTCCACAAAGTAACCAAGCATTTTTTTACTAAACATTTTTCCGAGATAAGGGGTACGGATAATACCGTCATTGTGCTCGCCACAGATGTCTCCGTCAAACTTGACTGCGGTTGAAAAGAATTTGTCTGCCATCTTCTCGACCAGGGCCGGAGTGGTTTTGTTGGTGAAGTCTAGAAGGGGATAAAAGTGGAAGTGGCCGTTGCCGCCGTGTCCATGGACTGCAGCGGTGACGTTGAATTCTTTGAGGAGTGCTTTTACTTGGGTAAAGAATTTCGACAGGTTTTCTGGTGGGACGGTCATATCCTCGAGAAAGGCGGCAGGTCGCTTGGTCTTGTCTTGGAATTTGGAGAGGGTGTAGCTGGCGCGGCGGATTTGCCAGTACATTTCGGCTTCGGTTGGGTTGGTTACAACTCGTGGCTTTACCTTTGCAGTAGTGAGTTTCTGCAAGATAGATTTTGTGTCGTGTTTTTGGGCGGTCTCTTTGTCGAGTGTGGCCAGCACCATAAATTCAGGTATGTTTCGTCTGAATCGTACGTGGTAGGTGGTGTACATCGACAGAAGGACTTTGTAATACTGTGCACCTTTGAGCCGGTCTTTGAAAAAGCCGGGGTTTTGCAGTGCGAGGTCAAACGAAAGTGCATCGAACACTTCAATGTTGATGGGATTGTACTCGAGGGTCTTTACAATAGTTTGAGCAGCGTCGTTTAGGTCGAAAATCGGAATCGCTACCAGAGTGGTGTCTGTGGGGATTTCAATGGCACGCATTGTGATATGAGAAACGATGCCTACCGTCCCCTGGCTTCCAGAGATCAGCCGGGTCAGGTCAAATGTACCTTCACCTTTTTTAAACTTTGCGACTCCTTGAGGCATGACACTCCATAGTGGGTAACCGGCGCTGTTCTTTTTGGTTTTCGGCTCGTTCTTTTTGATTTCTTTTTCGTTTTTTGCAATCAGGTCAAAGATTTCTTTGGCGATACGTGCGTGTTCGTGGTTTTGCTTGATAAGCAATTTGAACTCGCGGTACGTAAGCGCTTTGATAGTGTAGGTGTGTCCGTCGTGCAGGACGACGTCGAGTGATTCGACCCAGTCAGCACAATGACCGTAGCGAAGCGAGTCTGGTCCAGCTGAGTTGTTGCCGACCGCACCTCCCATACTGCAAATATCTTTGGACGCAGGATAAGACGGGACATAGTAACCTTCTGTTTTGAGTTTTTTCTCGACATTTCTCCACATCGCTCCAGGCTCACAAGTAAAGGTAACCTTGTCTTTCTTTTTGGTTGTGTCGCCAATTTTATTGAGGTGAGCACAGACATCGATGACTATCGAGTCGGTAAGGGAGCCACCACCCAAGCCGGTGCCGGCAGCGCGCGGAGTTAGTGAAAGGGAAGAGAAGCGCTCGGTTTCTTGTGCGACTACTTTTGTGGCGATTTCGATATCTTGCCGGTTTTTGGGTTGGAGTATTACTTGCGGTCGGATAGAGAAAATACTCTCGTCGGTACTATATGCATCGAGCAGTTCTTTGCTGGTTGATACTCCACCACGGAAGCCGTTTTCGCGGAGGATTTTTTCGATGAGGAGATGACCGAGAGGATTGCGCTTTATTGTTTGGGTGAGCTCAAGTTTTTTTACCGCACTTTGAATGGTCTTGGTGGCGTTTTGATTTTTCTTTTGCGAGGTTTTTTTAGCTATACTTTTTTGTTTCTGTTTAGCAGCTGGTTTCTTTGGAGCGACTTTTTTTGCCGCTGGTTTTTTAGCTGCGGTTTTGGTCGCTTTGGGTTTTGTATTATTTTTGATAGCGATCTTGGTCGCTGTTGAAGAACTGGTAGCCATAGTTACTTTTAGTATACCGTGCTTATGAAAAAGTGAAGGGAGTTTTTTCACACATTGTTCATCGCGTGTATGAGAAGAAAATAACAACAAAAAGAAAACCGCCCAGAACTGGTGTCTGGGCGGATGTATCTTCATTGAAGATCTTGTGTGCTTTTTCAAAAATAACTTTTCAGCTCCTCGAAATTGATGTTGCTCTCATTCATTTCCCCCTTTTCATTCATCACGAGTGTGAAGCCTGTGCCAGAGAAAGAGGACCCGCAGCTGAAGACGAATATTCGAACCATAGAATCAGGAAACATGAGCACTTTATATTTCCCGCAGCTGTTGGCAATGGTCTTCGCTTGGTTGGCTGAGAAGTCATTGTCGACGAAGTAGTCTGCAATAAATCTTTTCAATTCTTCGGTAGTGTAGCGTGAGCCATCGCTGCATCCAGCTACCAGCAGCGTTGCAGCAGCAGCGAGTACGATTGTGCGAAAGTTCATGGTTTGTCTCCCAAAAGAACCAGTTGTTGATATATATTATACATAAAATATTAAAAATGTCAATGATATACCATATGTGTTATTCTACTGGCATGACACAAGAACGAGCGTTGGATATATTGAAAACTGGCGGAAATGTATTTTTGACTGGTGAACCAGGAGCAGGGAAAACGTACGTGATAAATAAATACGTGGCCTGGCTCGAAGCGGCTGGGCTCAATGTAGCAGTGACCGCGTCGACTGGTATCGCAGCGACGCACATCGGAGGCATGACGATTCATTCTTGGAGTGGGGTAGGAATCAAAGACTTCTTGACCCCGTTTGATTTAGAACAAATTTCTACTAAGGAACGGATTGTAAAGCGGGCTAAGGCAGTGCAGGTGCTCGTGCTGGATGAGATTTCTATGCTTGATGGGAAGGTGCTCGATATGGTTGATCAGGTCTTGCGTACGATTCGGGTGAGCGAAGAGCCGTTTGGGGGGATACAGGTGGTGTGTATTGGAGACTTTTTCCAGTTGCCTCCGGTTACTCGAAACGGAGATATGATGCGGTATGCCTTTGAGTGTAATGCGTGGCTCAATATGAAGCCATTGATTTGCTACATCACCGAGCAGTACCGACAGGACGACGAGACGCTGCTTGGTTTGCTTGGTTCTATCAGGCGTAATGAAATCGAAGAGGAACACTACACGTTGCTCGAGGAGCAGAAAGAGATAGCGTTTGAGCATATAGAGCCGACTCGTTTGTACACCCACAATGCTGATGTGGATGCGGTTAATAATCAAAAACTCGCAGAGCTGCCAGGTCCCATCAAGAAGTTTCAAATGGCCGGAAAAGGCAAAAAACCACTGATAGAAGGACTGGTCAAAAATTGTTTGTCTCCGGAAGTGCTTGGGCTCAAGGAAGATGCCATGGTGATGTGTACCAAAAATAATTTTGAAGGAGGGTATGTAAATGGGACATTAGGACGTATCGTTCGGTTTGACGAAGGATTCCCAGTGCTGGAAACCCTCGAAGGAAAAGAGATTGTAATGAAGACGACCACCTGGGAGTTGGCTGAGGACGGGAAGGTGTTGGCGTCTATTGAGCAACTGCCACTTCGTTTGGCTTGGGCTATCACTGTCCATAAAAGCCAAGGTATGTCGCTTGATGCGGCCGAGATAGATCTCTCAAAAGCGTTTGTGTATGGGCAAGGGTATGTGGCTTTGTCACGAGTACGTTCACTGGATGGACTCAAGGTGCTGGGTATGCACCCCAATGCGCTGCAGGTGGATCCGAAGATTGTAATGCAAGATGTAAAGTTTCACGCTGAATCTACCACTGCTGAAGATGCGTTTATTGCGATGGAAGATACGGAGGTGCAAGAAATGCATGAGCGGTTTGTAGTTGCGCATGGTGGAAAAATTCCTGATGCAGACGAGGTGGGGGTGGTAAAAAGCGCTCACAAACGAGTGCAAGCAGAGAGTACGTATGAAGTCACAAAGGCATTATTGCTCGAAGGCAGGGGAGTGAAAGATATTGCAGATACACGAGATGTGACCGAAACGACCATTTGGACTCATATTGAAAAGTTAGCTCAAGATGGAGAACTGACCGCTGACGATGTAGTCATTCTGGAGCCAAAAGACATTGATTGGGGTAAAGCGCGAGATATTTTTGATGCTGCAATCATGCAACATGGCGTAGAAAAACTGAAGCCGCTGTATGAAGCGGCTGAGGAAGAGTATGATTATACGCTCGTACGTTTAGCCCGGATTCAGTGGCAGCTCGAAGAAAAAGCCACCACTCCAGCTCCTTTTTAATAGTGCAGGAATAGAGATACCAGTTGCATGGTATAATGTAATAATTATGAATGGAATGAGAGAGGCGGCACAGTACGCACAGTGGATTCAGCCAAGTTGGGCACCTCCAGCTTGGTTGTTTGGCCCGGTGTGGAGCGTGCTGTATGTCTTGATAGGTGTCAGTTTTGGCTACGTATTTTATAAAGTATTTCAAGGAGAAATACCCAAGCTGGTCGCACTTCCGTTTGTGCTCAACTTGATTGCTAATGCGTCGTTTACTCCAGTTCAGTTTGGGTTACAAAATCTACCCCTGGCCGCGGCGGTGATTTTGATTGTCTTGGTGACAATCCCGTGGATGATGTGGTCAGTGTGGCCCTACGCACAGTGGGTGGCGTACTTACAGATTCCGTATTTTATATGGGTTGCGTTTGCGACTATATTACAGCTGACAATCACCTATTTGAATTAGTAGAACATGTGGCGATTACGAAAACGTCGCAAACCTCGGAAGCGAGCATCGACGGTGACAAAGCATTATTTAGAACACAAAGAGCGAGCACGCACACTTACGCATGCCCGGCTCGAGCACTACAACCAGCATTATCAGTTGTCATATAAACGTGTTGCCATTAAAAACCAGCGTCGCTGCTGGGGGAGTTGTTCGTCTCTACAAAATCTGAATTTTAACTATAAAATTTACTTCTTACCACCGCATCTACAGGACTATATTATCGTTCATGAGCTCTGTCATCTGGCCGAACTCAATCACGGAGCACGTTTTTGGGCTTTAGTGGCTGAACAGTTACCAGAGTATCGGACCTATCAAGCTGAATTGCGTGCTATTGACCGGGCTGGTCATACAGCTCGGACCTTAGCAGTCTGGAAACAGCACTCGATATAGTATGTTTCGCATAAAAAGGTTGGGAAGTGAGTGTGGACAATATATAGAAACTATTTTTTAATTCCCTTATACTAAATCAAATGTTAATAGAAGCTACTAATAATTACTTACAATGAAAAATCTTGCAAAACAGTCACTGAAGCGTTGGGTCACGTTCGTATGTCTGTGTATGTTACTTCTCTCTCCTTTGGGGGTAGCAGCAAACACGGAGTCAGAGAGGATGGCCGCTGAGGTATCTCGTATCACAATCGAAATAGAAGCGCTCGGTGAGATGCTTGGTGATGCTCCTGACTTAACTCAATCTGATAGAGCCGCTATCGCACAAGATATTGCCGCATTGACTGCAGATATTGAGTATTTAGTCTCTTCAGCACAACAACCTCGTACCATTGAAGTTCGAGTAGCCTCACCAACCCAGCTGCAGGTAAAATTTCGGGATCCCGAAGGTTCTATTAGAACATTGAGCTATTCTTATAGTGCAGAAGCGATGCCTACTACAGACTCTGAGATTGTTTCCCAAGCAGTGTTGCGAACCGCTCCAGCGCTTGGTATTCCTGCAATAACCTTGGGTCTAAAACCAGCGGTGGTAACTACGTTTAGCGCTGATAGCCGATTTTTGCCTGATCCGAGTACTACTGTACCGACAGTAGGTGTTGCACCGACTGTGCCCAGTGCTCCAGCCATTACTTCCTCTGGACGAAGTGACTTGGAGCAGATTATTATTACCGGTAGTATTGCAGATTACGATGCAGAAGTGCAGGTTATTTGGGGTGCAGAGCCAGGTTTTGCAGCCAGTACCAGTACCTACAACTATACATTTACCACGAGTTTGGATGAGGATGCGGTGAGAGATCGGGTGACAGAACTGGAAAGTAAAGTATACGAGCGATTGTTAGCAGAGTTGGGATTACCCTTTAGCGCCGTTATCAACTTGCGACAAAAGACCCAAGCTTCCATAGAGTTATTTGAGTCGGCTGAAGATGTGGAGGATCGTTACAGCAGGCCGGTCGCCTTTGGTGAGGGGTTGTCTCGGTATATGGGTATATATTCCAAGATAAACCAGGTTGATATTACTGCTGGGTTTAGAAATTTCATCATTGAAATGCATTCAGATCAAGACGAAAAATTATTTTATCGTGTTGGTAATGAGTCATACATAATGCCAGGATCTGAGGGTTCAATTGGTTATCGAGCAAATCAATTCAGTGATCTGGTACAGTATTCTATTCATGATGTTGTTACTGAAGAGTCAGTAGATGACGGTTCCACCCAAAAAGAAATTGAGGATTACTTAGAATTAAATGAATTGGAAGGTTTGGCTGAGCATATGGGGTCGTACGGCATCACTGATGATGAGACGGCAGTCAGAGAAATGGTGCAGTTTATGCTCAATAACCCTGCTTACTTTTGGACAACACGGACCAGTGTAGATACTTCTGGTATGGTGCAGTTTATGCTCAATAACCCTGCTTACTTTTGGACAACACGGACCAGTGTAGATACTTCTGGTCCGGCAGCGGCGGCTTGTTGGGACTCTCGAACAGAGGAAATCATGGGAGACTTGGTTGAGTTTATTGGAGAAGGGTGGCAATTTTCAGCGCCGATTGAAGATATATTAACTCTTTCCGTCCCTATACGGACCTATACTGGCGACAATGGTCCATCAGGTTGCAAAGATGTCAATACCTACTTCCCGACATTACCGTAGCCTGTGCATACATCATACCCCAGACGTCATTGTTGTGGATGGGTGTGGGGTGTTACGACGAATCTCGCTGGTGCCAGAGTGCAAGTGAAGCCAAGCTTCGATGGGGTGACCAATTTTCAACCGTGTGACGTATTTTGCGTGTGTAGTGTGGATGGTATCCATAGAGCTGACGGAGTCCTTGCATCAAACCCAGGTCCCCGTAGGAGAATATATCCGGTCGTGCAATTGAAAAAAGCAAGAACATTTCAGCAGTCCATCGTCCTACACCACGAAGGGAAATCAAGGCGGTAATTATTTCTTCGTCTGTCAGGGATGTAAAGTCGTCAATCGGAAGTGTGTGCCATATCCGGGCGTTTGATTGCAAGTATTCGACTTTTCGGTTAGAAAGTCCACATGCCCGTAGGTCTGAGGGTGATACTTGTAGGGTATGCTCTGGCGTGACTGATTGGTCAAGTAGTGCGTGCACTCGACCCCGGATTGCATTTGCAGCACTCACACTAATTTGTTGACCGACGATAGCATCGACGATGCTCTGGAAATATTGCTTTGGTGGATGTGGGTCTGGAGTGGTCAGTGGCATCGAGCTATTAAGTGCACTCGAAAGCAAATAATGCATCTTCTGATCATTTGTCTTGAAATATTTAAGCGCATCGGCAGTATTAATTAGTGCAGTCATGAATAGTATTACTATACAGGTATGAATATCTTTAGCACCCTTATCATTACAATCGCAACCTTTTTGGGTTTGAGTGATGGTACGACAGTCCAAAGTCAGGCACAAGAATCAGTAGAGACAGAGACTGCGATGACAGAAGTTTCGGCTGAGGCCTCTATACAATCACAGTGGGCAACTATGTTGGTAGCCGGAGGGTGTTTTTGGTGTGTTGAAGCAGATTTGGAGAAAACTCCAGGCGTCATAGAAGTGGTCTCAGGATACTCAGGTGGAACTACTGAAAATCCTACCTACGAAGATTATGGTCAAGGTGGCCACAAAGAGGTAGCTGAAGTTACCTTTGATCCAAGTCAGATTTCTTTTGAAGAGATTTTGATTGTCACCTTAAAAACCACTGATCCGACTGATGATGATGGGACTTTTGGTGACAGAGGTGATAAATACTCTTCAGCTTTTTACTATGAAAATCCTGCACAAGAAGAAATCATTGCTAATCTGATAGCTGAAGTTAATCAATTTGGGCCGTACGACGATGAGCTAGCAATAAATGTTGAACAGCGTTCAAAGTTCTGGCCGGCGGAGGAATATCACCAAGATTATTATAAGGGGACGTTTACTCGACTGAACTACCAATATTACCGAAATGGATCTGGCCGAAACGCGTTTATTGAAAAGTACTGGGGAGAGAATGGATACACGACCGATTTACCGTGGAGGCAAAATACAAACATACAGACTAATAATAACGATTATATGTGGAGCGACTATAAAAAACCGAGTAAAGCAGAACTAAAAAATCGACTTGAGCCGGTGGTGTTTAAGGTTACTCAAGAAGATGGCACCGAACGTGCAGGCACGAGTCCACTGGACAAAAACTGGGAAGAGGGCATTTATGTGGATGTATTATCAGGTGAGCCACTGTATTCTTCAAAAGATAAATTTGATTCAGGTACTGGTTGGCCATCATTTACGCAGCCAATCACTCCGCAAGCAGTGACTGAACATACCGATAGGAAGCTGTTTTCAGTTCGAACCGAAACACGCTCTGCTATTGCGGATAATCATCTCGGACATGTCTTTGCAGATGGTCCCGCTGATAAAGGAGGTTTGCGTTACTGTATGAATGGCGCTGCTCTGGAGTTTGTCCCAAAAGCTGAGATGGAAGAGAGAGGATACGGAGATTTTTTGCAGCACCTTTAATCGTCTAGTACGGACGAGGAATCATTGGATGTAGTTGATTCCACATAAAACAAAATCGTCAATTATATTTTTGATGTCGTGCTGTATACTAGGTAATTATGGAATTAGTACAGCTTGCACAGTGGTCAGGAATTCTGGTCGGAGCACTCTTTGTGTTGGTGCGAGGTGCAGACTTATTCGTGGACGGTGCAAAGCGCATCGGTGCACACCTGGGAATGTCGTCATTTGCAATTGGTGTGCTTATTGTTGGTCTTGGCACTTCATTGCCTGAGTTGGCGTCTTCTTTGGCGGCGGTACTGGCTGGCTCTACTGAGATTGTAATTGCCAATGCGGTTGGTTCTAATATCACCAACATCTTATTGATTGTTGGTGTACTGGCTATGTTGGGTGGGCCTGTGGTGATAAACAAAAATCTCCTAAAAACCGAACTGCCTATTTTTTCCATCGCAACGATTCACTTCATTGCGTCTGTCTACGATGGGGTGATAGACCAGATTGAAGCCCTGCTGCTTTTTGGGACGCTCATCGCGTACATGTGGTACCTTTTTTCACCATCCAATGACGCCAAAGAAGAAATGGAGGTAGTCCCAGCTAGAAGTACTATTTCAATGAAGGACATCGTTTTTGTTGTGCTGGGTATTTCTGCCGTGCTTCTAGGTGCACACTATACAGTGCAAATGGCAGTCAATATTGCTTCGGGACTGGCCATCCCGCTCGGCTTAGTATCGATTGGAGCCATCGCCATTGGTACCTCTTTACCAGAATTGTTTGTTTCGCTACGGGCAATTAAAAATAAAGAGGTTGATTTAGCGATTGGAAATATTTTTGGTTCCAATGCGTTTAATATTTTGCTGGTGGTGGGTATTCCTGGTCTTATTGCTCCCTTGGTTGCTGGGGAAGTCGTGATGGAGCTTGGTCTAGTGGTGCTTCTCGCTGCATCTTTGATACTGTTTGTGAATGGGTTAGCTCGACAGGTTCAGAAATGGGAAGGTGTGATGATGATTTTGTTTTTCATATTTTTCATGGTTAAACTGGTTCAATTTGTGTAATGTCATTGCCAGAATTAGTATTGATAGATAAGCCACAAGGAATCACCTCCTTTGACGTGATTCGTCGATTGCGAAGAAACTATTCTCAGTCGCATGATGGTGAAAAAGCTCCCAAGATGGGACACGCTGGCACGCTTGATCCACTTGCTACTGGACTGATGATTATTGGTGTGGGTCCGGGCACAAAAAGACTGACTGATCTCACTAAACTCAATAAAGAATACCTAGCAGAAATCAGAATCGGGGAACAACGATCGACTGGAGATATGGAGGGGGAGATTGTAGAGGAAAAAGAAGTAATTGACACTCTGGCAACATTGCTGAGCAACGTATCATCCGCACTCATAGAGATGATAGGTGAGCTGGAGCTTCCGGTTTCTGCCTACAGCGCAATTAAAGTTGACGGAGTGCCAATGTATAAGCGGGCACGCAAGGCAGAGAAAGATGGTTCAGTAGTTGCTCAAGTGCCAATGCGCACTATGAAACTATTCGAAGCGGAATTATTTACCATAAAAAAAACTGATGAAAAACCGTACGCAACCGTGAGATTTTTCGTCGGCAGTGGTACCTACATTCGCTCGCTCGCAGAAGAGCTTGGGAGGCGGATTGGATATCCGGCTACCTTGCAAAACCTCAGACGTACCAAAGTGGGTCAGTTTGAAATCGATACAGCCCAGCAGATAGAATCCGTCTTTACATAAAAAAAAGCCGCGCTGAAGCTGCGCGACCTTGGTTCCAACTTTAGAACCACTCCTTTACGTCCAGTAGTTCAGCCCCGTATATTCGGGTGGCGAATCTGATTCCCGATTGAGACCAACCAGAACTGCACCGAAAGTGCAGTTTGTTTATCCCGTTCCTGTACTCAACACGAATCCGCGTGTGGTATATGAGCTCCACGAGCTCAACCAGCTCTTGCAGCTGCGGGGTCCGCACCATCACTTGAAACGTGATTTTTAGTGTGCGAGTCTTACTAGGATAGGCTGGTGAAGGATTATATTTTGGAACACTGCTCATTTCTCTACCTCATTGATTGTCCCCAGGTAAGCATTACTAGTATTCAAACATATATATTACAAATGTAAAGAAATGCCCGCACGTGTGAGATGCGGACATTTGGGTTGTTTCAGTTTAGAATCGAAAACTGGTTTGTCTGAGGTCCGTGGCAGGACTTGCTGCAGTCTTGGTTTTTTGGCCCTTTGCTATTTGTGCAGCTCTGAAACCTGCGAACGCAGCTTTCATGAGTTCGTCCGCCAATGAGTACAAGTAGGCATGATCTTCAGGAGGCATCCAGGGAAAGTCTTTGCCGCGCATGACCACTTGGTTCTCGTAATACTCAAACTGCACTTCATCGCCCAGGTATCTGAATATCACATAGTTTGGCTGTGTCACAAGAATACGAAGGTTTTTTTGAGCCCTCATATTTTCGTGACGTTCTCCACGCCACCGTGCCCAGTTGAGTTGCTTTTGCGTAGGTCTCCTCATTCCTCTGTCACCAATATGGGAAGCGTGATTGTAATGACTTCCTCGTTGGCGGCAACCATTTGCGCTGCTTCGCACTCCTCAGATCCTTTGTTTGGAGACCCAAAAGGAAAGTCCGCCAGTTGGGCGCCACCGTACATCACAAACACGTCGCTTACTTCACCATCTGGACCTGCTTCAGTCCAAACTTCAAGCTTGAATCCTTCTAGGTCCACTACGTGACCGGCAAGTATTTGCATGTTTCTGCTCCTCAATAATGACCGTTTCTCGAAAGATTGTACAACTTTTATATAAAAAATCAAGTTTCGGTAAAGTATTGGCTATATAGTTCTCTCTTTTTATCCAGTTCTTCTGTGGCAATTTTTTCAGCATACGGCTTTAGGCGTATGCTGTCTGCAGGGTCGGTATCAGGTTGAGTATCTACGTGTCTGAGGGTAAAGGTGTTACCTGGTAGGTTCAACTCAGCTTCAAATGTAATACCATTGTGCTGCAAGAGGAGTAGGGGCGTTTGCTCTGTAGAAAGTCGACTCTCACTCACTGCAAACGAGGGGGAGAAATCGTCCAGTTTTTTTGCTGATTCAAAACCCACATTAGAACAACGACTCAACCACAACTTTTACATCACCCCCATCAGCCTTGCCTGAAAGCTCTTTCATAACCACGCCGACCAACATTCCCATTTTACTTTTGTCGTCGATACCCAGCTCAGCTTTTTTAGCTTCGGCCACGGGACGAATATCTGCTTGTGACATCATTTGTGGCAAATAGCTCTCAAGAACAACTAGCTCTTCTTTTTCTGGTTCAGCCAGCTCTGGTCGATTATTCGCTTCAAACTGAGTGATTGATTCTTTTCGTTGCTTGGCTAGTCGTTTGATGACCGCGAGCACCTCTGCATCTTCCAGTGAGTCCTGGGGAGTTTTGCCGTTGGAGACGAGTTCATTCATAAAGGCGGTGAGCATGCTACGGACGGTGCGCAGGCGAACAGCGTCTTTTGCCTTCATTGATTCTTTGAGTTCGGCTTTGATGGTTTCGTGTAGTGTCATATGTAGTTTGTAGGGTGAGTAAAATCTGCAATACTTGATTATATCACGATTTTAAAGATGATATGATACTGCTATATGGAATATGTTTTGATTAGTCTGGTTGGCATTTTGCTGTTAGTAAACGCGTTTGTGGTCTACAAACTACTGCAGCCCAAGGACGGAGGAGTCAAAAACAATAAGGAAGTCGCCATGGTCATGCAGCGAATCGAGGAGCTATCTCGTACTGTCGATCACAAGCTTAGTGAGACAAATAAAGCCATGCAAGAGGGGAGTCGACTGCAGTTTCAGGAAAGCCGTACGCTCATCAATGACATCAATAAAGAAATGAACGAGCAACTGAGAAATGTGGTCAAAGGGGTGTCTGAGGTGGGGGAGAGCTCAAAGCAAGTATTTCAAGTGGCAGATCAGCTCAAAGAACTGCAGGATATTTTGAAAAACCCCAAGCAAAGAGGTGTGCTGGGTGAATATTATCTGGAGACAGTATTGCAAAACGTACTCCCACCAGAGAGCTTTAAAATGCAGTACGCGTTTTCTGATGGAGAGATTATCGATGCTGCGGTGTTTGTGAAAGACAAAGTCATTCCTATTGATTCAAAATTCTCACTAGAAAACTACAACCGTTTTGCGACTGCCAAGGAAGGGGAGGATAAAGTAAAGTTTGAAAAAGCCTTTGTCAATGACTTGAAGCTGCGCATAGCTGAGACGGCTAAATACATTCGTCCCACCGAAAAAACCACTGATTTTGCTTTTATGTTTATCCCGCATGAAGGTATTTATTACGACTTGCTTTCAAACAAAGTAGGAGCTGGTGAAGATAATCTAATCCAGCGGGCAGCTGGTAAGAATAAAGTGATTATTGTCTCACCTACGTCTTTTTTGGCGTACTTGCAGACAGTGTTGCAGGGATTAAAAGCGATGGAGATTGAAGAAAAAGCCCAAGATATCATCAAAAATGTTGAAAAACTAAGCGGACATATTACAAAGTACGAGGAGTACTATCAGAAGCTTGGAAATACCTTGTCCACCACAGTCAATCATTACAACGCAGGCTACAAGGAGCTCAACAAGATTGATAAAGACGTGACGCGTATTACCGGAGTAACGACTGGCGTTGATATGCTGACGGTCGAAAAACCACAGTCGCCCGAGGAGTAGAAGAAACCCGCGCTCACTTTTGAACGCGGGTTTGGGGTTATTTTGAGAGTATTGAGATGATTCCTCGAACACCCAGTGCACACAAAAGTATTCCAGTGACCCATCCTGTTTGGGCAAGTGGGCCACCTCCGCTGGCTTCCACTAGCACCATTGTCAGCACCAGACATAAAAACACCGCCGCGCACCAGGCATATCCACCCCAGAAACGAACAAAAGCTTTCATCGAAGAACTCCTCTTTGGTTGATGGAATCAAATGTACCAAAATAGTTGCAAATATCAAGCTTTTCTTGTACTATACCGCTCATTATGGCAACAGAAACAACTACCGCCCCATTTGCAGTGATTGCAACCGGAGGCAAGCAATATGTCGTTCGTGCAGGTGACACAATCCTGGTGGAGCTGATGGGTGATTATAAGGAGGGAGATAAGATTGAATTCGACACAGTATTGATGACTGATGACGGTACGTCTTCTAAGATTGGTACTCCCCACACTGGTACGAAAGTAACCGCGACCTACATCGGTGAAAAGAAAGGTAAAAAGTTGACTATTATCCGCTACAAAGCAAAATCAAACCGAGACCGAAGAGTCGGTCACCGACAACACTACGCAGAAATCAAGATTGATGCAATATAAATATGAAAAGGCGCTCGACTCTCGAGCGCCTTTTTTATGAATGGAGCATGCTATCCGAACTGCCGAAAAGCGTAAATCAAATCATTGTAGTAATCAATCTGATTTTGCTCGTGCATGCTGAGGAAAATATTCAGTGTATCAACCTCTGCTTGAGACAGGGTGTTACCCACCCTCCATGCCATAGCCTGTACTGCCTCTAGCAGTGTAAAAGATAGAAACTGATTTGCTCCGGGTTCGCTATCAGAAAAATAAAAAACAATAGCATTTGATACGACAGTCATATGAACACTCCGTTCTGTTCAGCCTAGCAATACTTTGCAGTAATAAGGTGAGAAAGTCAAGAACGGTTTTGCAAAGCGTTTTTGATGGTTTCTGTGTCGGCGTATTCAAGTTCGCTCCCAGTCGAAAGTCCCCGGCCGAGGTAGCTTATTTTGATATCGTGCTCAGTGACTAAGTCTGCAATTATGGATTCAACAAAGCGCGCAGTATTTTCTCCGTCAGGGTTGATAGAAAAGCCAAGAATAATTTCTTCTAGGCCTTGGGAGATTCGGGCTTCAACAGTGCCCTTGAGAGTACCACCACGTAGTTTTGCATTGTCTTTTGCATTGAGGAGGGGGACTGTGCCACCAAGCACAAAATACAGTCCATCAAAAACTCCTGCGCGTTCGATAGCCTGAATGTCAGAGTCTCGTTCGACTACCAGGAGACGATTGTGGTTCCGATTGCTCGAACTGCAGATGGAGCAGGTGTCAGTGTGTACGTTTTCGTTGGCAAAGTATCGATGACAGCTGACACATTCAGTCACACGCTGTTTTATGGTCTCGATGAGTCGGGCAAATTCTTTTACGTCAGCTTCACCCATGCGGAGTACGTGAAAAGCAAATCGCTTCGCTTGGCGAGCTCCCACTCCGGGAAAGGTTTCGAAATATCTAATGAGTGAGTCTAGGGTATTCATAAGTAGTGATTATACACGGCAAGCCATGAAATAGAAAAGTGTTGGGTTTCAAGATTTAGACGTGAGGCAACGCTACGGTTTTGAGTGAGAGCAGGAGTTTCTGTGCTAGGAATTGGCGGCGAGCTAAAGAGATTTTGGTAATTATACAATATGCCTGTTCCAGGAATGGTCTCTGAGGATAGATTTTGGTTATTGTATAACGCGCCTGTTCCAGGAATCTGCCTCAGGAAAGGGCAGATTCGGAACAAAGTAAATCATAAGCCCTCTGGGCGTTGATTTACTTTAAAAGTCGTCTCCGGTGCCGGGGGCGGCTTGGTGGTGGGTGTCGAGATTTAAGAAGCGGACGTGCTGACCATCGAAGTAGAGTTCGGCGTGACCAACAGCACCGTTTCGGTGTTTTTCGACCATGATTTCCGCGATGTTTGGCCGTTCAGCTTCTTTGTCTTTGTTCATTTTGTCTTCTCGGTGAATAAACATCACCACATCGGCATCTTGCTCGATAGATCCAGAGTCACGCAGGTCTGAAAGTCGTGGTTTTCCGCCTCGCTGCTCCACAGCTCGTGATAGCTGAGAAAGCGCAATGACGGGGATGTCGAGCTCTTTAGCGAGGATTTTTAACGAGCGAGAGATCTCAGTGATTTGTTGTACCATGCTATCGCTTCCTCTGGTGAGAGTGGGGGACATGAGTTGGAGGTAGTCGACAATGAGCATGTCCAGACCGTGCTCATTTTTTAGTCTTCGTGCTGCTGACCGCATCTTTACAATATTTAACGCAGCTTCATCGATGATGTGAATCGGGGCTTTATTCAGTTTATCCATGGCTTGCTGCAGAGACTCGTACTCTTGGTCATTGGATAGGCGACCGGTGCGAAGCTTCCAGGAGTCTACACCAGACTCTGCTGCCAACATTCTGTCTACTAGCTGCTGGTCACTCATTTCTAGCGAAAAAATACCAACTGAAGCCCCGTGCTGCAAAGCGGCATTACGAGCGAGGTCGAGTGCAAACGCCGTCTTCCCCATAGAAGGGCGAGCAGCCAAAATAATGAGGTCAGCTTTCTGGAATCCAGAGAGCAGGTTGTCGATAGCTGTAAAGCCAGAAGGAACACCGCGTTTTTCTTCTGGGTTGGCACTGAGGTGTTCAAATCGTTCCCAGGCTTCAGTCAGAGCGCTTCCAATCGGTCGAAACTTTTGGGCTGAAGGAGACTGAGTAGCTTGGAAGATTTTCTTTTCAGCTTGATCCATCGCTTCGTCAACGGTGTCTGGGTCTGAGTAGCCAATCTCGGCAATATCGTCAGCTGCGTTGATAAGGTTTCTAAGGACTGATTTGTCTTGTACTTGAGTAGAGTAGTACATCGCGTTACCGGCAGCGGGGACGGTCTCGATGAGCTCTGTGATGTATGAAGCACCTCCGACGCGTTCAAGCTGATTGGCTTCTTTGAGTGCGGTTACGATAGAGACCAGGTCGATTGGGTCTCCCTTAGAAAATAGCTTTTGAATCGCATCAAAAATAGATCGGTGTTTGTCGGCAAAAAAACTTTCTGGGTAGACAGCGACTGACACATCGTGCATCACGTCAGGCTTAAGAATGATGGCTCCAAGTAGAGCTTTTTCAGCTGCTACGTTTTGTGGGGGAGTGCGCAACGCGCGGTTGTGTTCAACTGCCATAATTGATTAGCAGTTTACCATGATTTTGAGATTGACTGTGTATGTGGAGAGTGTTGGAAATATGTGTATAGAATGTGGTGGTTTGATAGGAGGCTGTCAAACTCCATCTAATTCTTTGTCACTTTTGGCCCGTGGGTAGAATCTTCTAAGGTGTAGCCTTTGAGACTAAGTTTATCTCGGAGCATGTCTGCCTCAGCCCAGTTGCGGGCTACGCGGGCTGCTTCACGTGTGTCTACGAGCTCTTGGATGTCTGTCGGTAATTCGTCAGCTGCGATGACTCCAAGTGAACGCACTCCATCGTCTATATTTTCTGAGAGTCCTACATCAAGAATCTCATCCATGGCCATCAGTGTGCCGCATTTAGTTGTGTCCTTAAGTTTGGAGTCTTTGATCATGTCCCACATGATAGCAATCGCTCCAGGAGTATCTAGATCGTCCGCCAAGCGTGTATCAAATTTTTCTAAGTAGGTTGCGTCTGGTGCGGTTGCTTTTTGCTTGTACTCTTCGTACATGTGTCGCTTGAGGCGATAGAGAGCCTGCTTGGCAGCTTTGAGTGCCTCCCAGGAGAAATTTACAGGTGAGCGGTAGTGTGCGGTGAGTAGCCAATATCGATAATCATCCCCAGAAAAGCCACGATCAGCTAAGTGTCGCATAGTGATGGCGTTACCCAGAGATTTTCCAATTCTTGATTTATCAATCGTAATAAACTCATTGTGCAGCCAATATTTTGAAAAGGTCTTACCAGTCACAGCTTCAGATTGAGCAATTTCTGCATTGTGGTGCGTAGCAATATGGTCGATTCCGCCGGTGTGGATGTCTATTTGCTTACCAAGAGTAGCCATGGCCATGGCAGAACATTCAATGTGCCAGCCCGGAAAACCTTTCCCCCAACGACTCTCCCAGCCCAGATCGCCTTTTTTCCAGACCGCAAAATCTGCCTGGTTTTTCTTTTCGGAGTTGACCTCAACTCGAGCGCCACTCTTGAGCTCGTCGAGTTGTATATTACCCAGTCGACCATATTTCGGAAATTTTTTGATGTCGAAATATACTCCATCGCTGGTTTCGTAGGTAAAGCCCTTTTCGTCGAGGGTTTTAATGAGACTGATTTGTTTTTTGACGTACTCACTTGCTCGTGCCCAGGTGGTAGGGGGAATAATGCGTAGTTCATCGAAATCTTCTTCAAAGGCTTTAATGTATTGATTGGAGAGTTCAACCATGGACTGGAGAGTGACCGGGAGTCCTTCTCGCTTCAGACCTTTCATCATTTTGTCTTCTCCAGCATCACCGTCATCGGTGAGGTGACCAAAGTCAGTGTAGTTGATGGTGTGGTTGACTAAGTAGCCATTGCGAACCAGTACTCGTTTTAAGATATCAGAGAATACATAAGAACGCAGGTTTCCGATATGAGCATAGTCATACACAGTCGGGCCACAACTATACATTTTTACCGCACGTGCGTCGTAGGGTTCAAAGGTTTCAAGTGAGCTTGTTTCAGTGTTGTATATTTTGATTTCACGGGTAATGACAGGTGGTTTACCACCAAATAGTTTTTCCAACATTACGTTCAGTGTACCAATATCGCTCACTGCATACAACTACTTTGGGGTCAGAGCAGACTGTGCCATAATACCAGGATGCATAGTAATCAAGATTCAGAATCAAGAGGAATAAAAAAGAGCACAAAGCGCGGATTAGGACTATTTTTAGCGTTTTGTTTTGCGTTTGGAGCGTTCTTTTCTGGCCTTCAGTTAGGACAAGGTGTCACCGGCCCTGAGCAAAGTGCTTCATTATTTAATTTCTTTACTAACAAGTCACAAGCTGAGGTAGAAACTAGCCAACCTGATTTAACCGAATTCTGGAATGTCTGGAGTTTGATGGATGAAAAGTTCGCCAATGCCAGCTCGAGTAACACTCTCACTCCACAAGAGCGTCTTGATGGTGCTATCGAAGGGTTGGTAGATGCCTATGACGATCCGTATACAGTGTATCTGCCGCCAGCTGATGCTGCTTCATTCAATGAAGACGTGTCTGGCAATTTTAGCGGTGTAGGGATGGAAGTCGGACTGCGAGAAGGGTTGGTGACTGTTATTTCTCCTTTACCCGACACGCCAGCCAAACGAGCTGGTATCGTCTCGGGTGATGTGATTGTAGAAATTGATGGTAAGAGCACTGAAGGGATGCGAATCGACGAAGCGGTAAAGCTTATTCGGGGAGAGCAAGGTACGGTAGTGACACTGCAGATTTTTCGCGAAGGTGAGCTTGAATTCCTAACTATTCCAATTACTCGCGACACGATTGACATTCCAACGGTCAAGACTGAGCAAGTAGACGATACATTTATTATCGCTCTCTATAGCTTTAATGCGTTGGCTGAGAACGAAGTGAAAAAAGCACTACAAGAATATCTAAACAGTGGTGCGGAGACACTTGTCTTTGATGTACGTGGAAATCCAGGTGGTTTCTTGCAAAGTGCAGTCTCAATCGCGAGTTACTTCTTGCCCGCTGGGAAAGTAATCGTGACGGAAGAATTTGGAGATGAGAGTAAAAACGACGTGTTTCGAAGTCGTGGAAGGCAGATTCAATTGTTTACTCCAGAAAACCTGGTGGTGCTCGTCGATGGTGGTTCTGCTTCAGCAGCAGAGATTTTAGCTGGAGCACTGCAAGACCATGAAGTGGCGACGATAATCGGATCTCAGACCTTTGGGAAAGGTTCTGTACAAGAGCTAGTTGCTCTTGATGGTGGAGGTTCATTAAAAGTAACAGTTGCCCGCTGGCTGACTCCAAACGGTACTTCTATTTCAAACGGTGGATTGACCCCTGACATTGTTATAGAGCGCACACCACAACAAAGAGCCTCTGAAGAAGATCCGCAAAAAGACTCCGCAGTTCGATTCTTAAACGGAGAAGAGGTTGCTAGTGATACGTTTGAGGAGATGCTCACCGGAGGCGAATAGACTGGAGAAATAAAGCATATTTTGCTATGATAGCAGCAATTAACGACCGATAATAAACACAGACTATGAAAGTAATTCTTCTACAAGATGTAGCCAAGATTGGAAAACGATCGGATTTGGTAGATGTACCAGATGGATACGCACTCAATCAACTGATTCCCAAGCGAATGGCTGAAGCCGCAACAGCACAAAACAAAAAACGAATCGAAAAACTACAAGCTGACGCAGCGTCAAACAAAGAAGCAGATCAAGCCCGATTTGCTGCTGCAGAAGCGTCGCTGACCAAAAAAATTATCCAGGTACCAGCAGAGGTGAATGACAAAGGTCACGCTTTCAAGGCAGTGAGTGAGCAAGATATTGCAGAAGCTGCACAGGCAGCAGGTATCGACCTTGAGCCGTCAATGCTGGTGGTAGGCGAACCCATCAAAGAGGTGGGTGAGCGCACTATTGAATTGGTGCGAGGCGACAATCAGACGACAATTACTATTGAAGTAATCAAAAAAGTATAGATATGAAAGAAATTCTGCGTGACTCGGCACCAATTTTAATTTTATTGCTTGTGTGTGGAGCACTCATTGGAGGAATTTCTTGGTGGATAGGAGGTGGGGCTGATGCGCTTCTCTCAGGTGAACAACAACTGCTGAGTGAAGAACCTTTGTCAGCACCACTTCGAGCAGAAGAGCAAGAAGCTTATCAAGTAGATAAAGCAAGCAATATGAATCCAGTAGCAGTAATGGAAACTAATAAAGGAGTAATCGAAGTCGAACTCTTTGACAATGCAATGCCAATCACCGCTGGCAACTTTACCAAGTTGGCAGAAGAAGGGTTTTATGACGGAATCAAGTTTCATCGAGTGATTGATGGGTTTATGATTCAAGGAGGAGATCCAAACACAAAAACTGATCAAGTATTTACCTACGGTCAGGGCGGACCAGGATATTCAATTCCTGATGAACACATTGAGGGGGATTTGCTGACAAACGCACGCGGTACCATCTCAATGGCGAATAGTGGACCCAATAGTGGAGGGAGTCAGTTTTTTATCAATCTGGCAGATAATACAAACTTAGATTTCAATCAACCACCACTGACTTCAAAACATCCAGTTTTTGGACAAGTTATTTCAGGAATGGATGTAGTAGATAAGATAGCCGTGGTCGAAACTGGACCTTCAAATCTTCCAGTGGAAGATGTGGTGATTGAGAGTGTGACGATTCGACGAAACTAGTACTGATAATAAACATATAAAAAACCGGTTCTCTTAGAACCGGTTTTTTATATGAGGGTGTTTGTTTATGCTGCTGCTACAATATCAACTGCTTTTTTGTTTACAGTTTGACCATTGAATCGAGTTTTTCGCATGTTGCGGAAAGCCACTACACCATCTGTCATTGCAAAAAGTGTGTGGTCCTTAGCCACTTTTACGCCTTTTCCAGCTTCAATCTTCGTCCCCCGTTGTCGAACGATGATTTGGCCTATCTTCACGATTTGGCCATCTGTGCGCTTCACACCGAGATACTTTGGTTGTGAATCGCGCAGGTTCTTAGCTGTTCCTGCTGCTTTCTTCTTTGCCATACAATTACGGTATAATGATTAAATAATGCGCAGAGTATACGACATATGATCGAAAAACTCAAGTCTTTTTTGCTAGATGATGCAATATTTTATGCATTACTGGTCATATCGGTGGCCATGGTGGCGTTTCTGTTAGGGAGGAATTCAATGATTGACGTTCAGTCCCAGCCAGCTGGAGTGCAAATATCTCAGACTGCTGTTCCGGCATTAGAACAGATTGATGGTCAACAAACAGCTACTGTGACCGTGGTTGCGTCTCGTTCGGGTACCAAATATCACTTACCAACGTGTCCCGGAGCCAAGCAGATTAAAGATAGCAATTTAATCACCTTTGCCACTATTTCTGAAGCAAAAGCCGCCGGGTATGGCCCGGCGGCGAATTGTGATTGGTAGTCACGACCTAATGACAAAAGATCTCCCGTCCTGCTTGTTGATGCTCAGGCGGTAGTGTATGTAATGCAGCGATGAGCAGTTCCGTGGGAATTTGAGCACAGATTCGAAGTACTACTCGGTCACTTGCAAACATCACAGCAAGTATCAAGCCTCCCCAGGATGCGAGTTCTTCTTGAACGAAATCATCTTGCGGCATTTCAGTTCTAATAAATCTTTCTCGACATTCTGCAGATTGTATACGTGCTTGCACTAATACCACAAGGGTTTGCCGCGCGTGCTCAAACGTCGATTCCTCGTCCTCTTTTGCGGTTGGGTCACAATCTTCCATCCGCGCCCTGCTGACCAGGAGTGAACAGAACGAGGTAAGTTCTGTTTCATTGTGTAGCCAATCAAAGAGCAGGGAATCAATTTCAGTAGGGGCTAGGATAGGACAGAGTATGTGTGACATAAGCTATCTCCATGTGTTGCGTTCTCTGTTCAAGTTACCAGAGATATGTGCGTTCGCCAATGATATACTAAAAATATGTTAATCGTAGATACAGAATGCTCCGGGCTTCGGCCTGAGCGACACTCAATTCTCTCTATCGGCGCTCTTGATTTTCGCAATCCTGAGAACCGGTTTTATGGAGAGTGTCGAGTGTGGGATGGAGCACACATCATGGAAGATGCACTAGCAGTCAATGGCTTTTCCGAGGCTGAAGCGACTGACTTAGACAAGCAGTCTGAGGCGGAATTAGTGAAGGCTTTTTTAGCCTGGACGCAAGACCTCCCAGAGCGCACTCTGACAGGTCAAAATGTTTCGTACGATAGAAACATGCTCATGGCCGCAGCAGAGCGTGCCAGTCTCAATTGGAATCTAGCGTATCGAACTATCGACGTGCACACCTTGGCATGGATGCACATCATCAAAAGCAGTGGGGTGCCGCCGGTAGACGCAGAGCATAAGCGAAGTCAGTTGAATTCAAAAGCCGTTCTCAATTACTGTGGCTTACCAAAAGAATCGGATCCGCACAATGCATTGACTGGTGCGCTCTGGCATGCTGAGGTTACCTCTAGACTGTTGTATGATGCCAAACTTCTCCCCGAATTTGCTGAGTTTGAAATTCCTTGGCTGCACAGCGATGCTACAATATAGCCATGTTTACCTCAAAAAAACGTAAGGCAGCTGCCGCAAAGAATGCTCAACCAGCAAATAAGCGAATCGTCACCGAACTTTTAGATCCCAAGGGAGCAGATAGCGATGCTGTGCAATCGTGGCGTGTGTTTCGGATTATGGCTGAGTTTGTGCAGGGATTTGAACTGCTGCGCGGGCACGGACTGGCTGCTACATTTTGGGGAAGCGCCCGGACTACTCCAGATGATCTTTACTACAAAGAAGCTGAAGAATTGGCTGCCAAGCTGGCAAAAAAAGGATACTCCATCATCTCGGGCGGCGGGCAAGGTATTATGGAGGCCTCCAACGTCGGTGCGTTTAAAGTCGGAGGCAAGTCGGTTGGGTTGAATATCCAACTACCGTTTGAACAAAAGCTCAATCCATATACAACTGAGTCTCTCAATTTCGACTTCTTTTTCTCACGCAAAGTCATGCTTACCTTTGCCTCGGAGGTGTATGTGTATTTTCCAGGTGGTTTTGGTACTCTCGATGAATTATTTGAAATCATGACTTTGATTCAAACCAAAAAAATTGAACCAATCCCAGTTGTCTTGTACGGAAAAGATTACTGGGAACCACTGATTGAGTTTTTTGAGAAATCACTGCTGAAAAAGTACAAAACAATTAGTCCCGAAGATCTGCAGTTGTTCCATGTGGTTGATTCAGTCGACGAAGCGTTCAAATATATCAACAAAAACGTGAGCACTAAAAACGTGAACCAGATTTAACATGTATTTCGCTTGTTTAGAAACGAATCGAATAGCAATCATCGACACAGGTAGTGTAGTAATTAACTATTCTTGCATATGACTTACGTAGTATTTGACATTGGAGGCACTAAGACTCGAGTGGCTGTCTCGGAAGATTTGGAAACCTTGCCCGAGATTGAGTCTTTTAAAACACCAGACAATTTTGAAGATGGGATGGATCAGATTTGTGCAGCGATTAAGCGATTGACCGACAGCAAAATTACTGGCATCGCTGGAGCTGTGAGAGGTAGGCTGACAGAGGACAAGACGGGTATTGATAAAGAAGTTGTTCTTAAAAAATGGGTTGGCAAAAATATACATAAAAAGTTACAAAAATTCGCCGACGTGCCAATTTTCTTAGAAAATGATTCAGCTTTGGCCGGAGTGGGGGAGGCAATGTTTGGCGCTGGTCGTGGTTCTGAAATCGTGGCCTACCATACTATCAGCACGGGTGTAGGAGGAGTAAAGATAGAAGATGGTGAAATAGACGACGCAAGTACTGGTTTTGAGCCAGGTCACCAAATACTAGATATTGACCGGACTGTGTTGGGCGAAGATATTACCCCAACACTTGAGAATCTAGTCTCCGGTACTGCAGTAGCAGAGCGCTTTGGTGTAAAGGCGTACGAGATACCCCAGTCGGATATTGTGTGGGATGAGCTTGCAGAATATCTAGCGCAGGGGCTCAGAAATACTATTTTGTATTGGTCACCAGACGTGATTGTATTGGGTGGTTCAATGATATTAGGTGACCCGGCAATTTCCGTAGACACCATACGAAAATATACAGTCAAAGCAATAGATGATTTTACAGTGACTCCACTGATTGTAAAAGCGGAGTTGGGTGATCATGCTGGGCTCTACGGCGCACTGGCCATTCTCAAAAGAAGATTGTAGGAGTATACTGTATATACTTAATGGCTTAATATATAGAGTATGGAATTCTTGATTATCTTAGTAGTAGGTATCGTTCTCGCAGTTGTACTGCTGCGAGAGGTAAAGCAATATGAGCGTGGAGTTGTCCTGACTATGGGTAGATTTACAAGTTTGCGCAAACCTGGCTGGAGCCTTATCATCCCAGTTTTTCAACAAATGCAAAAAGTAGATTTGCGAGTGAAAGCGGTAGATGTACCTGATCAAAAAGTGATTACACGAGACAACGTATCGGCAAGTATTAATGCAGTCATATACTACAAAGTATCTGATGCTGCCAAGGCAGTATTGGAAGTTGAGGATTTTCGGTTTGCTGTGTCGCAGTTAGCTCAGACGACGATGCGAAATATTGTCGGCAGCGCGACTCTAGATGAAGCACTTTCAGAGAGAGACAAATTGTCAGAACGAATCCAGCAGATTATCGATGCAGAAACCGACGCGTGGGGGATTCGGGTAGAAAATGTAGAGCTGAAAGACTTTTTCCTCCCGCAAGATATGGAGCGGACAATCGCCAAACAGGCAGAAGCAGAGCGTGAAAGACGAGCCGTAATCATTAGTGCAGAGGGTGAGGTAGCTGCCGCAGAGAATATTTCAAAAGCCGCCAAGATACTTGGTGAAGCACCAGGGGCATTACACCTCAGAACCCTACAAACCCTCAACGACCTTTCATCTGATCAGTCCAATACAGTTATTTTTGCTACTCCCATCGAAGTACTACGAGCATTTGAAGGGGTGGTCAACGTAACGAACGGAAAGGTCGTCAAAACACCTGAGTAAGCAAAAAAGACGTATTTTCAGTGTAATATCTTCCTTGCACGCAAGAGTATACACCTCTGAACGTACGCAATCAGTCCCCGCCGCGGACGCTCACCATACGTCACCCACAAAGAATAAAAGGGAAATCTATTGACAATATACTATATCTATGCTATAGTCTAATAAATCCGCAGTTTGTGTTATAGTATCGCGGTTATCGGTGTCGCACGTATGTCTTGTTTCTAGATACGCTAGAAATCTCCACATACATACGACATGTCTCACCGGTATTTGTCAGTTAAGACCCCAGCTTATTTTATCGACTGTAATTCTAGCCATCCTTTCTGCCTCAACTGCCAATGTAGTTGTAGTACCAGAGATGGCTTACGGACAGATCGCTAGTGAAGAGGTGACTACGATGACGCAAGAAGTTGCAGCATCAAAATCAGATACAGAAGCAATTGTACGAGCATACTTTCGGGATATTCCGATTATGACCGAAATTGCACGCTGTGAGTCAACTTTTAGGCATGAGCTAAAGGATGGTTCTGTCCTACAAGGCAGAGTCGATCCAGCAGATACAGGAGTAATGCAAATTAACAAGCGTTACCATGAAGAAACTGCTATAGCAATGCAATTGAACCTAGACGACATTTATCACAATATGGCCTACGCCCGACATCTCTATGAGACACAAGGCGTGCAGCCGTGGAGTGCATCAATGCCGTGTTGGGGAAATAGCTACGCTGTAAACTACTAAATAAAAAGACCGCCACACAAATGTGTGGCGGTCTTTTTATAAGCTCGGTTGTTACTTTGCGGTCAACCGTGCAGTATTTGATCCTCCAGGACCATACGCCATAAGGTATAGGAGACCTCCAATGATGGCGAGGTTTTTCAGTGCAGCTGTGATTTGATTGGGATCAGAGAAGTCACTGTGTGCTGCGATAGTAGCAGCAGCGGTAAAGGCAATCAAAGCAGCTGCTGCCAGACCAACACGATACCCAAGTATGATAGCTAAACCAGCTATTATTTTGAGCGCTATTACAAACCAAACTATAACACCTGACAAAGGAATGCTCAGTGAAGCGAAGTATGCTGCAGTGGCGGCAGGTCCTTGCATAAGTAACATGCTCATACCGCCTGCAAAGAATAATAAACCGATCAGCATTCGTCCTAACTTTGTGCCCTTATCGCGTATCAAATCGCGTTGTGGAGCAGATAACATCAACATAATATTTTATACTATTGAATAATAATAAATTAATTATACCGCACCTACTGTTATAATAAGTGGATATTATGAAGTATTGGTTAATGAAATCTGAGCCCGACTGTTACTCGATTGATGATCTGAAAAAAGATGGGGTAGAGCATTGGGATGGTACGCGCAATTACCAAGTGCGAAATATGATGCGTGACGATATGAAAGTAGGGGATTTGGCATTGTTGTATCATTCCAATGCCGGCAAGGAGACTGGAGTGGTGGGTGTAATGAAAGTACACTCAATTGCCTATCCAGACCCTACTCAATTTGATCCAAAGTCAGATCATCCGGATCCTAAGTCAGACCCAGAGAATCCGCGTTGGTTGTGTGTAGATATGAAGTATCGAGCGACACTGCCACGATTGGTTTCGCTCCAAGAAATAAAACTTGACCCGCAATTTTCGACTATGCCGTTGGTGAAGAAGGGGAATCGTTTGTCCGTCTTTCCGATTAATAAATCACACTTTGATAGAATAATTGCCGTGGCAAAAAAATAAAGAGGATACGTATGATCGATGTTACTCCAATCAAAACCAGTCACTTGCCAAATATGCAGTGTGTAGATCCTGCACCCAATGGTTTTGTTCGACTGTTCATCTCAAAGCGCCTTTTGCATGGAGCAGCCACAGCACTGCTCGGTATTTTTGTACCAATCTTTTTATACGAAACTTCAGGACAACTGTTTTGGGTAGTTGGATTGTACTATGCACTACTGTCCCTTTTATATGTGCTGTTTTTGGTTCCTGGAATGCACGTAGCGAACAAGATCGGATTTAGTCATACTTTGGTTTTAGGTGGTTTGTTTAGTGTGTTGATGTACGGAATCATGTATTTTCTCACTCCAGAAAATATCCTGTATCTGATTGCCCCAATGACCATGGCAATTGTAGCTTTTCGCGTGTTTCATTGGGTGCCATTTCATGTCGATTTTACTCTGTTCACCCAAGCAGGTGAACGAGGGAGGCAAGTGAGTCTATCTTTTGCAACGATTGCCTTTATGGGCGTAGTAGGACCCATTTTGGCGGGGTTTATAATTGCAAATGCTGGCTATCAAGCGCTGTTTGCTACAGCGGTCGTATTGCTGATAATTGCTACAGTGTCTTACGCTTTTGTGCCAGAGACCCCTACACACTTTGATTGGGGGTGGGGAGAGACATGGAAAAAGCTCTTTTCCAAGGACATGAGACATGTGGCGATTGGAGAGTTTGCCAATGGAGCAGAAGTAGTGGTAAATCTTATTGTCTGGCCCATCTTTTTGTATGAACTGTTGGATGGAAATGTGTTTGATATTGGAGCAATTTCAACCGTGATTGTAGGGGCTACCATTGTCATACAGCTCTTGGTAGGTCGGTATCTGGATAGAAAAAACAGCTCAAAAGAAAAAACCTTACAGATTGGTAGCTCGCTGTATGCAGTAGGATGGATATTAAAAATATTTGTTCTTTCGACGTTACATGTGTTTGTGATTGGTTTGTATCATAATATTGTAAAGATTTTTACGGCAACTCCGTATAGTGCAATCTTGTACGATATGTCTTCCGACAAAGGTGATTATGTTGATGAGTTCACGGTGGTGAGAGAAATGGCTGGCCATCTTGGAAGAGCCACGTGTTTGGTAGTGGTATCCACTGCGGCCATATTTATCCCTCTAGGCTGGACGTTTGTGCTGGCGGCAGTTGCTTCAATCGCACTTAACTTGGTCTATCGAGTACACCAAACATAATTATGAAAATCGGTTTTTTTGATTCAGGCTTAGGTGGACTAACTATATTACAAGCAGTTGCTCGTGAGCTGCCAGCGTATGATTATGAATATTTTGGTGACACTAAACATCTACCCTATGGGGATAAGACAGAAATAGAAGTCTACACTTTAACTAAGGTGGGAGTTGAAAGTTTGTTTGAGCGAGGTTGTGTATTGGCAATCATTGCTTGTAACACCGCTTCAGCAGAAACCCTGCGAAAGCTGCAGGATGAGTGGTTGCCTACAGCATACCCAGATAGGAAAATTCTCGGTGTGATTGTGCCAACAGTAGAAGAGGTGAGCGAAAGCGGAATAACAAATGTGGCACTCATTGCAACCCAACGCACCGTCAGTTCAGATAAGTATAAAATTGAGCTAGAAAACCGTATGAAAGAGTCAATTAAACTTACACAAATAGCCACGCCAGAGCTGGTACCATTTATTGAACTCAATGAACTAACTGCAGCTACGCTTGCTGCGGTTGCGTGCATAGAGCGAGAAGCGGGGGAGAGCGACGGGGTGATTCTTGGCTGTACGCACTACACTCAGATCAAGACACAGCTGAGAAGTCATTTTGGCAAAAGCAAGGTACTTTTTTCACAAGATGAGATAATCCCCAAAAAACTTCAGGCGTACTTAGAAAATCATCCAGAAATTGAATCAAGGCTTACAAAGACCGGTGAGAGAAGTATTCACTTAACACAGCATCGGCCAGATTATGATTTGCTGATGGGTCAGTTTCTGGGTGGCGCGTATGTGACCCAAGAGATTGAATGAAATCTACACAAAACATTCCAGACTTTTATTTTAGCGGATGGAATTTTTTGTGGGCTTCTTCTGCATAGCGGTCTGAAGCATGGACGTATCTGGTGGTGGTTTCTAGTGATTCGTGACCGAGTAAGACCTGCAAGGCAACTGGATTGGCTCCTTGTTCGGCCAGATAGGTTGCAAATCCGTGTCGAAGGGAGTGGGCGCTAGTAGGTATATTGATGCCAAGTAACTCACGATACTGTTTAATTTTCATTTGTAGGTAGTTTGGGGAGATGGATTTTTTGCTGTTGCGAGCGTTCAATCCACGTTTGGCGATAAATAGGTATGGCTGGCTGTCTTTTCTGGTGGCCAGGTAATTGTCGATATGTTTTTTGGCACGATCGGTGAGGTAGATGAATCGTTGTTTTTTACCTTTACCTTCGATAAACACTTTTCCGGTGTTGTCCAGTTGAGTTTTTTTGAGGCTGATAAGCTCTGAGATACGCATACCGCTTGCAAATAACGTTTCTAGCATCGCTCGGTTGCGTAGGGCAATTATCTTATCCTGCTCAAACGTCACAGGGGCCTCAATCAGTTTGATGAGTTCAGCCATCTCTGCTACTTGTCCGTGCTTCTTTCCCATCCGCAGGAGTTTGATCGAACCAGGCACAATGGGACAGGTGTAGTCCATATCTACAAGGAAGTTTAAGTACCGGCGCAGGGAAGTGAGGGTACGATTGATAGATGCGCTCGCTAATCTTTTTTGTGAAATCTGATGGCTGGCAGTCTTGCGGTCAGTTGAGTTTAGGTAGGCTTTAAACTGCTCAATAGTTTTCTTGGTGACTTTTGTGAAGGGGAGTGAGTCGAGTTCGTCGTATAAGAAAAAATCAAAAGTCTGTAAGTCTCGCTCGTAATTGTATAAAGTTTCAGGTGAATAATTATTCGCTTGAATATGGAGTAAAAAATCATCAAGATACGGAAGAGTAGGAGAATAGGTTTTTTTGTTCATAAATAAAATATAGCAAACTTTAGCCGGCGAGTGTGGGTGGATACTGTGCCTAGGGTGCGCAGAATGCCTCGATACCCCTTCTGCCCTCTATATATTAACTGAGTATAATAACTCTAATGCTCAGTTATACTATTAAAATACCAAGTAGTACGTCGTTGTGCAAGCCTTGTTTAGATGAGGCTGTGTATACAGCTTACGTCGGCTCTACTTGTTGGTCAGTGTACACCGTTGTACGCTTGTGTAGCTTTAAAATCTCTGCTGGTCGCTCATTGAGCTGCTTATCCTCTGTATTGAGCTGTGTGAGAATTTCCTGTTTGTGCGCACCTACTACGTACCCTATGAGCTCATCTACGTTGTGCAGTATCCAGGTAGGTGTAAACGAGGCTCTAGAATCGATTGTAAGGCTGTGTAAGGTGATTGGTACGTAGGTCAGGTCGTCTTGGTAGGTCTTACGAAACCACCCACTTTCTCCAGGGAAGATCCCAGCAGTATGACCATCAGTACCTACACCTAGGACGTAAATAATTTTTGGATTTTGTAGCGCAGTTAAAATAGAAAAAAAATTTTCTTCGATTCGAATTGAGAAATCTTTCAAGGATTCGTTTACATTAGGTACAGTATCAATTAGGTGTTCTAGAATTGGATGGTCAGGATACCGACTGAGTAGTTGTAGGTAATTGTTGGTTTCAGGCTCCCTGCTCCCCCGCTCATCCCCCAACATAAATATTGTGCGACATTCAGATTTTTCACATACCGCTTGTTTACATGTCTCGTGAAAGCATTTCTTACCTGGTCGTATGTGTTCTACTACATCCAATGCTGAGCCCCCTGAAAGCAAGCATATCACGTCTCCCGTATGCTCTTGGATGATGGAATTTATCTGCTCCCCCGCTTCCTGGGCAGGGGTGTTCGTGATAATCAGTTGAGGCATGGGTATGTATTTTTTGTGCTGTGGGCATCCTTCAACTAGATGGCTGGCAAGTAGAGCATTGGGTCAATGTAGGCGTCAGTTGCTGCTACTGGAGTGGTGGCCGGTCCACAGCTGGTCACAGTCTTAATCTCGTTAAACCGTCTAACGTTTACTCCGTCTTTTGCGTACACAGTAAAGTGTAGGTGCGGTCCAGTTGAGAAGCCAGTGTTTCCTACATACCCTATCACGTCGCCAGTATTCACCTTTTGGCCGGCTGACACACCAAGTACATCTTGGTGGGCGTAGAGTGTAGAAAGACCGTTTGCATGATCAATCAGCGTCCACTTACCCCACGAATAACACCCAGGTACAGCATCGGTGTTTCCAGTTGCGCGCACCGTTCCGGTCAAAGGTGCCAAAATCGGAGTGCCTCGTGGAGCTCCCATGTCGACTCCAGGGTGATAGGCTCGCCCACCATACGCTGCGGCATTTCTTGAGGCAAACTCTGTACCACCAAAGTACTGGGTAATGACCACATTAGCCAGTGGCCAACTAAAGACTGCAGTGCCAGGGCTTGGAACAGTGGTTGGGTCAAGAAAAAATTGAAGCTTTGATTCAAATTCGCGCAATTCTTTTAAGATTTGTTCTTGCGCAGCTTTTTGACTAGAGAGCAATTGTTGGTAGTTTTGTTCTTCATTTTTGGTCACTTCTAGTAGCTGCGCTTGTTCCTGTGTGTTATTTACCAATACTTCATTTTGTTCTGAATACTGGTCTTTTAAGCCTGTGAGTTTATTGCGTCTTTTTTCGTTATCTGCTCGTTGTTCTTTCAGTAGTTCACGGAATGTGCCCAAGTCAGAGGCTTTTACTTGAATTGTGTCGCGAATGCTCTCATGTGCTTCAAAAGTGCTCCAAAATTCTGAAAGTCTTTCGTGGCGCAATAAGAGCTCTACCAGGGTGTCCTCACCAGCAATGTATTCGGCCCGGATGATGGTCCCGATAGCCTCTTCAGCTTTTTTGATCTCTTTTTCTGTACGTGATATCTCTAAAATAAGTTTGTTAATCTCCATGTCGGTGGAGGTGATCATGTTTTCAGTTTTAGATATCTCCGCATTTACTTTTTTTCGTTCCAATTCGAGCTGATTGATGGCTGATTGAAGGGTCTTTTTTTCCGCTCCTACTTCTTTGAGTTCAGATTCAAATTGAGCAATTTCTGCCTCGATTTCAGCGAGTCGAGATCCACGGTCTTCAATTTGTTCGCGCAGTTTGTCGATTTCTGATTGAGCAAACACTTGAGGAGTCACAAGAAAAACTTGTGGGAGCAGAACCCCTAGTAGGAAGGCTACGAGCAATCGTTTAGGTATCACGCTCTAATTTTATCACAAGCTGTTTCAATCCGGGAGAGCGTTTCAGCTTTCCCGAGGATAAAGGCTAAAGTAAATGGATCGGGCGACTGTGCTCGACCAGAGAGACAGGTGCGCAATGGCCATAACACTTCGCCCTTCCCCACTTCTTCTGCATATGCCCAGAGAGCTGCTTTTACTGTGTCTGGAGTGTCAAAAACTGCGTCTGAAAGCAACAAAATTGCCTTCTGCAGACGCGGAAGTGCATCAGTTGGTGATTCATCGTTTTTCCACTTGAGAAGCACAGTGTCGTATTCAGGAGCTACAAATGCCCAATCGTACTCCCCTGTTTTGGCAGCTTCGGTTATCTCTACTTTGTTATGTACGCGTTCAAAGACCACTGGGGCGAGTCTGCATAACAATTCTGCAGAATATAAAGGTTTATCAGCGAATTCTGTTGGTAGTGCTTCTGCAAAATACTGAGTTTTGAATTCATCTGATTGTCGTTTGAGGTATTCCTTATTCATCCACCGCAGTTTTTCTTCATTGAAGGCCCCACCGGACCGCTGAATTTTTTGGATAGAAAACGCCTCTACCAGACTATTGTCGTTTTCGTTGCTGGGATATATTTCCCGCTCACCTCCTGGGTTCCAACCTACTAGAGCGAGGAAGTTGCGCATTGCTTCTGGTAGATATCCATCGACTCTGTAGTCGAGCAGGTCTTTTGCCCCATCTCTTTTGCTCAGTTTTTTCTTACCATCTGGGCCCATTATGGGTGGGAGTGTTATTAATTTTGGATAGGGAACCTCAAGTGCATCATAGATACTCAAATATTTCGGCGTGCTTGAGATGAATTCTTCACCGCGCATTACATGCGTCACTCCCATCTCTAAGTCATCGACTATGTGTGCAAAATTATATGTGGGATATCCGTCAGCTTTGATGAGAATGACATCATCCAACATCTCCTCCCCTGCTGTCAGTTCACCCCTGACTTCGTCATGCCACGTGTAGCGCTTCACCTCTGGCACCTTAAAACGTAGAGCTTGTGTACCGTCCCAGACACCAAACGTGGTTGGTCTGTGGTCTCGGTATAGAAACGGTCGCTTTTCTGCCTCAGCTTGGGTACGAAAATCAGCCAGCTCTTGATTAGAATACGGATCAGGATACGCAAACCCTTTTTCTATTAGTTTCTCGGCGTATTTTTTGTAGATAGGGAGACGATCTGATTGTAAGACTGAGCCAAATTTACCTGGTTTTTCTGGTCCATAGTCGTAAGCTAACCCAAGCCAGTTGAGCGCTTCGACGGTGTGTTCGATAGCTCCAGCTACTTCACGATCTTTGTCGGTATCTTCGATACGAAGAATGAAAGTCCCATGGTTTTTTTTAGCAAACAAATACGCATAGAGCGCTGTTCGCAAGCCGCCAATGTGTTGAAAGCCCGTCGGTGACGGAGCGTAACGAGTAACTACTTTTTCGGTTGAGTTATGATCCATGTTCGTGTCCAATAGAGAGTAAAATCGCTGCGATTTTTGCTGCAGATTCGGGGAAGGATATCTCTCGAGCAGCTGCTTGCATTTTTTCGCGTGTATCTTGGTTTTGTATAATAGTGTTTATTTCCTCTGTAAGCAAGTGCGGGGTTAGATTTGACTCTTCGATTACCACTGCGGCGCCGGTTCGTGCGTATGCGTAGGCATTGCTCCGTTGGTCGCGGCTGATGTCTTCAGGTATCGGGATAACGATTGAGGGTTTTCCGTAGTGTGCGATTTCAAACAGGGTGGTGCTACCAGCTCTGGTGATAATCAGACTGGCGGCAGACAGTAGATTCGCAAAAGTCTTGCCTTCTACTTTGCCTTCTAGATAGTAGTTTTCTTGTAGCTGGGGTGAATCTTTGAGTAGGCTCTTGACGGTGAGTCGCATATCGTCCACGTTGTTGGTTCCGGTTTGGTGAAAAATTCTATAGTGTGGGAGCAGTTTTTCCAATACCAGCAATAGAGCGTTGTTTAGTCTATCTGCACCAGAAGAGCCACCGGTAACTAGAATAAGCGGCTTGTCATGAGGGATGCCAAGGTAGGTGAATGGGTCGGTAGGAACATCCAAGATTTCTGGACGAAGCGGAATACCTACCAGGGCAGTTTTTTCAGCTGGAAAATACTGAGCCACGTCATCGTACGCAATTCCAATGTACCGCGCACTGTTCTGTGCAATCTTGTTTGCTCTTCCGGGTACGGTGTCTGATTCGTGGATAACAATCGGAATGCGTAAAAAACGAGCAGCAAGTAATATGGGGACGCTCGTAAAACCACCCTTACTAAATATTACGTCGGGATAGATGATAAATAATCTAAGTGTGCCAATAAAAATACCAAAAATATTTCTGAACACATCTATAAAATTTTGAATAGAAAAGTAGCGTCTCAACTTCCCGGCTGGACAATAAATATATGTGATGTCGTATTGGCTGAGAGCCGCTTCGTCATATGGCGCAGGTCCAAAATAATATAGACGTGGCTCTGTTGCGTCCTGGACAAGTTCATTCGCAACCGCCATCAGCGGATAAAAATGCCCTCCCGTTCCCCCGCCGACGAATCCAATCTTCATATACAGAAGTGTATCACGCAGACTTCTGAAATGTGCGGTACTTGGACACATTTAGCACAATGCCCAGTGACAGTAAAGTTGCCGCTAAAGCCGTTCCGCCGTGGCTAATAAATGGCAACGGGAGTCCAGAGAGTGGAGCTAGAGCAACCATTGCACCCATGTTTAAAAATGCCTGGGCTGCGATTAGGGTCATGAAGCCAACTACCAACAAGGTGCCAAAGATGTCTTTTGCCTGGGTCGCAGTTTTGTACCCACGCAAGGTCATAAACACAAAGCCGAATATCAGCAAGACAGTACCGAGAAAGCCAAATTCTTCAGCGTAGACTGCAAAAATTGAATCACTTGTTGGCTCTGGTAAGTATTCAAATTTTTGAATACTTTGTCCAAAACCACGTCCCGCAAAGCCACCTGAACCTACCGCGATTAGTGATTGTTGGATTTGGTATCCACTTCCAAGTGGATCGACATCGGGATTCAAAAATGTGGTGATACGATCCATTACGTAGGGACGGGCCATGGCTACTAGAGCAAGCATGAGAACAGCGCTTAATACAAGTATACCGATATCTCTCCACCGGGCACCGGCAGTTAAAAACATCGCTAATCCTGCGAAGCCCATGATCAAAAAGGTATCTGTGTCCGGTTGCAGTAGCATTATTATTCCCACTATCCCCACTATTCCGACAAACGGAAACAAACCATATTTCCATTTTTCAATCTGATTAGAAACTCCTGAAAGCCAGGTTGCCAGGTAAATAATAAAGCCAATTTTTAGTAATTCTGATGGTTGTACAGTAGTGATACCTAAGTCTAGCCAGCGCGTTGCTCCACCGTGGGTCATCCCTAGTCCAGGGATAAATACCGCCAGAGTGCCTATGACGGAAAAAATAAAAATGTATATCGCATACTTTCGCCAGTGTCGATAGTAGACATTGCTCATAACAAATAACCCTATACTTCCCCCCAAGATACCAAACACAAATTGAGAGAACGCTTCAGACCCAAAGCTCGCACCATCACGAGCCATCAAACCCAGTGAAGCAGAAGAGAAAATCAAAAAACCACCTGCTACCATTACAGCTATCATGACTAGGAGAACAGTGTCTACAGATTTTGGTTTGTTGCTCATGCAAGTGTAGCAATGATAACACCTATCACGGCGCAGAAAATACTGATAATCCAGTAACGCATCGTTACTTTGTATGACGGCCAGCCAATCGCTTCAAAGTGGTGATGGATAGGGGCAATCCGGAAAAACTTTTTGCCGGTGCTTTTGCGGTACATAATTTGAATCACATTTGAACCAACGGTTGCGATTAACGGGAGTCCGACGATAGGAAGTAGCGAGATTCCGTTTCCATCGCCCAGAGAATCAGTCATAAACACTACTGTGGCCAAGGACAAAGTGAGTGCCATCGAGCCGGTTTCGGTCATCCAAAATCGAGCCGGTGGGATATTGAACCATAAAAAAGCCATTATCCCACCAACCACAGTCGCGCAAAACGCAGCCAAGTCAAACTGTAGTTGGATGATGGCGATTCCCGTGTAGGCAGCAAAAATAGATGCAAACACTCCACCGGATAATCCATCGATTCCATCTATGACACCGCTGGCATACAGAGCAAGAGTCAAGAGGATAAAAAAAGGAATGATAAAGATTCCTAGCTCCAGGCTGCCGTCAAACGGTATGCTAACACTGGTGACTCCGAGTTTTGTAAAAAACCACCACCCAAGTCCAGCTGCCAGCACAGTGATAAGTCCCAGTCGAACACTGAGCCGGAGTCCTCGCCCATCGTGAGTAACATCATAAAAATCACTCAAAAAACCAATAATGGCACCGACCAGTAATGTGCCAGCTGGAATAGAGGTTTGTGAACGACTCAAAAAATCCAGGCTTGAGAAGATTGAGTTTGGAAATAAAAGTGCCAGGAGAAATAATCCACCCAGTGTGATAAGGGCGCTGGCCCAGATAATGATGCCACCCATGCGGGGCGTCTTAGTCTCTTCTTCTCCCTTGAGTCGATTGAACTCTGTTGCCTCATGCCCACCGAGAGCTTGTTTTCCACCAGTCTTCTTCCACACTTTATATTTGAATAGGAAGTGAGTTACCAGCGGAGTGATTGCTATTCCGACAACAAAAGTAATAAGTGCAGGCACTAAGACATTGATAAGTGTAGATTCCATAATTATTCTATTGATCTTTGCACAGCAGCTACCAAAGTGAGAACGTCGGTAAAGCGCTCGTCGTAGGTAGAGCCTAGTACGGTAATTATAATTGGACGTCCATGTCCGAGGTCAAAGGCAATAGTGAGGTTGCCTCCAGCGAGGTCTGTGTAGCCTGTTTTGGAGCCAATGAGATTGGGTATTCTATTCAAGATATCGTTAGTGTTTTCTAGAGAATGATATTCACCGTTTGTGTTGTAGACACGTGTAGCGGTCTGTTGGGAAGGAGTAAGTATGTCGGGGTGTGTCTCGATGATGTGTTCCATCAAAAAAGATATATCTTTTGCACTGCCTACTGCTCCTGGTTCTGATGCCGATAGGTCCAAACCGGTAGTGTTTTTAAATGCGAGCGTATGCAGACCAAGCTCTTCAGCTTTTATGTTCATACCAGTTACAAATTGAGCTACCGGATCGCGGTCTCCTAATAAACTCCCTACACTGGCTGCAAGCTCGTACGCAGCGTCGTTTGATGAGGAGATCAAGGCCATCCAAGAAAGATTTTCTATCGTTAATTTTTCACCAAGACGCAAACCACTACTCCCTTCTTGTAAGATGGCATTCCGGCTGATGGCGGTCGTTTCATTTTGTTCTATGAGCTCATATGAAAGCAATGATGTCATGAGCTTGGTGATAGAAGCGAGTGGTAGTGGAGTGGATTCATTGCTCGCGAATAGTGCTCTCTGCGCCCGGACATCCCATACATACGCTGCCTGTGCTTCTAATGCAACTTCGTTGATTTTTTGGGGCACCAATGCGCTGGTGGCTGCATTATTCATGATTGGAGCCGGTGGAAGTTCGCCTGCCACTTGGTTCTGGCTGTTTTGGAACAAGAGGGCGCCAAACATACCCAACATCACCACACTCAACACTCCTAGCTGCAAGACAATGGGAAATCTATTTTTTGTTAACGGTTCTGCTGTCTCGATAAGATGTGGGTATTGTTCTTCATTCATGATGGTGTGGTGTCAAAGGCGTCTATTGCAGTCATAAAATCACTAAACTGAGGTAATTCGTGCTTGTGTGTGACTCCAAGGTACTGCAATAGCTCTGGGGTGATTCGAAATTGGTACCCATGACCGGTGACAGATTCTCGAGCGACCAGTCCTCGTGTCATGAGGTTGCGGAGAATAAAGGCTGAGTTTACACCACGAATCCGGTCTATTTCTACTCGGGAGATAGGTTCACGGTATAACACGATAGCCAAGGTCTCGGCTCCTGCCTTTCCGATGTCACCTGTCAGGTCGCTTTTACGTAGTGTTTCAATAAAGTCCGCGAGTTCAGGTGCTGTCACGAGTTGTATGTCGGTGTCGGTCTCACTCACTCGGACTGCTCCACTCTCAAGCCGGACACGTAAATTTTGCACCGCTGTTTCAAATTCATCAGCTGTCACATCAAACAGCTTCAACAACTTGGCTTTGCTTTGCGGTGCGGCTTTATAAAACAGCAGTCCTTCGATCTTTATATCGAGTGTCATATCGGCATTTTAGCACAATAGGCACGATAATTCAGGATTTATTGACACAAGTACAAACATGGTGATAGATGCTTCATGTATGCTGATATATCATTTGTCTGACGTCCAGTGAGGCTGTCAGATTAGAGGTCTTCTTATTAGTAGTACTTCGGAATCCCTTGTTTATCGAGCTCCAGATGAATATCTTCAAAACGGTTGGCTTGGGTGATGATGATATTACCTTGTTTAAATATTTCTAGGATGGCCAAGAAGCCGACAATGACGTTTTTATGTTCTGGTTCGCGTGCACGTATATCTGAGAATCTGGTCAATACTTGCGTCTCAATTCGTTTGCGTAGCTTGTCCATCATATCTTCAAGCGATACAGTGGGTTTGAGTTTGGCTACTGGTTTTTCTTCAACCTTTGGTAACGCAGTGAGCACTTCTCGCATCGCATCGTTCAATGCAGATATCGAGCAATGGGTGTCTGGCATAAAAACTGGCTGGTTGGGCGGTGTGTATTCGGGAGTATAGCTATTTGTTTTACCAAATTTAGCTTGGAGTTCGAGGGAAATATCTCGGTATACCTGATACTTTTTTAATCGCTCCTCTAAGTCCTCAATACTGGCAGTTTCTTCTTCCGTGAGGTCGAGAACCGGTAACAGTGATTTTGATTTTATCAGTAGCAGTGTTGCAGCGAGTGAGACAAACTGGGCGGTGTTTGGCAGTGATAATTCTTGCATCGCGGCAACGGTTTGCATGTATTCATCGGTCACTGTAGCGAGCGAAATATCATTAATCAACAGCTTGCGCTTTTCCACGAGCTCAATCAAAAGCTCCATCGGCCCTTCGAAGGTTTCAGTTTTGATGGCAAATGCGGTGGTGGTATTCACGTGATTATTTTATCACGTCGGTTTGTAAAAATAACAGCCAGGCTGATTATGTGTATTGTTCTACAAATGCTACTAATAGCCGCACCGGCTCACCGGCCGCGCCTTTAGCGAGTTTGTCGCTTGGTATACTCTCCATTCGTGGTGCGATGTCGATGTGTGCCCAGGGTGTTTTCTTGGGTGCAAAGAATGACAGAAAGGTCCCACCTTCAATACAGCCGCCAAAACGCGAAAAATTGGTCGCAATATTGGAGATGTCTGCTCGAGAGCTCTTGAGGGATGATTTATATTCATCCCAGAGAGGTAGTGGCCATACCAAGTCGCCCGACTCTTCTCCGAGTCTGGTCAGGGTATCTTGCAGCTCACTGTCTTTGGTCAGTACGGCTGAGGCGTGTTGACCTAAGGCCGCTAGGGCTGCTCCAGTGAGCGTGGCAGCATCGAGCATGACGCGTGGAGCGTAGTGTTTTTCCGTATAAGTCATGGCGTCTGCGAGTACCATGCGACCCTCGGCATCAGTATGCAAAATCTCAACTGTTTGACCACTCATACTGGTAGCAATGTCACCCGCACGCATACTGTCAGCCGATATTGAGTTTTCAGCTGCCGGGATGCACGCCACGACGTTTTTCTTTAATCCCAACTTAGCAATAGCACGCATGGTTCCAATCACCGCTGCCCCACCTGACATATCCATATGCATTTCGTGCATCGCGCCAGAAGGTTTTACATTGAGTCCACCAGTATCGTAAGTTATACCTTTACCAATCAATGCAATTGGTCGTTTCTTGCCTGCTTTCTTGTCTGCTGCAGTTGGTTTCCCAGCTCCCCACCATTCGATTATGATACATTTTGGTTTGTCGCTCGCTCCCTTTCCAACCGCTTCAAGTAAGCCCATCTTGGCTGCTTTGATTTCAGATGCACCCAGTACCTTTACCGATGCTTTGGTGCCTTTCAGAGCCGCTTTTGCGGCTGTTGTGAGTTTTGACGGAGTCATGTCCTCCCCACTGGTGTTGGCAATATCTCGAGTAAGGTTGGCAGATTCCCCGATGGTCAGACCAGTTTCAAAGGCTTTTTTTTCAGAGGTGGTAAGCTCTCCGCAGACGACAATTTCTTTCAACTCTGTTTTACCAGTGTCATTTGTTTTGTACTTAGTGAATTCGTACTGTGCGAGTTGAAGGTTTTCAGCTACTGTACGATACAGCCATTCACTGCCAAAGCTGTCGAGTGCGGTATAGGTTTGTATATTAAGCTCAATGGCAATTTGGTCCAGCTGGTGGGCTTTGGCTGACTGCACGATTGAGCGGATGATGGTACGAAACGCACGACGGTCGAGGTTTTTCCGCTTTCCTGTTCCCATTTTGTATTCAAGTATTCCATCTTTTGATTCCACTAAGCGATGCCAAGTTGTTTTATCTTCTGTCAGTACAACACGGCAATATTTTTTATCTAAGGTCGCGAGAGGTTTTTTTGAAAGGGTGATTTTTGTCATGAGACCTAGTGTAACAAAAGGCAGGAAAACCTGAAAGATTTTCCTGCCTTTGTGTATGGTTCAGTAGTTTCTAATTAAGTATTACTTCGTAGGGTAGCTGGTGACCTTCACATGCTCCGTTCTCAGAACAAGTAACCTCCCATGAGGCTTCCATTTGCGCAATTGCAGTGGGACTGATCGGACCTCTGCCTGAAATAAACTCTAATGAGGTTCGGGTTTGTCTGGTAATCTCTCCATCAAGACGCTCGATTAAGGGTTGTATTTTGTCGAGCAACTCAAATTGTTCTTGTTGGGGACCAGTTTCAAAAGGATTTTTTTCGGACATATCGAAGATGTTATTTTAAAATAATAACACAGCTTGGTTATATAGATTGCCCTTTTATTCTACTGGAGTGTCTTCCGGTTTGGACAAAAGAACATCGATTCGGTTGATGTCTCGAGGAAATGGTACAGCTTCTTTTACGTTTGGTAACTCAAGCATTCTCGCAGTAAAGCGTTCTAGTCCGGTTGAACATCCTCCGTGCGGAGGGACTCCATATTTGTGCATCATTAAATAAAAGTTAAAGTTTTCAGGCTTCATACCACGAGCAGTGATTTCGGTTTTCATCTCTTCATAGTCGTGATATCGCTGTGCTCCACTGTTTATCTCGAGCCCTCTAAAAAGCAGGTCGAAACTACGAGATCGTTCTGGTTCTTCTGGTTTTGGATAGGTGTAGAAAGCTCGTTTTTTAGTCGGAAATTCCGTGACAAATACGAAGTCACTGCCTTTTTCTTCTTTTGCCCACTGACAAATAAGACGTTCGTGTTCAGGCTCCATGTCCGTCTCCCCTACTGCGTTAACGCTATACTTTTCTTTTAAGATTTCTTGTACTTCTAGCAGTGTCAGTCGAGGGTACGCTTCAGTTGGCAGTGCTGGAGCGTCTACACCAAATCGCTTAAATACATCGGAGTGCTTTTCGGTTACCGCCATACATACTTCTCGGGTGACGGCTTCCAGGACATCCATTACATCGTTATGGTCTTTAATAAAAGCCAGTTCAAAGTCCATTTGAGTGATTTCTGATAAGTGTCGAGTGGTGGCACTCTTCTCAGCACGAAAAATTTTCGCAATGGTGAACACGCGTTCGAGCGCCCCAGTCATAATTTCCTTGTACAGTTGAGGGCTGGTGGCTAGGTTTGCGGTACGCTCTTTAAAGTACTCGACCTTAAATACTTCTGCTCCACCTTCGGCGTCGTTGCCGACAAGTGCTGGTGCTTGAAATTCAGTAAAGTCTCGTTGTATTAATGCCCAGCGATACGCTTGCACAATCGTTGCTGACACCTTAAATATATCCTGAGCACGTTCAGTCTTTACCGTGAGCGGTCGATTATCGAGTACTGTTTCTAGCTTCATCTCAGCAGTCATATCAAATGGTAGTTCTGCTGCTTGATTGAGAATTTCAATGTCAGTGATTTCTAGCTCAATGTCTCCATTTGCAACTTTTTCGTTCACCATTTTTTCCGGTCGCTCATTGACGGTTCCGGTCATTTTGACCGCACTTTCGGCTCGGGCATTTTTTGCAACCTCTAGCACTTCTGGCTTGCCAAATACCACCCCTTGTACGATTCCGCTGCGATCTCTAATATCAAAAAATGCCATCTTACCTTGTAGTCTCGCGACGTGTATCCAGCCATTAATTTCAACGCTGTTGCCCTTGTGTGAGCTGAGCTCACCAATTAATGTTCGGTTCATGTGATTGTGTTGGATTAATAAATAGTGCAGAAACAAAAATCGCCTCTGCGCATATATTGATTGAATAATACATGTGCAGGGGCGATTCCCATCAGTCGATGAGTCGCGGTGCCACCCTACTTCCCTGTATACAACAGGCTTCTTTACTTTCTTCGCCTCCACAGTGTCAGCTGCTTCTTTGGTTTCTTTAGTATACTTATTATTTGTTACTTGTTAAGTCTTCTTGAAGCGTGAGTCGAATATTTATGGCTCCGTTGGGTTGAATTTCTACACTGACCTGCGGTGCGCTAAGTGCGTCTGATTCGTCTACCAGTTCGTTGGCTATCTGCTCATGCCGCTCAGCACTGACAGCCATTTGTTCTTCGTTCCAAACTTGGAAAACAGCACTGGTAAAAGTTGGTTCGGATATATGCTCAATAAAATAGCCGTTTTTCTTACAGATTTCGCTTGCGTGACGCAAGTGTTTACTCATTTCGGTTTCAGGTATAGCTTCAAACATACCTAGAGATTGATTCCAATTGCAGTGCGGACTCTTTGCAGTGTGGCATGAGAAACTTTTTTGGCCTCACTGACTCCCTCCGCAAGCACTTGCTTCACGTCTTCGTCAGTAATCGCATTGCGTTTCTCGCGCATTGGTGCGATAAGTTCCTCAAGGTCAGTAGCGAGGGCTTTCTTGAGATCACCATATCTTCCTTTATGCTCTATATACAAAGGCTCCAACTCAGCTTCGTTTTTGAGAAGTCGATGGATAGCGTAGACGTGCTCAGGTCTATCTCCTTTGGAGTCAGTCACAATACTCATGACAGCTTTTTCAATCTCTGCAGTTGTGCCAAACAAGGGGATTGTGTTGGCGTAGCTTTTACTCATCTTGGCTCCGTCAGTACCAGGAATTATTCCAGTTGAGTCGAGGATTTTTTCTTGGGGCTCTTTAAGCGTAGTGCCATATGCCCGATTAAACTTCCCTACTGCTTCACGGGTATATTCTAGATGTTGTCGTTGATCTTCACCGACTGGCACGACGTCAATATCGTACAGAGTAATATCAGCTGCCTGCAGCATGGGATACGTAAACAATCCTGCGTTTGGCTCTAAACCTTTTGCTACCTTGTCTTTATATGAGTGGGCTTGCATCAAAAATGGTACGCTCACCAGGCAATTAAAAATCCACCCTAGTTCCATGTGGTCTTGATTGTCGGATTGTCGGAAGATGACCGCTTGAGCTGGATCAACCCCCACTGCTAAGTAGTCCTTCACTACGTTGATGATGTTGTTGTGTAGTTGTTGAGGATCACGTAAGCTCGTCAAGGCATGGTAGTCAGCAACCATCAAGTAGCTCTCGAATTCCTGGTAAGTATCTACAAATGGCTTGAGTGCACCAAAGTAATTACCGATGTGTAGGTCGCCTGAGGATTGTAGTCCAGTCAACAGTCTTTTCTTTTCTGTATGCATAGTAAATATAGTACCAGAAAATAGTTTGCAAACAATTTACATTGCCAGTGGCATCTCCAGAGTGAAGCGAGACCCTTTGCCATCGCCATCGGAATCTGCAGTGATATCCCCTCCCATGGCTTCAGCCATTTTATCAGCGACGAAGAGTCCGAGGCCAGTTCCAGTCGGATTTACTGTATTGGCATTTTTAGCGCGTTCAAATTTCTGGAATATTGTATGTAGTGTTTCTGTGTCCATGCCTATGCCGGTGTCTATAATGTCAACGAATATTTTTTTCTTATTCATGTCGTCCCGCACAAGTACAGTGATTGAACCTTTAGGAGTGTATTTTATCGCGTTATTTATGAGGTTGTGCACGATCTGGATAGTTTTTCCGACATCAGCATGAATTACACCCTGGCTGTTGAGGCTCTTTTTGAAGTACAGTACTAGACCTTGTTTGAGTGCATCAGCCCGCAAATCATCAGTAATATGCTCCACTTCTTTGGGTAAGTTAAAGTCAGTCAGCGTATATTTCATATTTCCTGATTCGATTCTTGATACATTCAGGTAATCTTCTATAGCAAATGCCATGAGTTTTGACGACTCATCGATTCTGGTCAATGGCTCTTTTGCCTTTTGTGGTAGGTTTCCAAAACTCCCTTCGAGTAACAGCGAAGCGTATCCGCGAATTGCAGTCAATGGACTTCGCAGTTGATGCGATGCAATCGAAACAAACTCAGATTTTTGTTTATCCAACGCCTTCAACCGAACATTTGCTCGTTCGAGATTAGCTGCAAGTTTTTCAATTTGTTTTCTTTGTGCAACCTCTTTGCGAATACTTCGTATCAGAAAGAAACCAACTATAGTTGTAAAACCGAGAGTCAGACCCACGACTATTCTGGAAGAGCTGGCATTCACAAGGAACAGTAGAGAACCAACTAGTGCCCACAAAGACACAATAAGCGCTTGTGCTCCAATCACCTGTATACTGAAAGCATTAAATCTGACAATGCTGTAAATGATGAGTGTGGCAAATACCGGCATCCCAAACAGACCATACTGACTGATTGTCCAGTCGTCAGTGAAACTACTGATGATGTTTCCCGATGTGAAAGAGAGTAAAAAGGTCACTAATCCGATACCAAATATTATGGCAGTTCTTTTTCTATCTTGTGATTCTAAGGCTGGAATTCTGATAAAGCCGATTGCAACTGTTGCTAAGATAAAAATAATGTTTGCTGTATATGAGTAATATTTTGCAATGACACCTTCTATACTTTCACATGTTGATAGCTGGAGTGATTCCAGATTGAGTGCAGTTGGTAGAAAAAGTATTAGTGGCAACAAAACTATAAAACTAGTTAGGTTAATGATAAACCCAGGAAGCTTGTTGTAGAGATAGAGGTAAAACAGATAAAACGCGAGTGCAAAAGTGAGAGGTTCAATTAGTACTTGTATAGACCAAGAGAACATTACCATTGAAGGGTCGTTTGTAGCCCATAATATGATATCTAGTAAGGACCACACACAGAACAAGGTTGAGAAAAATAAAAAAAGCCTCGAAAGCAGGCTTTTAGGATTATTAAAATAAATAATCAGGCCAACTACGAGAGCTGAGAAAATGACACTAAAATGTGAATAGTGGATTAGGGGCGGGACATTAGATGAAAAGAAAAGATACGTAGCTGGTTCCCAAGGACAATAGAGTGTTTGTGTAAGCATAAGTAAATCTTCTAGTGTAAATTATTCCATTTCATCTGACTCCTCTTCTGGTACGTCATTAATGATTACGAAGTCTTGCATTACGACGTACTTGTAGTAGGTTGCACTAATGCTGACCAGCATTAGTATTGCAAACGAGATGAGTAAAATGTATGAACCTTTTTTTGTCATATGAAACGCCTTGACCAAAACAACCTTTCTACGTAGTATCAATTTCATAATACCTTAATTTTCAAGAAAGATTTATTGCCTTGGGGATTGTTGTAATCATGGTCAAAAATAATATGGAAAATGATGAAAAAAAAGTCTGGTCCTGCAACGAGTGGGATCCTTTAGAGGAAGTTATTGTAGGTGTTGTTGAAAACTCCATTGTGCCAGTGTGGGATGCTGCGCTGGAGTCCACAACTCCAACGCACGCAAAGTGGTTTTTTGAAAAATATGGTGGTCAGCCATTTCCAGATGAGATGATAGAAAAAGCATCAGTCGAATTAAATGGATTAGTAAAGGTGCTTGAAGATCTTGATGTGACGGTGCACCGACCGAAAGCAGTTGGTAATGACTTCGAATATCATACTCCATGGTGGAGTAGTAAAGGTTTGTACAGTGCAATGCCAAGAGATGTGATGATGGTTATCGGTGACACGATTGTAGAGGCCCCAATGGCTTGGAGAAATCGGTACTTTGAAATATTTGCCTACAGAGATTTAATTGAAGATTATTTCCGCGGAGGTGCAAAGTGGTTGGCAGCTCCCAAGTCCCCAATGGCCGATACTTTCTACAACCAAAATTATCATCCAGACAAAGCGACTATTGATGGAGTGAGACAGTTTGTTGTTTCAGAGTCGCATATTGCATTCGATGCAGCTGATTTCTTCCGATGTGGTAAAGATATCTTTGTCCAAAAAAGCAATGTTACAAATGGTATGGGGATTGAATGGGTGCGTCGACATATTGGGTCTGACTACTCTGTCCATGAGGTTGAGTTTGGTGATGAACATCCTATGCATATCGATACAACAGTTGTGCCACTTGCTCCAGGTAAGTTGATGATAAACCCTTCTTGGGTAGAGGAGAAAGACTTGCCTGCATTATTTGATTCGTGGGAAATTATTAAAGCACCAGAACCGGTAAAGCCTTACGACTCCGCATTATATTTTTCTAGCGATTGGTTGACGATGAATTTCCTCAGCGTGGACGAGAAGAGGATAATAGTAGAAGAAAACGAGGAGCCATTAATAAAGCTACTAGAACAGCACGGTTTTGAGCCAATTCCTATTCCATTTCGTAATTTTTATCCGTTCGGTGGGTCAGTTCACTGTGCGACCGCAGACATTCGCAGAAAAGGAGAACTGAAATCATACTTCTAGACACCTAAATAAAGATTACAAACGTTCCTGTAGATATCAATATGATTGCAACAGTTTTTGCTATAAGCCGGGGTCCACTTAAGGAATTTGATGCTTCGTCAACTCCAAATTTTGTAATACATAGCCCAATAAGTAGCGTAAACAATGGATGAAATGCACTGAATGCACTGACAATCATTACTGAAGGTCCAAGGACAATCGCTAGCTGACCCAATACTGCGCTAACTGCATATAGACTCTCGTTTGAGAACTGGAGTGTGAAAATTTTCCAAGTGAATGACTGTATAAATTGATTGAACTGTTGTCTATACGGTTTCCAAAACATCCAGATAAGAGTGCTGCATAGTGCCATCCCTAATCCATTGCCAAACACTGATGCAACAAAGTTGCCTGATTCAGTAGCGTCTTTAAAAATGAAATAACCCATGCTTATCGTCGCTGAAGAAGCCAGCATTAACAATATCGAAATCACATCTAACTTTCTTGAGACTGGCGAATAATTTAAAAGAGCTGCTCCGGCAATAATTAAAAATGTAGCTAGTATATGCAATGGTACCGGCACTTCACTGAACAAAATTAAACCAAAGATGAGTGAAAAGATTGGTACTGTCTGGAAAAGCGGTGTGGTGTTGAGAGCCCCTCCGCGTTGTAGGGCGTAAAAATATGGAATAAGCCATAAAACTTCTAAAAAGCCTGCCGAAATTGATAACAAGAAGCTTTCTAAGGTGACAAAAATAGAATATTCTGCACCTAAGAAAAGACTGACCACAGCCGTAATACTTAGTACCACAAATCCAAAAAAACCAGAAAGTAGCAAAAGTCGCCCGGGAGCATCAGTGTTGGTATCTCCCGTCTTTTTAATTTCCTTTAGTAAATATTCATCTACATATCCTACACCGGCGTCTCCAAGTGTAGACAGGAGTGAAAAAATAACCCACGGAGTAGCTGTGAGGAGTAGTAATAATGGACCAAAAAACACCGAGTTTGCTTTAAAGGTCGCGGGGAGAAAATCAAATATAAAAAGTCCTGCATAAACGCAGGTCAAAACGAAAAAGAAGGCGCCCAAAAATACTATCGGTCGCTCGTGGATTTTTTTATGCAATCTTACAATGGTTTGAATCATACAAAAGAATTTTACAGTAAAACAAAATATGTAATTTGTATATAGTTTGGTGTGTGCTGAAAATCTCGTAGATTGTCACACTACTCACAGAGACAATTATGCTTATGTTAGTAATACTGACATCAGTAGCTTACCAAGTATTAATAAATATCCACAATCGGATATTTTGTACCCCTGTTTAGGACTGATTCATCTACATCTTGCAGCTGGAATAGGGTAGTAAATTTTTCCGTTAATGTGTTTGTGTCTAGATCATCCTGGCAGGTATAGACGTCAATTGTCACAAAACCTCGGTTTGGGAAGGTGTGAAAACTGATATGACTCTCAGCTATCATCACAAAGCCACTAAATCCACCAGGATCTTTGCTGTTTTTTTCTCCTACTTCTACCAACACTGGTTCGCATATTGAATGCATTCCCATTTCGGTGGGAATTTTGAACAAGATTGATTCCAGCAGTACCCGATCTTTTAAAAGTGAGGCTGGCGCACCGTACCCATCAAGCATGTAGTGGACTCCAAATTTGGTTGTTTTCATAGGATTATATTATCGTCTACTTGTTGTGTTTTGCTACTAAAATGCGTTGCATCCAAATTTCGAATCTTACACAACATACAAAATCACCAATGGGAGCAAAAGCCACCAGAAATAATAGACTTCAGGAGCAAACAGTGACTGGATTGGAGTGCCGGGAACCAGGAATTCTGTTACGGGAAGGACATTAAAGCTAAACGTCATTACTAAAGCGGTAGCCCCGAATGCGAGTAGGAGTTTTTTGCCAATACTCTCGAATCGCTTTTCTTTGAATTCATCGGGCATGATGCGAAAGCATAGTGCAGTGGTAAGAAGTGTTACCAAGAAAAAAAAACCAAGTTGCCCGGCGGCAATAGACTGCGAACTCTCAAGGCCGCTGAGCAAAAATTCATAGTTTGGAAATTCGAGCGAGATGAGTAGCGCAAAATACAAACCAATAATGACATTCATGATTGCTTGCCTGCCTTTGAGTAGTGAAAATAAAAAGAAGACCAAGAAGACCGCAATAAAGTACGCAAATTCGTATAAAAATGTAAATACATATCCCCAATCCATAATTCCATTATAGACTAACGATCGGTCATTTTGTGGCAAAAAACCAGTGGTTGTTTACATCCGCCCGATAGCTAGATTTGTCGCGTCTTGGAGATGTTTGAATCTGTCTCCCATTAGTTTTACTCCCCCAAACCATCTAGTGACGCATATCACACAGTCACTCACTTCTTTTTTTTGCATTGCTTTGAGAATGACCATCCCAGCCCCAGTCTCACCATCGTCGGATTTTGTTTCGTATATGAGGCCATCTTGCGAGATCCGAGCGGCCCATGAATTATGAGTGGCTTTGGCGTACTTTTTGTTTTTCTTGAGTTGTCGCAAAAACAATTTGATATCTTCACGTCCATGCACGTGCCCTACACTCACCGAGTACCGACTGCCTCGATCCTCTATTACCATCTCGTACAATGAGAAAACTGCAGTGGGAATTTTTTTGTCTTCAAAATCAAAGCGCGTCGTTTGGTGTGGCATATTTGTAGTATACAAAATAATACTGCAGAGTACGGAGACTGCTTGTTAAAAGACTCTCATATTCTTTGTAATTCTTTTGGGTGCTACACAAAAGTGTAGTGAAATCTTCTCTGCGTTGGTGCACATGCGTATCGCCTTGACAAGAATCAGAATTTCTAATTTAATGTTATATAGACAGCATAAGGGGAGATGACGCATGACAGTCGAAAAATGCGTAAGATTAATTTTTATCGCCATCATCTTGGTGACACTAGGTGTTGCAATTACGTGTGGAGCTCTGGCTCTTACACATGCTGGGTCAGATGAGTGGCTCGATGTGTTGTACCTTGGTGGCACGGTTGTTTCCACAGGCATAGCAATGTGTATGTTTTTTGCTTATGCAGTTGGTTTTGGTTTCTCGGACACGACTCAGAACCATGTGCAGTAGTCCAAGAAAACCGGCCAAGACATAAAGTCTTGGCCGGTACTTTTTATTTAATTTTTATATCCCCTCTTCTCTGAGTTCTTCTACCAGCTTACGGGCTTTACGTGAAAGTTTTTTAGGTGTCTCGATTGATATCTTGACCATAAAATCGCCTCGACCATAGTCACTTGGCACCCCTTTGCCTTTGATGCGGAGTAGCTCACCATGAGCTATACCTGCTGGAATCTTGATTTCAGTGTCTCCTTCGAGTGTTTCTACCGTGTATGAGCCACCTAGAAGCGCATCTGTGAGCTTTACTGGCAGTTGGGTGCTCAATGTGTTCCCATCACGTTTTATGGTCTTATGTGCCTCTACATGGACTTTGATATATAAGTCTCCAGGTTGACCATGCGGTATCGCTTCTCCACGTCCAGTCATACGAATGACCTCTCCATTTTGAATACCGGCTGGCACTTTAATAGAAATTTCTTCTTCTGAGCGTTTTACTCCTACTCCTGCACAGCTGCCGCAGCGTTCTTTTGGTATTTTACCTGTGCCGTGGCAGGTAGAACACTCTCTGACAGTAGTAAAGCTGCCCATTATACTGTTGCGATTTTCTCGAACCTTGCCTTGCCCGCCACAGGTAGAGCAGGTATCCATCTCGGTCCCTTTCTTTGCACCGGTGCCTGAGCAGGGTTCACAGGTATTATTTTTAGTAATTAACAATTTTCGAGTGACTCCAAAAATGGCTTCTTTAAATTGAAGATTGATATCGACAGAAACATCACGACCTCTTTGTGCTTGAGCGGCTCCACCGCCAAAGCCAAAATTTTGAAAGATATCATTGATATCGAATTCAAACCCTTGACCGCCTCCTTGTTGGAAACCAGAAAAATCAAATCCACCAAATCCTTGACCGCCGCCACCTCCAGCGCTAGCACCAGAAAACGACTGACCGTATGTATCATACTCGGCTTTTTTCTTCTCATCACCAAGTACAGAATACGCCTCTGTCACTTCTTTGTACTTGTCTTCATTTCCAGTTTTTTTGTCTGGATGGTATTCGGAGGCTTTCTTACGAAAGGCTTTCTTGACTTCGTCTTTAGAGGCTCCTTTTTGGAGTCCTAGAATGGTGTAGTAGTCTTTCATAATGATTGTGTGTCAAGTTCAAGTTTAGGTGTGTACTAGTGCCGCCTGCGGAACGGAGTGAAGCGAATGCTTCTCGTTCTTTTCATGTTTGCAAATAATGAAAAGATGTAACCGTCTGTGTTGAAGTAGCTGCACGTCAATGTACGGTTTAGCAGCAAATCAAGGCGGTGAGGAGTGAGGTGAATAATTCACCTCACCTGTTCACCAGCTCGATTATTTTTTATCGTCTTTTTCTTGATTATCAGACTCTTCAGTTTTGACCTCTTCCGCATCTCGCACCTCTGGTTCATCTGCTGTGCCTTTTGCTTCAGCGTCTGCGCCCTCTGGTGCAGCACCGTCTTTGGCGGCTGCTTCAGCGGCTTTTTGCATAATTTCGCCTATTTTTTGCAATGATTCAGAGAGTGCTGCTACGGCTGTATCGATGGCAGACTTATCGTCTTTTTCTTTCACTTCGTTTACCTCTTTTACCTTACCTTCGATTTCCGTCTTGACGTCTTCTGGAATTTCCTTTTCGTGATCTTTGAGGGCTTTTTCTGCTGTGTAGATTGTTTGTTCAGCTTGATTACGAACATCGATGAGTTCCTTTTTCTTGGTGTCTTCAGTTGCGTGTTCTTCTGCATCTTTCTTCATTTTTTCAATCTCATCTTCGGTCAATCCAGAGTTTGCTTCAATGCGGATAGATTGTTCTTTACCCGTAGATTTTTCCTTGGCTGTAACATTGAGTACCCCGTTACTGTCAACGTCAAAGGTCACCTCTACTTGTGGGACACCTCGTGGTGCTGGTGGGATACCATCGAGAACAAATTTCCCGAGTGATTTATTGTCTGCTGCCATTGGTCGTTCGCCTTGTACGATATGAATTTCAGTTGATGTTTGATTGTCTGCAGCGGTCGAGAATACTTGTTGTTTCTTGGTTGGGATATGGGTGTTCTTTTCGATGAGCATGGTATTCACTGAGCCCATTGTTTCGATACCCAGTGAGAGTGGGATAACATCCACCAAGGTAATATCCTGCACATCTCCTTGGAAGATACCGGCTTGAATAGCAGCTCCAAGCGCAACTACTTCGTCTGGGTTGATGCTTCGGTTTGGTTCCTTACCAAATAGTTCTTTTACCGCATTTTGAATAGCAGGCATTCGGGTTTGCCCACCTACCAAGATGATTTCGTCGATGTCTTCTTTCTTGAATGAAGATGCCTCAAGCGCTCGTTTGGTAATTTCTATGGACTTATCTACAAAGTCTTGAGCAATTTCTTCTAGTTTTGCTCGCTTAAGTTTGATGTCCATGTGCAGTGGTCCGTCAGATCCTTGAGAGATGAAAGGAATGTTGATGTCAGTCTCGGTAGTAGAAGACAGCTCAAGTTTGGCTTTTTCGGCAGCCTCGTCGAGTCGTTGCAGGGCAAGCTTATCTTTTCCAAGATCAACACTTTCAGTTTTTTTGAATTCATCAATCAAAAAGCGAACAATTCCCTGGTCGATGTCTCGACCTCCCATGTGCGCGTTTCCATCTGTAGATTGTACTTCTACCACGTCGTCACCAACCTCAAGGACAGTTACGTCAAACGTTCCGCCACCAAAGTCGAACACAACGATTTTTTCGTCTTTCTTTTTGTTAAATCCGTATGCGAGTGCAGCAGCGGTTGGTTCGTTGATAATTCTCTTTACGTCAAGTCCAGCAATTTTACCTGCATCTTGAGTGGCTTTTCGTTGTGAGTCGTTGAAGTATGCTGGGACGGTAATGACAGCTTCAGTGATTTTTTCACCGAGTTTATTTTCGGCATCTGATTTGAGCTTTGAGAGTATCATCGCTGATACTTCTTCTGGTCGGTAGTCTTTTCCGCCGAGTTCTATGGTTACGCCACCACTCTCTCCGTCTTTGATTGCGTAAGGGACGATGTCTTTATCTTTCTGGACAGCTTCGTCAGAGTACGCATGCCCCATGAATCGCTTCACACCATAGATAGTGTTGGTCGGATTGGTCACTGCTTGTCGTTTGGCGATTTGCCCGACGAGTCGTTCGTTGGTTTTTGAGATAGCAACGATTGATGGAGTAGTTCGTGCACCATCGCTGTTCTCTACGATTACTGGTTCCCCTGCTTCAATGATTGCCATTGCAGAGTTGGTTGTTCCTAAGTCAATTCCTAATATTTTTGCCATAGTGTAAGTATATAATGTTTCAATAAAGTGTGTGATTGGCTGAATTTGCAGTGGTCACTACACCCTTTTGGTTATTTGTTAACAGTTCCTGTGGTGACACGAGCGGGTCGGATCATATGGGTTTCACCATCTTGAGTCATCTCGTACCCTTTTTGTACGACTGAGACAACTGTGTCTTCTAATTTCTCATCCTGTACTTCCTCTGTCCCGATTGCCTCATGTTGGTTTGGATCAAATGGTTCACCGGTTGGATCTACAGATTTTACTCCATACGAATTGAGGATGTTCATCAGCTGGAGGTGAATGCCTTCAATGCCGGTTCTCCAGGCTTTGTCGGTCTTTTCCCAGACTTCGGTATCTCCCATCGCCATCTGGAAGCTATCACACAGCGGTAAGAGCTCTTGTGCATGTTGTCGCTGTGCCCGCTTTCTATCTGATACGCGCTCTTCCTCTAGTCTCTTTCGGGCATTCATGAATTCAGCTCGAGCGCGTTGAGATTCTTCTAATATTTCTTTTTTCTCAGCGTCGAGTCGCGCAATTTTTTCTCTCAGGTCTTTTAGTTTATCATTGCTTAACTCCTCGACTTCTTCTAAATCAAATTCTTGTGATTCAATGTTCTCGTCGGTGATTTCTTCAAAATCATTCGGTTCTTTGTCATTCATATTCACCATACGTATAGCAGTATAAATTGTAATCGAGTCTATGTCAAAGACTAGATAAATAGAAAAACGCCACTGATTTTGCAAGGCAATTTCGTGGTGTCATTGGGATTGATTCCTCCCTTCTAATTTTTAGTTACTAGTTAGTGAACAAAAAGCAAACCTTTCAGAATATTCTATTAATGATTATCGTTTTGACCTGATTGGTCGGTTGTGAGTCCACAAAGTTCGAACTTCTTCCGTTCGACTAGGTATAAGTCACACAATGTGGCGCTCCCGCGAAGAGTGTAGTGTAAAATATACTCATGCGGATATTTTTGTATTCAATCTTAGTATGCTTGCTACTCTTTTTTGTTGCCGTGGCCACGATGTGGTTTGAGTATTATGATCGACCAGAAGTCGATACCTCTCCAGTTGCAAATGAATACTACTCAGCCACAGAATTTTCAGCCATTTCAGCTGAGTTTCATTCGTTGGTCATAAATCAAAATCCTCGGGTAGCGCTTTTGGAAGCCGAGCGTCGTGCGAAAGAAGATTCCGTGTTTTCAAATTCATGCCATGCGCTAGCCCATCATATTGGCCATGCGGCCTATGAAAAGTACCAAGACTTTGGTGTCGTAATGCAATACGCTGAGCCTTCGTGTAACGTTGGCTACGTGCATGGAGTATCTCAGGCACATTTTCAATCCAATCAAGACATCACTGCTGAATTACTGTCTGTATGTTCAAACTATTCAGTGGACACGTCTCTGGGTTGGGAGTGCGTGCATGGTATCGGACATGGTTTGATGTTAGCCACCCAAAACAGCGTACCTGCGTCACTCGAGCACTGTGATACTTTTGCGGACGAGACCAAGCGGTATGCCTGTCAGACTGGTTTGTTTATGGAAAATTTCAACACGAACTCCATGTTTCATCCCTCGGACTTCTTAGAAGAAGAAAATCCATTTCAAATGTGTTCCAGTCTCGAAGAACGCTACCAAGAACCATGCAATCACTATGCGGTGCATTACTATATTCGCTCGCGAGAGAATAATTTTCATGCTGGTTTGGAGCGATGTGCTGGCTTAGCAGAAGCCGCGAGTATTTCTTGTGCCAGAGGTGTTGGTGATTTGGCAATCAAGGAGCACATACACTCACCAAACGAGGTCGAGCGCTTGTGCATGTCGGCTGAGACGAGTCCGATGCAATATGCGTGTATTTCTGGCATGACTGCTCTCTTTACGAATCAATATGGTAATAAAAATGACGGTTGGGATTTATGTCAACAACTGACTACATCATCAAATGCAAAAACTTGCCAGCGAGTCGTCGAAAATATACCTGATGATTTTTATACAACCTACGACCACGGTAATATATAAAACGTAAGAAGCGTGAGGTTAACGTAAACAAAACCTTTGGACAGTAGTCCAAAGGTTTTGTAATTGGCGAAGTAATCCGACTGGATTTATCGTTTTGACCAAGCTGGTCGTTTTCGAGCCTTTCGTAGTCCAAACTTCTTTCGCTCGACTGAGCGTGGATCTCGTTTGAGGAATCCAGAGGCTTTGAGTGGTGAGCGTCGTTCAGCTTTTTCTTTTACCAAAGCTCTTGCAATACCGAGTCGAATTGATTCTGCTTGAGAAGAGATTCCTCCACCCACTACTTTTGCAGTGATGGTGTAGTGCTCAATTCCTGCGTCAGGGGTTTCCAGAACAGACATGATGTCTTTTTGGTGAGAAAGATTTCCGAAGTAATCCTCAAGTTTTTTACCATTGACGGTAATTTCTGTAGTCGTTGCAGGTGTGAGTCGAGCTCGTGCAGTCGATGTCTTTCGACGACCAAGTCCTTCTACATAGGTGGTTTTTGTTGCAGCCATATTGAAATTACTCGTTAATGATTAATTGTTTCATAAGCGGTTTCTGGTGCTTATTTTTTGGAAGCATACCGTTAACCGTTCGTTTGATAACTTCACCGATTCCAAGACGAGTTGCCAAATGATCTAGAGTTTCTTCTTTTCGTCCACCTGGCCATCCTGAGAAGCTTTGGTAGATTTCAGTCTTTTTTCTTTCTGGAATATCGAGTTTACTTGCATTCTCGATGGTCACTACCACATCTGACATGATGTGCTTAGTAAAGGTGGGTTCGTTTTTTCCCATCAGTATCGTAGCAGCCTCAGTAGCAACCTTCCCTAGGCGCTTCCCTGCTGCATCTATAGTGTGAGTTTTTGTAGTTGTTGTAGTCATGATAATTATTCAACGAAAGCGATTACTGCTTCTTCTCGACCTGATGTTTGGCCAAGCTTTACAATACGTGTGTATCCACCATTGCGTTCTGCAAATTTTGGCGCTACTTCAGCAAACAGTTTTGTGATAGTAGACGCAGTCGGTTCGCCGAGGCGACTTGCTACCAGACGACGAGATTGTACAGAATCAGATTTAGCATGTGTTACTAGCCGCTCAATTTGTGGCTGTAATTCTTTTGCTTTGGCTAGCGTAGTAGTGATTTGTCCATCACGTATCAGAGACACTGCTAAACCACGTATCAGTGCAGTGCGCTGACCGCTGGTCCGGCTGAGTGTTCGTTTGTTTGTTGAGTGTCTCATAAGTCTTACGCTTCTAGAGTGAGGTTATGTTTCTTCAAAAGATCTTCAATTTCTTCAAGGCCTTTTGGTCCAATACCGTCGAGCGCTAGAATATCATCTTTTTTCTTTCTGACAAGCCCCCCGATAGTTCGAATGCTGGCTTCTTCTAAAGATTGAAGAGTTCGGCTAGTAAGGTCAAGTGTTTCGATTCGAGTTTTTAGCACCTCCTGATCAGGTTCGGTTGGCTCAACCACATCTGCCACCGCGTCAGTTTTTGCTTCAGATGTAGTGCTTTGAGTCTCTTGAAAACCTATGATGGATTTCAATTGGTGAATCATAATCTCGATTGAACGTTCAAGTGCTTGTCGAGCAGTGTAAGTACCATCAGTTTCGATGATGACTCGAAGTCGGTTATAGTCAGTTCGGTCACCAACACGCATGTTCTCAACTTCATAGTTTGCACGACGAATTGGTGTAAATACTGCGTCTAGAGCAATCGTACCAATCTCCACCTTATCTTTTTGGTGAACTTCACGCGGCACGTATCCAAGACCTGTTTCAACAGTCATTTCAATATTTAGTTTGGTTGACTTGTTGGTCAACTCACAAATATGTTGCTCAGGACTCAAAATTTCTACTTGTGAAGGACATTCAATGTCTGCAGCAGTGACTGGACCAGTTCCTGACTTTTTTAGTGAAATAGTCATTGGTTCGTCTCCGTGCATCATCAGCCGTACTCTTCGTAGGTTTAGTAAGATAGTAATAACATCTTCTTTAACTCCATCTAGAGAGGAAAATTCGTGCTCAGCACCATCGATTTTTACTTGTGTGATAGCTGCGCCAGGGAGTGATGACAAGATGATTCGTCGTAGTGAGTTTCCAAGAGTATGTCCGTAGCCTGGGAAAAGACCATCAATTTCAAAGATGCCTTTATTATCTTCTTCTTTTACAACTCGTGGCTTTGACGGGAGAGTTACATTTGTTTCTAACATATGTGTATGAACTTAAATAATTTGTAAACCTCTTCATCCTATCGACTGTAGTATTCCATTACTTGTTCTGGGTCAAACAATGATGATACTGGATCATATACTGGCGCTGCTTTCATTACCCCTTCCATTTTTTTCACATCAAATGTCACCCATGCTGGTACTCCTGCTGGTTCGTGTTTTTCTGACAAATCCACAAAGAGTCCGGTCTGACGACTACCCTCACGGATAGATACCACGTCACCAACCTTGACTCGGTGTGATGGGATAGTCATTTTCTTACCATTTACACAGATGTGACCATGTGAGGCGATTTGTCGAGCAAGCTGACGAGTCTTCGCGAGTCCCATTCGATAGATAACATTGTCCAATCGTGATTCAAGTCTATCCATTAAAACTGCTACAGGTTGATTACTCTTCTCAACCGCATCATCACGATACCGTCGAAGTTGTTTTTCAGAAATACCGTAGGTAAATCGCATTTTTTGTTTTTCTAAGAGCTGACGTTTGTAGTCACTCATTTGGTTTGGTCGACGTCCACGTCGTTGGTTCGCACTTCTTGCAACTGAAAGCTCAAACTTTTGGGTTTGGGTTTTTTCGAAGATTGGAGCTCCGAGTCGTTTTGCGATTTTGAATTTAGGTCCGATTTTCATAAGCTAAATACTATACGCGACGCGCCTTAGGAGCTCGCGGGCCGTTAAATGGTACTGGGGTCCTATCAGTGATCTTAGTGACGCCAATTCCCTTTCCTGCAAATGCACGAAGAGCAGATTCTCGGCCAGCACCAACACCCTTGATAATTACCTCAGCATCTTTCATGCCCATCTGTTGAGCTTTTTCACCGATAATCTCACCTACTTTTGCAGCTGCAAACGGGGTACTCTTTCGTGAACCTTTAAAACCAAGTGCTCCTGATGAAGCAGCCATTACTGAGTTGCCCTTTGGATCAGTGAGGGTTACTAATGTGTTATTAAAAGTCGCTAGAATATTGAGTCTCCCACTCGCTAGCTTTCGCTTTGGAATGCGGTTGAGCGCACGGGATGTTCCCGCTACGTCAGAGCCACCACTTTTTTTGATTGTACGTTTCTTACCCATATGTCGGTACGTTTACAAATGCTAATAATTTTAAGTCTTTTCCAACTTACGTCGTCCACTACCCATGGTCTTTTTGGCTCCTTTATGAGTTCGTGCGTTTGTTTTTGTATTTTGTCCTCGCACTGGAAGATTTTTTGCGTGTCGTGAACCTCGATAAGAAGTGATGTCTTTAAGACGCTTAATATTTCCTGAGACTTGACGCTTTAATTCTCCTTCAATAGAAAACCCTTCGATTTTTTCACGAATAGCATTTTCTTGATCTGTTGTAAGGTCTGTAGCTTTGGAGTTTTGAGCGATTGAAAGCTCATCAAGAATCGTTTGTGATCGTTTTAGACCAACACCATACACAGCAGTAAGTGCGTATGCCAGCTGTTTTTCATCTGGAATTGTTATACCTGAAATTCTCATATTTATCCTTGTCGTTGTTTATGTCGTGGCTTTTTTTTGTTAATGACAAATACCACTCCTCGTCGTTTGACGATTTTGTCATCTGGACTCATTTTTTTAACTGATGATTGAACTTTCATAGTAATATCTAAAGACGTTTTGTGATTCTTGCTTTTCCTCCGTATGGATCAACGACCATTCCTACTTTATCTCCTACTAAGACGCGAATTCGGAATCTCCTCATTCTACCTGCGAGATATGCAAGAATTGGCTCGTCTGATTCTTCAGTTTTGACTCGAAAAAGCGCGTTTGGAAGCGCTTCCTCTACTACCCCGTATAAGAGGTCATCTGTTTGTTCTGAAGTGTTCTGATCCATTAAACGTGGCTGAGTCTAACAGAAAATAAAAGCACCGTCAAATGCATGTGGGTGACACTGTGCATAATTTATTCAGGTTGTTTAAGTTCTTCAACGACTATTATGTCTTCTGGGTCCTCGGGAAACGTTCGTTGCCAAAATGGAGTGATTCGTACCCGCGCTCCATCTATGCCTGGATACGCTAGAACAGCATTATTTATTGCTGTCTTAGGAAGAGTAATCAAGTCTCCTTTGAGTGATTCTATATCATATTCCCAGATAAGAAGTGGTTTTCCGGTTAGGTTAAACGAAAGAGAGGTTGCGTTGGCGATGACGCTTTGACTAGTAGTGGCTGATGTGTAATTGAATTCTAGGGCTGATGGATCATCAACTCTCACCGGACTTCCCTCGTATGTAGCTATAGTTTCTTGGGCCAAGAAAGAGCCAAGTTCAGTATTTTGAAACAGTGGAATTTGTAATATTGCCTGCTCTTTAATTGTGACCAAGTCCTGACCGTACTCAACTGCAGGAAGTTGGTTATATGTAATAGCTACTGCGTTTGGATACGCTACAAAGTTTGCTGGTTTTTCATTTTCAATTCGAGCAAGAAGGTTGTTCCGTAAATCAATCTGCAATGATTGTCTTGCAGTGCTTAGTTCTGCTTCATCAATCTGGAATTGCGGACCATCAAACCCGCCTGTGAAGACTTGGTTACTTTCAGCGGTTATTGCTTCATATAGCGCTGTAAATCCACCTTCTTGGAAACCAGGGATATCAAAGGAAGTACCTGCGGGAATGTTGTATTCTTCACCAATTTCATCAGCGAATACTTCTGCTTGAATCGTGCCAGGGCTCAAAGAGCCCGCTTCATTAAGCGCAGCTCCGGGAACAACAACCGATTCTTGGATTCGATAGACCAACCCTTCAGGTGTTCGAAATCTAGTGTTTTTGATTAGTCTCTCAGCTCCGGGAGTGACCTTAGAAATAGTAATCATCCCTGTTGCCTGCTCTTCAATCTGGACTTGCCCTGAGGCTTCTACTTGCGCTTCGCTGGTAGCTTCTAGCGTGAGAATCTCATAGCTTAGCGAATCTGTTCGTTGGTCAGGATATGCAGTAAATTCAGCGTTGATATTAGGTTCGCGGAATTCTGGGTAGATAGTGAGTTCTGTTTTGCCTAGGATTGCACTCAGTGCAGTTGCTCCGCCGACTATCACTACAAAAACAATCACCGAGAGAAGTAGTCGGCTTTTCCCTTTTTTGTTTCCATCTTCTATTACTACATTAGGAATATTCTTATGTTCGTTGATTGGAGATTCCTGTTCTGACTGAGTTGATTGTTTTTGTGCCTGCTCTGTACTAGGTTGATTCACCGTCCGGCGTTTTCTTGGCTGGGCTGGGCGAATATCTTGTAAATTCCATTTTTGCGACATATGTATATACAGTATAGCGGTTAAACGAACGTAAATGAAGTGGAATTGTGGTGCTTGTGGAAAAACATAGCTGACAGCAAGAGTGCGGTGTCAGATGAGTGAGTAAAAAACGCCTTTGTTGCCTTTTCGTTAAAAGTTTGTTTGAGTATTTCTTTCGTTACTAGGGTTACAATTGGAGTAGATTTGATGCACCGTTTGGCAGCTCGTTCAATCAAGAGTGAGAATAACGGCTCGCTTTTCAGGTCTACGTGTATCGCAATTGATTTTGGGATAGAAAGTTCGTCTCCAGTTTCTCTAAAGAGTGTTTCGACTTTTTTGACGTAAGCTTCAAATATTTTTTCCACTTCAGCTTTTTTTGCTTCAGTCAGCGAATCAAGAAATGATAACGGTTCGTTCGCGTGTAAATATCCAAATGCCTCGGTCAGTGGAACGCCGAGTGCTGCTGTCAGTTCTCGAGCGAGTGAAAATGAACCAAATGGTGTATGTGTGCAGTATTGGAGTGAACCATCTCGTACAATACCCATCTCGGTTGCTTCGTAAGAAACATCGATTATGCCAATCTCGTATATTTGTGGCATGAGTTCAGACATTACAGAGTACGCCATTAACATAAAAGATAATTGACGATGCTCCTTATCTCTGTAGATTTTATCTACTGTTTCTTTTAGCGCAGAAGTGATGTGTGACTGAGCTACGACGTTTGCCCTGGCGATTGAAAAATCTGATGCCTCGCTTCCTTTAGGGCTAGCTATACGGTATCCATTAGACAGCATCTCCATAGTTACTGCAGTGATGGTGTGGAGACCAAGTTCGTCTAGTGATTCGTTCGACGCTAGTTCGTGGTCAATGTTTTTTTCTGTAGTTTGCGTTAGTTCGTTAATCAATGTTTGCGTGACGGTAAAGGGTTTTTCTTGTGTATAGTGAATGGTTTTGGTGATTGTGCACGCCCAGGGAGCAGAAATAGATGATTGAATCTGGGTAATTTTAGCGCTTGAGTCGTACTGTGTCAGCACCTTTCTGCCATTTGTGTCAAGCTCCATTGCAGCATTTATGATTGCAGTCTTGACTGATTTTGAGACCTGTTCAAGTGATTCGATGTCTCGGAGTGGTACATGCTCGCGGTGCGCCCACACAATTACCGGATGAGTATTTTTGGAGCTAGAGTGCACAATGGCTGTGAGTACACTTCCAGAGCCTACATCAAACAACACACCGAACGTATCTAACTTACTTTGCTTGGAGAAAAGAGACATGTAAGTAGTATATCAGTTATAGCACAACAGTACTTTTTGGGGTGTGGTTATCAAAAACCAATTACGGTGATTGGTTTTTGATGCTCTTTAAGATAATACAGCCTTGATTCTCCGGACTCCAGCAGAAGATGACTCTTCTTTTTTTATTGTAAACGTCCCTGCAATATCGTCGAGCTGTGCAACATGCGGCCCGCCACATAATTCACGAGAAAAGACTGTGCCGTCACTTCCAGTCATGGTGTACACCTTTACTTGGTCTGGGTACCTGTCCCAAAAGCTTCCTTCGATGGTTGGGTTATTTTCGGCTTCAGTTTTTGACATAGTATCGATTGATACTGTACCGCCGGTTTTGATGGCTGCATTTACCCACTCTTCAATTTTATTCATGGTGTCTTTGTCTACCTTCTCGCTGTGTGTGAAGTCAAATCTCAGTCTATCGCCGGTAATATTGGAGCCTGCTTGGTGGATGTGGTCGCCCAAAAAATGACGCAGAGCTGCAAGTAGGAGGTGGGTAGCGGTGTGGTATTGCACTACTTTGTCCGACTGATCAGCTAACCCACCTTTGAATTTTTGTTCAGCGCCAGCTCTTGATTTCTCACGATGTTCCTCCATCAATTTCTTGAATCCATTGATATCAACTACTAATCCTTTCTCTTCTGCGATTTCTTGCGTTAGTTCAATAGGAAAGCCGTAGGTTGTGAACAAATCAAAAGCGTTTTTGGCACTGATTGCTCTAATTTGTACAGGCTTCTGTTTTGTATCAATGATTTTTTTACCATCTTTGGTACCACTTGATTTCAAATGCAGCTGAATTTCAATTTTATTAAATTGTTTGAGCCCGTTTTCTAGTGTCTTTCGGAATTGTTCTTCTTCAGCCGTAATAGCATCGATGATACTTGATTCTCTTTCGGCAAGGTACGTATAGTGATTTTTGTAAGTATTGATGACGCTTTTCGCTAGTTTCGCAAATTGTCCTGCGGGGATTTCCAAAACATCACCGAATCTAACTGCTCGTCGCAATAGACGTCGCACAAAATACCCTTGCTCTGTATTGCTCGGCAATATTCCGTCGCCGATCATAAATACTGCGCCACGAATATGGTCAGTGATGACTCGAAACGCCTCGGTGTGTTCAAAGTACGCTTTTTCTGAGAGTTCCTGGATTTGGGTTACTACCGGCCACAACAGGTCAGTTTGGTATACATCATGATGATTGTTTGCAGCAGCAGCTATTCTCTCCAGCCCTCCTCCGAAGTCTACGTTTTGACTTGGTAATTTATCAAAACCGTTCTCAGTTTTTATGTATTCCATGAATACATTGTTTCCAATCTCCATAAAACGCCCGCAGTCACAAGCTGGATGGCAGTGCTCACCAAATGTAGGGTCATGCTTAGTACCAAAGTCATAAAACATTTCGCTGTCTCCCCCGCCAATTTCACCAACTGGCATTTTTTCTGGCTTTCCTGCTCGGCTCCACCAGTTTTCGGCAGCATCGTAGTAGAAAATTCTTTCCCCGGGTTTCATCCCGCGTTTGCTTGCGTCTTCAGCTGAGCCCATCTCAGCGGCCTCAGCACTCATGCCTCTTAGTTTAAATAATTTTTGCCACAAAGCGGTTGTTTCTGTGTCTTTAGGAACTCCAGCAGCTTCATCTCCAATAAACGTGGTAACAAAAAATTTTTCAGGATCAAGACCCACTTCATCCAAGTAAAAGCCAGCAATCCAGGAGATTTGTTCTTCTTTAAAGTAGTCACCCAGTGACCAGTTGCCAAGCATTTCAAAGAAAGTCGTGTGACTGGTATCACCCACCTCTTCGATATCCTCAGCGCGAAAACATTTCTGGGAGTCTGTCAGACGAGTACCTTTTGGATGTGGTTCGCCCATGAGGTATGGGACTAATGGTTGCATCCCGCTGCCAGTAAAAAGTGTAGTGGGATCATTTTCTGGTACTAACGCAGCAGAAGGAATAATGGCGTGACCATTATTTTTCATGTATTGCAAATATTTATCTCGGATGTCGGTTCCTTTCATACCAAAAAATTATCACTCGTAAATAATTCTCACCGAAAATACTACCACCGACTGGCACGAAGCGCTAGGAATCAGTTATTATCTACCCTCTTGCTTCAATCAACAGGCAGATGCAAAAGGGCCTTGTGTCTAGGAGTACTACTAGTTTTACGCCTTAACGCACCATTTGCGCCCCTGGCACAGCTGAAGCACATTCATGTCCAGTACAAGTAAGGAGTGAAGTGTCTATCCCATAAAAGGAAATTTCCATAAAGTACCCGATAAGTATCAGGACAACACCAACCAAAGTCAGTACTAGTTCGATTCGAAAACTACGCAGTACTAGACTGTCGATTTTCTTTTCGTGGGCTAATTCAGTATGTGCTATTAATACGCCTGCTGCCAACATCACTTTCCCGATCATACTTATGGTCAAACCCCAAAACAGTAAATTCATGCAGTGCTATTATGACACACTCTCGAACCAGTTACGTACGTCTTTCTGCACATCTTTTACTGGACCGGCTCCACTCACGCTCATGTGGACTGGGTCAAGATAGGTCTTGATGACTCGATTAATATCTGCTTTTTTTACATCACACAGGGCTCGTTTGTACGCGTGCATTTCTTGGACAGTAAACCCTTCGTAATGATAGTTGTGTAAGTCAGCCAACGTGCGTGTGAAGGAGTCTTTCACAAAAGACTGTTGTGTGGCCAAGATGGTCTTGAATGCATCTACTTCTGCGTGAGAGACACCATGGGTGTGAAGTTTTTTGATTTCTCTAAATGTTGATTTTAGTCCTTGAACTGTGTTGACAGGTGAGAAGAACGTTGTGATTCTAAAATACCCTTGCTCCTGAGATGCAAAGCCTTCTAGTTGACTGTAAATACCATAGGTCAATCCTTCTTTTTCGCGAATAGTACTCATTAGTCTACCAGCAAATCCCCCGACTTTGCCGAGTACGGCAATAGCAAAAGCGAGAGGGATATAGTCAGGATGAGAGCGAGTTATTGGTAGCGGTACGCCAATACTGAGATCAATGTTTTGTCGACTGGGAATATTCTCTAATGAGAGGTTTGGTTTTGGTGGTTTGGGCTGATGTGTGCCCTCGGATACGTTTCCATCATGCTTTAGTTTTTTCATTTCTGTAGCAAATATTTTGACAGCTGCAGCTTCTCCTCCAATACTGCAAAACCAATTGTTTTCTACTACCTGTTTGTGAAATTTTCTGAGCTGAGTAGTGGTGACTCTTGGTACAGTTTCTATACACTCGTCAATAGAATAGCTGTATTTGCGGTCTGCTGCTCCGTAGAAGTTGTTGCGGAGTTTTTCATGCGCAATAGCCCTACTATCTTCTTTTGCTTGTTGGAGTTGGTTTAATGTGACCGCTTTTACTCGTTTTAATTCCTTGTGGGCAAACATCGGTTCCTGAATCATGGCTGCAAATAATCGCAAGAGTTTTGGTAGTGCTTCGCTCGTGGTACGGAGAATAAATGACACGCGTGCATCAGTGACATCGATGTCGATACTTGCCCCCAAGAGATTTACCGCATCAAGAAATTCCTCACGAGAATACGTGCCCGAGCCAGACAATAGTGCATCAGGATAGAGTTGCTCAATTACTTGCTTGGTTAGTGTGTTTTGTGAGTGTGTATCAACAGAAATAATGCATTTTACAATACCAATCTTTTTGGTAGTGACGCTTGCTAGTGAAAAATATTGGTTTGGTGTAATTTCTAGTTTCATACTATTTTCCGATGAAGGTGCCGATAGTGAGATTATTAGTGGTAAAACTTTGATGCATGCAGTCTACTACTGTTTTTGGGGTAATTTTTTTGAGAATGGGCAGTGTCTGGTTGTAGTTTGCCCAATCTCCAGAAGCTGTGTATTCAGTTAGTTCTTGAGCAATTTGCATAGAGCTTGTACGCGCGAAGAGTTCGTCTGTACGTATTCGTGCCTTAGTTTTCTTGATCAGCTGGGCTACATCGGTCACTGTGAGATTTTGTATCGTCTCTAACACAATTTTTTCAATCTCACCATGATTTTGGTTGGGAGCAAGGGTAAAATGAATAATTGCTAGATTTGTATCTTTTGTCGGTTCTTGCGCACTGTCAATACTGGCAACTTTTCCAGTATCAACCAGCAGTTTTTCAAAAATACTTTCGGGACCATCAGTCAAGACTGTGAGCATGACTAAGGTAGTGAGCCATTGAGTGGTTCCCATACCTGCATGCTTGAAGCCAATTGAAAGAATGTCGGTAGATGAATTGCGTTCAATTGAAACTCGTCGGAGTCCTTCTTGTTTGGGCTCTCTTATGTCATGTCGAGGAATGGCTGTTGCGGGGTTTTTAATGGCACCAAACTGTTTTTTTACCGCTTCTAACGCTTCTTTTTTGTCAATATCACCAATCACCATCATCACCGCGTTGTCCGGACGGTAGTAGTCGGTATAAAACTGTTGCAGTCGTTGCGCAGTAAAGTCCTCTATGTCTTCACGATAACCGATGATTTCGTGACCGTACGGGTGCGACAAAAAGGCCGTACTCACCATTTGTACACTCAGAGCAAAGTATGGGTCACCATTATACATGTCAAATTCGCTCAACACATTGCCTTGTTCTGGGGTAAGTACCTTTTGATTCAAAATCACATCTGTCATCCGTTGTGCCTCAATTTTGAGCGCTGTTTGCATATGTTCTGTTGGGTACGAAAAAAAGTAGGTCGTTCGGTCTTTTCCGGTGTTTGCATTGAGTAAACACCCAGTCTCAAGCTCAAATTTCATTGCGCTCCCATTTGTGATTTTTGCCTGCTTGTCTGCCCGAGTTGGTTTAAACAACATATGCTCCAACATATGCGCAATACCAGATTTTCCCAGCTGCTCATCTGCTGATCCCACCAGGTACGTAATATTTGTAGTTACCACCTCTGTGTCTGGTCGATAGTGATAGAGAACACGTAGTCCATTGCTCTTTAATACGAACTCGTCTATGCCTGCGGCAGTTTTAACAAATGTATATCCGGGAACGTTTTTCGGGGTGCTTTTTTTAGACATTGTAATCGTAAATGAATTTTAAACTCTTGAAAAGTGTGATTAAACTCCTGCACTATACCATCTAGCTGGTTTTTTTGATGAGTTGGCTGAGTTCTTTGATTTCTGCATCCATTTTATCGAGCCCATGCAAGAATGTTTCAATTTTTTTGGTGTGTAATCCAATGTTTTTGAAGATGTGTTCGACTGAATCACTATTGCCTGCTTGCAAAAAAGAGTCAATCTTATCTATATACCGCTCATCGTGCTTGTAGCTCTCAGTCATGACTGTGCTCATGAGTTTTCCAAATGTATACGTATACACATAAAAATCAAGCCGAAAATGACTCACATATACATACGAATAACCATCTTGTTCGGTGATTGATACTCCTGGACCCATATACGACTTTAAATGCTTTTGCATCAGGGAGTTGAGTTCAGTTCGCGTAATCGCTCCTTGTTCGCGAACGTGATTATGCATGTCCAATTCAAAGTTGTGGAATGCAATTTGTCTTTGAATAGTTGATATGTCCCCGGCAATTTTATCGTGTAGCAAAACGGCGCGAGTTTCATCATCAACTTGTTCAAAAATTGCATCAAGTAGCAGACCTTCAAAGAGAGTGCTCGCTGTTTCTGCTGTGGTTGTTGAATACCTTTGATAATGGGCGGGTTGTGTTTTGCTACGTATGCTATGGATAGCGTGACCCATTTCGTGCGCGTATGTGGTCAGAGAGGAAAAGTTATCTAGTTGGTTCAAAAAAACGTTCGTTGGCTTTGCAACTGAGCTCGACATAAATGCTCCTCCTTGCTTGCCTTTCTTTGGATATACGTCAATATGACCACCGCTTAATAGTTCGTCAAAAGTTTCACCGTAGGTTTGGTCAATAGAGTAAAAGACGTCACGACAGATGTCGGTAGCTTGAGTAAACGGAATTGTCGGTATGGTGGCAATTGAGGCATTTCTCTGAGAGTAATCAAGTTGCTTTACACCGTGTAGTTTTGCCTTTAGGGAGTAAAACTTTTTACTAAGCTTGAATCCTCTTGTGCTAACAGCTTCAATCATTGCCTCGACGCTCTTTTCGTCGTCTTCGTGCTCTAACACACTGGCACTATATGGTTTTTTGTAGCCGCGAAGTTCGTCAGTGATTTTTTTCTTGGTAATGATTGCAGTGAGCTCATTTTCGACTACTTCATCAAGAGTCTGCATTTGAGCCATAATTTCTTTCCACAGCTTCGGCCTGTCTGCAAAAGCAAGACTACCAATCATGTTCACGGCTTCGTTTAGTGGAATATCCTTTCCCTGATAGGTTACTTGTTTGTGTCCGAGCATTTTTTCAGTACCGTCTACCCACATTCCATAAGAACAGGCTTGAGTTAGGTTGAGAATCTTTTCTTCTGCCTCCGCCAAGTGGTGTTTCGCTTCTTCAAAAACTTTTTTCAGATAGTAATGATAATGGGATAGACTTGCATCTTGTAAAAATTTTTTTTGATTTGCTTGATTAGTTTTGGCGAGCTGCAATCCAAAAAATAACAACGTATTCTCAGCCTTGGTTAGACGATCACTAATGAGGTTAAGCTTCTTGTTGACCTTTTCATTTGATGAGTCTAAAGTCGAGAGAAGAGATAGATAGCGAATAGGCTTCTTGTGGGCAGGCGTGTTTTCGATTTTATCTAGTGCATTGAGAGCAGAAAGCAGTGTTTTGGCGTTGGAGGTAAAATCAGAATCACGGAACTTCTTAACAAATGCTCTGTACATTTTTTCTGTCGTCTGTACATCTGCTTCAATTTGAGAGTCTGAAATAGAAGAATAATACAACTTCTTCATATCCCATTGTACTGGGTACGATTGTATTTTAGGTACACCACTTTTGGGTGTGTATGTGAAGACCTCTTTAGTATTTGTTTTGCTGCTTTTTTTGGACATCTAGGATAAATTTTTTAAACTCTTGAAAGGTATGGTTAAACTCGTGCACTATACCATCCTTAAGTCGACTGTTGATGGCGTTGGCGATAGCTTGGTACCCCTCGAGGCGTTTGTCTAATTGAAGACCAAAGTCTTTGGTGTAGCGATCATGGTCTTCGTAGTACTCTTCTACGATTGAACGAAAGTTGTGCGCCTTGTCAGCTGCAGCAATGAGCACAGCTGCTTCTTTACCCTTACGAAGTTGGCTGGCATAGGTTTTCTTCACCTCGAGCCACGGTATCTTGTGCTCAACTGTTTGTTGAGGTTCAGTGAGTGTGAGTACCAGCTCAGCTACATCATTTCCAAAATCTGCTTTAAGCTCATCGAGTGAGTAGTCAGTGTCTTCGAGAGTATCATGCAGCAGCGCAGCTACCAAAGTCGTTTCGTCTTCTGTATAGTCTCTCACTATCAACATTACGGCCATCAAGTGAGTAACATAGGGCAGCTCTATAACTCCTTTGCGAAATTGATCTAGATGCAACAAAGCCGCTGCTTTGATGGCTTGTTCGACTTTGTAGGTATACATAATTTAGTGAATTCTGTGGTTAAAGTTTGTACCCGCCCGCTCTCTAGATTCTTCTAGCTCTTCTTTTTTCTCTTGTGCAATTTGATATTGCACTCGGTCGTGTCTAGTGAGAACCTCTTTTAATTCTTTAGCCAAGGCCTTCTTGTTGTGTTCGTATCCCCGCCTTCGCGTCGAAAACTCTCGCCGCAGTCTATCCATATCCCACCGTTCACGTTCGTCATTACGTTTTGATATCTGATCATTCTCTTCAATTTTTTTGTTTAGATCAGAAATTTTATCTTCTAACCTTCTGATTTCATACTCTGAGGAGGACATATATTTATATTACCGCACCTTCGTCTTTAAGTAACAGCTTTTTCACAGCTGTCCCACCGCGATTGTATCCACCGACATCTCCGTCCGAACGAATCACTCGATGGCAGGGGATATCTAGATTGAAGTTTTCTGACATTGTTTTAGCAACAGCTCGAGCAGCTTTGGGAGTACCTGCAGCAATCGCAACTTCCTTGTAGGTCATGACACTCCCTTTTGGAATGGCGCGCACCACAGCATGTACTTTGTCTGTAAATGTGCACATATTTATGACTGTTTCTTTTTCTGTGCGTTATGAATGGCGAGTAATTTCTTACCACAGGCTTCTCGGTAGGGACAAAATTCACATTTTTCTCCGGTTGGGGGGATGTCTGTTCGGTCTAAGCATTCCTTGATCTCAAGGAGAGTTGGTTCTATCCAGTCAGTTACTGCTGGTACAGGAATTACTGTCGTTTCGAATTTCAACGCGTCACCAAACTCCGCGAGTGTCTTGTCGGCATTAGCATAGACTAGGTATCCAGTCTCTCGTACCGTAAATCCGTTTTGTTCTAGTAGCCATTTATATACTCCGAGTTGCCGTGTGTACTGCTGTTCCCAGGGGCTGTCACCGAGCTTGTCAATTCTCCCTTCTTTTGATGTTGCTTTGTAGTCTACAATAATAAGCTCACCATTTGGAGCTACCCAAATATCATCGACTCCCCCGCTGACCACCATCCCGGTCGGTTGATGGGTATGCATGATAGCCACAAAAGGATCACGCCAGGTGTCGAGGTCTTTGTGTGCAAAAGGTACCGCATCAATCTCGTATTTCTCCATCAGTGGGTGGGGCGTTTGGGTCTTGCGATACGAGTCAAACTCATTTTTAAAGAGTTCGTCGACCGCTATGTTTAGGTTAAACTTGGGAAAGCCAGGACGCTTTGTGCCAAGGACGTTATCTAAATAAAAACACCTCTGACACTCCAGAAACAAGTCAATTTTCGATCGAGACAGCTTCCATTTAGCTCCTTTATAATTCCACTCAGCTTTCCGATTTGGATTGTATTTGTACGTGTATTCTGCCATATATCTCTGAGTATAACAGAAAATCGGCACGAATCAGTTATGATTCGTGCCGATTTTCTTCATAAGTGTTGTTACTGAGCGGTAAAAGTGTCGAAGATAGTATCGATTTGTACATCACCAGCGAGGTTGAAGTCAAAATCTCCGTCTTCGGTGAAGATAACGACTGCGTATCTGTCACCTGGAGTAGTTGATCGCTGCAGAGTAATTTCTGACGGAATCAGACCTTGTGATTCACTGAATCGTACTACGCCGAGAATATATCCGAGTTGGTCGTTGTTATATTGACGTACTCCAATCCACCCCTCGCTTACTGGATAGGTTGCACTTTCAAGTTCAACTGAAGCTGAGGCTGGTTGGTCTGGGACTACTATTTCACCGTTACCAACTTGTAGCTCTGGTTGAGGTGTTTCAGTCCCCTCTTCTTCACTTGAACTTTCGTCAGTAGTATCATCATTTTCTCCAGAAGTTTCATTCTGGTCTGATGACTGCTCAGTTGCATCGTCATTGTCTTCTACTGGTGCTTCTGCACTTGGTCCTGAAAAAGCCCACACGAGCATTCCACCAATAAGGAGTCCGACTACAAAAGCTACGAGTGTCTTCTGTCCGTCTTGTTTTTCTTCTGCCATACGAAAATTTATGATTTGCTGAATTAAATAATATCGTGAGTATATCACAACAAAATACCCGTAAAACATTGACAGGACTACAATTTTAATGTTGCTTACACTTTGCAGATTTCGGACACTTCACTCATGAGAGCCTCATGTTTTTTCTTTGATAAGTGTAAGTGGTGGACCATATGTTCATTTTTGAGCAAATCCTCGCACAAGATTATTTGTCTAGAAATAAGCGTTTCTTTTTGTGAATTTGATAGTGACTGCAAGACAGTGATGGGATAGACGCCAGCTCTTTGTATCCGGTCATGGAGATTGTTATTTTTGGGATAGTCCCAGCTCAGCATATTGAGTCCAGAACAGGTACCATAATGTCGTGCCGTGGAGGTGAATTTTGTGTTTGTGATGAGCCAAAATTCTGAGATGCCACATATATCCTGAGAACAAATACGAGCTTCTTTTAAATCCAGAAGACGAGCATACGAATACATTGCTACTTGCAAATCTGATTTGATGCCAGGTCTTGAATGGAATTTAGCTTCAGCTACAAAACTGTGGTCGGCTTTGTACGCTGCTATATCTATCTCGTGAGCAGCACACTTTCCTTCAACAATAATACCGGTGCGGGTGCTGTATCCATCTTTTGCAAACAGTCTTCCTAAAAATTGCTCAAACGGAAATCCGGTTGGACCAAGACTAAATAAAGCTCTCCGTAAAGAGTAGCGGGCAGCTGTGGTGGGTTTACCTTCACGCAATAGCGCAAATGCATTTCGGTAAATTTCTTGGGTCTTCACCCCATCGTACAATGTCGGGTTAATTTTTGAAATAACTTCATTAATTTCATTTGGACGAGCACCAGCTCTACGCAATGAACGACGCAGCTTTTCTACTTTAAAAAATTCTTTCGTCCCGTCAGCTTTTATAATTGTAGTAGACATTGAATGAAGAAATGAGCAAAGCGATTATTCTGAATTTATGCCAGCATTTTCCCTTTCCTAAGGAAAATGTCGGTAAAGGAATGTAATCTAAGTCATCCCGCTCCACTGCCCTTGTAAATATAATCTATAGCTCACACAGTTGAGCAAAGCGATTATTCTGAATTTATGCCAGCATTTTCCCTTTCCTAAGGAAAATGTCGGTAAAGGAATGTAATCTAAGTCATCCCGCTCCACTGCCCTTGTAAATATAATCTATAGCTCACACAGTTGAGCAAAGCGATTATTCTGAATTTATGCCAGCATTTTCCCTTTCCTAAGG
>Ga0306912_1000036_pt1 | contig 79317 bp, 51 predicted proteins | sample AntRauFillE10628_FD_190443 | JGI IMG/M metagenome (GOLD analysis project Ga0306912, IMG submission 190443) | Saline lake microbial communities from Rauer Islands, Antarctica - Metagenome Filla E10 #628 (v2) (version 2) | ecosystem: Environmental > Aquatic > Non-marine Saline and Alkaline >...
TCCCTGAAGGATAATATTTTACGTCATTAACGTTTTGAGTGTCATCAACCGTTAAAGTGAAGTCCCCTTGAAAATTGGCACCCTCGGCTTGCCCTTCAGCACTTAAAGGTTCATTTCCCGATACATCTTGCACTGCTTGAGCGGCATAAGGCACCACCAATAAACTAGACAGCAACGCTAAACGTGTTAGCAACGAATTACTGGAACTTTGCATCAACATAATTTCCCTCTAAAGTTTTTTGGCATAGTCCTAAATGGAGGCAGCATTAAAATAAAAAAATTCAACTTTAACCATAGCATGCACTTTAGCAGCAAGGAAATTAACTAATGAATAATAAATGCTAAATAAAAACATCATCCTACCCACAATTTAATCTATGTGCTGCACTTCATCACTGGTAGAGGGTGTGGCTTGATGGGGCAGATATAAAAAACAAGCCACAGCTTGATTTTGCGCAATGGTATACTCAGGTGGGAAATATTGACGGCAAATTGGCATCACTTTAGAACAATGTGCAGCAAAACTACACCCTATAGATGGCTTAACTATCCCCACTTTATGGGGTAATGGCTGAGGCGCTACCGTTGGCGCATTAGGTAGCGCTGCCCATAACGCTTGTGTATAAGGGTGCTTAGGTTGCTGCAATACGGTGAGCGCTGGACCTTGTTCAACCATACGTCCTAAATACATAATGGCCAGCTCATCAGCCAAATAACGCACCACCCCCAAATTATGGCTAATTAATAAAAAGGTCATTGCATATTGGGTTTGTAAACGTTTTAATAAATTAAGCCATTGCGCTTGCGCCAACCCATCTAAAGTGCGAGTAGGCTCAGCTAACACCAGCAGTTTAGGGCGATTGATTAAAGCCCTAGCCAAGGCAAAATGTTGAGATTGCGCTTTAGATAATTGCGCTAAAGCATAAGTTTTTATAGTTAGCTCTAAATCCACTTGTTGCAATAACTCATCTATGCGCGCAGCGCGCTGCGCTTGGCTTAACCCCAGCTTAAGCGCCATTAAATCTTGATCTAAGCACTGCGCCACCTGCATGTTAGAAGTTATGCTTGAAAGCGTAGGGGGAACAATAAAAGAGAGATCTAAACGCAATAACTTTAAGGTTTTGCGGCTCACTTTAGCTAAATCTTGCCCTAACAATACCACCTTACCCGCTTGATAGGGAATGCGTGCTAAAATGGCTTTAACTAAAGCAGTGGTATTACTCAAGTCCCCTACTATGGCCAAAATTTGTCTGGGATAAAGTTGTAAGCTGAACTTATCTAGTATAGGAACTTTCCCGATAACTCGTTTAAATAAGCCTTGGGTAAGCGGATAGTTAACCGATAAACGCGAAATACTTAATATCGGCTGCTCGGCAAATACCTCATCATGGCTTAATGGGGCATGGGTTAACGGGGCCGTAGAGGAACCAGCAAGGCTAAAGTTGCGCAAAGTGGCCGGTTGTGCTGCGTGATATGCTGGCCGATACCAATGACATTTAACCTGTTGAGCATTAGGTAGCGTTGTGGTGACTAGGCTTTGTTGGTCACAGGCTTTAAAGGCCACTGGGCAGCAACTAATGAATCGACAAAGATCAGATAATCTCTTGGGTTTAGGAATTGCAGTGGCTAAGCTGGTTAAGGGCTGCTCAAGCTCAGCGTGCTCAGGCAATGCTTTTAATAATTGTTGACTATAGGGATGTTTAGGGCCTTTAAAAAAAACGGCACTAGGGCCACTTTCCACAATATGTCCCGCCACCATCACCCCAATATGATCGGCCAATTGCCAGGCCAGCGTTAAATCATGCGTAAGCAATAAAATACTCAGTTGCTGAGCGTGCTGTAAGGCCCGCAGCACAGTCATAACTTGCGCTTGAGCCGCAATATCTAAAGCACTCGTGGGCTCATCGGCAATTAGCAAGCTAGGTTGTGGCGCCAGTGCCATGGCTAGCATAACCTGTTGTCTTAAGCCATCACTTAGTTGGGAGGGTAAACAGGCTAAATATTGCTTAGGCTGTGCTAGCCCCAATTGCTCCAATAATTCAATGGCTGCTTGTTTGCGCTGCAAAGTAGTGGACAAATCAGCTCGAGCTGCCAAGGCTAAGTTAAGTTGTTGCCCAATGCTTAACCTAGGGTTAAGCACCGTCATTGGATCTTGAACAATCATTCCAATTTGACGAGGGGCTCGTGCCTCCTTGGCTAAACCCAATAATGATTGCCTAGCATAGCTAATCTCAGCGCCCGGCATCACCGTAATGTTTTTGGGTAATAAGTTTAAGATGGAGTATGCCGTTAGCGATTTACCACAGCCTGCTGCCCCCACCAACGCCAAGGTTTGACCTAAAGCCAACTTAAAACTCAAGTCACTGATGGGGTAAGTCAAAGATTGAGCCTGGCGCAATTGTAAGCAAAGCTGGTTAACCGATAATACATAATCCATCACTTTAGTGGCCCCCATGGCGTCGAGATTAAATGATTTATCACCATAACCCAGCTGTAGGGGCTAGGTGCAACCCCTTGCGCGGGATGATCTAAAATAAGAGTCAATTTTATGATTTAGATTAATGATCTGACTTTAATAGGGCTAAGCCATGAATTATTGAGTCTGAGTTGCTTTTGCCCCTACTCCAGTTTGGCGGTTCGCGCTAAACTAGGCATCTATTTTTAACCAAATGAGGCAAGGTAATATGGGATTTTTAGCAGGTAAACATATTTTAATTACTGGGTTAATTAGTAATAAATCCATTGCAGCTGGTATTGCCAGTGCCATGCATCAACAAGGGGCTAAATTAGCCTTTACTTATCAAAATGAAAAACTTAAAGCCCGAGTAGAAAAACTGGCGCTAGAGTGGGATTCCCATATTGTGATCCCATGTGATGTGGCCAGTGATACTCAAATTGCCGATGCCGTCACGGCATTAAAGGCGCATTGGGACCATGTTGATGGATTAGTGCATGCCATCGCTTATGCCCCCGGTGAACAATTAGAAGGGCCCTATCATGAAGCGGTTTCCCGAGAAGGCTTTAGGGTTGCCCATGACATTAGCTCTTATAGCTTAGCGGCATTAGCCAAAGCCATGGCGCCATTAATGAGTGCCCAAAGTGCCATTTTAACCTTAACCTATTTAGGGGCTGAACGGGCCTTGCCCAGTTACAATGTGATGGGCTTGGCCAAAGCCAGCTTAGAGGCTAATGTGCGCTATCTTGCCGCCAGTTTAGGCCCACATGGCGTGCGAGTTAATGCCATTTCTGCGGGACCGATCCGAACTTTAGCGGCCTCTGGCATTAAAGACTTTAAAAAGATGTTGGCTTTTAATGCCAAAGTGGCGCCATTAGGTCGCAATATAGAAAGTAAAGAAGTGGGCAATACCGCCGCTTTTTTATGCTCTGAGTTATCCTCGGGGATCACCGGTGAAATTGTGCATGTTGATGCCGGGTTTCATTGTATGGCCATGGGTGAATTTGAAAGCTAGTGATTGGCTTGCAACAGGGCCCCCTGTTGCAAGCTACTTTATTATATTAAAGGTTACGTTGAATTTTTGCTTGCTGCATCCATTCACTCACCAAAAATTGATAATCCATCTGCCCCATATTGTGCGCTAAGTTGCTGGTTAAAAAAGCCATGAGTTCAGGATCTAATTTATCCACTTCACCATCATTAACTTGGGTCACTTGTAACACTGCTGCATCCCCATTAGCCATAGTGATCACATCCACCACTGGATGTGGCGTATAATCGGGTCGAGGTAAGGCAAAGGCGCGTTGCACGACCAAAGTGGGAATTTGGGTTTCATTGCGAGCAATATTGGAGTGAATGGCCCATTTTAATTGATGGGCATCAAGCATCTCATCAATTGAAGCTTTAGCCAATAAACTATGCTGAATAGATTGCGCCACATCTTGGGCTAAATCTTGGGCATATTGATCGCTTAATAATTGTTCAATTTGGGGCGCCACCTCAGCAAAGGAGTACTGTGTTGCAGGGCGATGTTGTGCCACGCGCAATCCCAGGTAATCGCCATTATCAAGTTGTAATAATTCGCTATTATTACCTAATTCTAATACTTCTTCACTAAAAGCGCTGGCTAATACTACGGCTTGATCTAAAATAGGATCTTCACTGCCTTGTGCACTAAACCAAGCGGAGCGATTTACTTTCAGGGCTAATTGTTCTGCCGCCACATTAAGTGTCTCGGGAAATTCATATAATAGGCGATTTAATTCATCTGCTTGATTGAGCAATTGTGCTTCAGCCATTTGACTTCGATATTGATCGCTCAGCTTTGTTTTAATTTCAGCTAAGCTGGGGACTTTTTCGGGTTGATAAGCCAATCGTTTGACAATATGCCAACCATAGCTGGTTTGAAAAGGCGCAGTGAAGGCATTATCTTTTTCTAGTGCAAAGGCTTCGCGTTCAAATTCAGGCACCATCTCACCGTGCCCTATCCAACCAAGTTCCCCGCCCTTAGAAGCTGACAATAAGTCTTGGGATTGTGCAGCCAATGTTTCAAACTCAGCTCCTTGTTGCAGCTGAGTATAAAGAGCGTCGATATTCGCTTTGACTTGCGCAGGATCTGCATCATTTTTAGGGTTTTCTAGCAAAATATGCGCTACTTTTATCTTTTTAGGCTGGGTATAAAAATGAACATTTTGCGTATAAAAATGCTCTAGTTCTGTTGGATTGATTTCAAGATCCGCTTTTAAATTTTCCAATGAAAGCAATACATAATCTACTTTAAGTTGGGCTTCACTCATAAACTCAAAATCATGACTTGCATAATAGGCAAGTAATTGTTCCTCAGTTAACTGCAAATCTGATTTAAACTGGGCTTGGGGCACTAAAACGTAATTAAGATCTCGTCTTTGGTCAATAAACTTGGCCAATTGCGCCAAATCATTGGGTAAATAAAAAGCCGAATCGATGATCCCTTGGCGCAGCTGATTGAGCAATATATCATTACGAAGTTCGGCTCTAAATTCGCGATCTGAATAATGGTTAGCTGCTAATAATTGATTATATTGAGAAATAGAAAAGTGTTGCTTGACTTGAAATTCAGGAATGGCTTGAATTTGTTGCACTAGTTGGGCATCGCTCACTACCAATCCATATTGGCGTGCTGCGTTATTTAAGATCTGCGCATCAATCAGTCTTTTTAAGGCTTGTTCTTTAATTAATTGGCTATCGCTTTGTGCCAATGTTGCCGGATCCATTTGGCGCAATTGCCGTTCATAAGCTTGTTCAAATTGAGTTTGAGTAATTGGGCTGCCATTAACTTTAGCCACTGGAGTATTGGAAGTATTAACGCTACCTCGTCCCATCAAAATAAATGTGGCGGCAATAAGAATAATAATGATCCAGGCAATCCACCCTTGCGCGTGTTCTCGTAGACGCTGCAACATGCTTGGTATCCTCTATATAAGTCATCGGCTTAAACCAAAAAGGCGTACTTAACTAGTACGCCTTCATGTCTTAGAGATGGCGGAGCGGACGGGACTCGAACCCGCGACCCCCGGCGTGACAGGCCGGTATTCTAACCAACTGAACTACCGCTCCTTTGCTATTGGTGGGTGCTGAGGGACTTGAACCCCCGACCACCGCCTTGTAAGGGCGACGCTCTCCCAACTGAGCTAAGCACCCGTATTGATTTATGCTTCAGTCGTCTCGACTGCTTCAGCTTCTGCAACAATGGAGCCAGAGTTTACCGCATCTTTAAGCGATTTACCAGCTTTAAAACTCGGAATTATGGTGGCTTCAATTTGAATGGGCTCACCAGTTTTTGGATTTCTGCCAGCACGTGCTGCTCGTGCCTTTACGGAAAAGGTGCCAAAGCCTAGTAACGATACAGAATTGCCACTGCGTAGGGTCAAGGTTAACCCATCTAAAAATGAATTTAACGCGCGAGTTGCCGCAGCTTTAGAAAGATCGGCGTTGAGTGCAATGTGCTCTACAAGATCGGCTTTATTTTCTGGCGTTTTAGTCACCTGATTCCCCTTATAAATCTTTTTAATCTATGTTGCAACTTACAAACTGCCTAGTTCAGTATGAATTAGGCTTCCCTTTGCGACAGTCCTGGCAAATTACCATGCTATGGCGCTGGGGACAAGCAGATTATGGAACTTTTCTTGTTTTTAATATTTTTACCTACCTAAAAAGGTTATTTTCTATTGCAAGGCAACATTTATTGCTAATGATTTGTTAGTAACTGCGGCTTTACAAAAGGGTAATATTTCTTTTTAAGGGGTTAATTGAGGTTAAATGCCTTTACTGGTATTTGGTAAAGGCACCTTCCTCACTTCCCTCAAACATTGATTATTTAAGTCGGCTATATGGCTCTGCCATGATGACTAAAGTAAGCTCTTAGCGCGCTTATAATCAAGGACTTACCACCAAAGTTACTTTATTGGTGGCAAGCTTTATTAATGCTTTGGCAATCTGGGATTTGCATTTTCAATATTTTTTTTTAGTTTAGCGGCTTCATACGCCATTAGATCTTGTTCACTTAATGCCTTAGGCGGTTCAGCTAAAGCCAATTCCAGCACTTCATCTATCCATTTAACACAATGAATTTTTAATTGCGCGCGCACATTATCAGGAATTTCTTTAAGATCTTTTTCATTTTCAATAGGAATGATCACCTGTTCAATGCCGCCCCGCTTTGCGGCCAACAATTTTTCTTTTAAGCCTCCAATCGGTAATACCTCACCCCGTAAGGTAATTTCACCGGTCATTGCCACATCAGCGCGAACTGGAATACGGGTAATGGCGGAAATAAGGGCAATGGACATGCCTAACCCTGCGCTAGGACCATCTTTAGGGGTAGCCCCTTCTGGTAGATGCACATGAAAATCAGCCTGTTCATAAAAGTCTGGGTAGATCCCTAAGCCTTGCGCACGAGAGCGCACCACTGTCATTGCGGCCTGAATCGATTCTTGCATCACATTACCTAGCGAACCGGTATAAATGGTTTTACCTTTACCCAACACCACTGCCGCTTCAATGGTTAAAATCTCGCCTCCAACTTCAGTCCAAGCCAGGCCATTAACCTGCCCCATTTGATTATTTTTCCCCGCCAAGCCGTAACGAAATACTTTAACCCCTAAATAATGCTCTAGATTATGCTCGGTGATTTCTAAGCTTGACGATACTGCTGTGTCATTAGCGCTGGCTGGTAACTTATCTTCGGCCAGAGAAACTTCTTTAACCACTTTACGGCATACTTTAGAAATTTCACGCTCTAAATTTCGCACCCCAGCTTCTCGGGTATAATATTGAATAATGGCCACCAAGGCGCTATCGGCCATGGTTAATTCATCTTTGCGCAGCCCATTGTTCCCCATTTGTTTGGGCACTAAATAGCGCTTAGCAATATGCAGCTTTTCATCTTCGGTATAACCTGCAAGTCGAATGACTTCCATTCTATCTAATAATGGAGCCGGCATATTTAATGAATTGGACGTAGCAATAAACATCACATCGGATAAATCATAATCTACTTCCAAATAATGATCATTAAACGTGCTATTTTGCTCTGGATCTAAGACCTCTAGTAATGCCGATGCGGGATCGCCACGATAATCCATGGCCATTTTATCGATTTCATCTAATAAAAATAAAGGATTACGGACTTTTGCTTTAGATAGCTTTTGTAAAATTTTACCGGGCATAGAGCCAATATAGGTCCGTCGATGACCGCGAATTTCTGCTTCATCGCGCACCCCACCTAATGACATTCGTACAAAGCGTCGACTGGTAGCGCGAGCAATAGATTGGCCTAACGAGGTTTTCCCCACCCCTGGCGGGCCCACCAAGCATAAAATGGGGCCTTTTAATTTTTTGGCACGACGTTGTACCGCTAAATACTCTAAAATTCGCTCTTTGACTTTTTCCAACCCATAGTGGTCGGCTTCTAAGATATTTTGCGCTTCGGCTAAATCAATTTTGGCTTTGGTTTTTTTCTTCCACGGGACAGCAACCATCCAATCAATATAATTACGCGAAACTGTAGCTTCTGCTGACATGGGGGCCATGGCTTTAATCTTATTAAATTCTGCCATGGTCTTTTCTAGGGCCTCTTTGGACATCCCAGATTTATCAATTTTTTCTTTTAATTCTTCAAGTTCATTAGTTTCTTGGCCTAACTCTTCTTGAATGGCTTTCATTTGTTCATTTAAATAGTATTCACGCTGACTTTTTTCCATTTGGCGCTTTACATTAGAGCGGATCCGTTGCTCGACTTGTAGCAATTCAATTTCCGCTTCCATCAATGCCATTAATTTTTCAATACGCAAGCGCAAACTAGGCAATTCCAGCACTTGTTGTTTGTCTTGGATCTTTAATGCCATATGCGCGGCAATGGTATCGGTCAAACGCGCGGAATCTTCAATATTGGCGACAGAAGATAAAATTTCAGGAGGGATTTTTTTATTTAGCTTAATACATTTTTCAAATTGGGAGAGCAAGGCACGATTTAAGACTTCTACTTCATTATCGGATAAGGCCTTGCTGTGCAATACTTCCGCTTTAGCTAAGAAAAATGGATTGTCATGGATCATTTGGGTACTTTGCCCGCGTTTGACCCCTTCTACCAACACCTTAACCGTGCCATCAGGCAATTTTAACAGCTGTAAAATCGTGGCAATGGTGCCAACTTGAAACATGTCCTTAACTTCGGGATCATCTTGCGCGGCTTCTTTTTGCGCCACTAACAAAACTTGCTTATCCCCAGTTCCCCCCATGGCGGCATCCAATGCCTTAATGGATTTTTCGCGCCCCACAAATAATGGGATCACCATATGCGGAAAGACCACGACATCACGCAGGGGCAATACCGCTATTTCAAAATACTCGCCACTTGGCAAATTTTGGTTGTCATTTTCTGCCATTAGCTTATCCCCCAGCGGAAATCCAGTAAACTTTTTTATGTTTAGCTATTAAGTAGTTAGACGAAATTTTTCGCCTAACTTTCTTGGTTTTGTACAGGTGTTTTGGGCTCCTGGTTATCATAAATAAATAACGGCGTATGGTCCCCTTGAATAAAGTTCTCATCAATGACTACTTTGGACACATTATCCAAAGAAGGCAAATCATACATGGTTTCTAATAATACGTTTTCAAAAATAGAGCGTAGACCACGTGCTCCGGTTTTGCGCTCCATGGATCTTTTAGCTACCAAGCGTAATGCTTCAGGTCGAAATTCAATCTCGACCCCTTCCATATTAAATAGCTTGGCATATTGTTTAGTGAGCGCATTTTTAGGCTCACTTAAAATACTGACTAAAGCTTGTTCATCCAGCTCCTCTAAAGTCGCAATCACCGGCAAACGCCCGACAAATTCAGGAATTAAGCCAAATTTTAACAGATCTTCAGGCTCCACTTGCGCCAAAATTTCATTGGCGCTTTTACGTTCAGTTTTGCTTTTAACATCCGCAGAAAATCCAATGCCACTTTTTTCAGAACGAGCTTGAATAATTTTATCAATTCCGGCAAATGCGCCACCACAAATAAATAAGATCCCAGCGGTATCCACTTGTAAAAATTCTTGTTGTGGATGTTTACGTCCACCTTGCGGGGGAACAGAGGCCACTGTCCCTTCAATTAATTTTAACAATGCTTGCTGCACCCCTTCCCCGGAGACATCTCGAGTGATAGAGGGATTATCTGACTTACGTGAAATTTTATCGATTTCATCGATATAGACAATGCCTTGTTGAGCTTTATCTACATCATAATCGCATTTTTGTAATAATTTTTGGATAATATTTTCTACATCTTCTCCCACATAACCGGCTTCGGTTAAAGTAGTGGCATCCGCAATGGTAAATGGCACATCCAGCAAGCGCGCTAACGTTTCAGCCAGCAAGGTTTTACCGCTGCCAGTGGGACCGATCACCAAAATATTACTTTTACTTAATTCAACATCTTCACTTTTGAAATTAGATTGCAAACGTTTATAGTGATTGTACACTGCCACAGCCAACACTTTTTTGGCTTTGGATTGGCCAATCACATATTCATCTAAAATTTTGCAGATCTCACGCGGCGTGGGTAATTCGGTTGGTTTATTGGGGGAGCTGCTTTCTTCAATTTCTTCACGAATGATGTCATTACACAATTCAACGCATTCATCGCAAATAAATACCGATGGACCAGCAATTAGCTTTCTAACTTCGTGCTGACTTTTACCACAAAAAGAGCAATATAGTAATTTGCCTTTTTTGTCATCATTCGGTGTATTACCACTATTACTCATTGCCCACCTCTTTACTCAATCTTTCTTGTTAAATGCGGGCAAATTTAAGCAATTTCAAGCCCTTAGCCAAAGTTTTTTCAGTCTCTGCTAAAAGCCCCCACGGTTTAACCCTTATTTTTATTGCAATGCCCCTTAAAGGGGCATTGTACTTAACGATTGGCAATCACTGAATCAATTAACCCGTATTTAACTGCCATTTCACTGCCCATAAAATTATCCCGGTCGGTATCTTGCGCCACGGTTTCTAGGGGTTGCCCAGTATGATGAGCTAAAATTTCATTGAGCCGTTGTTTAACCCGTAAAATTTCAAAAGCATGAATTTCAATATCACTGGCTTGACCTTGAAACCCACCTAAGGGTTGATGGATCATCATCCGTGAATTGGGCAATGCATAGCGTTTATCTTTGGCACCTCCAGACAGCAATAGCGCCCCCATACTTGCCGCCTGACCAATACATAAAGTACTGACATCGGGTTTAATAAATTGCATGGTATCATAAATGGCTAACCCAGCACTGACCGCACCCCCGGGGGAGTTAATATAAAGATGAATGTCTTTATCTGGATTTTCCGACTCTAAAAACAACAATTGAGCCACCACCAAATTAGCCATATAGTCTTCAACCGGGCCCACTAAAAAGATAACCCGTTCTTTTAATAGCCTTGAATAAATATCATAGGCTCGCTCTCCGCGCGCTGATTGTTCAACCACAACCGGCACTAAGCCTACATTATCAATTGGTGGCATTTCTCCTTTCATTTTGTTATCCAGCATAGAAATGTCATCCTTTGGTTATTTAACTGGTAAATAGCAATTTCATGTCTTATTGTCTTTATTGTGGCAAAAAAAATCAAGACTTGGCTTCATTATTCTTTGGCGCATGCATTAACTCATCAAAACTAAGGGTTTTTTCTTCCACTTGCATTTCATCGAGCAGCGCATTGACTGCTTGGTCTAATAACACTTGACGCTCCACGCCAGCCAAAAGCTCTTTATGTCCATAATAGGCATTAACAATTTCTGCTGCATTAGGATAGGCGCTGGCTTGACGTTCAATTTCCGCGCGCACTAACTGTTTATCCACCTGAATGGCTTTATTTTGGATCACCGCATTCACCAGCAACCCTAATACAACCCGTTTTTCTGCCATATCTTTAAGCGTAGCAGCAGAATAATAATCTGGATAATCTACATTATTGGCTTGACGCTGCATTTCTTCTTCAATGGTTTTAAGTTCTTGCTCCACTAACGCTTTAGGCAACTCCAAGGGATGTTGTTCCATCAAAGCAGCCAATACATTTTCTTTGATGCCATTTTGAATGGTTTGAGCTAGTTCGCGTTCTAATTTTTCCCGAACTTGTTGCTGTAACTTAGCTTCATCAAATTCTTGGTTGGGGTGAATTTTTTCACTTAATGCAGCTTTAGTGAGTACTTCACGCGCTTGCACCTGATGAATGCTAACCTTCAAAGTTGCCTGTTTGCCGGCAATACGCTCATCTTCCCACGTCTCGGGATACTGAACTTCAATGCTAACTTGTTCTTGGGCTTGTTTGCCCACTAAAGCTGCTGGCAATTCAGGCAAAATGCCTTCCCGGTCTAGCTCTAACTCAATATTTTGCTGACTTTGTGGCGCTTCATCGAGTCCTGTGATATGGCGTTCAAAATCTACCAATAAGCGATCATTAGCTTGCGCTGCACGACTGACTTCATGCCAGGTAGCAAAGTTGTGGCACATTTTATCGATCGTTTGCTCCACATCTGCTTCAGTAATAACAGCGGTACGCTTTTCTACTTTAACTTGAGATAAGTCTTTTAACTCAACCGTGGGATAAATTTCAAAGCTGGCGGTATATTCCAAATCAGCATCTTGCTGATCGTTTAGCCCATCAATTTCAGGCATTCCAGCAGGCTTTAAAGCGTGTTCAGTTAACGCATCGGTTAAGCTTTTTTGAATGGCTTCACTGATAATTTCAGAACGTACTGAGGCACCAAACTTTTTTTGCAAAACATGCGTGGGGACTTTTCCAGGTCGAAAACCTTTTAAATTGGCTTCTTTGGATAATTTTTTCATTTTCTCAGTGTATTGGTCAGCAATTTCTGTTTGCGGGACCCTGATTTTCAGACGTCGACCTAAATCGCTTGTTGTTTCAACTGACACATCCATAAATTAACTCCACAATAGCTGCTCGATATTAGTCATTTAATAATATACGTAGGCACCTTGAATATTTTTTCATGCTTAAGGAATATCAGGAAATGGTGCGAAAGGAGAGACTCGAACTCTCACAGGTTACCCTACTGGAACCTAAATCCAGCGCGTCTACCAGTTCCGCCACTTTCGCAATATAATGGGTGGCGCGCATTAATCGCATTAGAGCCTTTGATTAATTTGCTTAGTGGGCCGTGTAGGGCTCGAACCTACGACCCGCTGATTAAGAGTCAGCTGCTCTACCAACTGAGCTAACGGCCCCTAAATATGGGGTGAGCGATGGGGCTCGAACCCACGACCACCGGAATCACAATCCGGGGCTCTACCAACTGAGCTACGCCCACCATATATAACTTGCCTGAAACCTTCTGGTGCGCCTGGCAGGACTCGAACCTGCTACCCTCGGCTTAGAAGGCCGATGCTCTATCCAGATGAGCTACAGGCGCTCAACTTATATTGGTCGGGGTAGAGGGATTTGAACCCCCGACATCCTGCTCCCAAAGCAGGCGCGCTACCAGGCTGCGCTATACCCCGAATACTGATTGCCTGTGTACTTTATCAAAAAAATTCACCTGGTGCATCTAATTTTATGGGCCAGGCTTTGCCACAAGTTTTCCTAAATAGAAGGCGCATAATACTGTTTCCAAAGCAGCCCGTCAAATCCTTGTGCAATAATTTTTTATTAAAGTATGTGTTTAAAGGATGCTTGGCCCCAGCATTTATCCATGCGACAATGGCCGCATTTATTTTTGATGATTAACTAAAATATTATGTGCGCAACGTTAATTTCTGGTACTGACATCGCTAAAACGCTACGTCAACAAATTCACCTTACCTTAGTCCAACAGCAACAACAAGGGCTCCCAGCGCCTGGATTAGCCGTCATTATGCTGGGGGCATCAGGTCCCTCACAGATTTATGTACGCAATAAACGCCAAAGTTGTGCTGAAGTGGGGATCCAATCTTATGCTTATGATTTGCCGGCAACCACCACCACGGCCCAATTACTAGATTTGGTGCAAAACTTAAATCAAGATCCTAAAATTCAAGGTATTTTAGTTCAATTACCTTTGCCTGAACATATACCACAAGCCACTATTTTAGAGGCCATTGATCCTAATAAAGATGTCGATGGATTTCACCCCTATAATCTAGGTTGTTTAGCGCAACGCCGACCTCGATTACGTCCTTGTACTCCCTGGGGCATTATGCATTTATTACAACATTGCGCCATTCCTTTGCAAGGACAGCATGCCCTAATCATTGGCGCTTCTAATATCGTGGGTCGCCCCATGGCATTAGAATTATTATTGGCGGGCGCAACGGTAACCATTGCGCATCGCTTTACCCAAGATCTACCACAATTGGTGGCTCAGGCAGATATTTTAATTGCTGCAGTAGGCAAACCAGGTTTGGTGCAAGGTCATTGGGTTAAACCTAACAGTACTGTCATTGATGTGGGCATTAATCGTTTAGCCAATGGCAAATTAGCAGGCGATGTAGAATTTGCCACCGCCCAACAACGAGCGGCTTGGATCACCCCAGTGCCTGGCGGTGTAGGGCCTATGACCGTGGCGATGCTATTGCACAATACGTTAACTGCCCAGCAACTACAAACCCGGTGATGATGGGGCAGCGATAAGCTCATCAGCTAATGGCAAAGCGCTAGCGCGACGTGGCGTTGCTTGTTGTTGGTAACCTGGGGTATAAGTGAACCCATTAGAGAATTCAGGGGCAACTTTTACCTTAGATTGAGGCACGGCAGGCGTTGAGGAATTAGCTTTTACCCATTGCCGTTCAATTAATCCAGGTAAGCGCATAGCATTTCCCACCACAAACAGAGATGAAACCATCATTGCCGCACTGCTTAAGATGGGGTTTAAACTCATTCCAAACCAAGGATATAGGGCACCACTGGCTCCAATTAATGCCAAGCTATTATAGAAAAAAGTCCAACTAAGATTTTGTTGGATATTGGTTTGTACCAACTTAGCCACTTGTAGAAAATGAGGAATATCAGCTAAATTGCCACGTAAACACACATCTGCTTCAATAGCGGCACTGGTCCAAGTATTGACTGCAAAAGAGAGATCTGACATTTTTGCAGCACTTAAATCATTGAGCCCATCGCCAATCATCGCCACGGTATGCGTCTTTTTAAACCGTTCAATACAGGCCTTTTTTTGGCTTGCACTGTGCTCAGCATAAATTTCGCTGATCCCTAATTGGGCCCCTACTTTGGTTACTGCGGCATTACTGTCCCCAGATAAAATGGCCACAGTGCAACCGGCTTGCTTAAGTTGGTTCACCGTGGCTTGTGCTTGGGGATGGAGCTGTTGAGCCACGCCCAATACCCCAATGCATTGTCGTTCACGCACCACATACACAGAGCTCATACCTTGCGCCCAATGGGCGGCAACAGAGTGCTGTAATGGTTCTGGAATGGCAATTTGACGTTGTTGTAATGCCAAGCCAGAGCCCACTAGCCAATGCTGTTGCCCAATAGTGCCTTCAAGTCCTTGGTCAAAATAAGCCGGTTTGGTTACCGGTAACGGCGATGTACTGGCATAAGCATTAACGATGGCTTGCGCCAGCGGGTGTTGCTTGGCCAAGGGAAATTCCAATGACACCAATGCTTGCAAGGTATCATGGCTATCTTGGCCACTTAACCAACTTTGTTGCACAATACTGGGTAAGGTTAAGGTTCCAGTTTTATCAAAGACCACTTTATTAATTTTGGGGGCCACCTCTAGGGCACTGGCTTTTTTTACCAAAATGCCTAATGGCAATAATCGATATAAACTCAATGCCATCGACAAGGGGGTCGCCAAACCTAAAGCGCAAGGACAAGCACAAAGCAATACAGACATAGCATGCGTGATTGCCGCGGCAATGGCCGGTGTCGGGCCCAAGGTATACCACCCTAGTGCCGTTAAAGCGGCAAAGCTTATTACCAAAGGGATAAAACGACTAGAAATTTTATCTACCAATGAAGAGGTTTGCGCAGGGGCATTTTGGGCACGCGTCACCTCAGCCAGCAATTGATGTAAATGGTTGTCTTGGCCGCGACAAGTGGCACGGATCACCACATCTTGGCTTAAGTTTTTGGTGCCACTATAAATAGCTTCTTGAGGTTGTTTAAGCACTGGCAATGATTCACCGGTCATATTACTTTGGTCAATACGGGTAGCATGCCGACTCACCAAATGCCCTTCTACTGGAAAACGGCTCCCGGCTTTGATCAGCAATAAATCACCTGGTTCAATGGTTTGGTAAGCAATTTTATGCGACTTAAGGGCGCTAAGCGTTTGGGTTAAATCACTGTCTGGGGCAAGTTTAAAAGCAAATTGCGGTTGATAAGCAAGAAAAACATCTTGTAACTTTCTCACTTCTTGGCTCGCCAGCTCTTGCGCTTTGGCTTGCAAGGCGCGGCCAAAATTAACTATCCCTAAAATCATGGTAATGGCTAAAAAATGATATTTTAAGGCCAATATCGGAAATAATCCCGGAGTTAATGCCACCAGCATAGAATAACTCCAAGCGGTCACCGTCGATAACGCAATTAGGGTATTCATATTGGTTCGTCGATGTTTAAGCGCTTGCCAGGCATTGGCATAAAAATCCTTACCGCTTAACCACATCGCCCCTAATGTTAGTGCACCTAAAGCAGTGCCGCAAAGTTGCCCCAATGGGGTCAATGGCAAGGGAATATACGCATTTAAGCCCAATATCGGAATAAACATCAATATATTCAACAAGGCTTGCTTTAAGTAATGCATACTGGTTGAGGATTTAGGCTCAGAAAATGGTGACGCATGATGCGCTTGCGCTGCAATTTGCGTGGCCTCAAAGCCTGCTTCATTAAGACAGGTTAAAAGGCCGGTTATTGCTTGCGGCTCTAGTTCAAAAGTGGCCATTTTACTGGGCACATCCATTTCAAAACTATAAATTTGGCTCTGGCCTTGCAATAATTGACGAATGGCTTGGACACAACTTTGGCATTTCACCCCATCAATTTGCAAAGATACAACTTGAGACATGTTACTTCCTTATATTTTTTGGTCCTTAGGGATTAACTCAGTTAAGAGCTGACTCACCGCGCAATTGTGCAATATCAGTTAAATAGGCTTGTTCATCGCCAGTAATATATTGGCCGTCAAATACCGAGGCTTCAAAACGAATTACCTTGGGGTTACCTTCACGTGCCACTTCGACTAAATCCGCTAAATCTAAGTAAATGAGTTTATCCGCTTGGATCAAGTGTTGAATTTCAGTGACACTGCGTTGATAGGCAATCAACTCGGTCACTTGCGGCATATCAATACCGTAAATATGCGGATGGCGAATCGGCGGCGAGGCCGAGGCAAAGTACACTTTATTGGCCCCAGCATTACGCGCCATTTGGATAATTTCTTGGCTGGTGGTACCACGCACAATAGAGTCATCCACAATTAATACATTTTTACCTTGAAATTCAAAGTCCAGGGCATTGAGTTTTTGTTGCACTGATTTCTTACGTACGGTTTGGCCGGGCATAATAAAGGTGCGACCAATATAGCGATTTTTAACAAAACCTTCCCTAAACTTTAAATTTAGGCTATGGGCTAGCGATAAGGCGGCACTACGTGAAGTTTCCGGAACGGGGATCACCACATCAATATCATGCTCTGGCCAATCCCGTTGAATTTTTTGAGCCAATTTATGCCCGATATTCATACGGACTTTATACACTGAAATATTATCAATCACAGAATCAGGTCGGGCAAAGTACACTAACTCAAATAAGCAAGGACTTAAAGAAGTATGCTCAGCACAAGGTTCACAATGCATCTCTCCTTGCTGGGTAATATAAACGGCTTCCCCGGGGGCCACATCACGGATAATTTCATAACCTTGCGCCAGCAGCGCTACCGATTCTGAAGCCACCATATAGTTGGTACCTTTTGAGGTCACTTTTTTACCAAAAATCAAGGGTCGGATCCCATTGGGATCTCTAAAGGCTAATAAACCATAGCCTACAATCATCATCACCACCGCATAAGCGCCACGACAACGTTGATGCACCCGTTTTACCGCTTGGAAAAAATCGGCTTTTTCTGCTTTAAGTCGACAATTTTGCTGTAATTCATGGGCAAAGATATTAAGAATAATTTCTGAATCTGAATGGGTATTAATATGCCGCAAATCATCTTGAAATAACTCGACTTTTAAAGTTCGGGCATTGGTTAAATTGCCATTGTGGGCCAAAGTAATACCGTATGGCGAGTTAACATAAAAAGGCTGAGCTTCACTTTCACAGTTAGTGCCTGCCGTAGGATAGCGCACATGTCCAATCCCCAAATTGCCTTTTAGGCGTTGCATATGTCGAGTTCGAAACACATCGCGGGTTAAGCCATTGCCCTTATGTAACAATAAGCGATTATCATGAAAAGTGGCCATACCAGCGGCATCTTGACCACGATGTTGCAATACGGTGAGTGCATCAAAAATACTTTGATTCACTGGTTCTTGGGCAACAATACCCACTAGCCCACACATATATAACCTCGCTTATGTTGGGGTAGAAAGCGCTTTTGACAAAGCTTGCGTTTCAACCTGATCTGCATCATGAGAAAATTGTTGGGTTAATGATTGGGTAACCCATTGCGCACCAGGCGCTAAATAGGGGATCAGCCATGAATTTTGCCACCACGCAGCTTGGGGTAAAGGTGTCAACTGAGCAAACGCCACCAACAATACACTGATGACCGCACCTCGAGCAACCCCTAATAATAAACCTAAAACTCTATCTGGTACACTAAAAGGGGTACGCCGAACCAGTTTACCAATAATATGATTTAAAATGGCACCAATAAAAATCAAGCTGATCAATACCATTAAAAACGCAATAAAGGTTTGCATCACCTTAATTTGTGTAATGGTAATATAAGGGCTAATCGATTCTGCGCTCAGGTAGGCCATTGATGTGGCAAAACACCAGCTAATAATGGTCAACGATTCTTTAATAAAACCGCGATAAAGACTCACTAAGATTGAAACGATTAAAATCAAGATAAAAATTAAATCTGCATAGCCTAGTGTCATAGTTGCCTACCTTAAGCTGTATCACTGCGCAAAGTTAAGATAAGGCCTGGTGCTCCACTAAGATCCCAGTTAATTTAAACTGATGGTGTAAGCGATCTTTTAATTGTTGGGCTTGTTGCGGTGACATCGGTGGGCCAACCATTACCCAAGTTAAACTTTTGTGCTGGGGTATAGTTTGCGAATAAGCATGATAACCTTGTTTTTTTAGTTTTTTAACTAAAGCATGCGCATTATTAATATTGGAAAAGGTTGCCAACTGAACCACCCAACATTGACCAGCAGCTGCTGATTGCGTCGGGGCTGAGGTTACCACTTCTGGGGTGGATGATAAGTTCTCTGGTGGTGCAGACTTAGCTGGTTTTGCTTTGGGCTTAGCTGGTTTTGCTTTAGGCTCAGCTGGTTTTGCTTTAGGCTCAGCTGGTTTTGCTGTGGGCTCAGCTGGTTTTGCTGTGGGCTCAGCTGGTTTTGCTGTGGGATCAGCTGGTTTTGCTTTGGGCTCAGCTGGTTTTGCTTTGAGCTCAGCTGGTTTTGCTTTGGGCGCTGGCGCAACGTCATCGGTCGTTGCTGAATTGGGTTTTGGGGCACCTTGCTCAGTTTTCAACGTTTTCGCTTCAATAATCACCACTTCTTCAGGCGCTGGGACTTCAGGGAGTTGTTCAGCTGATGAGGGGTTTTGAGCTTGGGCTTCAAAGGCTAATACTGTTTGCGGCACTTCCCATTGTGATGCACCATCGTGCTCTGGCATAGGTGGGATCTCCTGATCAAGCAAAGCCAAATCAGCAGATTGTTCTGCTTTAAACAACATTGGCACAAAAATCACCGCTAAGGTGATCACCACAATGCTCCCTAACAGTCTTTCTTTAAGTTTTTGGTTCATTAACTGGCCTCTAATCAATGGATGTGGCAAGTAAAGGATGGGGGGGTAACTTAAGGTTAGTTCTATCTTCACGCACATAAAAGGTATTCATGTAAATCAGATCTTGTTCAACCGAGCGCATAACTTGTGCCACGGTAATAAAAGATCCAAAGACCACAATCCGATCTTGGGCTCTAGCATAATGTTGTGCTTGCTGATAGGCCTCACTGATGTGGTTAACCCAAGTAATATGGCGCAATTTTTCCTTGGCTGTGGCCGCTTCTAACATCGGTAACTTAGCTGCTCGACTGTCATTTAATGGTGCAATCCACCAATGGTCAATATAAGGCGTTAAGGCTTTTAATACACTAGGCAAATCTTTATTTTGGAGCCCGGACCAAACCGCATAACATTTGCCACGGGGCTTTAGTTGTTGTAAACGCTGGGCTAACCATTTTGCCCCTTGTTGATTGTGCGCTACATCAAAAATGGTTTCTACCTTACCTAAAAAGCGTTGAAATCGCCCAGGTAATTGCGCATGGCGTAGTGCTAGGTTTAATAAGTCCCAATTTAATAGCCGTTGCGGTAATCTAGGCTTTAGTACCTGTAGCGCTGCTAACGCCAATGAAACGCTATTAGGGGGCAAAGCATTAAGTGGCACTTTAATGGTATGCGCTCGAAACTGCCAATATTGGTAATTGCTGGTTTGCCAAGCAAAATCCTGCTGTTCAATATAAACGGGGGTGGTTAATGCTTTGGCTTGTGCCAACACCACCGGGTGGGTCGCGCCTGTACCAATAATAGCTGGAACATTGGCACGCAAAATTCCTGCTTTTTCTACTGCAATTTGTGCTAAGGAAGTACCTAATCTATCGGTATGATCTAGACCAATAGTGGTTAAAATACTTAAACTGGGGGTGAGCATATTCACCGCATCTAAGCGCCCGCCTAAACCAATTTCTAATACGATGGCATCACATTGGGCTTGCTTAAAAATCAATAACGCAGCTAAGGTGGTATATTCAAAAAAAGTTAAACGGATACTTTGGCGTAGACGTTCAATTTCGGCAAAGGCACGACATAATACTGGCTCTAATACTGGTATGGCATTAATTGCCACTCTTTCATTGAAATGCAATAAATGTGGCGAAAAATACGCCCCCACTTTTAAACCCGCTTGCTCAAGTAACTTGGCGGTTGCCGCCACCGTTGAGCCTTTACCATTAGTTCCCCCCACGATAATCACTAGGCCATCAAAGTGATCTAATTGCCCCGCCTGGGCAACTTGCTTAATGCGCTCTAGGCCTAAGCAAATATCTTGCGGATGTAATTGGTCAATATAATCTAACCAATATTTTAGAGAAAACGATTGAGCATCATGATTCATGCGTAGATTCTCTAGCGGTCAGTATAGACAGCTCGGTTGCAATCGGCTCGCTGGGGCTTTCACTGACTGAGGTGAATTCATAATGGGTTAATTTAGTTAATAACCCATAAATTTTATCGCGCAATACCCGCCGGTCAACAATCATATCTAAAGTGCCATGCTCCAATAAAAATTCACTGCGCTGAAAGCCATCGGGTAGCGTTTGATGCAGAGTTTGCTCAATCACTCGGGGCCCAGAAAACCCAATCAATGCTTTAGGTTCGGCGATATTAATATCCCCTAACATGGCCAAACTGGCAGAAACCCCGCCCATACAAGGATCGAGCATCACCGAAATATAGGGCAACCCAGCCTTAGCCAATTTACTCAATGCGGCACTGGTCTTAGCCATTTGCAATAACGAAAACAAAGATTCTTGCATTCGTGCCCCACCACTGCTGGCAAAACAAATAAAGGGCAGCTGCTCACGACAGGCATGTTCAACCCCTTGCACAAACCGCTCCCCCACTACCGTGCCCATTGAGCCGCCAATAAAATCAAATTCAAAAGCGGCGACCACCACCGGTAACTGTTGTAGCTCACCGCGCATGACCACCAATGCATCTTTTTCGCCAGTTTTCTTTTGTGCGGCCACTAAGCGATCTTTATAGCGTTTGGTGTCTTTAAATTTTAACCGGTCAATAGGCTCAAGTTCAGCTCCAATTTCTTGACGAGGCGCGGGATCTAAAAAGTAATCTAGCCGTTTACGCGCGCCCAGTCGCATATGATAGTCACATTTAGGGCATACCTCTAAATTACGTTCTAATTCCGCGCGAAACAATACCGCTTGGCATTGCATACATTGAGTCCATAATCCTTCAGGAACGCCTTTTTTCTTTTCGGTACTGGTCCGAATTGAGGGAATAAATTTTTTAATCCACCAGCTCATTAATACTTAGCCTTAGTGTTTATAAATAATGGGCCAATTATACCCTTTATCTTGGTAAGACTTCACGGACTTATTGCATAATTGCCCACAATTTTGTTGAATTGCTGCCAGATTTTAGCCAATATGCTAAAAACTTTCAACAAGTAATTTAAATAGATAATGTATTGGTGCTGGGCTCTGGAATATGATATGGCTCTACTTGCCACTCAGATCTAAAAAACCAAGGCAATACGGTTGGGCGGGGTAAGCCATAATGACTGGGATATTTTACATCAATTAAATACAATCCAGACGCTGGCGCAGTGATGCCAGCTTGCTTTCTGTCTTGCGCCAGCAGTACTGTTTTGGCCCAATCCAGCGGTTGCTGCTGTTGGCCAATGGCCAACAATACCCCCGTAATATTACGCACCATATGATATAAAAAAGCATTGGCAATAATATCTATGACAATTAAGTGCCCATCTTGATGCACCTGCAGCTGATAAATACGCCGCTTTGCGGTTTTAGATTGGCATTGCGCGGCTTGAAAAGAACGAAAATCGTGCTCTCCAAGCAAAGATTTTGCGGCAATATTCATTCGTTGGCTATTTAACGGATAAGGAAACCAACTGATCCCATTGCGCAAGATCCCAGGCGGCAGACTATGATTATAAATTAAATATTGATAACGGCGGGCATAAGCGCCATAGCGTGCATGAAACTGTGGCGTTACCTTTTTCATCCATTTTACGCGAATATCATAGGGTAAAAACCGATTAGTCCCTAAAACCCAAGCCTGAGTTGGTCGTTCAATGGGGGTATCAAAATGTACCACCTGACCAAAACCATGGACCCCGGCATCGGTACGTCCGGCCACTTGCACCGTAATGGGTTGTGCCGCAATTTTGCTTAGCGCCTGTTCTAGTTCACCTTGAACCGAATATCCCTGGGCTTGGCGTTGCCACCCACAATATCGTGTTCCTTCATACTCGATGCCTAAAGCAATTCGCTGGCACATCGCGCTTTTACTGCCCTATTGCAAAATCATGGCTCAGTGTAGCGATCTGCAGCGCCAAGCTCAATGCTAAACGCGGCTATAATTTACTCGCGCTAGAAAATTAGCCATTATCGGTATTGATAATGATCTGATTCAGGTTATCTAAGGGATCGCTGCCACTGGGCGCAGCGCCAACCAAGGTTGCCAAAGGCTGGGACTGGCCCTCAGGATCAGTGACGCTAAGGTGTACATCCTCTCCTATTTGTTGGGCATGAATTTGTTCGGGCTTAATCTCTGGTAAGTTATCATCTAATAGTTGAGATAAATCAATTTTATCAGAGCCCAAATTAAAGCCTTTAATAATATTGCCTTCAGGGTGATTAAGCAGATCTGCATAGTTTAAGGTTACAGGTGCGTGCTCTGGGGTAAGCTCTAAATAATTAGACTCGGTTAATTGCACTGGTTGGTGATTGGCATCGGGCTGTTGACTTTCAGTGACAATACCTTCAAGACCTGCCCAATTCACTTCATTGGCCAATAAATTATTTTGCGCATCAAATTCAAATAAATCCTTGCTCACCACCCCTTCTAAATTAGGATCAATAAAGGTTGCACTAATAGCAGGCAATTCACTGATTTCTGCATCTCCTAAAAATAAAGTAAGTTTATCAACTTCTATGGTGGTCGCTGATTCATCGAGTGTGGGTAAAAATATTTTATTAAAGGTGGAATAATTTTTATGACTGAGTTCTTGGCTTAAACTGTCTAATACCGCCTGATCAGTTTGGCTCACGCTAGCATAACTTAAATCCAGATCGGCAATACGCTCATTGGGCACTTGTTCAAAAATAAAATCTGCTACTGAGGGATGCTGGATCACTGAATCCACCAATAAATCATAATAGGGCCCTATAGCTTCTTGACGCAGCATAAAATTATTATAATTTGTGTCATGGGCGACATCAAATTCTTCACCTGCTAACATTGCTTGCATAAAATCGCGTTCGGAATACAAATCGCGCACCACTAGAGTTTGTGCGCTATGACTTAAGCCAAATTGCTTAGAAAATAACGTGGGCTCAGCTTCATTTTGTTGCCAACCTTGTGCGGCGGAAAACGGACCGGTCATATTCAATAGCTCGGTTAAATCAATCTCCACTGGCGGATCTTCTAGGTTTAAATCGATGCGAAAGGGTTGTTGATAATTGGGCATAGTATCGGTGTATAGGCTGACCTTCATAAAGCTGCCTAATTCACTAGGTGCGGTTTCGGTTTTAACACTTAGGCTAAGATCTGCGCCTGGAACATTAAATAAAATCGGCACTTGTTGTACAAAATCAACTTCACGCGCATAATTTTCATCTAAATGTGAGACTTCAATTTTGGGGGTAAAGACTTTATTGTTTTCAGGGGGTGGCAATAAGTACAGCATCCCTGATTTGGCACCAGTTAACGTTTGTAAACCTTCTCCGTTTTCAATTTGGCGCGGGCTATACATTAAGGTTAAAGCAGAGACAATAGAAAATAAGCCGGTTCCTTCTGCTGGCAGCTCCACTTGTCCTTGAACATTCACTAAAATTTCATATTGATTACCCACAATATCGGTGGCTAAAATAAAATCGGGGCGCGGAAAATGATTACTATCATCAGGTGATTTTGCGCCATACCCGTTAATGGCAGCGACAGTGGGAAATTGTTGGGGTAAACCTTGCCACATACCTTGCGAACCCATTAAATCAGTCATACCAGTAACTGGCAAGGTGACTTCTAAGTAGCCATCATTGCTTAAATGACTTAATGCATCACTAATGTTAATTTCAACTAATGAGTCTTTAAGTTGATTAAAATCTTGTTGATCAAATAATGCCGCAAATTTAGGTTGCGTAATATGGTATTGATCGCTGGTTTGCGATTGTGGAATGAGTTGGCTCATTTTAATCGATTTGCTCAGATCAGCGGAAATACTATCCACTGGTGGTAGGGCAGGATTTTGTGCCATCGTATCCCCTCGCATATCAAGCGCATCAATAAATTAAAAATTTTACTTTTTAAGTTAAGCACAATTTATGCCAAATTGCCTAATTGATTATAGTTGGTCTGGCAAAGTTGGTTGTTCATCAGTTAAAAAGATACTGTCAAAATTACCGGCAACCTCAGTTTGCGCCACTCCAGCCAAATCAATTACATAATAGGTATTTCCCGTGTCATCGGTAATGGAAACTCTAGTTGCTGGACCTGTTGTATTTTGGGGATTATTTTCATTTGCATCTTCATTAGGAAACAGCTCAAATGGTAACGCAACATTTACTTCTTCTAAGTTTATTTTACTGTCTCTTAATTCTTTATCATTGGCAATACCTAATTGGTCGAACAATAAGCTTAAATTAATTTGATCTTCTTCAACATCGAAATAAAAACCTAAGTCCGCGCTTTTAGTACCCTCAACTAAGTTAAAAGCCACATAAGTATCTTTACCATTATCTACCATTCTTGCTTCTTGTCTTAGTGATTCATCAATATCAAAAATATTAGTATTTTGGGTACCATCACTCGCACTGGTTGGATCATCTGATTCAACTGGATGAAAAGTTTGAATAGTTAATCTATCTTCATTAGTCACCCCATCTAAGGTTTGTTCTGCATTGCTAGGCTCTAAGATGTCGATACGATAATCAGTATCTGTGGTCACATTTTTCAAGAAACTCTTTGTTTGACCACTATTGGTGGCATCAATAGCATCGGTATTATCAAAAAATATGGTATTGGCGCCTTGCCCACTAAATATGACATCATCTCCAGCGCCTAAAAATATTAATGCACCTGGGTCGCGTATTGTCCCAACATCATTACTATCAAAATTAGCATTGCTAATAATAGCATCTGGATTATGCGCCATCACAGTATCATCCCCACCACCTGCGGTAACAATATCAGTGATTTTAAACTCTAAAGCTTCATGGTTTTTTTCCCAAGGTATATTAGGCACATAGTCTAATAAATCTTTCATTCCTCTAAAGTCAACAAAGTCCGTATCCCAGCCATTTTGCCCGCTTATAATTTTACTTTGTGGGGTGCCACTGAAAAAATCATTTTCCCATAACAGTTTCCAAATACCAAATCCCTGCCAAGGATCCTCTAATACTTTACCATTGGCGTAAGTAATAGGATCAGAGCCAAACAGCTCTTCACCCGTAAAGGTACTATTTATACTGATTGTGCCCGAACCGAGAGTAGCAGTAGCAGTTTCATTGAAAGTAAAACTACGCTCTTTAGAATCTCCCCATTCTAAAGTACGATAATTTCCACTATCAATATTAATCCTCAAACTATCTGAATAAATATAATCGAATAGCAATCCACCAAGAGCAACGCTACCTGCCAAAGGATGCGGGACAGTTAAAGAGCCGTATTGACTTGTAGCACTGTGATTGCCATTAAATCTATCATTTAGTGCAACCATTAATGAAGTTAACTCTGCTCTTGAATGTCCCTCAGAAAATGCTTCAAGGCCTTGGGGCAAAGGTTGCGAGGTAATTCCCGAGCGACCAGATGCCACGCCAACCGTAATACCTTCATCCGGGGTGCCTTTACTGGCGCCGTGTGTATAAATAATATCATTACCTAAACCTGCTTCAATCCAGTCTCGTCCTTGGCCGGAAACAATAAAGTCATTACCATGCTCGGCATTTAATTCTGGACGCAAAGTTGCTTCATGACGAAATGAAATATTGGTGGGATCACCTAAACTTAAATAGGTATTATCACCAGTACTTAATCTAACATCGTTACCACCTTCTAATTGAAATAATCTTTGACCTATATCAGAATTTCGATTAAAGATTGTGCTTTCAGCTGTGGCGCGCATGATGGGTAAATTCATGGTATGCAATTGTTGTGCAATCACCTCGATTGAATCAGTAAATCCTTCACTGGGCGAATCTTTACTAAAAGCTCTAGATCCCACGGATAGACCAACTTGAGTTGAAAGCGCTAAATTTTGTTCTAGGCCACTTAACCCTTCATTTTCTATGCGCGGCAAATCAAAGTATTGATATGCTTCAGGGGAATAGGTAATACCCACTACCTCATTAATTTTACCCTCATTAGTACCTTTAAAATTTTTAGTTAAAGTATTTTCTTGTTTATTTAATGTCCAGCCATTTTCTTCTGCAGGAACTAATTGCCAATCAAATAGCTCACGCTTATCTAATTGTAAAGTAACGATATGCTCATCATTAGGATCGCTTTTTTCAAAATCAATATTTAAATTTAACTGAGTTTTAATTCTAGCTTTAGTGATAGCATTAAAATCAAATTTTTCTCCTACATTGAAAGGATTTGTCGCATTATCTAGCCCTTCTCCTGCATAATTAAGCTGCGTATTATTAGCAGATAAATTACTAGAAAATTCACTATCTATATCAGGGCTAATGATCATTAAAGTTTCTTCAAGCAACGCTAGATCTTCTGCTTGCAAATTATTGCCTTCATCATTACTAATCATTCCTGTAACTTTTGCGGTAAAATTAGCATTATCAAATAATCCAGAAGCTAACAATAAATTTTCATAAGTACTTTGATCGGTTCCTAACCCATTTTGTAATTGAGTAAGATCTAAAATTAACCCTTGTATTTCATTATCTAAATTAGAGATAGCACTACCAGTTTCATCTAAAGTGGTTTGAGCTTCTTTAAGCATTGCTTTAAATTCTGCTTCGGTATCTAACAAAGCATTTAGTTCATCTAAAATCGGGGTTAAGATTACAATCTGAGCCTCAACTTCCTCTTGATTTGTATCAATGTCATCTAATAATTGAATGTGTTGGTTAATAACGCCATCAAAGTTATCAATAACATCTGAAAAATCAAGTACAGCTAACATATTATTAAAGGCTAAGATATTAGTTCTAGCATTCGCTGCATGTTCGGCGGTAATATTTAATAGACTATCAATATTATTACTAGTAATACCATCAGATAAATCTAATTGATAATTGCTCTCAGTTAATGAATCATTGCTATCTTGGATAATCTCATCTAATATTGAAAACCTATCATTAGATAAGGTAAATAATAAATCCAAAGCTTCCAGCTTAATTCCATCAATACTATTAACTGCAGTATATAAATCATTAATTTCTGGAGCAATAATGCCTTCTGCTTTTAATTGGTTATTGATTGTAGAAATTTCATCTTGTAAAGCAGTAATATCTATATTATCCAACTCATTAATCAAGGTAAATGCCGCATCTATATTTGCATTTACTTCACCTGAACTTAAATTAACCTCATCACTTTTAATGTTTTGAGATAAATTATTTAGAACTTCAAGCACATTGCTCTCACTAAGCAATGGATTGTTTAAAGAGATAATTAATTCCTCTAAATTAGCTATAGAAAATTCAAAATCTGCATGCTCTGTATTTAAGTTATCAATTAATGTTTCTACGTTGTAGATAGAATCATTACTCGTGGTTAATTCATAAACACCTTCGCTATTTGTTTGCAATAACTCATTATTTAAAGGAGAGAGCTGGTTAATAAACATATCTACTTGTTCAGTTAATGCAATATTATCCCAATAATTTTGCGCATCATTGTCTAACCAATCATTAATATTAGCAATAACCCCTTGAATTTCGATTTGGATAGGATCGATTAATTGGCTATTTAAATTAGATAAATCAGTAATAATCTCAGGAAGAGGCTCTGAAGCTGTAGTATAAGCGTCAGTAATATCTTCAAGCGCCGCACCAAATGATTGCGTATCTAACTCAGCAAACTCAGTTAATAAAGGCTCAATGGTAGTTAACGCCTCATTAACTTCAGTTTGATTTAATACATCTTGAGTTAACAATTGATTAAGTGTTGTTAGCGCTTGTTGTAATGGTGCTAACGGCGGTAGTGCCTGAATAAAGTTATTTACTGTAGTAATATCATCAGTATCTGCAATTTCATCATCAGTTAAATCTTGTAATAAAGCCTCTACTTCATTAGCGTCTAACGCCACCAAATCATTATAGTTTTGTAAAGTTGTTACGCTAAATTCAAGGCCAACTAATTCGCCTAACGCTTGATCCGTTGTAGTTTTTGTAGTTTGTAAGAGTTCTAACAGCGGTTGCGTAAAATAGGCTTTAAGCGCCTCTATATCATCACGCAATTGTGTTCTATCTACCACTTGTTGTAAATCTGTAAGCGTATCTTGTAGCGCATTAGTTGCTATAGCAAATTCATCTTCATTATCGGCAGCAGTCACAGCTTGAATTAAATCATTGAAATTATTTTGCTTATCAATAATATTATTAATGGCAGATTTTAAACTATTAAATTCCTCATTATTTGGGGGCACTACTGATTCTAAATCATCAATTGTTGTTGAGATCGTATCAATATTGTCAGGAAGTTGCAGATTAATACTTTCTAGATTATTGCTATCAAAACTAATAACTTTACTTAAATGTTGTTGCCAATTGCTTAACGCATTCTCTAAATTTAAAATAAATATAAACTCTTCTTCTAACGCATTATTAACTTTTACATATTGACTTTCTGGGTCATTGTTACTTCCTGATAAATCTGCTAGCGCATTTTTAAACGCTGAAAACTCTGTATTAAATTCTGCAACTGCTGCAGTTAATTCATCTTGATCAGGTGAAGTTGCCATTAGAGTATTTAAATTATCTAATTTATCTAAGATACCCCCAGGGCCAGAACTAAATTGATTAATATAATTATTTAATTCCTCAGTAAATTCAATACCTTGTTGATAGTTTTGCAAATAATCTAATACCTGATTATTATTGCCTGCAGTTTCAATTTCTTGAAGCAAACTGTCTATTGCATTAATCCTTGTACCAAAAACTTCAATCTCATCTCGCACCGTATCAATGTTTTCAATCATTACTCTTTCGCTAGCATTACGTGTAGCACGTGCCGCATTGAGTTTGCTTAACTCCTCATCTCTTAATACAGTTAAATCATTTATCCTCTCTTGATTAGTTATGGTTTCCCCATCAATTATTTGTTCTTGTTCATAAAAATCATTTAAATCATTTTGTTTAGTTTGTAATAGGTTAACTGCCTCAACAACATCAACTTCTTGTTTTTCATTTAGCTCTGTTTGCAGCGTACTAAGACGCTCTTGCGTTTCCTCAATTAATTGAGTATTTTGCGTGGCGCCATCTTGTTTGGCTATTTTCCAATTCTTAAAATAAGCCAGTAATGCCTCACCGGTAATAGAAAAATTAGAACCATCTTCAATGGTAACAATATCAATATATTCAGGTTCAGCACTAGTGCCAATATTTATTTTACCATTAGGCGCTAATGCTTTATTAATGGCATCTAAGGCAATGACTTGCGGCACATTAGTCCCACCAAATTCAAATTTTAGCTCACTTTCTTTAATTTTAGAGTCTTGGTTATTAAAGCGACTTTCTAATTCTAATAAGAAATCTTTAATATTCACATTAAAGGTTTGTGCTTCTTGGTTAGTGCCACTACGTAAAGTGCTATTTAACTTATCATATTGAGAAAACTGCGCTTCATTAAGCTCTACAAAACGTGCACTATTAGTGGTAGCAAGCTCAGCCATCGCTTCATTATTATCTATCGCTTTCCCATTAAACTCCAACACTTCAGCATCTTGCGGGTTTTCAGTGGAACTTACTTTTAAGTTAAAATTAAAGTTAAAAGCATCTTCTGGATTATCTAACAGGCCTAATGCTTCTAAGTCATCTAAGTTTACTCGTAAATCAAGATTTTGAATAAAATCAAACTCAGCTGGCGTTTCCAGCGTGGTAGAAAATTGTGCATCTAAATTATTATCCGAGGTTGGTAACATTTGCCAATTATCATTGGGACCTGAATTTTTTATACTAAATAAAGAGCCTAATAATTGTTCTGCACTTAAATCTAATTGATCAATAAGAGGATGAGAGACAGTTAAAATAAATTCATGGGTTTCACTGCTTGGATCGGGTAGTACAAACCCTGAACTGCCTTCAATTGTTATTTGTAATACTGCATTATTAGTTAATTCATTCTCTGAATTTCTTTCAAAAGTAATATTAGTATTAAAATCAATACCATTAATTTCGCTTTGCTCAACCCCTTGGGCAACAGCATCAGTAATAACATAGGTATTAGGTAAAAATATTTGCTCATTATTATTAAGGTTAACCGCACCTTGAACTGAAAAATCTTGATCAAAATAGCGTACGCTAGTAATACCTACGCTAGCATCAAGTAAATTACTATCGCTGTCATTAGCTAGCCACTTAGCAAATTGTGCAACTAAGCTATCGCCAGTTAAGCTCCAAGTGGTGGTATTATTGGCTCCATTAAAATTTGAAGTCAATTGCGCATCTTGAGCTGCAGAGGCTAAAAATAAGTCAGGGGTTTGTTCAGAGCTTTCTTTTACTCCACCAAATACCCTAAGCGCAATGCTTTGGTCCCCAAGATTACTGGGCAAAGCACTTGCATCAGTGATATCAAATTCATCTTTAATGGCTTCAAAAGCAGCAACTAAACTTAAAGTTTGTACTTGCGAACTGTAATTAACTAACTCTTTAGAAGTAATTTCTTCTTGGGAATTAATCGGTAAGCTTCTAAATACTGGCTCTAACTTGGCACTAAAGTTTTCAGTAAAATCATTAAATTGAATAGAATTTGGATTGGTTTCTAACTGGTTACCTACTACTTCTTTTAACCAACCTGCTTCATTAACAATGGTTAATAAACTTTGCGGTTCTCCTGACGGCGCATCTTGATAATGCTCTAACATTTGATTAACAAATTTTGCAGGAATTTTAAATTGAACTTGGTTATCGCCAATCTGTGGATTAACCGGATACCCGATAAAGTTGGTACCTAAAACTTCAATACTTGGACTGCGAACTTCTATTTTAGAGACACCTTCAATTTCTTGAATTAAATCACTCCAGCTATTAGATAATTCAAAATTTAAAGTTAAATCTTGTTGAACTTGTTGTAATCCAGCATCAGTGGTATAAGTTTGAATAATTTGCTGGGTTAAATCACTGATATCGATTTCAGTTTTGTTTTGTAAATTAGCAGGATTATTAAGAGGTAATAAATTAGAATCACTAAAATCTTGAATCACAGGAGCAAAAGTAAATTCAGCCTCTAAGTTAGCATTTAGTTGTTTTAGCTGATCTAAACCGATAAATTCTGGTAACTGCAATAAAGGATTGGTATATGCTTTAATGATATCTTGGTCTTGAAATAATTCATTTTTATTAATTTCTTGCTCTAAACCTGCCATAAGTTTATTTTGCAACTCAGCATCTAAGGTAAAGTTAATCCCAGTTATTTCTTCAGCCGCATTAAATAAATAATCTCCAGTTAATTCAATGGGCTCAGGATTGATAGAATCATTAGCTTGCATCGGAAAAATAATTTTAGTTAATAACTCATTATTATTAGCAACGGGCTCTAACAAATCAAAGGTAATGGTGAGATCTTTTTCAGCTTCTGGATTAGATTCGTTAGTTGCCGAGCGCCTAATTTTATCACCTGAACTATTGATAAAAGTATAAGATTTAATAGTATCTAAAATAATATTTTCAAATTGCTTAACTGCAACTGTGGTATGATTTAAACTTGATACTACCGCCTCAGCAATACGTTGCGTGCCTTCAAACTCAAATAAATTTTCAGAATTAACCTGAATGGATTGGTCACTAGAAAAATCTTGAACTAATAAATTATTATTTAAGCCAGCACTATCTTTGTCACTAATTTCAATATCAGTGATATTTTCTTGTGTAGTCAGTTGGCCTTTAATAGAATATTTTCCAAATTGAGCTAATTCTGTAGTATCAGCCACTAATTTTAGAGAAGTATTAATATGCGCTAATTCATTATTGGGTATTTCAGCAGTAAAAGTATTGCCTTTTCCTGGGGTGTTACCTCCACTGATATTCCAATCTAATCCTGAAAATGACTGGTTAGGGGCAAATGAAAAAATACTATTGGCATCCATGTTTTGTGGCTCTATTTCATTTTCTAGAGTTAACACTAAAGTATGTGATTCTGAACCATCACTGTCTTTTAAGTCCATGGCAATATCAAGTTCAATAATGGTTTCACTACCAATCCCACCATCACTTTGTTCTAAACTAGCATCGATGACAATGCCTTGCTCATTGGTGGTATTGGTTCCAGTTCGATCAAAATCTAAGCCTTGTGCGGTTGCATCTACTACCACCAAAACTGCTTCTTTACTGGCGATTATATCGGGAGCGTTAGAATCATTGGTGGCAATCAATGCAGTATTATTTACATTGAAATCCTGAGCATTGCCCGTTGCTGGTTTTAAGGTAACATAGCCATTAGGGTTATCAGATGCTGTGCTATCATTGTTGGTTTGAAACCAAGCACTCAACACTTCAAATAAATCAGCGCCAGTTAAGCTATAAGTGTAATCATTGTCATTAGTTTCAATAGCAGTAAATTCACTATTTACTGCCCCCAGTGTTCCATTAAATTCTAAACTAGGGGCTTGAGTACCTGAGAGACCATTAATTTGAATTTGGATTGCACTGCCAGTGATCCCATTGATGCCACTGCCTTCAAAATTATCAATGCTGCCTTCAGGTAAGGGATCTCCTTGTGCATCTAAAAATTTATCGGCTAGCGCTTGCAATGAATCATTAATCTCAAGCTTAAAACTGTCAATGCCTAATGGTACTCTGGCTAAAAAAGCCTCTACTTGAGTAGACAAATCGGTATCTACTGATTGAGCGGGTGCAATAAGTTCAGATAGTTCATTAACCTCAGTAAGTTGATTTTGTGCTAGTACTACATATTGATCCAACAATTGAATTAAGCCAGGCAAATCTGCAATATCAGTCAGGGTTTGATTATTAAAAATATCATTATCTTGTTCATTTTTTTCGCTTCCATCAAGTGCTAAATCACTTACCTTATCTACTAAGTCTTGATTGGCACTAAGGAAATCATTAGTAACTACCCCATCATTAATGATTTCACGCATTTGTACTACGCTGGCTAATTCTTGCTCAGCTGCAGGAAGTAACTCACTATTGATGGTCTCTAAAATACTTTCACGCGGCACACTAAGTAGTGCATCACTGGATAATAAATCTTGCAATAAACCATTAATCATGGTTGCATTAATATCAACGGATTTTAAGGAAACTGCACTTTGTAATTCATTGATATTGGTTTGAATACTTTCTAGATCAAATTCATCAACTGGCACTGCTTTTATATTAGCTAATATTTGCGCAATGAATTCATTGGTTGGAGTAGCTAGTATCGAATCAATGGCCCCTGGCAAGTTATTAAAAGCGATAAAGCTTTGATCCAGATTAGACGTTTGCTGGATAATATCTTGCATTTGTGCTTGCATTTGTGCTTGAAATTCCGGATGAATTCCTTCAACCACACCAACGGTACGCACCGTGCCTTGACTATCGGGATGTTCATAAACCAAGGTATTATCAGTTAAATCAGGCTCTTGGTCGACAATGGTATTAGTAACCACGCTAGATTGAATACTGAGTAGTTGTTCAAAATTAACCACATTGCTACCAAAATTATCTAATAATTCTGAAGGTAAATCCTGTACATCAACTTGTAAAATAAGGCTACTAGAAAAATCAGTAACTGTAGATTGAGATAAAGTGGTTCTAAACACCCCTGGTTCAACTTGGCCATTAGTCACTTGTGGACTCCAGGCGCTCACCACTTCTCCTTCTGGGGCCACAATTTTAAACTCTACTTGTTGTAAAACTTCTTCTGGAAATAAATCTTGTAAATTAATGCTTATGCGATGGGTTTCATTGCCAGTGGCATCAATAAATTTAGCAGCAACATCAAATTTAAACTGGGCCATAGCATTAGCATTGGGAGTGTCACTTGTATCATTGGGATCGGGGACATAACTGACACTGGTAGCTAAACTAGGGGTTTCTCCTGGTTTAGTAGAAACTCCTTGTGCGGAGGCATCCACAATAACCGTAGCGCTAGAGATAATATTAAAGCTGCTAGTTTGGGTTAAATCATTAAAGTCATTAGGTAAGCTCGCATCGGCGCTAAATTTAAAGTCAAAGCTAGTAAACGGCTCTGGAACCACATAAACCATAGGTTGATATGCATCATCGCTATTTTGCCAAGCTGTATACAATTGTTGTAAAGCCTCACCGGACAATTGGTACTCTCCAGCAACATCCGCATCAGTTTCTCCGGTTTCTTTAGGGCGTAGTTCTAAAAATTGCATTGCGCCATTTTCATCTTTAATTAACATCTGTGGCACGGCTTGAGTAAAATCCACCGTATCTACTTGAGGCTTGGCTTTAAAGGTTATGGCTGAGTTTTCAAAAAACTCAGTAATTTGTTCAGAACTTGCATTATTTCCTAATACGTTTACTAAACGATTTTCTACTTGAGCAAAACTATCTTCTAAATTTTCAAAAAATATTTCATTGTTGTTAACTGCTTTTTCAAGATCAAGTGAGGATTTATCTTCAATAAAATCTTGCTGGCCAAATTCATTCATTACAATTAAGCCAATGAAGTCACTGATATCAAAATTATTGGTAACTAAAGGCGCTGCTAATTCGTTATCACTAAAATCAAATTCTTTATCTTGAGACTGTGAATTTTCTTTAGTCGTCACTTGAATATTAACTGGCAAAATACCGCCGCCTTCGGCTTCTGGCTTTAAAAATCTTAATAGTTGGGTATTAAACCCAAGGGTTAATGTATCAGCAATACTTTGCTCAGGCCCGCTAATTACTTGTTCACCGTTAAATTCTTTAGACAATACATTATTGTCAATCGACCAACCTTGGCCTTCAACGATATCCCAATTAAAATCCATATCATTGGGCGCACTGTTAATTAGCTTACCTGCACTGGTAGGCAGTTGGATTTCAACTAAAGCACTTTCAGATAGATCAATATCTTTAAGCGCTGTAGTAAAATTAAATGCCATTAACGATTGTACCACCCCAACTTCTATGGGAATTTCATCGTTGACTAAAGAGAGTTCAGGTGGCTTATCTAATTCACTGGCGACCGCATCTACTAAAATTTTTAATGGTCCAACCATCGGGCTATTAGCGCCCTCTAAAAAAGATCCATTGCTAAGCGTATTTAACGCCAAGACTTCAATTTCAAATAATCCGTTTTCATATTTAGGGGGAATAAAAGAAACTGATTCAGTAGCAATTTTATCTTGCGCCTCAATATCTGGTGCTGTTAACCAACTTTGAAAAAGCTGATAAATATCTTCACCTTCTTGCACTAAGGTATCATTAGTTTGCTGCTCATCTTTAGTTATTTTTAGGGAAATATTACGTTGATTAAATAATTGTGCCGCTAATGGTGCATTTAAATTATTAGGATTTAATTCTAAATCCATTAAGGTAGCACCATCTTTAATTAAATCAATAATTGACGAATCAAGTTCATTAATATCACTTTCAAATTTAGTTAGTGCAGGCTCAAGGTTAATCGGAAAGCTATTAAAAAACGGCTCAACCTCGCTTTTATCAACTTGCCGCTCTTTTAATGAAGTACTACCAATCGGCAATGCTAATGTTATATCAGCCAAAGATTGATTTAATAATTGATCATTACTTAAATTAAAATCTTGTTCATTACTATTTAAAATTTCTTTAGATCCAACTTTAGCACTAAGCTTAATCTCTCTTTCAAATAAATCATTACCACTGGGCTGCATAAATAATAAAGCTTGACTATTAAAGCCCACTGCAACCGTATCTTGAATATCTCCAACAGTATCGCTAAATTTTCCGGTTAAAAAAGTGCCCTCACTACTGCTGCTTAAACTCCAATTTTGTGGGTTATCTTGAATAAACCAATTGGCTTGCACATCATCGGGCAACTCCACATCCTTAAATATTTCACTTAAATCAATGGTCACTGTCTGAGTTTCAGAGCCATCTTTATCTACCGGCGACAGATTAAGTTGAATATCTAAAATTGCATTTTGATTGTCTACTGTCACGTCCATGATATTAATCGAGCCGCTAGTAATACCATCAGCATTGGCATCCACGATTACATCAATCGTATCTAATACCGTGCGATTAGCCACGCCATTCACTAAAGAGCTTACCTTAACCGCAAAATCTGTAGCACCGTGTGCTGCTGGCACAATCAATGGTTGCGTATAAAAATCTTTCTCACTGTCTGGTGCATTATTCCAAGCATCAATATATTCCATCAAGTCATTGCCAGATAGTTTAAAATTTTGTGTATTTTGTTGCTGGCTAAATTCAGGGCCTTGGTGGCGGACCATTAAACGTATTGGCTCAGCAGAGGCCACATTGGTAAAATTAAAGCTAATTTCAGAGCGTTCATACATCTCTGCAACACTGGCTTCAATTTTTTCTTGCGAGCTGCCTTTAGCTTGTTCTTGGTCTTTAATTAGCTCAGCTAAATCTTGTAACATATTGAGTTCATTGCCAATTGCCACCGGCGCGGCATAATCTAACAATTGTTGTTCGGTTAAATTAAGTACATCTTGTTTGGTGGTTAAATTATTTTCTTTTAATGCTATCATTCTACCAGGCAAAGAGATGGGCACGGTAAATTCTTGCTCTAAAACATTATCACTAGTTGCCAATGAGTTTTCTGGATCTATGGATGCATTTTCTGTGGTATGTGCCTTTAAAGTTAATTTTTCAATTTTACTTAAATCAATTTGTCTTAGTTCAATGCTATCAAAGTTTAAGGTAATGCTATCATTAATTCCTTGTGCCTGTGTATCTTTATCTACCACTCTTTTCAATGAATTATCTGCTAATAATTCCCAAGCAGAATTTTCTGCATTATCTAAGGTAACTTTAAAATTTGAATCTACTATGGCAGGTATTTCTAAGACAATCGATTCTGAATTATCCGGATCAGCAAAAACTAATTTTGTATCTATGTTAATAGAGGTTTTTTGTGGCCCTACTTGAATCGTAGGTTTAAAAAATGAATCTTGAGATAAATTACCTAATGGATTAGTTTTAATCCCATTTGGATTAGGAGTAACAGTTACTACTACATTATCGTTAGTGGTAAAATTTTCAGTGAAATAATTTTCTGAATTTATATTATCTTCATTACTTAACAGTTCTAGTGGCGGAAAATTTGCTTCTGGGCCAAAAGCATTGACTTGGAATTCAAAATCGCTATCATTACCCGTACCTGAACGCAGCATTAACAATGGTGGCTCGGCTAATGCTTGTTGTGCTGCATCAGTTTGGCTTTGCAGTTGCAGGTTTAAAATTTCTAAATCTTGGGTAGCCGAATTTAATATAGGCGCGAGTTTGGGCATTGGTTGCGGACCATTTTCAATCTCTAAAATAGTGTCAATAAGTTGACTGTAAGTTTGACTGATTGAATTAATGGTATCTAATTGCTCACCAAGTTTATGAACTTCGATTTGTTCTTGATATAAGGCTTCTATTACTGGTTGACGCTCAGTATATAACGCTTGTAGCGCTTCAGGCATGCTACTGGCTCTACCCCCTAATTCTTGCCATTGCGTTTCTAACTCAGCAATCTTTTGTTTATTGGTTAAATTGCTGCTTTGATAATTTTCTTGTTCCCAATTAATGACAGCTTGCTCAGCAGTTTTTAAGGGACTATTTTCCCCATTTTTAATCACCCACTCAGTGAGCAATTGATTACTTAAGCTGTTAACACTAAGGGTATGTTCAATTAACGCATCAGTGACTTGTTCATTACTAATTTCTAAATTGAGTAATTTTTGATGATAGCTCTCTAATACTTGTAATTGTTGATTGGCAAGGGTTAAATTGTCTGAATTAATCTCTAAAGTTGCTTGGGTCATGCGCATGGCGCTGTCTAAATCTGCTTTGGTATATAATTCAGTGCGATACCCATTATCGTTATCAGCTACCGAAAAAGAGGCTTGTGGATTAATTGCACCTGGCAATTGGACCACACTAGGTGAATTATCAAATGCTTGAGCCTCATTAAAGGGTAAGCGGATGGCCAAGACACTGTTGGGGTGTGCCCCTACTAAGCTATCCATAGCAGCTTGAATATCTGTGCTATAAATTTGGTTACTATTAGTTAAGCCAGTTAATTGTAACGCTGGTTTAATCTCTGGATCAAAAGTTGTAAATGAGCTTTCATTAATAAAAGCCGGAGGTTGAAAAGGCGCAATTAAATCGTTGCCAAAATCAAACGCTTGGTCTTGGCCAGAAGTAATATTAAAATCTTGTGTATTGCTCTGATTAATACTAGCTAAACCATCTATTCCAGTACTTAATCTGCCTGTTTGTAGTTCACTTAAAACAGAATCGCTATCAACAATTCCTACAATATCTAAACTAATATGTGCGACATTTTCGGCAAGACCGCGTAACTCTTCGGGCATATTTTCTGGGGCTAATTTAATGGTACCTTCTTGTTCATCAATTTCAGCAACTAATTTTTCAAATTTTTCACGCATTTCATCAGGCAAATTTTCTGGATTCAATACATATCGAATATCATCACGTAGGGCAATACTGGCATCTTGTGCCAATTCTATGGAGCCTTGACTTGAATCGATGCGCTCATCGGCATACAAAAGCATATCGGCTTTAAGTTCGCGCACTTCCCCTTTACTGTTAATGGCATAAACCGTACCAGTAACGTTAACCACTTTTGCTACAGCTGTTCCGTTATTGCTTGGTTGATTAGAATTTGATGTTGCCATATTGAACCTCAGCCTGAAATGTTACTTTTAATTAATTTTTAATTACCAGTTATTTTTTACCAGTATCTTTTTATTCAATCATTTTTAGGTTAAATTTGTAATTGTACTTTGGTATTAATAAGAGGATATAGCATATATCTTTAGGTAAAATAACCTATTTAATTATAGTAAATTTTATTATGCTAATGATTTTAATCATTTAACCTCTAAATAAAAAAATTAATTATTTTTTTAAAAAATTAAATACAGCTTGATTTTTTATAGACCATTGTATTTGCAACCAATGAACTTTAGATCAGGTTTTGCTCATTAAATATAAAAATAATGATAAAATTTAACTGGATATATTATAAAAATTTTAGTTAATAATTTTATTTAAAGTCAGAAATAAATTAAGATTTATAGATAGCATCAGTCAAAGTTAAAAAATTAACTTAAGTCACTTTGATTTTGCTTTATAAAATCAGGGCCGCTTAAGCAATGAGTGGTTAATCAATGCTCTGTTTGAGCTTTTCTGCTTTGGAACGTTGCTCGGGGCTGCCATCACGAAGCACTATTGAGAGCTGCTCTAATGCACTTTCCGTGTCATTAATATCTAAATAAGCTTGTGCTATGGCTAATGCGCTTTCCATTTCTTGGTGGTTTACTTTCTCATTGGAAATGTCTGGTTCATTAACTTCAACGGGATCTGTCTCATTTGGCAAGGTTAAATCATCAGTCGCAGATAACGCAATGTCTTCGTCACTTGCAACAGGCTCTTCATAGCCAATAAGTTCAATTTCCGTGTTATCTGCTTCTTCATGCGGGGTTGGCGTTGAAACTTTGGAGGTTGGTGGGGTTGGCGTATCTTCTGTTTCTAAGGAATATTTTGAGTCTGAGCTATTTTGTGAAGTTGGCGTATCCTCTGTTTCTAAGGAATATTTTGAGTCTGAGCTATTTTGTGAAGTTGGTGTATCCTCTATTTCTAAAGTATATTTTGAGTCTGAACTATCCTGTGACTGTTGATTGGTATTCATACTCATTAAATTTGGAATACTGGGGATTTCATGATCCCTGTCTGTATCGGATACCGTCGATTTATCTTTTGCTTTAGTGCTTAGTTGTTGATTGGCTTGGTCTGCTTGCTCATCACCCTGCTCTACTTCATCGTCTGCTTGCTCTGGGGCCTCAGGGGTTGATGTTGTAACTTGCCTACGATCTGGCGTTTTTTGGGGTTGAGTTTTCTCGCTGAGATCTTTATTTAACTCATTGCGCTTAGCGGGAGCCTTGGCTAATAATTGCTCCACGGTCTTCCAAGCTTCTGGCGCATCTTTAGCCATAGTGGGGGGCAATGACTGAAAGTGTTCATTAAAGGCTTGCCATTGTTGAGATAAGCTATAAACCTCTAATAATTTGGTATGTGCAGCCCAATTTTTAGGAGTATGTAATAATATATCTTGAAGTACCGCTTGTGCATGTTCATAGCGTTTATAGGTAATATATAACTCTACGGCAACAAATTGAATATCTTCATTGTTATCGTCTTCTAGTAAATCTTGGCTATAATGCGTCGTATCTGAAGATTGCTCGGTTTCAAATACACTAAGCGCTTCATTTAATGCTTCCTTAGAATTTGCCACTTGGGGCTGAGTTATGGTTTCAATTTCAAAAACCCCGGTTTCATTTAATGCGCCCGGTGAATGTTGTCGGGACCATAATTTGGCCAATAACTGGCGATATTTTATTGCACCTGCCCCTAAACCACTGATAAACAATCCAATCAATAACCAAAACCAAAGATCTTGCTCTTGCTCTTGCTCTTGGGTTACTTTAACCCCCGCATGTTCTGAAGTAGGCTCGGTAGCCAAGTCGGTTAACAGCTCTTTGCTTATTCCCGAGTGGATAACAGGCGAATCAAATAGCACCGCTGGATTAAGGGTTTCAGTAATTAAGCTTAACTGAGGAAGTTGCTTTGCTTTATGCGCTAAAGGCGTAGAGTTTAAAGCCTTTTCACCGGGCTTATCCGTCACCATAGGCTCTGAGGCATCTTCTAAGTCTAAGTTGCTGCTATCAATAACACTTTTGGTATCTAACTCAGTTTGTAGTGCTTTAAGTTGTAATTCACGTAGCTTTAAACGTTCTTGTAAATCTTGGTTTTGAATTTGTAATTGTTGTTGACGACTCTTTAATTTTTTATTGGTTCTATTTAAGGTATCTAAAGTTTCTTCAATCAGCGCTAAACGTTGGGTGAGCTCGCCAATTGCGGTGCCTTGCTCTTTTTGATTGGCAAGATGTTCAGCGCTATGTTGCCCAGTTAATTCTGTTTCCTCAGGGGTGTCTAGGGAATTAATGCCTAAAATTTCTAATTGTTTTACTACCGGATCGTGATCGCTATTTGAAGCAGGTGCTGAAGTAGGAGAGGGCTCTTTTTCCACCGGCTCGGTCAACGGAGTTGGCTGAGAGGTGATTTTAGAGCTTTTAGTGGTTTTATCAGTCCAGGCGGTATTTTGCGCTTGTACTTCATGCCAAGCAGCTTTAGCAGTCAAGGCTGCCACTTCTGCTTTAGTGGGCAATTGTAAAGATTGGCCTAATTTTAGGCCATTAATATTATTGCGAATAAAGGCTTTAGGGTTTTTTTGAACGATGGCCAACATCGCTGGATAGACTTGGTCACTATGGGGATAGGTTAAATTTGCGGCAATTTCCCACAATCGGTCGCCACTTTCGGTTGGACCATAGTCGCTTCCAAAGGCCAGCTGCTTAGGTTTAAGCGGCTTATTGATTGATTTTGGATCTGGAGCTGGTTGTGCTTTAGAACGCCAATCTGGCGGATCAAGGAGTAAAGAATATTCCTTAAAAAGCTGTCCATCTGGCCAATTGGCTTCAACAATAAAAGAAAGGTAAGGCTCAGTAACTGGCCCATTAGTGGTGATTTTGACCACTGGAGTGTGCTCAGTGGTAGCTATAGCAAAATTTAAATCCAATAGCAATGGCGCGAACTCAAGCCCTGCTTGTTCAAAGTGTTGTTGCTCCGCCAATTTAACTTTGAGATCGGATAATGCTAAGTTATCTAATCCATTTAACTGGATTTTGGCCTGTAATGGCTGATTTAGGTGCGAATCTAACGATAAATGACCAAGGCCTAATGCATAGCTGCTATTGATTGAAGCCCAACTAAATACCCAAGAGGCTAAGCAAGCGATAGACAGTTTACCCACATTGTTCACATTAGACTCCCTTCTAAGTGATTTGTTTATTTAAGTTTACAAATCAACTTGATATTTGGTTAACCTGCAATGCACTCTCCTGGAGATTTGCTGAGCTGATCTATTAATAACTCAGCAATTTGAACACTGTTTAATGCCCCGCCTTTACGTACATTATCCGCCACTACCCATAAGTTTAAACCATTAGGCCGCGTCAGATCAGCTCTAATTCTACCTACCCAAACTTGGTCTTGATTGGCCCCATCCATAAAGGGGGTTGGGTACAGCCCGTTACGAGGATCATCTTTTACTGCAACACCAGGAGCTTGAGTTAATAAAGCAATGGCCTGTTCACGGCTAAGCTGGTTTTGAGTTTCAATGCTAATCACCGCAGAATGTCCATATAAAACTGGGATCCGCACTGCTGTGGGATTAATCTCAATCGAGTCTCCCAGAATTTTTTTAGTTTCCCAAACCATTTTCATTTCTTCGCGAGTATAGCCATTATCTTCAAATTGATCTACTTGGGGGATAGCATTAAACGCAATTTGTTGTGGAAATACTTCAACGGTTGCAGGCAAGCCATTTAACAGTTCTCCTGTTTGCTTGGCTAATTCTGAGACAGCACGCTTACCCAAACCAGACACAGCTTGATAAGTTGCCACATCAATCCGTGTAATTTTAGCGGCATCATGCAAAGGTTTTAAGGCCACTAACATTTGAATGGTGGAACAATTAGGATTGGCGATAATACGGCGTGATTGCAAATTGATAGTTTGTGGATTGACTTCCGGAATTACCAAAGGGATATCTTGTTCATAGCGAAACTGGGAAGTATTATCTATTATAAGGCACCCTGCAGCCTCAGCGTGCGGGACATATTGCGCAGAAACGGCTTTACCTGCAGAAAAAAATGCCAATTGAATTTGGCTAAAATCAAACTCAGCAATATCTAAAATAGTGACCGGTTTTCCTTTAATTAAGATCACCTTGCCGGCTGAGTAAGCACTGGCTACAGGAAAAATATGTTTTATTGGGAAATTACGTTGTTCTAACAGCTCAATAATCAGCTCGCCCACCGCGCCCGTTGCACCCACTACCGCAATATTAAACCCATCACTCATTACTACAACCTATTTTTTTATGGATTGGACTGATGCCCACAATCATTGGATTAATTTTAGCATAGGCTTGGCAAAGCACCTAACCTACTCTGGAGCGATAGCAGTATTTAGCCCGTTAACTTTAGTGCAAGCTTTAATGATGACGCTATGACATTAAGGCAGCATTATCCGCGAACTAACATCACCATCATCGCTACCGCACCAATTAAAATTAAGGCAATTACCCCCATAGTGGTAAAACTTTTACTGATGGCAGCTTTAGAAAATACTTCGGGGTGGTGTTGAATGACTTTATAAATCCGCCATATTAAAAAAAGGCAAATAGCGGTTACTAAAAATTGCACCAGCGTTTGTTGCATCCCTGTCTCCCTTTTAGATTATATCTACAGAAAAATTTGATCTTTTCTATTAGACAAGGGATTGCGTCATTTTGCAATTTAAGCTTTAAAACTTATGTTAAATTCCATCACGCCCTGATGAGATCAAGGGCGTGATGGCTAATCAATAAAAATTAGAAATGATATAATATGCCTAAACTCGGATGAAAATTGGCATACCCATTGTCCTCTGCTTTGTGGTTTAACAAGAAGTGTAACGCAAGGCCATTGGTAAATTGATAACCAACCCCTAGGGCACTTTTAGCATGGATACTGGTATAAGTAGCAGATTGCTGAAAAAGATCGGATTTAGCATACGTGGCTTGCATACCTAGCTTACCCAACCCATACCAATTGGGGTCAAAGAAATACTTAGTGATGACCCCAACATCAATACCATTATTTTGGTAACTGGCTTGAAAAATAGTGCTGCGAAAGGTGGGGGTATAAGTTAAGCCAACTTCCATACCCATTTGCCATGATTCTTGTTTAGGAAATTGATACCCAATTAAATAACGACCATGATGTTTACATTGTCGACCAAAAACTGAATTTTCTGACGAACAAACCGCACTATTTTCTACCCCCAAGTAAGGCGCACCAAAGCTAAGTGGGGCAATACAATTCAGTAATATTCCAGTCGCTAATAAGTAACCAAATTTAATTTTCATTTTCTATAGACCTTTTAATGATTAAACCCTAAAACCATTTTTAGTCCGTTAATCAGCTTGGCCGCTAGTAAGCCCGCCTTAGCAAAAATCCTGGCATAAAATGCGTTGCTTAATGATTTTTCACTTGAATAGCGTATTAATGACTGAGTCGATAAAATAATCTTAAGTGAATGACTTATTTAAGCTGAACATTAAAGCTCAACCATGGTCATACGATAATAAAATTAATAAGATAAATAACTCTCAGGCAGCAAAACGCAGTTCATTTTACAAGAATTTTGCGGCAATGCAATATTTGAATAAATCGCTAATTTACTTAAGCGATTGAGCACATAAAGCAAAACACCGTGTATCAATGGTTTTAGATAATGCGCTAAAATTGCCGCTCATCATCATGTGGTCAAGATTTTACTGAGTTAGAAATGATATATAATGCCTAAACTGCCATAGTAATCTTGGTAGCCAACCCCTTCTGTGGTATGGTTTGACAATAAATGTAGGGCCAGGCCATTGGCAAATTGATAGCCGATCCCTAAGCCAGTTTTTAAATGGATTTCCTGATGGTTAACAGGAGCAATCCAGCGATCACCCAAATGATCAGTTTTTTGCACATAGCTATTCACTCGAGTATATTCTAAGCCTAACTTACCCAATATATACCACTGAGGGGCAAAAAATAGCTTAGCGCTCAATCCTGTATCAATGGCAAATCTTCTATAATTCACGTTAGGGATAGTAGAATAAATGGTGGGAACGTAAGTAAATCCAGCTTCCATCCCTATTTTCCATAATTCTTGTTTAGAAAATGGATAGCCTATTAAATAACGACCTTGATATTGATATTGTGTTCCAAACAGTAGATCATTGTCGAACATGATGCCACTACTTTCTACCCCCAAGTAAGGCGCCCCAGCGCTAAGTGGCGCGCTGCAAGTCAGTAATATCCCCGTCGCTAATAAGTGAGTAAATTTAATTTTCATTTTTTATAGGGCCTTCTAATGATAAAAAACCAAACCATGGTCTTAGTCCCTTAATCCGCTTGGTCGCAAGTAAGCCAGTCTTAGCAAAATTGCTGGCCTCAGGTTTTTCACTTGAATAGCGTATTGATGAGTGACTCATTTAAGCGCTCATCAACTGTCATGTTGATAATAAAAATAATAAAATAGCTAAATTCAAGCCAGCAAAACGCTGTTTATTTTACAAGATTTTTGTGGCAATGCAATATTTAAATAAATCGCCAATCCGCTTTAAGCGGCGCCTAAGCGGTGGGGATAAATCAAGCCAAGTGCCTGTAATAAGGCAAAGGTTGGATCAAATGGCGGGTTAATTTAGTATTACTACTTATTGTGACTCGTTGTCTGAGCTGGAGGACTTAGCATTAGGTTGTTCAAAGTCATACAATGTAAGTTCTGGTATATCCAGAGCTTTAAAATCACAACTTATGGTTTCAATGGTTTTAGATAATACGCTAATTTGCTTATCCATTGCATGCATATGATCTAGCATGGCTTGAATGGCATGCGCCACTGGATCGGGGTGCGGCAAATTATCTACCACGCCATAGGCATCAAAACCAATTTTTTGCGCTAAGGCATGACGCCGCTCTTTTTCAGCCACAGATTTACTGATCACCTCGCGCCCTGGGATCCCAATCACTGTGGCTCCTGCAGGCACATCTTGGACCACTACGGCATTAGAGCCAATGCGTGCCCCTTCACCGATGGTAATGGGTCCTAAAATTTTGGCACCTGCGCCTACAATAACATTGGCCTGTAACGTAGGATGGCGTTTACCTTGATGTAAGGTGGTTCCACCTAATGTCACCCCATGATACAAGGTACATTCTTCACCAATTTCCGCGGTTTGCCCAATGACAACTCCCATGCCATGGTCAATAAAACAACGGCGTCCAATTTGGGCTTGTGGATGAATTTCAATACCAGTTAACCAACGATTACATAAAGCAATAAACTTGGCTAACCAATGCCATTTTTTTTGATAAAGAAAATAAGCCAAGCGATGTCCCCAAATCGCATGTAAACCTGGATAAAGGCTAATAATTTGCCATTTATTGGTAGCCGCAGGATCGCGACTCATGATCCCGGCGATATCTTCTTTGATTAATTTAAACATTGCGCCCAAGCCTTTGCTGTAAATGGCGGATCATACCACGTAAAATATTGATTTCTTGTTGATCTAACTCTGCTCGATAAAAGAGACGGCGCAACCGAGCCATTAATGTTCTTGGTTGCTGAGGTTTTAAAAATTGAATATCAACTAATAATTGCTGTAGTGCTAAATAAAACCCTTCTAGTTGTTGCGCATTGGCCAATGGCTGGGTTCTAGCAGCCATTGGCAATGGCTTAGCTAACCAAGCTTTTCGAATTTCATAAGCCAAAATTTGTACGGCTTGCGCCAAATTTAACGAGCAATATGCTGGATTGGCGGGAATATTAACATGGCGTTGACAATGTTGCAGTTCTAGATTAGTCAGTCCTGAATGTTCGGTCCCCAATAATAAGGCAATATCACCACTTTGAGTGGGAAGTAAACTTAAAATTTGTTGCGCACACTGCTCTGGATTAATCAACGGCCATTTTAAGCTACGACTACGTGCACTGGCCCCTATCACCAAAAAACTTCCATGCAGAGCTTGGCTTAAATCGCTGACCACCTGAGCATTAGCCAAGATATCATCTGCGCCAGAGGCCATCGCAGTTGCCCTTTGACTAGGAAAATCTTGGGGATTAATTAAAATTAATTGCGACAAGCCCATGGTTTTCATAGCCCTGGCACAAGCACCAATATTGCCTGGATGGGTCGTATGACTTAAGATAATGCGGATCCGAGATAACACGTAGGATGGGTCCTTAAAACAAACTAAACAACTACTCTACCAAAAAACCTATTGCGCAATCAATTTACCAAGCTAAATAACATGAATTATGGGAAAATTTGCTTTATAATGCTTCCCTAACTACCAATAATGAGGCCTTTTATGCATCCTTTAGTCAACATTGGTGTCCGCGCGGCACGCCAAGCCGGAAAAATTATTCTTCAAGCCATTGACCATTTGGATAAAATTACGGTTGAAGAAAAGGGAGTCAATGATTATGTCACCCAAATTGATAAAGCAGCAGAGCAAGAAATTATTCATTTAATTCGTAAGGCATATCCTGAACATAGTATTTTAGCGGAAGAAAGCGGCTTATTAGCCGCAGATCATTCCGAGATCACTTGGATCATTGATCCCTTAGATGGGACGACCAATTTTATTCATGGCTATCCACAGTTTTGTGTCTCCATTGGAATTATGCTAAATCAACGCCTAGAGCATGGGATTATTTTTGATCCATTACGTGGTGAATTATTTACCGCCTCCAGAGGACGCGGCGCACAATTAAATGAGCGACGAATTCGAGTCAGTACTACCACTCAATTAAAATATGCTTTATTAGGCACTGGATTTCCCAGTCGAGACCCCCAGGTCATGAATAATTACTTTCAACTAATGCAAGCACTATTTCCAATTAGTTCTGGGGTACGACGTGGCGGATCGGCTGCATTAGATCTGGCCTATATCGCCTGTGGTCGTTTAGATGGTTTTTGGGAATATAGCTTAAAACCATGGGATATTGCCGCCGGTGCCTTGCTTATTCAAGAAGCTGGGGGCTTTGTCAGTAGTTTTCGTAATACCGACGATTATTTGGAGTCAGGCAATGTAGTGGCTGGTACCCCAAAAATCCATAAAGCGTTACTGGAAATTCTAGCGCAACATCAAGCATAAAACCTGCCCTACCTGTTTAAGGTAGGTTATCCGTCACTTTAGGGGTGGGCATTAAGTTAGCTTTGCTTAACCCCATACTAAGGGCTAATCCACCGGCAACAAAAATAGAGGAATAGGTACCAATAACAATCCCCACCATTAATGCAGTAGAAAATCCATGTAAGGTTTCACCACCAAAAATAAATAACGCCAGCACCACTAATAAGGTTAATACGGACGTCATAATGGTTCGCGACAAAGTTTGGTTAATTGATAAATTAACCATGTCATAAGCGCTGCCCTTGCGCAATTTTCTAAAATTTTCTCTAATTCTATCGTACACCACAATGGTATCATTTAAAGAATAACCAATGACCGCTAACATCGCAGCTAATGCCGCCAAATCAAACTCAATTTGAAACGCGGAAAAAACCCCTAAAATCAATACTGGATCATGGAGCAATGCCACCGCGGCACTGATGGCAAAACGATACTCAAAGCGCATGGCAATATATAACATGGTGGCTAATACCGCGACCAATACCGCCAAAGCACCTTGTTCAGCTAAATGCTCACCCACTTCAGCACCAACAAATTCAATTCGCCTTAAACTTAATTCAGCATTAGTGGAATTTAATACCTCAAACAGCTCCTCACCCAATTGCTGCTGAGTGATCCCTTGGCGATTTGCCAAGCGCACCAAAATATCTTGCGCACTACCAAAATGTGCCACGCGTACATCATCAAAGCCGGCAACTCTTAGTTGTTCGCGGATCTGCTCTGGCGCCGCTGGCTGTGCATAACGCAATTCCAATTGGGTACCACCAGTAAAATCTAGCCCAAAATTTAAGCCTTGTAGCCCCAAAAAAACCAATGAAACAATAAACACAATGCTTGAGGCAAATGCAGTAATTTTACGTTGCCCCATAAAATCAATATGGGGTAATTTATGAAATAATTCCATGGTTAAATGCCCACCGCTAATCGCTTTAATTTACGTCCACCGTAAATAAGATTGACCATTGCTCTGGTTCCCGAAATGGCAGTTAACATTGAAGTTAACAGGCCAATACATAAAGTGACTGCAAAGCCGCGGACGGGCCCCGTCCCAATACTAAACAAAATCACCCCAACAATTAACGTGGTAATATTGGCGTCAATAATCGTGGAAAAAGCGCGTTCAAAACCACTATGAATTGCCGCTTGTGGGGTCATACCATTACTGAGTTCTTCTCTAATGCGTTCAAAAATCAATACATTTGCATCCACGGCCATCCCTACTGTTAATACAATGCCCGCAATGCCAGGTAAAGTGAGGGTGGCGCCCAATAACGATAAAGTCGCCAACAGTAAAATAATATTAATCACTAAAGCGATATTGGCAATCAACCCAAAAACATGGTAGTAAAGCAACATGGCCAACATCACCAATGCCAAGCCAACTTGCACCGAAATCACTCCTAAACGAATATTTTCTTGGCCTAAAGACGGGCCAACTGTTCTTTCTTCGACAATGGAAATAGTGGCCGGTAATGCACCCGAGCGCAGCAATAATGATAAATCTTGGGCTTGTGCCAAGCCTAAATTAGTAATTTGAAAGTTACTGCCTAATGCACTACGAATCGTTGCTAAATTAATTAAGGTTTCATCAGTACGTAAAGTTTTTTTCACTTCACCATCGTCTAGGCTTTGCTCGATTTTGCTTTCGATATATACCACGGCCATTTGTTTGCCGATACTTTCCCGGGTCGTTTTTTTAAATAAGCCTAATTCTCCACCACCAATACGAATACTTACTGCTGGCATTCCATGTTGATCGGTAGCGGTTACTGCGCCGGTAATCGAATCCCCACTTAAAATCACTCTTTTTTTCAGTAAATAAGGATTGTTTTGGCGATCATAGTAAATCTTAGATCCTGGTGGCACCGTACGCATACCTTGACGCGCTTCATGCTCATCATCATACATATGAAATTGAATGGTAGCGGTTTTACCCAAAATATCTTTTGCACGTGCAGTATCTTGGATCCCTGGCAATTCCACCACAACATGATGGCTGCCTTGTCGCTGCACCACAGCTTCTGCAACTCCAAGCTCATTAACCCGATTACGTAATGTCGCAATGGTTTGCTCTACTGTATAGTTAGTCAGGGTTTGGACTTCAGTGGGCGATAATTTAGCAATGACCCCATAGTTGCCATGACTAAATTCTTTGGTTAACTCCCAATCACTGAGTTTTTTGCGCAGCAAATGATAACTTTGCTCTGCAGTAGTTTTATCATTAAAGGTTAACTGTAACCCTGGCGCATTGGGTAAAGGTTTTAACGTGGTATAACGTAACCGCGCTTCACGTAAGTGGCCTCGCACCTCACTAAGGGTATTATCCATACGTCGTTCAATGGCGCCAGCAATATCGACATCCATTAAAAAGTGCACCCCGCCTCTAAGATCTAAGCCTAATTTTAATGGCTTAGCGCCTAACTTAGCTAACCATTTAGGCGTGACTGGTGCCAAATTTAATGCAGCAATATACCCTTGACCCAGTGCGGCTCGGATCACATCTTGAGCTTGACGTTGCGCCTGATCACTGGGAAAGCGAATTAACAGGCTTTGTGGATTTTCTAGTACTACTGATTTATAAGGGATCGATAATTCATTAAGTGCTGCTTTAATTTTATCTCTTTGCGTTGCAGATAACTCATATCCGCTACTGGGTGATACTTGTATCGCAAAATCTTCCCCGTATAAATTAGGGGCAGCATAAAGGATCCCCAGCAGCAAAATTGCCGCTAACAGTAGGTATTTCCACAGCGGATAACGGTTGAGCATCGATAAACTCTTCTTGGGTTGATTTAAACTTGTAGGGTTCCTTTAGGCAAAGAGCTACTGATCATGGTGCGTTGTACTTGAACTTCAATGCCATTAGCAATCGCTAACGTCAAAAATGGCTCATCTAGTTTGGTAATTTTACCAACCAAACCACCGGTGGTAAGCACTTCATCGCCCTTGGCCAAATTGCTAATTAAATTACGGTGTTCTTTGGCTCGTTTACTTTGTGGGCGCCATAATAAAAAATAAAAAATAAAAATAAACGCGCCAAGCATGATAAATTGACTCATTGGGTTAGGTGCCGGTGCTGCGCTTTCAGTGGCCGCCCATGCGATTGATGGACCCCAAACAACACTTAGCATAATTAACAGCCGATTCATAGTCACCTCATTTTTGTTGATTAACGCGCTACCCTGAATGGGTTACCTTTGAGTGAAATCTACCTTTTTCTCTAAGCGATGGCAAGTTTATTATTAGGTTGGATAAATGAATATTGTGGTAAATATTTAGCCCTACGCTAAGCATGACTCATGGTGGTACTGAAAAAGGCTTGTGATTACTGATGGGTTTGTTATACTTTGCCGGCACTCAAAAATTAGCCGGAGTGGCGGAATTGGTAGACGCGCCAGACTCAAAATCTGGTAATGGTAACATTGTGCGAGTTCGAGTCTCGCCTCCGGCACCAAGTAAATTAAGCTTTCATTTTTTCGGTTAACTGTGCACTACTCAGCAGCTCTAATGGTTTAGTTTGTGTGGGTGCCCAACAAACAAAAATTGAAGCTTGACTTGCAATAGTAACTGTTAGGGCTTGCTTATAGCGTTGCGAACTCACTCCAAACTGTTCAGTTAAATCAACTAGCATTTTAGTTAAGGCACTTTCCATGGTGCTAGCACTAAAATATTGCACCTGAGTTAAATTATTACTTTGCAATTTATCTTGCCAAATTTTAATTAATTGCTGAGCGCGAACATTTAAACAAAATGCAATATATAAACGTGCAACATACTTTTCCTTATTGGGATTAGTAAATAAATTATAAATATTTTTTTTACGCTGCTGGCTGATATCTTGCATTAATCTTTCAAAAAAGCCTCGCTCTGCCTCCCAAATTTCAGCCGGCTCTACTAAATGCGATGAAGCCACCCATTTACTGGCTAAATTTTGCAACTTTTTACAAAAATAAGTGTAAAGTTTACTATCAATAAAGCCAAATTGCTCCCCAAAATAGTGATAAATATTATGCTGCAAATAACGCCCATATTGTGGCAATGCTTCTTGCAGTGCCAATTTGCGTACCTGAGAAATATTACCTGGTTGCTGGTTTTGGCGATAGCTACACCATGCAGCAACTAAATCAGCATTACGTCTGCGTTGCTCTGGAGTTCCGGCTAAAGTCATTAAATTATCTACAAATTCCAGACCATGCTCAATAAATGGATTAAACACGCCGCGCATCATAGCGCGGCGTTGTTTTAAACCAATTTTTTCTAAAAACTCAGTTAAATATTTTTGATGCGATGCATTTCCAAAAGCTCGAACAAATAACGCATCTTTAAGCAAATTACGCTCTTCTTGTATAATATCACTTTCTGCAATAAAGCTAGGCTGATGCAGCGCGCCAACCGATAATAATGATTCTAGATTTTCTGAAATACTACGCAAAGTGAACCAATTATTAACTGGGGTATGCTCGATGTTTCGGTCAATATTTTTTTCTAAAACCTGTAGTGATTTATTCACATGGGCATAGGCAGCATCTACCATTTCATCTATCGCTAAAACTAACTCTTCATTTTTGCTCATTAATACAATATCTAATAACTTTCTATAACATAACCATTCAGTGCGTTGTTGCTCAATTTGTTTATTTGCAGTCATTGCTTGTAATTGTTTAATTCGATTAAGCAATTCATGAGTCAATTGCGCTAAGGTATTTGGCTCTAACCATTTAGATAAATTATCTAAAAAGTTGCTATTGTATTCATGAAATAATGCAATATCATTAATAAAAGTTGCTTGTTTTAGGCTATCAATTACTTGTTTAACCATAGCTTCCCCAATTTTTGGGTAACGCTGTCGTTTAATTTTAAACGATTTTAGTACATTAAAATGTGGTTGCGACAGCGCCTTAAAGTTATTTTCTTCAATAAACAGCAAACTATGAAAAGCCATAATTGCTTTAGTTAATGGGTTAAGATTGGGTAACCCACTAGCCAGTAATTTTAATTTTTCACCTAATAATCTGCGCGTAGCAAAAGACAAGGAATTTCTAAACATTATTGCATCTTGCCCCGTTAAGTTTAGATTTTGTATATAATCAGGATCTAATGAATGGATCAAGTCGAAACTTTTTTTAGCAATAACAGTTTTATGCTGATAAAGATCAGTGACTACATCAGCAACACTTAAATCTTTTATAGCTCTTTGAATAAACTCATGATAAAAAGGTTCAATCATAGTATCGAAGTAATCTAAGTTAAGATTTTTAACTGAGTATTGATTTGCAATAATACTAGGGGGAAGTAAATTATATTTAAATTTTTCTACTATTATTTGTTCTAATTTCTTTAAAGTCATTTTATAATAATTTCTTTTTTGTAAAAAAATTTCTGCTTTATTAGATTTTTCCAAAAGTTGCGCCGCTGCCAACTCAGATCTTAATTTTTGAAACTTATCCAATAAATCTGGATAATCTTGGGCTTGCAGTGATTGAATTGCAGCTTGTGCTAAATTATAATAGCCTAATTTACTATCCAATAATGGCCAGGAAATACTGTCTTTACGCAATTCAGTACTATTAATATATTGACTCAATAAATTTAGCACTGTAGCGTCTAGTCCCACTTCTAAACAATCTAAGCGCTGCATTATTAATTTTTTAACTTGCTCTATCGTATTTACACCCATAAATTGAATCAATGCCATTTCATCATTAGGCACTGCTAAATTATTAAAATGTAAATTTAAATCTTGAGTTTGCCGCTCTAATATATTACGTTGCGCAAAAGCATTAATATTAAATAATATTTCACTTAGCCACAGCAAACGTACTCGATAAAGTGCTGGCTTAAGATAAGCAAGATTTAATTTTTCTAGTATTGCTTGTGCATTCCCTTGCCATTGATTTTTTTCTTGTTGTTCAGTTATAAATTTATCAAACAACTGCTTAACTGCTTGTTGATTTTCTGGCAAAGTAAACAGGGTTTGATAGTTTTTATCTTGAAAAAAATCAGTTATTTCACTAAAGAATCCATCTACACTACGCTTATCATTTGCATACAATACAGATTCTAATTTAAGTAAACGTAATTGTTCTTGATTGGCTGCACTGCCTAAATGCTGAACTAGTAAATAAAAAGATGGATTATTCATTAATAATTGTTGTTGAGTTAAAGAGAGAATAAGTTGCGAAAAAAAATCGTGCATTTGTGCACTTAACTCATTTCCTGATAAAAACAAGGGTTCAAGATCTTGATATTCTGTATAAGCTCTTAAATAATCTCCATTGACAATTAACCACTGGGCTCGTTTAGCAAAATACCAGCTAGCAATATGCGGCTGTTGAATGGCTAACATGATATCACTTAGCATATTCACTTTACCATTGTAATGTTTTTTTAAAGTAACCTTAAATACTTTTTGCAACCGATCTATATCAAATATTTTTTTAAAAAAAATAATTTCGTTATCTTCAAGGTTAATTACACTAGCTTGTTTAGCTTGACACAAGTATTGTAATCGCTTCATAATTAATTTTTCTAAGATGCTTATACTTTTTGCATCTGCTAAACATAAATCATAAATTAACAAATTATAGCTGGCATTAGCTCCGGTATATTTGCTGACATAATCTTGCACTATATCTAACAATGCTGCAAAATAATGTGCTTTAAATTTAGGTTCAATTTTAATATTATTAATATAACTTTTATACTTTTCTAATAAAGTATCTGGCATATTGGCTTTAACCACTTTAACTGCTTGACTTAAATCTACTTCATTACCCGGTTTGATTTTAAATAAATCAAATAATTCTAAAAATTGTCCCTCAATAAATTTATCACGCTCTAGTTGCCAAATTTGCGCGCCAGCGGGTGCAAACCTTTGCAAAAACCTATATGCCCAAGGATTAGTACTATCGGCTGTACGCAATACATAAGTCATGCCTAATTGGTTAAGAAATTCATGTAATACTTCAGCTTGATTTGGTGCAGTAGTCCAAGCATTTAAAGTTTGAATAAACTCATGTTCTTCCAAGCTATTTCGTGGGTAAGCTTTACCTAATAAAATATCTGCGATTTTATAGGCGGCTTTAACTGTTGCTTTATCCCAATATTTTTCCGCATATTCCAAAAAAGCATATATTGTTTCTTCATCAATATCTCGATAAAAATCAAGGTTTTTACTATCTTTGCAAAAATTAAATAGGTTAAATATATAACTAGGGCTGATGAGCTCAGCAAAGACTGCTTGGGACGAATCATTTCCATAGATGCTAATAAATTTATTGACTTCACTAAGATATTTAGCTGATAAACGATATCGTTGATTTTCTATTTCACGCAAAATTTGATTTCTTAGATGGGGCAATAATTTATCAATAATTTTCTGGCATTTAACCTGCAACTTTTGAGCACATGCTTCAAGCATTGCATACCATTGGTTAAAAAAATCTGCATTACGCTTAATTTCTAACCAAGGAATCCAAGAAAACATCAATACCAACCATTTAGGGAAGCGATAACGTTGTAGGCGTTGCTTTTCTGTATTTAAAATTAACGGTAACGCTAAAGCACTTTTAAATGCAGTTTCTTCATTTAGGCGATTTAATGCCAGACTTTGGTTATTAGCTAACTCGCGGTATAACCGGTCTAACTGCTTTGCTGCATCATTAATCACTAATAATACACTATTAGGATAACCGATATATAAGTTTTTAAACCAACCCCAAAAACCTTTTATTGGGTAACAGCTTTGAAAATATAAGTTTCTTATTTTTGCACCAAAGTTAAAACGCGAGCTAGGGGTTAAATAGTGTTGCAAAGCTTGGGGGATTAATTGTTCATCTAGCACAACACTGGGGATTAATTGTTGTTGTGGTTCACGGCATAACCAAGAACTAGATCGCCATTTATTGTAATCACGTCGGTCTTGGCTAAGGCGAATAATATTTTCTACGTTGGCTATATATATGGATGAGTTGGCTTGTGAATAAGGGGGTTTAGGGAGTATTAGCCAATTATAACGGTTACTGGCTTGAGTTCCTAAAATACCGCGAATTCTATATACAATGGCCCATAATTGATCATCAAAAAATACGTTTTCTCTGAGAGAACCTGCATGAAAGCGCCAAGCAAGCGCTGCAGTAATTTGTTGCTGCAACTGCTTAATCGTGGCTTTATTTTGGCTTATCACTTTTTGGATCGGGGCAAAGTCTGACTCACCATTAAATTGCTTTGCACCACGCATAAATAAGGTATTAAACCAAGAAAATTCTTTTAATTCTTTATGTAACTTTAATAATTCCTGAGTATTTAAAGTCACTAATTGGCCTTGCCGTTCCCAATCAGCTGCTAATTTTTCTAGCTTATGGGTGCGCTGTGCCCCGTCATTGCTATCTAATAATTGTGCTATCTTATTTAGCGTTTCCCAAAATTGCGTTGGTCCAAAAGCAGTACAGGTATTTTTTAAGCGTTGCTGTTTTTGCTCAAAGATTTTTTTTAATTTTAAGGATTGATTAAATTCTCTTTTGATAAAAGCCAGATTTTTAATGGCATTGGCCCCAACCACTAAATTTTGAGTATGCTTTACCCACCGTTGCTGGCTATAATCTAAAGCCACGTTATATTCTTCTTGTAAGGCATAAGCGCGTTGATAGTAGATATGCAAACTAGGTGGATCTTTTATCAGTTGGTTTAACGTCTGCGCATCTTGATTAAACATTTTAAAATAATCTATGGGCTCATTGGGATCTGCCAACATTTGTTGAATACTTTGATTTAATGCATAAAAGTAAGGTCCCAGTACCTGTGATTCTGGAAAAGATTGCAGTTTCATTAAAAAAATGTCCTGTAATAGACTTATTGACTGATAAATTCTGTTATAGTATAGCAAAAAGTTAATATTCTTACTTATTATTTAGCCGAAAGTATGAGTAGGGCAGCAAAGATTGCTTTTTTTAAAAAATAAGACTACTTTAGCGGCTTTGGATCTGCTCGAATAAAGGTCAATTATGGCTCAGCAATTATCAGCCTCGCTCCCACGACGCCTAGCAGCTTTACTTTATGATATGTTTTTATTGACTGCGCTATTGATGCTCGCCACTTTATTGGCGCTATTGCTCAATCAAGGACAAAGCTTTGGCCGCTATCCACCTTTTTTTACAGGGTATTTATGGCTAGTCAGTGGTGCTTTTTTAAGCTGGTGCTGGTGTCATGGTGGGCAAACTTTGGGGATGTTGGCATGGAAAATTCGCTTAGAGCAGCAAAATGGGCAGCCTATCTTGCCATATCAAGCCTTGATCCGCTATGGCTATGCCACATTGGGTTTTTGGCTAGGTGGGATCAGTTATTGGTGGTGTGTCATAGATGCAGATGGGCAATCTTTAGCAGATAGATTGGCTAAAACGCGCATGGTAAGTTATCCACTTCGATAAAGGGCAGCACCTCCTGCTGCGGCAACCACCATAGTGGGTAAAGCCGCGCCAAAAAAAGGCGACATACCATAGACTAAGGCCAAATGACCAAATAATTCATTAAAAATATAAAAACAAAAACCAATAAAAATCCCAGTTACAATCTTTAACCCCATACTGGTATTACGCAATGGTCCAAAAATAAAGGGAATTGCTAATAACATCATCGCCGTGGTGGCAAAAGGTTGCATGATTTTTTCTGCAAAAGCCAATTGATAAGGGCGAATATCTAAACCATTAGCACTGCGATAACCAATGGTTCGCCATAAGCCTTTTAAGGATAAACGGTCAAGATACTTTTCACCAACCACACTTAAAATACCTGGAGTTAAAAAGCTCTGCCAAATTTGTTGTGCATAATGTTGCTGGCTAATATCTTGTTGATTAAAATTAGTTTCATGAATATCATATAATATCCAATGTTGATCAATATAATCTGCATAACTGGCGGTAATGGCTTTTTGTAATTTTAATTTTTCATTAAATTGATAGCGAGTGATCCCTTCTAAATGTCCCCCAACATACAATGCACGCACATGAATAAATTCATTGCCATCTCTGATCCAGGTACCATGTGCAGTTTTTAATGCCTGACCACCACTTAATGCTAATGCCTTGCTGTCATTGGCCAATTTATCTAAATAAGGCCCCATGCCCTCTCCAATTAACCAGGTAGCAATTGCCAACCCCAAAGCGGTTTTAAAAACTACTTTACTCAATTGTATTTTTGATAAACCTGCTGCGCGCATCACAATTAATTCGCTATGACTGGCTAAAATACCTAACCCCATTAGCGTCCCCACTAATGCTGCCATGGGAAATAATTGATAGATTTTTTGCGGCATCGATAGTAATAGATAATATAATGCAGGTAAGATCCCATAGTCTCCAGTTCCAACATTATTTAATTCGCTGACCAATGAAAAAATAAATTCAATGCCCAATAAACAAAATACGGTTAAGCCAATGCTTTTTAACATGGTCAGTGCAATATAGTGGGTTAATACTTTCATACTATAAGGCGCTTAATCTTGGCCAACGTAGCCGATTTGTCACTTTTGCAAATAATCCTAAACCAATACTCAACATTAAACCATGTACCCACCATAAACCAATATAGGGGGTTAAGGTTCCATTGGCGATTAAACGTTTACTGACCGTTAGTAAATTAAAATACACAATAAATAACAACATGGCAGGGATCAATTTTGCAAAGCGACTCCCCCGTGGAGAAACTTGACTTAGGGGAATGGCCAGTAACACTAAAATTGGGGTGGCTAATGGTACTGAAAGACGCCATTGTAATTCAGCCATAAAGCTTTTATGGGCTGTTTTCCATAATAATGGAGTAGGCATCGAGCGATGATAATAACGCTCTGCTTTGGGGGGTTGCTTTTCAATTAAACGACCATAGGTTTCAAAGTCCACAATATCATAATCTTGCATTCCTGGCCTACCTTGATAACGACTGCCTTTATGTAGCACCAAATAGGTTAACCCCTTCTCGGGATCGGTAATAATTTTTCCAGAATCGGCAGTTAATACCGTCCAATCTCGGCTATTGGGGGTAGCCTGAGGGTGCTCGGCAATAAACACTTCTTGTAATTGAGTTTTATCTTGGGATAGTGCTTCCACGTAAAACACTAACCGGTCATTTTGTATAGAATAAAAACGTCCTTGAGCAAGGGTTTCTAGTAATATAGTGGGCGTTTCGGTAGCAATAAGATTTTGTTTAATATGATTTAAGGTAGGATTTAACCATAATGTAAATCCGCTAACTATTAGCATCACTACCCCACCAATTTTTAGCCCAAGATTAAGGATGGCTTGCCAAGACACTCCACAGGCAAATAATACCGTAAATTCTTGGTCAACAAACATGCGGCCAAAACTCAATAAAATCGCAATAAATAAACTTAATGGCAACAATAAGGATAATAGCTCGGGGATCTGTAAAATAAGCACTTTACTAACGATAGCTAAAGATAACTCACCGGATACGGTTTTACTGATCAATTTAACCAATTTATTACTGATAGCAATCAACAACAATACACTGGTGACCACCAGCAAAGTTTTAATCAATTCTTTACTTAAATAACGATTAATAATCATAGTTACTGGCGCTTAGCATCAAGTTAGCTTAATTAATAATTTTTTCATATTTTTTACTCAATCATACGCCCTATTATTCCCCCTCGTCTTCTAGTCTGCAACAATGAAAAAATCACGTACAATAAGGCAACAATGCCTTATTCAATTAAAGTTAATTGTTATAAAAATAACTTAATTTAATACTCGGACTTACAGGGAGTCTCTATGGAATTTCATGTCAAAAGTGGTCAACCCGAAAAACAGCGCAGCGCCTGTCTGATTATTGGCGTTTATGCTAATAAACGCCTCAGTACCACTGCAAAAAAAATAGACCAACTTAGTGAACAGTATATCAGCAACGTGATCCGCCGGGGTGATTTAGAGGGAAAATTAGGCCAAACCTTGTTATTGCATCATGTGCCGGGACTGCTTGCAGAACGGGTATTATTAATTGGCTGTGGCCCAGAAGCTGATTTAGCAGATAAGCAATTTAAAAAACTTATAACTAGCGCTGCACAAGCGTTAAGCAAAATCAGTGTTATTGAAGCTACAAGTTATTTAACTGAAATTAAAGTTAACCATCGAGATATCGCATGGATGGTACGTCAAAGCGTACAAATTATTAATGAACATTGCTATCGTTTTGAGCAATTTAAATCGCAACCGCAAATCCGCCGAGGCTTGCGCCGCTTTAATATGATGCTTGGTACACGTAAAGAACTTACCTTAGCAGAAAAAGCAATACAACAAGGTTTAGCCATCGTGCAAGGCATGGTATTTACCAAAAACCTTGCCAATACCCCCCCTAATATTTGTACCCCTAGCTATTTAGCGGAACAAGCCAGTGAATTAAGTCAAAGATATAAAAAAATGAGTGTCTCTATTTTAGAGGCCCAAGATATGGAAAATTTAGGGATGGGCTTATTACTGTCGGTATCGCAAGGCAGCCCTCAGCCTCCAAAGTTAATTAGCTTAGAATATCGCGGCGCCCCCAAAGCTCAAAAACCAGTGGTATTAATTGGCAAAGGCGTGACATTTGATACCGGAGGCAATTCTTTAAAGTCTCCCTCCAATATGCTAGGCATGAAATATGATATGTGTGGTGGGGCTACCGTGATGGGGGTATTAGAGGCGGTTGCCAAATTAGCCCTGCCATTAAACGTGGTGGGAATTATTCCCGCTTGTGAAAATACGCCAGGTGGGCATGCATCGCGCCCAGACGATATTGTGACCAGCATGTCAGGGTTAAGTGTAGAAATTCAAAATACCGATGCAGAAGGTCGATTAATTTTAGCGGATGCTTTAACTTATTGTGAGCGATTTAATCCAGCCACTGTGATTGATATTGCCACCTTAACGGGGGCTTGTGTAGTTGCATTAGGGCATCATACCAGTGCTTTATTAAGTAATGAACCCGCCTTAGCGCAAGAATTATTAGATGCAGGATTAAAAGCCAGCGATCCTGCGTGGCAATTACCGCTATGGGACGAGTACCAAGAACAAATCGAGAGCAAATTTGCCGATATACGCAATGTAGGTGGCCCTGCTGCGGGGACCATTACCGCCGCTTGTTTCTTATCTAGATTTGCTGAAAAATATCAATGGGCGCATTTAGATGTTGCAGGCACTGCCTGTATTTTTGCAGGAGAAAAACAAGGGGCCAGTGGTCGACCGGTGCCACTTTTGGTGCAATATCTGATAGATAAAGCCTAATTCATTCCTCAGTAGTTAATGGATATATTATGGATAAAGTTTATACTCCGCAAAATATTGAACAAAAATGGTATCAATATTGGGAACAACAGCACTTATTTCAACCTAAAACCCAAGATCAAGCCTATTGTATTATGCTGCCGCCCCCTAATGTTACTGGCAGCTTACATATGGGGCATGCTTTCCAAGATACCTTGATGGATGTGCTGATCCGTTATCATCGAATGTTAGGCCATGAAACTTTATGGCAAGGCGGGACCGATCATGCTGGGATCGCCACCCAAATGTTGGTAGAACGCAAATTACTGGCCCAAGGGATCAGTAAAGAAAGCTTAGGCCGAGAGGCCTTTATCGAAAAAGTTTGGGAATGGAAAGCTCAATCGGGCAACACTATTAGTCAACAAATGCGTCGCTTAGGTACCTCCATTGACTGGGAGCGCGAACGTTTTACTTTAGATGATGGGCTGTGTAATGCTGTCCAACAGGTTTTTGTCAACTTATACCAACAAGGTTTAATTTACCGAGACCAAGCTTTGGTAAATTGGGATCCAAAATTACATACCGCGGTATCTGATTTGGAAGTAATAGCGCATGAAGAACCCGGGGAGCTTTGGTATTTGCGTTATCCATTACCAGACCAGTCAGGATATCTGGTCGTAGCCACTACGCGCCCGGAAACACTATTTGGCGATGCAGCGGTTGCGGTTCACCCTGATGATAGCCGTTACCAAGCCCTAATTGGTCAACAGGTATGCTTACCGCTTTGCGATCGCAGCTTACCGATTATTGCCGATCCTTTTGTTGATCCTGAATTTGGCAGTGGTTGTGTAAAAATTACCCCCGCCCATGACTTTAATGATTATGCCATTGGCAAAAAGCATAATTTAGCGATGCGCAATATTTTTACCAAAGATGCTAAATTAAATCAGCAAGTACCCACCGCTTTTCAAGGGTTATCTCGTGAACAAGGCCGTATCAAGGTACTCCAAGCCCTGACTGAGCATAAGTTAATTGAAAAAACCCAAGCGCATACCTTAAAAGTGCCCAGAGGAGATAGAAGTGGCGAAATTATTGAGCCCTATCTCACTAGCCAATGGTTTGTAAAAACCAAACCACTGGCCAAAGAAGCCATTGACGTGGTCGCTCGCGGGAAAATCAAATTTGTGCCAGAAAACTGGAGTAAAACATACTTTGAGTGGATGAATAATATTCAAGATTGGTGTATTTCACGCCAACTATGGTGGGGGCATCAGATCCCAGCTTGGTATGATAGCGATGGCAATATTTATGTAGGCTATAATGAAGCGCAAGTTCGCCAAGAGTATCAGTTAAGCGACGAGCTTCATCTAACCCAAGATCCCGATGTATTAGACACTTGGTTTTCTTCTGCCTTATGGCCATTTTCCACCTTAGGTTGGCCAGAGCAAACCCCAGCCTTAACCACGTTTTATCCAACTCAAGTATTGGTGACCGGCTTTGATATTATCTTTTTTTGGGTTGCCAGAATGATTATGTTTGGCCTTAAATTTACCGGCAATGTCCCTTTTCATACCGTATTTGTGCATGGTTTAATCCAAGATGCCGATGGCCAAAAAATGTCTAAATCCAAGGGGAATATTATTGATCCCTTAGATTTAATTGATGGTATCACTTTACCCAAATTGTTAGAAAAACGGCTCAGTGGCTTAATGCAGCCTGCTATGGCACAAAAAATTGAAGCCATGACCCGCAAAGCCTATCCACAGGGGCTCCCTGCATTTGGCACAGATGCGTTAAGATTTAGCTTTTGTGCTTTAGCCACCATGGGTCGACATTTACGCTTTGATTTATCACGCGTGGCCACTTATCGCAATTTTTGTAACAAGCTATGGAATGCCTCACGCTTTGTCATGATGCACCAAAGTGAAACTAAGTTTGAACAACAAAATATGCAATATGGTGCGGCAGAACAATGGATTTGGTCACAGTTACAACAGCTTAAGCAAAATGTTGCCCAGCATTTTCAAGATTATCGCTTTGATTTAGCCAGTCATAATTTATATGAATTTGTCTGGAATACTTATTGTGATTGGTATATAGAGTTTGCTAAAGCCACTTTAAATCAATCTCAAGCTGAACCTAATCTTTTAATGGGTACCCGTTATACTTTAATGGCCGTATTAGAAGAGTTATTGCGGTTATTACATCCCATTATGCCTTTTATTACTGAAGAGTTATGGCAACGGCTAAAGCCTGAATTAAATTTAACGCAGCCATCGAGCATTATGCAGCAAGCCTATCCACGCTATGATGCAACCCAGGTAAGTTCAACAGCCAATGCAGCGATGCATTGGGTACAAAGTTTTATTAGTGCCATTCGCACCATACGTAGTGAAATGAATGTCGCGCCCAGCTTACAGTTAACGGTGTTATGTCGCCATGGCACTAAGGCACAACACAGTTATCTTAATCAAAACTTAACCTTGATTAGTTATTTAGCCAAAATTAACACGCTAAAAATCATTGAAGCTCAAGAAAAAGTTCCCATGTGTGCCACGGCTTTAGCCGGCGAAATGGAGATCTTATTGCCCATGTCAGGGCTTATTGATAAGGCTGCAGAAACTCAGCGCTTAACCAAAGAGCTGGGCAAACTTAACGCTGAGTTGGCAAAAGTTCAAGGTAAATTAAATAATGCCCAATACTTAGCTAAGGCGCCAGAAGCCATTGTCAGCAAAGAGCAACAACGTCTGACCGAAACAAAGTCAGCCATTCAACACCTTAGTCAGCAACTGGATAAAATTGCTGCATTATAAGCTTATGGTGATTTAGCTGGCCTAACCTGCCAAATTAAACCTATTTTTTGTAACATTTGCAGAAGTAGGCCACCTAAATCTAATTGATACCATTTTTGACTGTAATAAGGAGTTTGTAACTGGCGATGGTGGTTATTGTGCCATCCCTCGCCAAAGGTCAAAAGTGCGATCCAAAGATTATTTTTACTGTGATCGCGTACACTGGGATAAGGTTGGCTTCCCCATAAATGACAAATAGAATTAACACTCCAAGTAGCATGCGACAGTAATAAAATTCTTAATAAGCCCCCCCAAATCAACCCTACCCAACCGCCTACTAGGGCCGGTATCCCTAAACCTAATAGCGCATAATAAGGGTAATAGCGGGTGGCATGCGCTACCTCTGGATCTTTTAATAACTTGCGCCCATATTTTGGTAAATTAGGCTGATAATGGGTAAATAACCAACCGCAATGCGCATGCCAAAACCCTTTGTTTTGATAATGTGGAGAATGAGGATCGCCATGACTATCAACACCATGGTGATGTTGTAAATGTAAACTGGCCCACACCACAGGCGGGCCTTGAATGGCCATCGCCCCCCCGATTAATAATATCTTTTTTAACCAACGTGAGGTTTGATAGCCGCGATGACTAATTAAGCGATGATAGCCTAAAGAAATGCCCAATCCACTATAGATATAAAATCCCAACAGTAAGCATACATCTAAGGCCTGTACTTGGCCTTGGTAACGGGTATACAGCGCCAATGGAATGCTACATGGGGTTATCCACACCACAAAATAAGGATAGCCATCATTCATTAACCGACGTAATTTTAAGCTAAATAATTGTATTTTTTGCTGGTTTAACATTACCGCTCCTTGGCCGATTCCCCTTTAATTTATGGTAAACTATAACCTTATGATAACCAATTTTATTTCAACAAGGCAGTGCAACCATGGCACTACATCCTATTTTACAACGTATGTTAACCCTGGCTTATCGCAATGATTTTGCTAGTTTGCATACCAAAGATTTAGCGACGGTACGTGCCACTTTATTACGCAATTTAACCACCAAGGCAGTGAACTTTGAAAGTTATGCGCTGCCCCAATTGGCGCCCTTTCGACTTTATCGCCCACCTGGTTCAGGGCCCCATCCAGCAGTATTTTTTATTCGCGGCAGCGCCTATATTGGTGGGGACTTAGATATTTTTAATGAATATTGTGAATATTTATCGCTTGAATTAGAGGCGGCCATTATCAGCATTGATTATCGTTTAGCACCCGAGCATCGCTTTCCACAGGGCTTTAATGATTGTTTAACCACATTACAATGGTTATTAAGCTATGGTCATCATGTGGGGCTTAATCGCTACAAAATTGCGCTATGGGGCGAAAGTGCCGGGGGCAATATTGCCGCTGGCATTGCCCAAGCACTTGCCGGCCATCAGGTGTCATTAGTCCATCACACCTTAATTTATCCAATGGTTGATTTTTATTTCTCCTATCCTTCTAAAACATTATATCAACAGGGTTATTTGTTAGATCACACTTTTATGCAGTGGCTAAAAAATAATTATATTAGTACCGAACATGAGCTTAGCGATTATCGGGTATCCCCGGCGTTAAATCCACAACTTAAGCAATTGCCTCCCACCACCATCGTTACCGCAGAATATGATCCGTTACGCGATGAGGCAGAAAGCTATGCTCAAAAGTTACAACAACAACAAGTGCCAGTGCATTGCCAGCGAATTGAAGGCATGATCCATGGTTTTTTTATGTACTATAAGAAAATTAAACCAGCGAAGCAGGCACTATTAGCGGCCTGTCAACAACTGGCGCCCTATCTTCATACCCCTTAAAGATCGCGGGTAGCACTAAAGCCTATCTCAGGCCAACGTTCCATGGTTAAGGTTAAATTCACCATACTTGGCGCTAAATAAGTTAAATTTTGTCCACTATCATAGGCCAAATTAGGCATTAATTTCTGGGTAAATTGTTCCAATTGAGTTTTATCGCTTGCTTTTACCCAACGTGTGGTTGCCACTTGAATAGTATCATAGACACATTCTACCTTATATTCATGTTGTAACCGGTGGGCCACCACATCAAATTGTAAAATACCCACCGCCCCTAAAATTAATTGGTTGCTCATTAATGGACGAAATACTTGCGTTGCGCCTTCTTCTGAGAGTTCTTGTAACCCTTTTTGCAACGCTTTCATGCGCAATGGATCAACAGGGCGCACTGCTTTAAATAGCTCTGGTGCAAAATTGGGGATCCCTTTAAAATTCAATTTTTCACCTTGAGTAAAAGTATCTCCAATTTGTACGCTCCCACGATTATATAACCCAATAATATCTCCTGGATAAGCACTAATGATCGATTCGCGTGCACCTGCCATAAAAGTTAATGCATTAGAAAATTGCACGTCTTTGCCTAAACGCACGTGATGTAATTTCATGCCTTTACTATAATGTCCTGAGCAAACTCGAAAAAAAGCAATTCTATCTCGATGTAATGGGTCCATATTGGCTTGAATTTTAAATACAAAGCCGCTTAACGGTGCTTCTTCTGGTTGCACGGTTCGGGTGGTGGTCTCGCGAAATTGCGGCGCCGGTGCCAAAGCTACCATGGCTTTTAAAATTTCATTGATCCCAAAGTTATTAAGTGCTGAGCCAAAGTAAACTGGGGCCATCTCCCCTTTTAAAAAAGCGGCGTGATCAAAGGGATCACTGGCGCCTAACACCAACGCCAATTGCTCTTTAAATTCTTCAAAAATCGCCCCTAATTTTTTTAGTTTGGGATTATCTAAACCTTTAATGGTTTGCTCAGCTTGAATTTGATGGCCTTTACCCGGTTCAAACAGTATTACCTCATCTCTTAAAATATGGTAAACCCCTTTAAAATGTTTCCCCATACCAATGGGCCAGGTCATAGGCGCACAGCGGATTTTTAAAATATTTTCAATTTCATCCAATAATTCAATGGGATCCCGGCCATCGCGGTCGAGCTTATTAATAAAAGTAATAATGGGGGTATCGCGTAAGCGACACACTTCCATCAGTTTAATGGTACGCGGCTCTACCCCTTTTACCGCATCAATCACCATTAACGCGGAATCGACTGCCGTTAAGGTGCGATAGGTATCTTCAGAAAAATCTTCATGCCCGGGGGTATCCAGTAAATTAATAATGGCCTCATCAAACGGAAATTGCATGACCGAGGTGGTAACCGAGATACCACGTTGCTTTTCCAATTCCATCCAATCTGAGGTGGCATGGCGAGTGGCTTTACGCCCTTTAACGGTACCAGCTAATTTAATGGCACCTCCAAATAACAAAAGTTTTTCAGTTAATGTAGTTTTTCCCGCATCCGGATGTGAAATAATGGCAAAGGTTCTTCTTTTGGCTAAGGCCTGGGTAATCGTTGACATCCACATAACTCCTAAAGTTATAAAGCTTAATAATTATTTTTTGATGCAACCGCAAAAATCCAATCTAGTAAACTACTTTAAGTCGTTAGAATAAGCTATACTGGCCTGGTTTCAGCAAATTGGCCGCCGCGGCTTAATAAATTAAGTTGGCATTATACACAACTCATCAATAAGGAGAACTCCATGGTTGCTAAGCACGATGCTGAGCGCAGCAGTGAAGTCACTACCGATGCCGTAGATTATCGCTCATTACTGATTTGCCTTGGGTTGGGCTGCATCATGTGGTTTGCCCCACATCCTGAAGGCCTGCCTACCCAAGGTTGGCATTTATTAACCATTTTTGCCATTACCATTTTGGCATTGATTTTAAAACCGTTACCCATGGGCGCGGTCACTATTTTGGCGATGGTAATTAGTATCTTAACCAAAACTTTAACCCCAACTGAGGCCTTTGCCGGATTTAAAGAGCAAATTGTTTGGCTGGTAGTATTTGCCTTATTTATTGCCAAAGGCTTTTCAGTCACCGGTTTGGGGAAGCGCATTGCTTATTTATTTACCTATCTATTAGGTAAAAGCTCGCTGGGATTAAGTTATGGGTTATTGGCCACTGATTTAATTATGGCCCCAGCCATTCCTAGTGTAACCGGACGTATGGCTGGTATTGTTTATCCTATTTTAAAGGGAATAGCCAATTCCTACCAAAGTTTTCCATTTTCTGCCTCATCACGCAAAATTGGTGGATTTTTAACGGTCACTGCTTTTCAAGGGACCGTGGTCACTTCCTCTATGTTTATGACTGCCATGGCAGCCAATCCGCTATTAACCAAATTAACCAATGAACAAAATTTATCCATGAGCTGGCCTAAATGGGCATTAACTGGGGTTGTGCCAGGATTAATTAGTTTATTGTTAATTCCATTGGTAGTGTACTTTGTCTATCCCCCTGAAATTAAACAAACCCCTAACGCCCCTAAAAATGCCTATGATCAATTAAAAGTGTTAGGTAAAATTACCCGCCATGAATGGATCATGAGTGCCACCGTGATTTTATTATTAGTCCTGTGGATTTTTGGCGGCAATTTTGGGGTCAATGCGGTTTTAGCCGCCATGATTGGGGTCAGTATTTTATTATTAACTGGGGTTTTAAAGTGGAACGATTTAATGAAAATCGATACCGCTTGGGACACCTTTGTTTGGTTTTGTATTTTAATTATGTTGGCCTCCAATCTTAAGCACTTAGGCGTGATCCAATGGTTTAGTGAGTCAGTAGGAGACCGGTTTACTGGGTTAAATTGGAAAATTGCCTTTCCATTGCTGGCCTTGGTTTATTTTTACTCACATTACTTTTTTGCCAGCTCTACGGCCCATGTTACCTCTATGTATATTCCCTTTTTACTATTGGGGATTGCTTTGGGCACCCCACCAATGTTGGCCGCACTTATTTTAATCTTTTTTAGCAGTCTTTATGGTGGATTAACCCATTATAGTTTAGCCCCAGCACCGCTACTGTATGCAGCAGGCTATGTTGATATTAAAGACTGGTGGAAACTGGGCTTTATTGTGAGTATCCTAAACATTGCCATCTGGTCTACGATTGGTGTAGCCTGGTGGAAATTGTTAGGCTTTTGGTAAGCACAATCCTAATCACGTTTTAATAGTATTAATGAGGTATAAATGGCCAGCATCTCCCTTGATTTAAACGAGGAAATGAACACTAATTTAAGTGATTTATCCAAACAACTCAATCAGAGCCCTGCGGAATGTGTTGAAATGGCCCTAAATCTACTGATGCAATACGAAGGGCTAGAACATGCATTGCAAGGCGTAGGGCGAGTTGGCGATGGCCAATCCCCCATTGAGCTGCCTGCTGCAGGGGAAAATGAAGCAGAATTAAAAATTGCTTTTCACAATGCTGCCCTTGAAGAATTGCAACAACTAGATGAAGAAGACCAAATCGAAGTCTTAAGCGCACTAACCGACCGGGTTTATGGCGAAACTGAAGAAGATTTAGGGATTGACTTGATTATTAATGAAAATAATCAACAACAAACCATTTTATCTAGTTTTGATTTTGGACATGTGGTATATACCTTAAGTGAAAAAGGATTAACCCTTTATTTAATTGGGTTGGCGCCAGAGCTTGAAGAAGATTTATTAGCGGAAGATGAATTAGCAGCTATAACGGATATGGCTGAGGCAACGCCTCAATCATAAATAGCCAGCAATGGATTTTACCTAAAAAAGCCCGCCAACGCGGGCTTTTTTAGATTTAGCCCCTAACCACGATAAATTACCGGTTGCAATAATTGCCATACCGATTTTTTTAAGGCTGGCTCAGCCACTAGATGATCTAAAGCAGGTAAAATTGCACCCGGGACCGCTAAAGAATGGCTCTTGCCCAATAAGCTAGGGATTGTAGAAGACACACCAGGCCAATAGTCCAACCAGTGCTCCCCAAATAACAATATAAAATGCAACGGCAAGGCATTGATAGCATCGCATAATACGGGGCGTTCAGGTAACGGCTCAATCACTTGTGCCAGTCCCACCTTGGCTCCAGGCCATTTTAACGCCCGCAATAAATTCCGTAACAAACTTTGACGTGGCACTTTACCCGTTGGCGCTTGCCAGCAGCCAGGTCCTAATACCACCAAATAATTAACCGTTAGTGGACGATAGATAAATTGCAATGGCGCCGGCTGAGCCGATATAAATTGGGGCCGAACCCATACTGAAATTCCCATTTGCTGGAGATAGAAAAAAGGATCATTATTTAATGAATTAATTTTTTTCACCTTGGTCTCAAGACCCTATTTAACCAGTTTACCCTTTTTTTTATGACGTGCTTGATATTTTAAATAGCCAATTTTTGCCAAGCGCCAAATTAAATTTAAGGGACCTGATAATACATAAAGGGTAAATCCACCCAATAACATTTTAGGCGGATCAATGGTAATACACACTAAAACCAGCAATACCAACAATACCGCAACAAAAGGCACTTTCCCTTTTAAGTCTAATTCTTTAAAACTATAATAACGAATATTGCTGACCATTAATAAACCTGCAATTAAAGTAATCACCGCCGCCAAATCCCAAAGTTTTAATCCAGGCACCCCATATTCATGGGCCACCCACACTACCCCTGCCACCAATCCTGCAGCAGAGGGGGAAGGCAATCCAGTAAAATATTTTCCATTAGACGGGGCTTGGGTATTAAAACGCGCTAAGCGTAATGCCGTTGCCGCAGCATAGAAAAAAGCCACTAACCAACCTGGCTTACCTAAGCTAATTAATCCCCAGCTATATACCACCAACGAAGGGGCGATCCCAAACGAGACAATATCTGCAAGACTGTCATATTCGGCCCCAAAAGCACTTTGGGTATTGGTTAAACGCGCAACTCGCCCATCCAGGCCATCCATGCACATGGCAATATAAACCGCGATAGCAGCATTATCAAAATCGCCTCGCATCGCAGCCACGATGGCATAAAATCCAGCAAATAAACCACCCGTGGTCAGTAAATTAGGCAGTAAATAAATACCTCGGCGCGAACTCTTTTGCGATATTTCAGGCTCTAATTGGACATTGGACATTGGCAGCTCACATTATCAAACCGATTAAAATTGGAAAGGCTTACAGTATATAGCCATAAATCATATTAACTAACTAAAAAATTAAGCAAGATCTTAGGTGCTCTTCTACACTATAATACACACCCTTACCATTTTATTATTTAAAAAGCTAACATTGACTTATGAGCGACGACAAACCATCACGCATTATTATTGAAGGCGTTACCGAAGAAGGACAAACCTTTAGGCCCAGTGACTGGGCTGAAAGGATGAGTGGTAACCTTTCAACTTTTAAAAATCACCGTATCTTTTATTCTCCCATGCTCCGCCCTTCGTATAAAGGGGGAAATCGTTGTGTGATTTTAGATCCAAAGTTAAAAGACAGCAATCCTGAATTATTTGAGCAAATATTACAATTTGCGCAAATCAATAAACTTCGCATTTGTAATGAACAAGAGCTTAGTGATAAATTTAGTTAATTTGCCGCTATGATGCACCCCGCCAAATCGTCCCTTGCGGCGTATCTTCTAAAATAATTTGTTTGGCTAATAAAGTATCCCGAATTTCATCTGCCAAGGCCCAATTACGTTGTGCTCTGGCTTCATTGCGTTGTGCGACCAATTGTTCAATGGCAGCAGCCTCCATGGCGACATGCTGTTGAAAAAATTTTTCCGGATCTTGCTGTAATAATCCCAAAATATTGGCTAAATATTTTAATAATTGGGCTAACCCTTGAGCTTTTAAATCCAAAGCCTGTTGATGCACTAAATGCGCTAGCTCAAATAACACACTTAACGCTTGGGGAGTATTAAAGTCATCATTCATCGCATCAAAAAAGCGTTGCTTAAGCGGGTGCGCAAAATCAGGCTCAAGCGGGCTTAATACTTGGCCACGTAAGGCTTGATACAGGGTTTCCAAGGCATTTTTGGCGTTATCTAGCTGCGCTGCAGAATAATTAACTGGACTGCGATAATGGCTAGCCATTAAAAAATAACGCACCACTTCTGGATCATAATGTACTAATACTTCGCGAATGGTAAAGAAATTCGCCAACGATTTAGCCATTTTTTGTTGATTGACTTGTACAAAACCAACATGCATCCAAGTATTAACATAGGTTTGTTGATAAGCCGCTTCTGCTTGCGCACGTTCATTTTCATGATGCGGAAATACCAAATCAGCGCCACCACCATGGATATCAAAACTGCGACCTAAGCAATGGGTGGACATAGCAGAACATTCAATATGCCAACCTGGACGCCCTGAGCCCCAAGGCGAAGGCCAACTAGGCTCTTGCGCTTTGGCAGCTTTCCATAACACAAAGTCCAGTGGATTGCGTTTAGCATGATTGATTTCAACTCGAGCGCCGGACATTAAATGACTTAGGCTTTTATGCGCTAACTGCCCATAGCTTTTAAACTGCTCAACAGCATAATACACATCACCATTATCGGCCACATAAGCCATTCCCTGATCCACTAAACGTGCAATTAATGCAATAATTTCGCTAACGTGCTCCGTTGCACGGGGTGAGGCATCTGGCGGTAAAACGCCCAATTGTGCTTCATCTTGTTGCATACATTCAATAAAATGCTCGGTTAAAGCCGTAACATTTTGTTGTTGTGCTTGCGCACGTTGAATAATTTTATCATCAATATCGGTGATATTGCGCACATAAGTGACCTTCCAACCGGCAGCACGCAAAAAACGAACCATAACATCAAACGCCACAAATACCCGGGCATGTCCAATATGACAATAATCATATACCGTAATTCCGCATACATACATTTTAATCTCGCCTGCAGTTAACGGCTTAAACGGGGTTTTGCTTTGCGTAAAAGTATTATATATAACTAACTTATTGTCCATGGTTTCCATTTATGCATTATCGGTGGATAAATTAAGGGCTTGAGTAAAACGCTGACTGAGCGCAGTTTGACCTAATAAAGGAAACAATTTATTTAATTCTGGGCCATAGGTCAACCCAGTTAATGCAACCCGAATAGGCATAAATAACGCTTTGCCTTTAAGATTAAACTCTGCTTTGAGTTGCGCTAGCAATGGTTTGGGCTCAGGGGGATGCTGTTGGGCCCAGCGTGCCGCGGTTTCAAAAAAGCCATCGGGCGTGGTGATTAACCACTCACGGGCCTCTTGGCTTAATGGGGCACTTTGTCCAAAAAGCTGTTGCGCCCATAGCTTGGCATCATTTAACTGCACTAAATTATCTTTTACCGTTGTAGTAAAGGCCATTTGTTTTTCAGCAGGGACCCAAGGGGCAACTGTTGGGGCCATCCAATCCCAAAGATTGGCTTCACTTTGTTGCATAATGGCTTCTTTTTGCCAAAAATTCAGTTGTGCCACATCAAAACGAGCTGGGGAACTACTGAGGCGCGCCACCTCAAATTGTATCGCCAGTTCAGTTAATGGCAATAAGCGCTCTACTTCTAGAGAATGCCCTAAGCGGGCTAAATAATTTAAAATGGCGCCGGGTAAATAACCTTGCGCGCGCAATTGCGCAATAGCTTGACTGCCATTACGTTTAGACAACGGTTTACCATCATGCCCTAAAATTAACGCCATATGGGCATAATTAGGGATAGGTAACTCCAAGGCCTGTAAAATAAGAATTTGGCGTGGCGTATTGGTCAGATGGTCTTCCCCTCTTAATACCAAGTTAACCCCCATTAACGCATCATCCACCGCATTACAAAACATAAAAGCGGCGCTATTATCGGCTTTGCGAATAATAAAATCCCCAAGATCGGCTGAGTTAAAATGTTTAGCGCCTTGCACTAAATCATTAAACCGGATCTCTGGTTGAGTAGGAATTCGAAAGCGAATGGTAGGCACCAACCCTTGTGCAAAATATTGTTCAATTTGGGTTGAACTTAAATGACGGCAAGTGCCGGCATAACGTGGGGCATAGCCTGCAGATAATTGTTGGCGGCGTCGCAAAGCCAATTGCGCTTCACTACAAAAACAATAATACGCCTGCTCTTTGGCAAGCAGTTGTTGATAATAGTTAGCATAAATGGCCTCACGCTGTGATTGAAAATAAGGGCCATGGCCTAAGTCTTGCTCTGGCCCTTCTTGCCACATTAACCCTAACCATTTTAAATCTTGCAGCAAAGTTTGCACAAATTCAGACGTAGAGCGTGCCAAATCGGTATCTTCAATTCTTAATAAAAATTGACCTCCTGTCGCTGGATTGGGATTGGCTGCTAAATAGCTAAATAATGCAGTTCTTAAGTTGCCTAAATGCATTAAACCAGTGGGACTGGGACAAAAACGAGTTTTAAGGGGCAGTGGGGGCATATTAATTGCTCTATCAAAATTATTTTAGCCAAATGACTAGTTTAAGATTTAAGTTGTCTTATGTTACCTTAATTTGCTATGCGATGGCCAATAACACGACCTAAGTCCCCAAGCCAAATCATTTAGGGGTTGCTTTAGCGGCTGAGGGCCTTATACTTTGAGGTTGCTTAATTTTTTGTCTCACCCACAACCGCAGGATAACTCATGGTTATTTTACATACTAATTTTGGCGCCATTACTTTAAAATTGGCGAGCGAGCAAACTCCAAACACTGTAGAAAATTTTCTTAATTATGTACGTCAAGGCTTTTATTCAGGAACCATCTTTCATCGCCTGATTAATGGCTTTGTGGTGCAAGGTGGCGGATTTGAACCAGGCCTGACGCCTAAACAAACCGCAGCGGCCATTGAAAATGAAGCCAATCTTGGCTTAAAAAATCGCAAAGGCACCGTTGCGATGGCCAGAACCAATGATCCACATTCTGCCTCTTCGCAATTTTTTATTAATTTAAATGATAACCATTTTCTCGATCATAAAAGCAAAACGCCAGAAGGCTGGGGCTATTGTGCTTTTGCTGAAGTCACTGAGGGCTTAGACGTTGTGGAGAAAATTGCAGAGGTGAAGACTCAAGATTTTAAAGGACATCAAGATGTCCCACAACAAGATGTGATCTTAGAACGAGTAGAAATGATTGAAGCATAAAGCAATTTTCTTTATTTCAGATCTGCATCTTAGCGCTGAACGAGAAGATTTAACCCAATTATTCTTTAAATTTCTTGAAGAATATGCCAAGTACGCCCAGAAAATTTATATTCTGGGCGATTTCTTTAATGTTTGGCTAGGCGATGATGACAGCAATCTTTTTACTCAACGCATTATTAAGGCATTAAAACAGGCCTCGCAACGTGGTATTGAGATCTATGTGATGCGCGGCAATCGCGATTTAATGTTAGGTCAACGCTTTACCGATGCCATTGCAGGGACTTTACTGCCCGATCCCAGTGTTATTGATTTATTTGGCCACCCTACTTTATTAATGCATGGTGATAGCCTTTGTCGTTTAGATGTTAAATATCAACGTTTTCGCGCTCAAGTACGACATCCTTTGGTCCGAGGCATTTATTTAACTTTGCCTTTATTCTTACGACGTTATATTGCACGCCGTCTTCGACGCGCCAGTCAACAACATCAACGCCAACAACAACCTGCAATAATGGATGTTACCCAAGAAGCCGTTATTGAATCGATGCAACAATTTAAAAGTCGCCAACTGATCCATGGCCATGTACATCGCGCGGCAATTCATCCGCTAGAAATAGACGGTCAAGTAGCACAACGCTATGTATTAGGGGATTGGGGCAAAACCGGTAATTTTTTAGAATGTTGGCCGCATAGCATTACCTACCATGTATTCCAATAATCCTTTATTCTCCCTGATGTGGCTTGGGTAAAGGAATTGGCATTACTTGTGGCGCGGCCACTTTATTAACTTGCACTGGAGGGGGGCTTTCAGAAGAAACGGCCCCTGGCCATTGCAGCGACGCCAATTTATAGCCCATTGCCAAAGCTAAGATAGCAATTACCATTCTATTTTTTAATAACCGCTGCCATAAACCAGGTTGAGGTTGCTGAGTGCGATACCCATGTTGCTGATTATTGCGCCAAGCGCCAGTTTTCCCTATTTTCATATCCCACCTAAGTTACGATATATAAAATTAACAGTGCTAAGCTTAGCACTTGACTCATGTACTAAGCTCAAGCCATGGTGCAAGCTGTGCTTGACAGCCTGATAATGAGATTTTAGCATCCGCAATGATTACATGCCCCATTTTGCGCTTAGCGCGGGCAGTTTTTTGGTAATCATAAAGATGTAAGTTAGGAATGCTGAGTAATTGTGCTTTTTCCGGTATTTTACCTAATAAATTAAACATGACCGCTTGTTGATAACTATGGCTGGCACCTAACGGCAAACCAGTAATGGCCCGAATATGGTTTTCAAATTGACAAGTCACCGCAGCTTGCATCGTCCAATGCCCAGAATTATGCACTCGAGGAGACATTTCATTGGCAATCAATTGATTTTCACATACAAAAAATTCAATGGCTAATGTTCCCACATAATCTAATGCCATTAATACTTGTTGCATATAATGACGGGCCATGGCCGTTAAAGCAGGATGTTTTTCAAGATTATGCGCATAAACTAATATGCCTTGCTGGTGTTGATTCACACTTAAATCATAATAGACAATAGTGCCCTTTTGATCTCGGGTAGCCACCATCGAGACTTCTTGAGTAAACGGCACTGCCGCTTCCACTATTGCAGCTTTACAAAGCCCAGATAAATCTTGCTGTTGCAATTGCTCAGCATGGTCAATTTTTTGTTGCCCCTTACCATCATAGCCACCGCTACGTTGTTTGATAAAAAAAGGATAGCTCAACTGTTGTGCCGCCTGCGTTAACTCAGCCACTGAATCAATAGGGATATAATGGGTCGTTGGAATATCTAATTTTTCAAATAACGCTTTTTCTTGCAATCGGTCTTGACTGGTTAATAGCGCTTCTAGCGAGGGGAAAACTGGCTTATTTTCAGCAATAATGGCTAATAATGCACTATCTATATTTTCTGTTTCATAGGTAATGACATCAACGCTATGCATAAAATCTTGCAAAGTGTTTGCATTGGCTTGATGGCGCCAAATCGGCGCCACTGAACTTTTAGGCTCTGGACCAAAGGCATAAAAAGCAAATTCAATGCCCAATGGATACCCTGCTAATGCCAACATCTTGGCCAATTGCCCGGCGCCAAGGATCCCAATTTTCATACTGATAACTCCAACTGTCGATCTTGTAATACGGCTTGGGTTTGACTATCCCGATAATGAGCTAAGTTTTGTTTTATTTCAGGGTATTGCAGTGCTAAAACTGCGGCGCTAAATAATGCGGCATTTATCGCACCCGCTTGACCAATGGCCATGGTGGCCACCGGGATCCCAGCTGGCATCTGAACAATAGATAATAATGAATCCATACCCTTTAAAGTTTTAGATTCTATAGGCACCCCAATCACCGGCAACGGGGTTTTAGCCGCTAACATACCTGGCAAATGAGCCGCACCGCCTGCGCCAGCAATAAGCATGGCAATACCTTTTTGGGGGGCCTGTTCGGCAAAGCGAAATAATAAATCTGGTGTCCGATGTGCTGACACGACCTCAGCAATGGAGTCAATTCCAAGCTCAGTTAAAAGTTTCACCGTATATTGCATGGTGTCCCAATCCGAACGTGATCCCATTACAACCGCCACTAAAGGCTTAGCTTTAAGCATTCAATGCTCCTACTTTATTCAAATAATTTGGTTACTCGCTACGATCCCAAGTCAATAACCAGTAATAACCCTCCTTATTGGCCACGCCAAGAAGGTTAACTGCTCTTATTTTATGCATTTTAACACTTTGGCAGTAACAATGCGCGTTGCCACCGGACCAATTTCACCTTGTCACTCAGCGAAAAAAGCCATTTTGTGGTACTGTATTACATTATGCCAATACTGGCTGGTAGAAAAGTAAGAGTAACAGTGAATTTAAATGATTCCCCTAGCTACAATAAGCTAAGTGCCGTTGCAAACCAAATTTTAAGTTAGTTATCAAAAAATATTGTTGTACCCTTCAGCAAGTAGGCCTAGTTTAAATTACACTTGCTAATATACTTACTTTATTTAATCCATATAGTTTAATTTTATGCGCTAAATCAGATAAACTTTGCATCCCTCTATTTTCGATATTAGCGCAGTTATATTTTTATAGTTAAGTCATTCAAGCGCTGTTTCCATTGGAAAATTTAAAAAACTCTTTATCTTAACGCGCCGTAAGACTCCTATATTAATGCAGGAGATGCAAGGCATGAGCGAGGTGTCATAAAGGTTTTTCTTGGTTTTGAAGGTATTGCTCAATGATAGAAATAGCTGCTCCACCACAACTGCCTGCAAAGTAACTAGGCAACCAAAGCACCCCTTTCCAATAATACTGATGTAAGAGTGACTTCTCAGCGCCCTATCGGGAGATGCTTCTTATTTCGTTAGCCGTTGCTCGATAGTATTGAGACTTACGCAGCTTCCATAAGCAGAGACGAGTGTCCAGGGGCCTTTAATTCCAGAATACCTTTATCACGGATATTGAGGGCGGCATTTAAGTCGCGAACTCTCCGCAAGCTGGACAGTCCCATTTGCGTACCGATAAAGGCATTGCTTCTAGTTTATGAGCGCAACCATGGCACGTTTTAGAACTGGCGTACCACGGGTCGAGTTTCACCAAGTGTTTCCCTTGCTC
>Ga0306912_1000037_pt1 | contig 79085 bp, 65 predicted proteins | sample AntRauFillE10628_FD_190443 | JGI IMG/M metagenome (GOLD analysis project Ga0306912, IMG submission 190443) | Saline lake microbial communities from Rauer Islands, Antarctica - Metagenome Filla E10 #628 (v2) (version 2) | ecosystem: Environmental > Aquatic > Non-marine Saline and Alkaline >...
ACCTCACAAGTAAAAATAACTTCAAATTATCCCTACTCCTACCTTACATCTCCTCTCAGTACCTCAATTAGCGGGGTGCAAAACTACAACTCTTTCCCTCTTCCTACCAAACTTTTTTCAAGGTTTTTTGTCGTAAAACCCGACTTTAAATGTAACGACTTAGAGGTCTTCATTTTAGATAAATAATTAAATTTTTAGTTCGTCAAAAAAAATAAATTTTACTATGCATGCATAATAAAATTACTTATATTTGTAGTAAGCATAAATTATGAAGGAAAAAACTATCGATTACGTTTTAAGATCTACTTGGATTGCAGTAGCTAAAATGTATAATGAAGAAGCCAATAAGAAAGGGAGTAGCATGGCAACAGGATTTGCTTTGTTAAGTATAGATCCTGAAGAAGGCACTCCTTCAACAGCTTTAGGTCCAAAGATGGGTGTTGAATCTACTAGTTTATCTAGAACGCTCAAAACCATGGAAGAAAAAGGGCTTATAAAAAGAGAAAAGAACCCAAATGATGGTAGGAGTGTATTAATTCATCTTACAGATTTTGGTGTTGAAATGAGAAAATTTTCAAAATATGTTGTCCTTTCATTTGATGAAGCCGTAAAAGAAAATATATCAAATGAAGATTTAGAGATATTTCTTAAGGTTACGGATCAGATAAATAGACTTATTTCAGAAAAAATGATATTTAAAAAAGAACAAACTAAAATTCAATAAGTAGTATGAAAAGAAGAATCAAAAAAGTTGCAGTAGTTGGTTCAGGTATTATGGGAAGTGGTATTGCTTGTCATTTTGCCAACATTGGTGTAGAAGTATTGCTTCTAGACATTGTGCCAAGAGAACTTACTAATGCTGAAGAAAAGAAAGGTCAAACTTTGAAAGATACTTCAGTACGCAATAGGATTGTAAATGAAGCTCTCCATGCTTCATTAAAATCGAATCCCTCTCCTATTTACCATAAAGATTTCGCTAAAAGAATTGAAACAGGTAATCTTGAAGATGACATTTCAAAAGTAAAAGATGCAGATTGGATAATAGAAGTTGTAGTAGAAAGACTTGACATTAAAAAGCAGGTTTTTGAGAATTTGGAAAAACACAGAACTCCGGGCACTCTAATTTCTTCGAATACATCTGGTATTCCAATTAAATTTATGAATGAAGGAAGGTCTGATGATTTTAAAAAACACTTCTGTGGGACTCACTTCTTTAACCCACCACGTTACCTTAAATTATTAGAAATTATTCCTGGACCCAATACGTCCAATGAGGTTTTAGAATTCTTAAATGAATATGGAGAAAAGTTTTTAGGTAAAACTACAGTTGTAGCAAAAGATACTCCGGCTTTTATTGGAAACAGAATTGGTATTTTCAGCATAATGAGTTTATTCCATATGGTAAAAGATATGGATATGACTATAGAAGAAGTAGATAAATTGACTGGACCTGTCATAGGTAGGCCGAAATCTGCAACTTTTAGAACTGTTGATGTTGTTGGGCTTGACACTTTAGTGCACGTGGCCAATGGTCTTTATGATAATGTCCCAAAAGATGAAAGACATGATTTATTCAAATTACCCGACTTCATTGAACATATGATGGAAAAGAACTGGTTGGGTAGTAAATCAGGTCAAGGATTTTATAAAAAAGTAAGAAATGAAGATGGGTCTAGCGATATCAAATCTTTAGATCTGGATAGCTTAGACTACAGAGATAGAAAGTCAGCAAAATTTGATACCCTAGAAAAAACAAAATCCATAGATGTTGTTGCAGAAAGGTTTCCTGTCCTTATTGAAGGAAAGGATAAAGCAGGAGAATTTTACAGAAAAAACTTTGCTGCTTTATTTGCTTATGTTCAAAATAGAATGCCTGAAATTACAGATGCTCTCTATAAAATAGATGATGCCATGAAGGCTGGTTTTGGATGGCAGCACGGTCCATTTCAAATTTGGGATGCCATTGGACTTGAGAAGGGTATACAATTGATGAAAAATGAAGGTTTCGAGATTGCTGATTGGGTGAAATCACTGTCAGAGTCGAAAGATAAATCCTTCTACCATGTGAAGTCTGGAAAAACATATTTCTATGACATTGATCAAAAGAAACACGAAAAAATTCCAGGTCAAGATGCCTTTATCATATTAGATAACATAAGAGAAAGTCACGAAGTATTTAGCAATAAAGATTTGGTTGCAGAAGATCTTGGTGATGGTATTTTGAATATTGAATTCAGAAGTAAAATGAATTCTATTGGTGGAGATGTCTTAAATGGTATCAATGCAGCAATGGATATTGCAGAAAGAGATTATGATGGAGTGGTTATTTCTAATACAGGTGATAACTTTTCTGTAGGTGCAAATATTGGAATGATTTTCATGTTTGCTGTAGAACAAGAGTATGAAGAATTAAATGCTGCGATAAAATATTTCCAAGACACGATGATGAGAATGCGATACTCCTCTATTCCAACAGTAGCCGCGCCTCATCAAATGGCCCTTGGAGGAGGATGTGAATTATCCATGCATGCTGATAAAGTTGTGGCGCATGCCGAAACTTATATTGGATTGGTTGAATTTGGAGTAGGTGTCATCCCAGGTGGTGGTGGTTCTAAAGAAATGACTAGACGGGCAGCAATGACCTTCCAAAAGGATGATGTTGAGTTGAACAGATTAAGAGAAAATTTCTTAACTATTGGTATGGCTAAAGTGGCAAAATCTGCACACGAAGCTTACGACTTAAACATTTTAGAAAGAGGAAAAGACATCGTTGTTGTGAGCAGGGATAGACAACTTGCAGTTGCTAAAGAACAAGCTAAATTAATGGCTCAAAACGGTTACACTCAACCTGTCAAAACTAATGATATCAAAGTTTTAGGCAGACAGGCACTAGGCGCTTTTCTAGTTGGTACAGATCAAATGAAAGCTGGAAAATACATAAGTGAACACGATCAAAAGATTGCTAATAAACTAGCTTACGTCATGTCCGGAGGAGATTTATCTGAGGCTAATTATGTTTCTGAGCAATACCTACTAGATCTTGAACGTGAGGCATTTCTATCGCTGTGTGGTGAAAGAAAGACGTTGGAACGCTTACAACATATGATTAAGAAAGGGAAACCGTTGAGAAATTAAGATTCAATATCGTAAGATTTAGAATTAAATAAAATTTGATAATATGAAAACAGCATATATAGTAAAAGGATATAGAACCGCAGTAGGAAAGGCTCCTAAGGGTGTGTTTCGTTTCAAAAGACCAGATGACCTGGCAGCAGAAACTATTGACTACATGATGAAGCAATTGCCTGATTTTGATAAGTCTAGAATAGATGATGTCATAGTTGGTAATGCAATGCCAGAAGCAGAACAAGGTCTTAATGTAGGAAGATTAGTCTCATTGATGGGATTAAAAACTGAAGAAGTTCCTGGAGTTACGGTTAATAGATATTGTGCCTCTGGAATTGAAACCATAGCTATGGCTTCTGCAAAAATTCAAAGTGGAATGGCAGATTGCATCATTGCTGGTGGTGCTGAAAGTATGAGTTACATTCCGATGGGTGGTTACAAACCAGTTCCTAATTATAAAGTTGCTAAGGCAGGAAATGAAAGTTACTATTGGGGAATGGGATTAACTGCGGAAGCAGTTGCAGAGAAATATAAAATCAATGCAAAAGATCAAAACGAATTTGCCTACCATTCGCACCAGAAAGCAATCAAAGCTCAAAAAGAAAACAGATTCAAAGACCAGATTGTACCGATAAACGTTGAAGATATTTTCGTAGATGCGCACGGAAAAAAACAAACCAAAAGCTATACCGTCGATCAGGATCAGGGCCCACGAGCAGATACTTCTGAAGCAGTTTTAAACAAGCTCAGACCTGTTTTTGCTGAAGGTGGAAGCGTAACAGCTGGTAATTCTTCCCAAATGAGTGATGGTGCTGCTTTTGTAATGGTAATGAGCGAAGAAATGGTGAAAGAACTTAATCTAGAACCAGTTGCAAGACTCGTTTCCTACGCTACTGTAGGTGTAGAACCAAGAATTATGGGAATTGGCCCTGTAAAAGCTATTCCAAAAGCTTTAAAACAAGCTAACTTGAAGCTGAGTGATATTGAGTTGATAGAACTCAATGAAGCGTTTGCTTCTCAATCTTTAGCCGTTGCCAGAGAATTAGACATTAATCAAGACATCTTAAATGTGAATGGTGGTGCTATTGCGCTAGGCCATCCATTAGGCTGTACTGGTGCCAAACTATCAGTTCAAATTTTTGATGAAATGAAGAAGAGACAATTAAAAAATAAATATTCCATGGTCACCATGTGCGTAGGAACAGGTCAAGGTGCTGCTGGAATTTATGAAGTATTTTAAAAAAAGAAAAATGGAAACAAAAGAAAAAATTGCTGAATTGATCCGAGGTGGTCAGTTCATTGTCAAAGAAACTAAGGCTGAAGAAATTTTCACACCCGAAGATTTCTCAGATGAACAAAAAATGATGAGAGACTCTGTTAAAGAGTTTGTAGACAGAGAAATTTGGTCTAAAAAGGAAGAGTTTGAAAAAAAGAATTACGACCTCACTGAAGAAGTGATGCGTAAAGCTGGAGAGCTTGGATTTTTAGGAGTTGCTGTTCCTGAAGAATACGATGGATTAGGAATGGATTTTGTCTCGACAATGTTGGTTTGTGACTATATCTCTGGAGCTACAGGATCTATTGCAACAGCTTTTGGTGCACACACAGGAATCGGTACTTTACCTATCACTCTTTATGGAACTGAAGAGCAAAAGAAAAAGTACATTCCGAAATTGGCGACAGGAGAATGGTTTGGTGCTTATTGTCTAACTGAACCAGGTGCAGGGTCTGATGCCAATTCAGGAAAAACTAAAGCTGTCTTATCAGAAGATGGATCTCACTATAAAATTACAGGACAGAAGATGTGGATCTCTAATGCTGGGTTCTGTGATTTATTTATTGTGTTCGCTAGAATTGAAGACGATAAAAATATTACAGGATTTATCGTAGAAAAAGATCTAGAGAATGGAATTTCTATGGGTGAAGAGGAGAAAAAATTAGGTATTCACTCCTCCTCTACCAGACAGGTATTTTTTAACGAAACAAAAGTTCCTGCAGAAAACCTATTGGGAGAAAGAAATGGTGGTTTCAAAATCGCTATGAATGCTTTGAACGTAGGTAGAATTAAATTAGCTGCTGCATGTCTTGATGCTCAACGTAGAGTTTTAGGATCTGCAGTTAGTTATGCTAATGACAGAGTTCAATTTGACACTCCAATTTCAAAGTTTGGTGCTATAAGATCCAAACTTGCTGAAATGGCAATGGCCATATATACTGATGAAGCTGCTTCTTACAGAGCTTCTAAAAATATTGAAGACAGGATCAATTTAAGAAAAGAGAGCGGAAACTCACACCAGGAAGCAGAGCTAAAAGGTGTTGAAGAATTTGCTATTGAATGTTCTATACTTAAAGTTGCAGTTTCTGAAGATATCCAGAAATGTACGGACGAAGGTATTCAAATCTACGGCGGAATGGGATTTTCTGCAGACGCTCCAATGGAGTCAGCATGGAGAGATGCCCGTATTTCTAGAATATATGAAGGTACAAACGAAATCAACAGAATGCTTTCTGTAGGAATGTTAGTCAAAAAAGCAATGAAAGGTCATGTTGATTTGCTGGGCCCAGCAAAAGCTGTTGCAGATGAGCTAACTGGTATTCCTTCTTTTGAAACACCTGATTACACACAATTACTTGCTGAAGAAAAAGCCATGTTGAAGAAACTTAAAAAAGTTTTCTTAATGGTGGCTGGAAGTGCAGCTCAGAAGTATGGTGAAGAGTTAGATCAGCACCAGCAATTGTTATTAGCTTCAGCTGATATCTTAATCGAAACTTATATGGCTGAATCTGCTATTTTAAGAGCAGAGAAAAATGCTAATCGTTTTGGAGAAGAGTCCCAAAAAGTTCAACTCGCTATGGCAAAATTAAGATTGTATAAAGCTGTAGATAAAATCAACGAAAAAGCTAAAGAAGGTATTGTTTCTTTTGCTGAAGGCGATGAGCAAAAAATGATGTTGATGGGATTGAAACGTTTTACTAAATACGAGAACTATCCCAACATTGTAGAATTAAGAAATATAATTGCAGACAAAATTGTGGAAGACAACAAGTACGCGATTTAATTTCCAATAATTCTAAATATTTAAACCCTGTTTCATTTTTGAAACAGGGTTTTATATTTAAGCTGAAATTGATACAGTTTTATAAATGTCTTTTGATACATTCCTTTAAATTCATTAACAATTTTATACATCCAAATAACCGAAAATGAAAACTTAAAGTCACCTTAAGAATACAGATGGATAAACTAAAAAATATTTAAGTTAGTATTCAATATAAAAAAACAAAAAATGAAATTATTTTACCTATTAATTTTATCAATTCTTAGTTCAGGCCTTTTGAAAGCCCAGCAACTCAACGGAGCATGGCAGAAGGTCGATAAGAATTCCAAAGATATTAAAAGCATCAAACTCTTCAGCGATAATTATTTTACGTCCTCTACCCGATTAGAATCTTCAGGGGAATTTGTATCAGCTTCTGGAGGGACCTATTCTTTATCAAAATTAGATTATATCGAAAACTACGAAATCCATTCAAATTCCAGAGCTGTTACAGGTTCTTACATCAATTATAGCTATCAAATAGAAAATGATACTTTGAAGTTGAAAGATCGGAATTCCAGAAATAAAGAAACCTGGGTCAAAATTGATTCTGCGGAAAAAGAAAAAATAACCTGCTGGAAAATTCACAAAGCTTTCAGGGATTCGAAATGGACAACGATAGAAGACAAACCAAGAAAAACGCTGAAAATGCTTACAGATAATCATTATCAAGTATTAGCACTAAACAGCCAGACTGGAGAGTTTTTTGGATCTAGTGGTGGAAAATGGACTTTTGAAAATGATAAGCATAATGAGATCATTCAGTTTTTTTCCAAAAATCCAAATATGGTTGGTGATACGCTTTCATTCAATAAAGAAATAAAAGACAGTATTTGGAGTCATAACGGAAAAAGTTCTGAAGGAGAGTATATTCAGGAACGTTGGAAAAAATTTAAATAATAAAAAAGCTCTTCATTCGAAGAGCTTTTTTATTGAACTTATTATGAATTAGTAATTCACATATTCTATAATTTCTAATCCGTAGCCTATCATTCCTACTCGTTTCTTTTGCTGAGAATTGGACATTAATTTAATTTTATGAACACCTAAGTCATGTAAAATTTGTGCTCCAATTCCAAAGTCCTTATCATCCATGACAAGTCGTGGAGCTTTAGCAATGCCATCATTCTGATTTTGCTTTAACTCTTTCAATCTCGAGATCAAATTAAGTCCTTGAACATCTTGATTTATAAAAACGATTGCTCCATTACCTTCAGTGTTCAATTGCTTAAACATATCGTCCAGTTTTTGATCAGCATTGGATGTTAATGTTCCAAGAATGTCATTATTAACCAAAGTAGAATTCATTCGGACTAAAACAGGTTCATCTGTTTTCCATGTGCCTTTTGTCAATGCAATATGCACCTGATCATTTGTGGTTTGATGATAAGCTCTTAATCTAAATTTTCCAAACCTAGTATTAAGTTCAAAATCTTCAGATTTTTCAATAAGAGAGTCGTGTTGCATCCTATAAGCCACTAGATCTTCGATAGAAACAAGTTTAAGATTATGAGCTTTAGCAACTTCTACAAGCTGTGGAAGTCTGGCCATCGTTCCATCTTCATTCATAATTTCACAAATCACTCCAGCTGGTTTTAAACCTGCTAACCTTGCAAAATCAATTGAAGCTTCTGTATGCCCTGTTCTTCTCAGTACACCACCCTCTTTGGCAATTAATGGAAATATGTGACCTGGACGATTCAAATCCTGAGGTCTTGTATCTTCTTCACAAAGTGCTTTTATAGTCTTTGCACGATCTGATGCTGAAATGCCTGTGGTTACTCCATTCCCCCTTAAATCTACAGAAACAGTAAAAGCTGTTTCCAATGGATCGGTATTATTGCCAACCATTGTTGAGAGATTTAAGTTTTTACAACGACCTTCTGTAAGTGGTGAACAGATTAAACCTCTCCCATATTTTGCCATAAAATTAATCATCTCTGGAGTCACTTTTTCTGCAGCTGCCAAAAAGTCGCCTTCATTTTCTCTGTCCTCATCATCTACAACAATAATCACTTTTCCAGCTCTTACATCATCTATAGCTTCTTGTATGGAGTCTAATTTAATTTTTCCTTCTGTCATTTTTTATTATTTCTGATATTAAAAAAATTTACTTTTATCTTTTTTACCAAATTATCAATTGGGATTGTGATAAAATCTAAATTAACGAATCCTTGATCTGTTGTGGCTCTGTAGGTTAGATAAATACTTAGTGGAAGTAATACAAAAGTTGACAGCCAAGAACCCAAAAATGCAGATATACTTCCACCTTCAGCACTATTCCCAGCAAACAAACCAATAAAATGGTAAGTTAAAAACAAGATGATTGCAACTACCATTGGTAAACCTAAACCACCCTTTCTGATGATAGCTCCTAACGGAGCTCCAACAAAAAACAATATCACGCAGGCAAATGGTAAAGCATATTTGTCATGCATTGCCATTTCAATTTTATTTAATAAAACGCTTTTCTGTTTTAGTTGATTCTTTTTTGAGCTTATTTGAGGTAGTATACTATTTACCGAGTTGGTAGCAACATTGAAAAGTTGAGTTCGTTGTCTATAATCATACTCCCAGAATAAGCTGTCAATTGATAAATTGGAATGCAACTCTATATATTTATTATTTTCAGAATCAGCTAGTTCACTTTCATTATTAGATTCTTTTTTCAAATCCTGATTTATTTTTCTTGAGTCCTTTTCAGAAGTATCTTTTTTAGCCATGTTTAAAGTTCGCAGCACTCCACTTCTTTGCTTTATTATTCTATCGTAACTTGATATTGTTTTATTAAAATCGTTTGAAAACGAATCTAATTGAATTTTAAGTTCACCCGTATTCAACATCTTGTAAGGATGCTTTAAACTTTCATCCTCCAGATCTACATCGTTAAATTCTGATAAATCCATATTTAATACATATTTATCAAACGCAGATTTCACAAAAGGAGATTTCAATTTTTGTTGATAAGTTTTGGTGGGAACTTCATCATAATAATTACCATCGTAAAGAATAAGCGAAAGTACATTGGAATTTTCGCTGGACTCTAGCTCACCATAATCGGCTTTGATTACGGTATAGTTTCCTACTCTGCTTTCCGATTTTTTATGAATTATAACATCATCTAAATTTCGACCGTTGGGGCCACTTTTTTTACTCACCTTTATATTGATATTCCCCATATCGTTAAAAGCCCCTTCTACAATTGCCATTGAGGGTTTAACTTGAGCTATATTTTTACGCATATTGAGGACTTTTCCTTCAGCGAATGGTATGACGGTATCTGCAAAATAAAAGGTAACTGCACCAAGTATCAATATAAAAACTATAAGGCTTCGCATGGCTCTCTGTAGAGAAATCCCAGCAGACTTCATCGCAGCAAATTCATATTGCTCAGCGAAGCTCCCAAATGTCATAATCGACGACAATAGAATGGTTAACGGCAAAACCATTGGGATGAGATTAGGAAGAAGAAAAAATAAAAACTTTGAAATGATCTCTAAATCAATATCCTTACCTGCAAACTCTTCTATAAACCTCCAAACCGATTGAAGTATAAAAATAAACATCAAAATTGTAAAAACTGAAATAAAGGTTTTTACAAAGGAGGTTAGGATATAACGATCTAGAATTTTCAATACAAATAAATTAGTCTAATTCATTAATATAATAATCTGCATATTTCGACTTTTGAAATTGAAAATGATTAGCAGATAATGGCTCGTTTGTTTTAAATTTTGTCACTCTGAATTCTATTCTAGTATCGCTGGGTTGAACTTGGATTAAGTTGAAAATATGCTTGGTTTGTTTATCAATACCAAGTAATATTTTTTTCATTTCATTGTTAGAGTCCATAGGAATAAGTTCAACATATTGAATTTTTCTTCCTTTTACATCTTGCAGAACATCCATTTTAAAACGGTATCCCTCTTTGTAAAATGTAAGCATTTTGGAAGGGGTAATTTGTTCTGTATCTGTTTCATCATAAGAAGATATAGTGACTTCATCGTCTTCAGGAACAATGGTGTAAATTTTTTCACCATCAAATATCTGTGTAGTTCCCATCAGGTTCAATACATATTTTTCGCCCTTTATACTCACATCGCCACGAGTTTCTTGTTTCAGGTTCTGCTCAGTATTTTCTAGAGTGTAAGAAAAATCTATAACGAAATTATCGTAAGATTGGACTTTATCAAGCACATCTTTAACCAATGCTTTTGCTTCGTTATCATTTTGAGCATTTACAAAGTTGGAAGCAATAAAAAATAATGAAATAAAACTTAGAGTTTTTATCGTTTTCATGGAGTTTGGATTATAAATTTTGTTCGTTTTTTAGTAGTTCTTCGAGGGCTATAAAATCAGGAACTAAGACCTGTCTTGCTTTACTGCCTTCAAAAGGGCCAACAATACCAGCCGCTTCTAGTTGGTCTATTATTCTTCCAGCTCGATTGTAGCCTAGTTTCAATTTTCTTTGCAGAAGTGATGCAGAACCTTGCTGAGCAGTTATAATGACTTCGGCGGCATCTCTAAAAAGTTTGTCTCTGTCCTCGATGTCATTATCAACACCTATGCCAGATTCCTCTCCAGAATACTCCGGTAGCAAGTGAGCATCTGCGTATGCTTTCTGTGAGCCGATAAAATCGGTTATTTTTTCAACTTCAGGTGTGTCTACAAAGGCACATTGTAATCTTATCAAATCATTACCCTGAGTAAATAACATATCACCTCTACCTATTAATTGATCTGCACCTCCAGCATCCAAAATTGTTCTAGAGTCGATTTTAGAGGTTACCCTAAAGGCCATTCTTGCTGGAAAATTGGCCTTAATCATTCCTGTAATCACATTGACAGAAGGTCGCTGTGTCGCAATAATTAAATGTATTCCAATTGCTCTAGCAAGCTGGGCAAGCCGAGCTATAGGCGTTTCCACTTCCTTACCTGCCGTCATAATAAGATCTGCAAATTCATCAACCACTAAAACGATATATGGAAGAAATTTGTGTCCGTTTTCAGGATTTAGTTTTCTTGCCTTAAATTTTACATTATACTCTTTAATATTTCTAACCATTGCATCTTTCAATAAATCATAACGATTATCCATTTCGATGCAAAGTGAATTCAATGTATTTATGACTTTAGTATTGTCGGTAATAATTGCCTCTTCAGTATCCGGTAGTTTTGCCAAATAATGTCTTTCGATTTTATTGAACAATGTCAGTTCTACCTTTTTAGGATCGACTAAAACAAATTTTACTTCGGCAGGGTGTTTTTGGTATAAAAGGGAAGTCAATATAACATTAAGACCAACAGATTTCCCTTGTCCAGTTGCTCCTGCCATAAGCAGGTGAGGCATTTTAGCTAGATCAACGGTAAAGGTTTCATTGGATATTGTTTTACCCATTGCGATGGGAAGTTCCATTTCTGCATTCTGAAATTTATTGGAAGCGACAACAGACCTCATCGGAACTATAGAAGGATTTTGATTAGGAACCTCGATTCCTATGGTACCTTTTCCAGGAATTGGAGCTATGATTCTTATTCCTAAGGCAGACAGTGACAATGCAATATCATCCTCTAGATTTTTGATTTTAGAAATTCTTATACCTGCTTCTGGAACGATCTCATAAAGGGTCACTGTTGGACCGACAGTAGCTTTTATTTGTGCAATTTCTATCTTATAATTCTTGAGTGTATCAACAATTTTATTTTTGTTCTGTTCCAATTCTTTTTGATCGATGGTAATCCCGCGACCAGAATTGTAGTCTTTTAATAACTCAATACTCGGAAACTGGTAGTTGGCCAATTCTAAAGTAGGATCAAATTCACCAAAATCCTCAACTAATTTTTTACTTAACTGATCTGATTCTTCCTCATCTTCAACAGTTTCCACTTCCATTTCTACATCATCCTCATCTTCAGACTTAATGACAATTTTTTCTTTTGCAACAGGTTTTTCTTTAGAAGATTTTTCACTGAAAGAATTTTCTAACTGAACATCATTATCTTGATGCTTAAGTTCTGTTGGTTCTAAATCACCTGAAGTAGCCACCTCGATTTCTTCCTTAATTTTAGTTTCTTCTGAATTTGTTTTACGTTCAAATTTCATCTCAGAAACTTCATCTTTGACATTCTGTTTATGATTTGAAAAAGACTTAGACAAAGCGTCTGGAGTAATGTTTAGCCTTGATACTAGATAAATAATCAACATAAAAACGAGTACAAGGATTACACCTAATTTACCGACATAATCTTGCAGAAAATCATTTATTTCGTAGCCTACAACTCCACCCATTATAGGATTTGAAGCTGCGAAAAACCCTAGAGTCAAAGACAGCCATAAAACAATATATGATCCCCAAAACCAAAGAGATCTTAGCTTAAATAGCTTTAAATTTAAAAATAAATAAATTCCCGTTATAAAAAGCATAGCCGGAAAGCTAATTACTGCAATACCAAAACCTTTATATATAAGTGCATGACTTATATAAGCTCCAAACTTGTTGAGCCAATTGTTAGCCTGTTCACTTCTATCCATAACATTACCCATCATGGATTGGTCTGCTTGCCAATTGAAAAAGTAAGAAAGGAATGAAATAAAAAGACCTATGGCAAAAAGCATTAAGAAACTGCCAAAAATTATTTTGGTACGCTTAGATGCTTTCAAATTGAAGCTCTTCTTTTCTTGCTTTGGTTTGGTGGTATTGCTTCGCTTAGTCTTGGCCATATAGATTGTAAAGTGCGAAACAAAAATACAAATATTAACCGCTTTAGCTAATCAAATTATCGCAAGTAAATAGGGAATATAGATAATAAGTAGAACGACAAATGCAAAGATTCCGGCTACCATAACGGCTCCAGCTGCTATATCTTTAATTTTTCCAATTTTCTCATCATAATTAGGCTGAATATAATCTGCCAATTGCTCAACAGCAGAATTAATACCTTCTATACTAAGTACTAAAGCCATTACACCAAGTTGAGCAAACCACTCTGAATCTGTAATTTTAAAATAAAATCCTGCAAGAATAAAAATGAATGAAAACAATAATTGAAATTTGAAACTATCTTCCTTAAGAAAAAGGTAAGTCAATCCCTTCCAAGCATAGTCTAAAGATTTTATACGTTCTTTTATTGTTTTGAGATTGAACATGGATGAAATTTCTTTTATTGATACCATTCTCAAAATTAGTATAAAAAAAAAGAAACTGTTTTCACAGTTTCTTTTTTAAATCGAAATAAAATATTTTGTTATTTATCGATGGAGCCTAAGACTCTTTGAGCAAAAGTATTTGCAGCGTCTTTTTCTGACATGCCATCTTTCACCATTTTGTCCATTTCAATTGCTCCTGCAATGTTGGTGATAAGCTCACCGACAACGTCCATTTCTTCATCTTTTACAGATCTATGTTCTGTAAAAGATTCTAGGACTTCGATAGTATGTTCAAGTTTCTGAACATCATTATTTTTCTGAAAATGCTTAATTACTGGTAACTTCATTTACTAATTCTTTTAGAGATTCAAACTTGTTGGTTTGAACTTGATTTTTAAATTCTCCATTTTTAAATGTAGCAAAAGTTGGAAGGTTATTCACATTAGCTAACTTTCTAGATTCAGGAAATTTTTCTGCATCTACCATTAGAAATGGAATTTCTTCATGTTCACTTGCTAATTTTTTAAATTTAGGCTTCATCAGTCTACAGTTTCCACACCATGTTGCGGAAAATTGAACAATTACTGTGTCGTTACTGTTGACTGTTTCAGCTAAATTATCTTGATCTAATTCTTTAAACATAAATTTTGTTTTTTAAATTAATTCAGTGACAAACTGAAATTCTTTAGTTTTTAGATAGGTAAGAAGAAACACCTTCTCTATCAGCTTTCATGCTTTCTTTACCTTCTTCCCAGTTTGCTGGACAAACTTCACCATGTTTTTGCACATGTGTATAAGCGTCTATCATTCTAATGAATTCATTTACATTTCTTCCAAGTGGCATATGGTTCACACTTTCTTGAAATACTGTTCCTTCTTCATCGATTAAATATGTTGCTCTGTAAGCTACATTATCACCATCTACTGTTAGATGCCCATCTTCGTCATCGTAGCGCTCATTTGTAACGTCTAAAATACCAAGTCTACTACTTAAGTTTCTGTTAGAATCTGCTAGGATTGGGTAAGTTACACCTTCAATTCCTCCATTGTCTTTAGAAGTATTCAACCATGCAAAATGTACTTCTGCAGTATCACAGGAAGCACCTATTACAATTGTATTTCTTTTTTCAAATTCTGGCAGAGCTTCTTGAAATGCATGTAATTCAGTTGGACATACGTATGTAAAGTCTTTTGGGTACCAGAATAAAACAACTTTTTTATTTTCTTTTTGTGCTTTTTCTAAAATATTAATTTGAAAAGTATCACCCATTTCATCCATGGCGTTTACTTTTAAATCTGGAAATTTCTTACCTACTATTGACATATATAAGTTTTATTAATTAATAATTTCAAACGAAATTACAGATAAAGCTAAAATTGATAATACAAAATTTAACATCTATTCTTATACTTAGATAAGTTCTATTTATAGTTCTACTCTCCTGCTACACTAGAAGCAAAAGCCATCTGCAAATCTCTCTTAAGATCTTGAGTATCTTCTATGCCCACTGAAAACCTGACTAAGTTGGACTTGATGCCCTGAGATTCTCTCTCCTCTGGACTTAACAAAGAATGAGATGTTTTTTCTGGAGATAAAACCGTACTCTCTACCCCACCAAGACTTAATACATTTCTAATAAGATTCAAACCACTAAAAAATCTTGATATGTCACAATTATCACTTAAATCGAAAGAAAGCATCCCACCAAAACCAGTCATTTGAGATTTTGCCAATTCATGCTGTAAATGAGATTTTAGGCCAGGATAATATACACGATCAACATAATCTGAAGCTTCAAGATATTCAGCTAAATCTAAAGCATTATTAGATTGCTGCTTGACTCTCAAATTAAGAGTTTTCATGCTTCGCTCAAGCATCCAAACGGTTTGGTCTGCAAGACTACCACCAAAGTTTTTTGCTTTAGAAAAGACTTTTTTCATGATGTCATGAGAAGAAGCAACTGCTCCAGCAGTAATGTCGCTATGCCCGCCAAGATATTTTGTGGCGCTGTGAATTACAATATCAACGCCATGATCGATTGGAATTTGATTTATAGGACTGGCAAATGTATTGTCTGCCATGGTTAAAACATTATTCTCTTTAGCAAATTTTGTGACTGAAGCTATATCTGTGATTTCCAATAAGGGATTAGAGGGAGTTTCAATGTAAATCAATTTTGTTTCTGGTTTCAGACTGGATTTTAGTTCGGTCCAGTTATTTACATCAACGAAATCATATTCAATTCCATACTGTTCACATTCTTCGATAATAAAATTACGGGTACCTCCATAAATTTGATTTTGAAGAATAACATGATCTCCAGATTTCAAAACACTCAACATAGCTGTTGTAATAGCAGCCATACCACTACCAAATATAAGCGCTGACTCTGCATGTTCTAATTCCGCAATTTTTTCAGAAAGCATCTTTTGATTGGGGCTATTGAAATATCTTGGATAAATAGAGGTGTCTAGACCATCGTATGCATAAGCCGTAGATAAATACATCGGAGAAACTGCTCCTTTATAAACTTCATCCACAACTTCTCCGCTGTGAACACATATTGTATTGATTCCTTTTTGCATTTCTTTTTTTCTCAAATTTAATTTATTAAGACCAACTTACAGATTCTTGTAAGTATATTTTTTCGTGATAGAATTTTTCTATAATTTCAGAAACCGTAAATATTAATTCCATGGACAATTTTAAACTCAGTAATGCTTCGGATTTATCAAAATATTTGGAAATAAATGAGGACGGTGAAAAATTTGGTGAAGCTATTATTACTATCTCAGATCTCAATCAGCTTGAAAGCCTGGAATCTAAATATGTTATTTTTGGAATTCCTACAATACTTCATACTAAGTCAAGTTTTAAAGTCAATTCTGGAAATTTTGAAAGTTTGCTAAAAAAACTACTGAACACCCAAAACAATCAATTCAATAAGGCTAATGAAGTTATTGTTTTGGGAGAAATTGATATGGAACCTCTTCAAATTGATCTGAATAAACAAAAGCAAAGTTTTGAATCAAATACAGAAGAAATCAACAAAATTCATGAGAAAGTAGATAATATAATTTATGAATTGGCAACCGTAATTTTTGATTCTGGTAAAGTTCCAATCATGTTGGGAGGTCATATAAATAATTCTCTAAGCATTGGAAAAGCCATAAAATCTTCAACAAAAAAATCGATTAATTTATTTGACCTGTCTCCAAATATGAATTTTGATTTTTCTACAAAACAAGAAACATTAGTCTCTGTTAATTACTTTGACAAGGACCTCATTGGAAAATATTATGCATTTGGTCTGCATAAAAACAATATTGCTCAAAAGAACTTTAATGTTATATCTGCTTCAACACAAATCGATTTTAAGTTTTATGAAGATTGCTTGCATCTTACTACTCTAGACAAATGTGTAAAATTCAAAAACTCCATTGATTTTTTGAACGGTAAATTAGGGTTTAGACTAGATCTCAAATCTATTCAGGGACTTTCTGCCAACTGCGAGCCGTCTTCAGGATTTAGCTTAAGAGACATTAGAACATTTATGAAAATAGTAAGAAAGGAGAAAATTGAATTTTTACATATCTGTGGTTTTGAAACCTGTAAAGAAGAAATTACCAGCATGATGTTAAGCTATTTAATATCAGATTTTATAAGGCATGACGACTAACTCCTAAAGTTCAATATTCAATCCGAAAAAGCTAGAACTCGCTGCTCTATTGAATTGCGCATAGGAATAACTAAACCTAAGTTTATTAAATCTTATACTTACACCACCTGTAAGGCCCGAAAATGCCCTTTGGTCTTGGATTCTTAGTTCCTCTCCTCTTCTGAAATTATAACCTATCTGTACACTAAATGCTCCATCTGGAAAAAGTTCCGCTCCAAGAATGGCATGGCGCAGAGCATTATTTAAAAAACCAGGATCATCTGGTGTAATATTCCCACTCAAATCTTCTTCATCTCTGGCAGTGTTTCTAAATGCAATGTTCCATTCTTGTAAGTTTTCTAAAGTAATATGCCAACGGATTGGTGCTTTTACCAATTTTTGAGAAACTCCTAATATCACTTCAAAAGGCATCGATTCTCTTATATCATTGAAAGGTTTAAATTGGGTCCCAATATTTCTTACAACTCCTGAAACTACTAAATCCCACTCAGAGTAGATATAACTCACACCCAAATCCAAAGCACCAGCAAAAGAAGAGTATTGTTCTAGTTTGGAAGAAATCAATTTTAAATTTGCTCCTACATAAAAATCTGATCTCTCAATTCGCCTGGCATATCCAATAGACAAGGCTGCTTCTTGACCTCCAAATTCAGCCATAGGATTTCCAGATTCATCAAATCCATCAAATCTACCGTAATCTATATAGGTTACACCCGCTTGTATCATTTGAGTTCTTCTTCCAACATCATATGCGTAAGAAGCTGTTCCATAATTTACATCTGAAAAATAATTCATATAATTTGCAGACATCTGGTTGTGCATTTCAAAATTAATAAGGGCAGGATTCGCCAGTGCATTTGCAGGATCTGAAGAATAAGATGTAATATTTTTTCCTCCGAGAGCAGAAATCTTGGGAGATACTGGTAAATTCAGAAACTGATAAGTATCCTGACCACCAATTTGGGCAAAGGAAGGCCTTGTCATTGCCAAAATTATAATCAAAAAAATAAATATGTGTTTCATGAAACCTTTATAGCAGTATGTAAGGAAACGCAGTGCAATGTAATTTATTTTGAAAAAAAATAATCATTAAAAAACCAGATGAATAAACATCTGGTTTAGTTAACCTAAAAATTAAATTAAATTAAAGGACTTTTGCATTTTTTACTTTTTGTTTCAGAAGTGCATAATCCAAGACTTCATGCATTTCACTTATGTAATTTATTGTAAGTCCTTTGAGATAATCTTCTTTGATTTCTTCAATGTCCTTTCTATTCTCTTCGCAAAGTATAATTTCTTTAATTTTAGCGCGTTTCGCTGCCAATATTTTTTCCTTTATACCTCCTACTGGTAATACTTTACCCCTTAAAGTAATTTCTCCTGTCATCGCTAGATTCTTTTTGATCTTACGTTGAGTGAATAAAGAAACCAATGATGTAAACATAGTTATACCAGCACTTGGGCCGTCTTTTGGTGTGGCGCCTTCAGGAACATGAATGTGTACATTGTAATCAGTGAAAATATCTGGGTTTAATTCGAATTTCTCAGCATTAGATTTAATGTATTCCATTGCAATGGTTGCCGACTCTTTCATCACTTTTCCAAGGTTACCAGTAATGTTCAAATTACCCTTACCTTTAGAAAGAATGGATTCAATAAATAAAATTTCGCCTCCAACACTAGTCCATGCCAGACCAGTTACAACACCAGCTACTTCATTGTTTTCGTAAGAATTTCTAGGTCTTGAGGGACCTAAGATTTTTTCTACTCTTTCATTGGTTATCTTAATTTCGTAGTCCTCTTCCATAGCAATATCTTTAGCTACGTTACGAACCACTTTTGCAATTTGCTTTTCAAGATTCCTCACTCCAGACTCTCTTGTATAACCATCAATTATTTTTTCTAATTGCTGTTTTCCAAGTTTGATGTCTTCTTTTTTGATACCATGCTCTTTTATTTGCTTAGGAAGCAAATGACGCTTTGCAATTTCAATTTTTTCTTCAACTGTATATCCATTGACATGAATGATTTCCATTCTGTCTCTTAGCGCTGGCTGGATTTGTGATAAATCGTTTGAAGTGGCTATAAACATAACCTTGGACAAATCATAACCTACTTCTAGGAAGTTATCATGAAAATCATCGTTTTGCTCTGGATCCAAAACTTCTAATAATGCTGAAGAAGGATCACCCTGATGACTACTCGCTAATTTATCTACTTCATCAAGTACAAATACAGGGTTGCTCGTACCTGCTTTTTTCAAGCTTTGTACAATTCTACCTGGCATTGCGCCTATATAAGTCTTTCTATGACCTCGTATTTCTGCTTCATCACGCAAACCTCCAAGTGAAACTCTCGCATACTTTCTACCTAAAGCTTCAGCAATAGACTTACCTAGCGACGTTTTACCAACTCCGGGAGGACCTGAGAGACAAAGAATTGGAGACTTCATGTCTTTTCTAAGTTTTAGCACTGCCAAATATTCAATAATTCTTCTCTTTACATCTTCTAGTCCGTAGTGGTCACGATCGAGTACTTTTTGCGCTCTTTTCAGGTCAAATAGATCTTCACTTGTTTTATCCCACGGCAGGTCCAAAAATAAATCCAGGTAGTTACGCTGTATGGAATACTCAGCAACCTGAGGATTCATTTTTTGTAATTTTGCCAATTCTTTCTTGAAATGAGAATCAACAGTATCTTTCCAGCTTTTTGTTTTAGCGCGTTCACGCATTTCTTCTACTTCACCTTCAGATGAAACGCCACCTAATTCTTCCTGTATGGTCTTCATTTGTTGATGAAGGAAATATTCACGCTGTTGCTGGCTCATATCGCTCTGAACCTTAGATTGAATATCATTTTTTAGTTCCAATTTCTGGAACTCAATATTCATTTGCTTTAAAGTTAAAAGAGCTCTTTCCTTAAGGTCACTGGTTTCTAAAAGGTTTTGCTTGTCCTTCACTTCTACACTCATATTAGAAGACACAAAATTGATTAAGAAAGAAGAACTTTCGATATTCTTGATAGCGAAAGAAGCTTCAGAAGGAATGTTTGGACTGTCCTTTATTATGCGAAGTGATAAATCTTTAACCGAATCGATAATGGTTCTAAATTCCTCATCATCTGGAGCCGGTTTAATTTCTTCAAATTCTTCGATTTTACATCTCAAATAAGGTTCACTCGTTAAAGGCTCTGTAATTTTAAAGCGTTTTTTACCTTGTATAATTACTGTAGTGTTTCCATCTGGCATTTTTAATACTCTCAGGATTCTTGCAACTACGCCTACTTTATGAACATCTTCAAAAGCTGGGTGTTCCTCATCATCATTCATTTGAGCTACGACGCCTATGGTTTTATTTCCATTGTTAGCATCGTTAATTAGTTTGATAGATTTATCTCTTCCAGCGGTGATTGGAATGACCACACCTGGGAACAATACAGTATTTTTTAAAGGAAGAATTGGTAAATCATCTGGTAACAGTTCACGATTTATTTCCTCTTCGTCTTCTGAAGTCATAAGAGGAATTAGTTCTGCATCCTCATCAATATTCTCGGTTGATAAATTATCTAGATTAAATAGTCCGGATTTTGCCATAATTATTTTTTTGTCAAAATGTCAGTAAACACTGACTCAACTTCTTATTTTACATTATTTTTCTTGAAATATCCTGCTATACCATTGATATCAGGATTCAATTTATATAGGGTCAATTCCTATGCCATGCAAAATTACCACTATTATGCCTTTTTGTTTTTGTATTCTATTATAATTAGTCGAAATTTACCTTTTGGTTAAACTATGAACACAAACGAACAATTCGACCTTATAATAAAGGACACAAGGGATCTTTTTGTCAAAAAGACTCAAGACTACGGTACTGCTTGGAGAATACTAAGACTTACTTCCTTAACTGATCAAATTTTCATAAAAGCAAGCAGAATAAGAAGTCTGCAAGAAAATAAAGTTCAGAAAGTAGAAGAAAACGAAGATTCTGAGTTTATTGGGATCATCAATTATTCTATTATGGCTTTAATTCAAATTGAACTGGGCATTTCTGAAAAAGCAGATCTAAGTCCAGACGAAGCCGTAATTCAATATAATCTTCAAGTTGAAAAAGCTAAAACCCTAATGATTGATAAAAATCATGATTATGGTGAGGTTTGGAGGAAGATGAGAGTGAGTTCCCTGACTGATCTTATTTTGCAAAAACTTCTACGGATAAAACAGATTGAAGATAATGCAGGACAGACTTTAGTGAGCGAAGGTATCGAAGCAGGTTATCTCGATATCATAAATTATTCAGTGTTTGCTTTAATTCATTTAAACTTCAAATCAAAATGAAATACATAGTAGGCTTTTCTAGAATTTTTGTTGGTATTTTATTCATTTTCAGTGGATTTGTAAAATTGAATGATCCCATTGGATTTTCTTACAAACTAGAAGAGTATTTCGGCAAAGGAGTTCTGAATCTGGAATTCTTGATTCCTTTCGCATTGGTTTTGGCAATATTCATTGTGATTTATGAATTGCTTTTGGGCTTAACCCTACTGATTGGTTATGCGCCTAAATTTACCAAATGGAGTCTACTTTTGATGATTGTATTTTTTACTTTCCTGACATTTTATTCGGCGTATTTCAATAAAGTCACCGATTGCGGTTGCTTTGGTGATGCCATTCCCTTGACGCCCTGGCAGTCTTTTATAAAGGACATCATACTTTTAATTCTGATTTTGATATTATTCTTTAATGAAAAGTATATCAAACCTATTTTTGCAAAACCATCTTTAAAATGGATAGTATTTGCTGCATCCATAGCCTGTCTTTATTTCGCCTACCATGTTTTAATGCATTTGCCTACGATAGATTTTCGTGCCTATAAAATTGGAACCAATATCCCTGAAGCCATGAGTTATCCAGATGATGCTCAAGAAGCAGTCTATGAATATGAATGGACCTTTGAAAACAATGACAACAAGGAAGTTTATACAACTAATGGAAGCTATCCGGATGTACCTGGTGAATTTATCAATGTTGAAACAAAAATGATAAATGAGGGATACATTCCTCCAATTCGTGATTTCTCTCTTATAAAGGGTGGCGAAGACTATATTGAAGATTTGATGCAAGAAGATCAACTGATGATCGTTGTAGCTTATAATCTTTCCAAAACTGAACATGAAGGATGGACAAAACTATCATCTGCGCTGAATAAAGCCAAAGAAAACAACTTCAAAATTATTGGTCTTACAGCTTCCGGAGAAAAATATATATTAAAAATTAAAAGCGATTATACCTTGAATTTTGATTTTTATTTCTCAGATGAAACTGCAATCAAAACTATCATAAGAGCAAATCCTGGGCTTGTCATTATTGAAAATGGTACCATTACAAATAAGTTTCATTGGAATGATGCAGATGAATTCTAAAAGATATATCCATTGCTGAAAAATTTTGTTCAAAAAACTGCTTATGCTTTACTCACCGTTTTTGGTGTAGTTACCGTGATATTTTTTCTTTTTAATGTTCTGCCTGGAGATCCTGCACAAATGATGCTTGGGCAAAATGAAACTCAAGAACAACTTCAGCAACAAAAAGAAAAATATGGTTTTGATAAAAGCATAGGTCAGCAGTACTTATACTATATTAATGATTTGCTGCCTATCTCCTGGCATAGTTCAAATGTAAAAGACTTTACTTATTTTGAAGAGAATAAATATAATGGAACGCAATTATTTTCCTTAGCTGCAGGCTCTGTTTATATAAAAACACCCTATTTAAGAACTTCATTCCAACGTCAGGATCAAAAAGTGCTTGATATTATTAAACAAACTTTACCGAACACAGCAATTTTAGCGGTCTCTTCAATTGCAATTGCGCTTATTATAGGTATTTTTTTGGGAATTATTTCTGCCCTTCAAAAGGATACCTGGATAGACAAAAGCATACAAGTCCTTAGCACCTTAGGCATGAGCTTGCCTTCTTTTTTTAGTGCTATTCTTGCAGCTTGGCTCTTTGGCTATGTTCTTAAGGAATACACAGGATTAAACATGACAGGCAATCTTTACGAATTAGACGATTTTGGTGAAGAAAAGATTTTTCATTTCAAAAACTTAATATTACCAGCCTTTGTACTAGGAATCAGGCCGCTTGCAGTTGTTGTTCAGCTTATGAGAAGTTCGCTATTAGAAGTGTTTCAGCAAGATTACATAAGAACAGCTAGAGCAAAAGGACTAAGCGCTTATTCAGTAATTATAAATCACAGCTTAAAAAACGCGTTAAATCCAGTTGTCACTGCCATATCAGGCTGGTTTGCCTCCATGCTGGCGGGAGCTGTTTTTGTTGAATATATTTTCGGATGGAATGGCATCGGAAAAGAAATAGTAGATGCTTTAAACACGCTAGATTTGCCAATTATTATGGGAGCAGTGTTAACCATAGCTATCATCTTTATCATTATTAATATCTTAGTAGATATAATTTACAAACTATTAGACCCAAGAATATAAATTAAAAATTAAAATCATGAGAACTCAAATTGTAGCAGGAAACTGGAAAATGAATTGTAACCTAGATGAAGCTCTTCATTTGCTAAACGATTTAAAGCTAAAGGATTTTTCCAAATCTAATGCTGAAGTAATCATTGCTCCACCATATACTAACTTATATCCTATACATCAAAATTTAAAAGATTCTTCAATAAAAATATCTTCTCAAAACATCAATGAAAATGAGGAAGGTGCTTTTACAGGAGAAATATCTCCAGATATGCTTAAAAGTGTGGGAGTTGAATATGTCATTATCGGCCACAGTGAGCGAAGAGCTATTTATAACGAAACTAATGATGTATTAGCTAAAAAAGTTACTGCATCCCTTAAGCATGACTTTAAAATCATGTTTTGCATAGGAGAAAAATTAGAACAAAGAAAAGCAGACAAGCATTTTGATATAGTTAAGGAGCAGTTGGAAAAAGGACTTTTTCACGTTAGTGCTTCAGACATGAAAAACGTTGTCATAGCTTACGAACCAGTTTGGGCTATTGGAACCGGAGAAACAGCATCTCCCGAACAAGCTCAGGAAATTCATGAATATATTCGAAAAGTACTGGCTGAAAAATATAGTCAGGATGTTGCAGACCAAACTTCTATTCTATACGGAGGAAGTGTAAAACCAAACAATGCTAAAGAAATTTTCGCCAAAAAAGACGTTGATGGAGGACTTATCGGTGGAGCTTCTTTGGATGCAAAAAGCTTTTCAGAAATTGTGATGTCATTCTAAAATGAAATACATAGAATATAAATTTGAGGTTCACCCCCTTCAGCCCGGCAGAGATATTCTGCTGGCTGAATTGGGTGAATTGCCTTTTGAAAGTTTTGAAGATCATGAAAAAGGTCTTCTTGGGTATATTATTGAATCGGAAGATAGGAAAGATCTCCTCAATGAAGTCTCCATTCTAAAATCGGATGAATTTCAAATCGTTCATACCAAGTCGACAATAGAGCAAGTCAATTGGAATGAAGAATGGGAGAAAAATTTCCATCCTATTCATATTGACACTAGATGTACGATACGAGCACCTTTCCATTCCAAAACAAAGGCTGATATCGACATCATTATAGAGCCAAAAATGTCCTTTGGAACTGGGCATCATGCAACAACCTATCAAATTTCTGAAATGCTTCTTGAAGAAGATTGCGAGAATAAAAGAGTTCTGGACATGGGATGTGGCACTGGAGTTCTAGGAATTCTTACTGACATCCGAGGAGCTACATCTGTAGATTATATTGATATTGATACCTGGTGCGTTGAAAACACTGAAGAAAATCTAGAGCGGAATTCTTGCAAAGGAAATGTCATCCTGGGAGGATCCGATAAAATTGAAAAAAATTACGATTTGATTTTGGCGAACATCAATAGAAATATTCTTTTAGAAGATATGTCAACTTACTCAGCTCATTTGGTGTCTGGTGGTGCAATTTATTTTAGCGGATTTTATGAAGAAGATCTAGAACTTATTGAAAAAGAAGCAAGTCGCAATGAATTGACATTCGTTAAACATCAAACAAAAGACAACTGGGTAGCGGTCAAATTCACAAAAAATTAAATGTTGCTTAAAGTATTCTATTTATATTTGCTCTAAAATTTAGTAATGAGCGTTAAAGAAGAAGTTTTAGAAGATGTTGATGTAAAAGAAAAACTTACAGATTCTCATGAAATTGTGGTATATAATGACGAAGTCAACACCTTTGATCATGTCATAGAAACTTTGATTAAAACCTGTGATCATGATGCCTTACAAGCAGAACAGTGCACTCTTTTAATCCATTACAAAGGAAAATGTGCCGTTAAGTCTGGAGATTTTGATGACTTAAAACCAAGATGTACAGAAATTCTTAGAGCTGGAATCAGCGCAGAAATAGTATAAAAAAGCCTCGAGATTCGAGGCTTTTTAAATTTTCAAGTAAATTGGAATAACTATCCTACTACTTTAATAATCTCTGAAGTTATGTAGTCAATTTGTTCTTTATCCAATTCAGTATGCATTGGCAAAGAAATCACTTCATCTACCAATTGATTGGTAACCACAAACTCCTTTTCATCATATCGCTCATCTTTGTAAGCTTTTTGAGAATGAAGAGGAATTGGGTAATAAACTCCATGAGGAATATTATTAGCCTTAAAATGATTTACTAATTCGTCACGCTTCCCATTCTTAATCTTGATTGTATATTGATGAAAGACATGACAATCGCATGTGTCACAAATACCTTTAGAATTATCACATTGTTTGTGAGTTATGGTCTTAGGAGTCTGTAAATTTTCAGACTTACTTAAAGCTTCGTTATAATGTCTTGCGGCATTTTGTCTTCTGGAGCTGTAATCATCCAGATGTTTTAATTTGATATCCAAAATTGCAGCCTGGACGCTGTCCAGTCTAGAGTTCACACCAACCACATCATGATGGTAACGCTCATACATTCCGTGGTTGACCACTCCCCTAATTGTGTGAGCCAAATCATCATCGTTGGTGAAAATGGCACCACCATCACCATAAGCTCCAAGATTTTTGGAAGGAAAGAATGAAGTAGCCCCAACATTTCCAATCGTTCCAGCTTTTTGCTGAGAACCATTTTTAAATGTATAATCGGCTCCAATAGCCTGCGCATTATCTTCTATCACATATAAATTATGAGCTTTGGCAATGTCCATGATCTCTTCCATCTGTGCTACATGTCCAAATAAATGAACTGGTACAATAGCTTTGGTTTTTGGTGTGATGGCTTGTTCTAATTTTTTCAAATCAATATTGAAGGTATCTTTATCTACATCAATTAACACAGGAGTTAAGTTGAGAAGTGCTATTACTTCTACCGTAGCAGCAAATGTGAAATCTACGGTGATTACTTCATCTCCTGGCTTCAATCCAAGCGCCATCATTGAAATTTGAAGAGCATCTGTACCATTAGCACAAGGGATAACATGTTTCACATCCATGTACTGCTCAAGATTCTCCTGAAATTGTTTTACAGCCGGACCATTAATGTAAGCTGTAGAATCAACAACATCTATGATGGATTTGTCTACTTCTTTTTTTATTTTTTCGTATTGACCCTTCAGATCAACCATTTGTAGTTTTTTCATAGTCTTTTTTTCTTACACAAAAATAAGAATATTAAGTATTCAAAGAGACAATTCCGTTAAAAGCTTATTTTTGAAAAAAATTTAATTTGAAGTCATTATATCAATTCATCATCCACAGTTTTCAATTTTTCTTGCCTGTTTTGAAATATTTCAATCCTAAAATGAAATCATTTGCTGAAGGAAGAATCCACTGGGAATCTGAACTAAAATCTCAAGTATCTGAAAATGAAAAAGTTATTTGGTTTCACGCAGCTTCTCTTGGTGAATATGAACAAGCTGTTCCTATTATTGATGCTCTGAAGAAAAAATACACTTCTCATAAAATAGCAGTAAGCTTTTTTTCTCCTTCTGGCTATGAGGTTAAAAAGAAAGATTCTAAATTGGATATTGTTACTTATCTACCTCTGGACACTAAGAAAAATGCAGGAAAATTTCTAAATATCCTGAAACCAGAAATCGCTTTTTTTATTAAGTATGAAGTCTGGCCCAATTTGATGGACGTGTTGGAAAAAAAACAAATTAAATCCTACCTTATTTCTGGAGTCTTCAGGAAACAACAGCTGTATTTTAAACCAATGGGGCAGTTTATGGCGAAAGCCTTGAGCAAATTTGATCATCTTTTTGTACAAAATGAAGAATCGCTAGCTCTTTTAAAAGATCACGGTTTCGAGCAGGCCAGCATTTCGGGAGATACCCGCTATGACAGAGTAATTTCTCAGTTAGCAATGAATAATCAGCTTGACTTTATGGATAAGTTTACAGCTTCAGGTGAACTTACAATGGTATTTGGAAGCACCTGGCCCGAAGATCTATCGATTACTCTGGACGCCATAAATAATGCTCCAGAACACATAAAGTTTGTTATCGCTCCTCATCAAATTAATTCGGCTCAAATTCAGAAATTGAAAAAAAGTATTACAAAAAAAGTCCTTTGTTTTTCTGAAATTGAAAATCAAAACTTGGAGGAGCTTCAGGTTTTGATAGTCGATACTATAGGCTTATTGACCAAGATTTACAGTTACGCCGATTTGGCTTATGTTGGTGGTGGCATGGGATTAAGCGGATTGCACAATGTATTGGAACCTGCTGCTTTTGGTATTCCAATAGTTATTGGCAAAAACTTTGAAAAGTTTCCTGAAGCAAAAATGCTAAGACGACTAGGCGGTTTATTTAGTGTTAGTTCAGCTAATGAATTTGTATCAATATTTGAAAAACTTATCTCTGATTCAATGTTTAGAGAGAAAAGTGGGCAGATTAGTGGTCATTTTGTGAATTCTGAAGCTGGAGCTACTCAAAAGATTTTATCAGCAATCGATTTTGAAAATGATTAAATAAAGAAATTTATTTGAAAGTCCTCAAATGCCGTTTTAGCTGAATGTACCGAATGATACCAACAGCGAGAAAAATGATACTAAACACAACAGCTACATAACCAATCACTTTGACGTCTTCAAAAATTGTGTCTTTTATGCTAACTAAGCCAACGCCGCCTAAAAGCAGATAAAGAGAAGACCGTAAATAAGACAAAAGCGTGCGCTCATTGGCGAGTTTAGTTCGCTCCATCGCTAAATGATCTCGCAGAATAATTCGGTCTTCATTAGTATAATCGTTTGTGAATTTGACTATGTTTTTGAGTTGTTTTTTCATGATTTCTTGTTAATAAAAGCTGAGCAATGCAAAGATAAAAATACAAACTACTTCTGAATTTGATCCTTCCTGGATTTATAATGTCGAACTAAGCCAAAGGTAAATCCAAAGATAAAAACGACACTTAACAAAGCTAAAGCCAATGAACTGACGATAAGGATTTTTTGGACAGCTTCCAACACATTTTCTGCCTGACTAAACCTTCCTATCATCAGAAATCCTAAAGTGACTAAAAAAAGTAAAATTCCCCAAGTCAATTTATGGAAAGTTGCAGGATTGATTTTAGTTAAGTCTGAGAACATCCCTAAAACAAAAATTGCTGAGTCTACCGACGTGATTAAAAAACCAATCAGAAGCAGAATGGCCAAGATAACCGCATAAAAACCAAGAGGAAATTGTTCCAGAAGCACAAAGGTTGCAGTAAAAACATTATCGAATGCAAAACTGGAAACGACTTCAGCATTTATCAATTCAATAGCGGATGTTCCAAAACTTGTAAACCATAGAAATGATCCTAAGCTTGGAACAATGAGTACTCCTAAAATAAGTTGTCGTATGCTGCGCCCTTGGGAAATTCTAGCGATGAAAATTCCTGTAAAAGGAGCCCAAGCCAACCAAAAAGCCCAGTAATAATAAGTCCAATCTGATAGAAACTCTTCGCTAAAATCGAATTCTCCAACAGCTAAACTTAGTGGTACAAAATCCTGAAGCAGAGCTAAAACAGACTGCAAAAGATTTGATAATATTAAGCTGATGTCACTGTTAAGAATCACATAAGCAAGGAGTAGCAAAGTAAGTGTAATGTTGACGTTAGATAAACGCCTGATTCCTTTACTTAAACCTTTAATGGATGAAAAAATCGCAAATGAGAAGATCAAAACACAAAGTATGATGCTAAGATAAACGCCAAGAGAAGACTCTGTGATGAAGCTAATTCCTCCTTCTATTTGTCTTATTCCTAGAGCTACTGCGCTCACCACGCCAAAAACTGTTGTGAGGATTACGAGTAGATCTATAGATTTGGTTGTCAATGAATTGGACAGCTTAGGAATAATGTGACTCAGCTGAATATTTTTTTTCTTGACTAATAAATACGCGATGAATAAAGCAAAAAGTCCATAAAACCCCCAGGCTGTAAATCCCCAATGATAAAAAGTCATTTCCAGTCCATGAATGTCATTAGGTCTTGAGAGTTCCATATTTGAATGTTGCATCATAAATATGGGTTCCTGAACTGCTCTCAAAATGATGCCTGCTCCCATTCCTGTAGAATACATCATGGCTAGCCAGGATAAAGTCGAATATTCTGGTGGACTGGAACCTAGATTTATTTTTCCTAAGGGAGAGATGGCGATTATTAATAAATAAAGGACTATAAGTAAGCCTAAAACCAGATATAATTTCCCAAAAAAGGTTCTTACCCAAATTGAAACCGTATTGATCACCTCAAACAAGCTTTTGGGAAAAATTAAAAATAAAAACCCAGTAAATCCAAGAATAACAAGGCTTGCAAGGATTAATTGATTTTTAGGATTTAAGGCCTTTAAAAATAAAATTTATACGGTTACTGCTTTATTAAGGTATCTTCTAAAGGGAAGCATAGCTGTATAGGTCTCAATAACTTTATCTTTAAAATCTGATGAAAGGACGTCCTTTCTATCAAATGGTTTCATAGCAGCAAAGCTTTTGAGTCTAAGTAAGTCGATATGCTTATGGTCTTGCGAAAATCCTTTTGGAGATGTTTTTAACTTGTCGTCATCCTTCATCAACCCACCAAAATGCTCTTGAAAAGTTTCAGAAGTAATAATTGCTTTGAATTCATCACCATTGTAATCAATTGCTTCCCTAATGCTTTTTAGTAGTTCAGGTTTTGGTTTGTAAAACCCACCAGCTACAAAGACTTCTTCAATTCCCAGGTGAATATAGAAGTCACCTGTTTTTGGACGTTTATCGAGACCTGCTCCAAAGTGGTCTTTGTAAGTTGGTTTGTTAGGATGATATAGCAAATTATTATTAATGCGGTTGATAGCTTTTTTACCAGATGACGAATAGTATTTCTCGTCAATTTTTGACAATTTCAAATCCAGATCTTCCAGCCATTTTACATAGTCTGCTTTTACAGATTCGTACTCTTTTCTGTTTTCATCCATCCACTCTTTGCTGTTGTTGGCGTTAAGTGTTTCCAGAAAATCAAATAAACGTTCAAAATCCATTTAGCTTGTTTTTATTGAATTGAGTTGAGTTTTAAGTTCTTCCATAGACTGCTCCAATTTTTTAAGCATACTGTTTTCAGAATTTTCATTGATTGAAAAAGTCAATTTACTGGTCACTTCCCAGATTTCCTGAACTTCAGAATCTTGTACTTCATAAGGTGGATAATAAGAATTGGTAGAAATCAATGAGATTTTATGTGAGTTAGGATGTTTATGAAGTTTTTTAACCAATACTGAATCCTGCAGCACAAATACATAGACTTTATGATTTGCCGCTTGCTGCAAACTTTCTACTGATTTTCCAAGTACCCAGTCTTCAGAATGAAAGTTGGGCTCCATACTATCACCTTCGACCTGAAATCCTCTGTAAGAGGCATTCCTAAATTGAGGGATTGGCATTTCAAAAGCTGGTAGTTGATGGTACCATTCTGCATCACCAATATTTTGAGGATAGCCAGCAGCCGCTTTTTGATTGACTAATAGCATGTTTTCTCTGGAATTACTTTCATCTACTGAAATCACTTTTGGCATAGAATTGATATGATGAACATCTAGTTTTTTCTGAAAACTTTCACCGTAAAGCCAAAGCGGATTAACTTCAAAAATTTTCAAAAGCATCATAACCACTTGGCCGGAAAGTTTAGTTTTACCTCGTTCAATATCTGAAGTAGAATTTTTAATGTTTAAAATCTCAGCAAATTCGGTTTGAGTGAAATTATTTTCTTCACGAATTTGCTTGAAACGCTGGATTTCTAATGGTAAATCTGATTTCATAGTGATTAAAGCTTTACTAGGAATAATTCCATGAAATTAAGGAAAAAATCCTAATCAATAATAATTTTTGGCGTTATTTATTTTAATAAATTTGATAACTAAGATAAACCCTATGAAAATACATGTCATCAATGGTCCTAATTTAAATATATTAGGAAAAAGAGAACCCGAAATTTATGGTAAGTCTACCTTTAAAGATTATTTCACTGAGCTTCAATTTCAATTTAAAGATGTCGAATTGTCTTACTTTCAGTCCAATATAGAAGGGGAATTAATTTCAGAATTGCAGGAAGCAGATGACAATGTAGACGGGATAATTCTTAACGCAGCTGCGTATACTCATACCTCAGTAGCCATTGGCGATGCCATCAAAGCTATTGGGACACCAGTAATAGAAGTACACATTTCCAATACTCACGCGAGAGAGGAATTCCGTAAACAATCCTACGTATCACCAAATGCTTTTGGAATCATTATTGGGTTCGGATTAAGAAGTTACGAATTGGCCATAAGAAGTTTTCTAGATTAAAATTTTCAAGAAATGATACGAATTATAACTACTCTATTTGTTCTATTTGGTATTGCTTTCGGTTATACTCAAGAAAAAAATGAAGTCGAGAAACGAGTAAAAAAAAGTGAAGTCCACGAACAAGCCAAAGAATGGTTAAATGATGCTTACGAAAATAAGCGGAAAGTTAAATGGTATTACCAAACCGATGGTAAGAAAGAAGTCTTTGAAGCTAAACTAAAACACGACAAACACCTACACAGTGTAGAATTTAGTCTTGATGGAAATGTAAGGAATATTGAAATTCTCATTGATGAAAATGAATTGGCACCAAAAGTTCGTGAAGTCATTACTAATTTTTTGGAAACCAATTATGCAAAGTTTTCAATTTCAAAAATTCAAATTCAATATACTGGAGATGGAGATGATCTTGAAGATGTGATTGATGAAGATGAGTTTGAAAACATCACCATAAAATATGAAATTGAATACTATGGAAAATCAGAAAGTGAGGATGAATTATGGGAGGCTTTATTTAATGCTGAAGGCGTTTTGATTGAAAAAAGAGTCGTCAATTTAAGGGCTACAGATAATTTAGATTATTGATATGAAGTATTTTTTTTTAGTTGCCTTTTTGTTGTTGTCTTTATCATCTAAAGCTCAAAACGATAGATTCATTTTTGGTTTTTTTCCCGAAGCTTCATTGAGTTATAAGATTTCAGAAAAATATTCTATAACCCATAAAATTGAATCTCAAAATGGATTGTTTGACTCCAACAATCTAAATGAAGAGTTTGAATATGAGCAAACCTTAACCGACTTACAAACCTTTATTGGAAGACGCCTATCGCCTTTCGTAAAAGTTGATGTTGGATATCAATACAGAATTGAAGAAGGAGAAAATACTCACAGAACTATACAACAAGTTTCGATTTTACAAAGAGAATCCTTTTATAGAATTGGTCATAGAATCCGAATCGATGAGACTTTTTTCCAAGATGCCCCACTCCTATTTAGAGCTAGATACAGGATAAAAGGACAAGTCCCACTTCAAGGCTTAAGTTTGGATCCTGGTGAAAATTACTTAACAGTCTCCAACGAACTTATTTATATGATTCAAAGCACTGAAGATGATCTGGAAAATAGACTAACAGCTGCCTTAGGATTTTATTTTGATGATAAAAACAAACTTGAAGTTGGTTTTGATTACAGAACCGACGATTATCTGGTCGACAACAGATTTAGACACCGCTTGTGGTTTAAGTTTGGATATTACAAAACTCTTTAATGCAATATGAGAATACTACACACTGCCGATTGGCATATTGGAAAACGTCTGCATAAAACAGATTTAGCCAAAGACTTTGATCTGTTTATCAATTGGCTCTGTGAGTATTTAGATAAAAATCCAGTTGATGTCTTACTGATTTCCGGTGATGTATTTGATTTTTCAAATCCTTCTAGTGAATCTAGGAATCAGTATTATAAGACATTGATCAAATTAAAAAAATTTGATCTTAAAATCATCATTACTGGCGGAAATCACGATTCTCCGAGTGTTTTGGAAGCACCAAAAGAAATATTGAATCAGCTCGATATTCATGTCATTGGCCAAATGCCAGATGAATTTAAAAATTGTTTGATTCCGATTTCTTCAGAAAATAATATCGAAATAATTATTGCAGCGATACCCTACTTAAGAAGTAGAAATCTTCAACGTCAATTTGATGCTGAAAGTCATGACAATAAACAAGAAGCGATCAAAGAAAGTATTTCCTATCACTTCCAAGAGACCGCTAGACTAGCTAAGGAAAAATATCCTGAAATTCCTATTGTGGGTATGGGTCATTTGTTTGCAACTGGAGCAAGCGTCTCGGAAAGTGAACGAGATATTCAAATCGGAAATTTAGCCGGTCTTGAAGCGTCTCATTTTGGAAACAGTTACGATTATATAGCGCTGGGACATATTCATAAACCCCAGCGCATACATGCCGAAACACCAATATTCTACAGCGGATCCCCTATTGCACTTTCCTTTAGTGAACGCAAAAATGAAAAGCGTGTTTTGCTAATAGATACCCGAAAAAGTTTTGAACCAGAAAGTATTGCTATTCTAAAATTTAGAGATTTGGTTTTGATCAAAGGGACTTTGGCTGAAATAGAAGAAAAGCTTGAAGCTATTGAAAATGAATTTCAACTTAAAACCTTGATAGAGATTGAAATGCAGGAAAATGAATTTTCTGCCACGCTCAACTATGATTTAGAGCAATTAATTGAAAATTTTGATAAGCCAAATTGTGAGATCGTAAAACATAAAGTCTCCTTTAAAAATATGACTAAAGTTGAAAGAGGAGTGTCCTCAACAGAAAGTCAGGTGTCTGATTTTACGCCAAAACAAGTATTTCTGAAAAAACTGCAAGGCGTGGATGAAACCGAGCAGACAAAACTTGAGCTTATGTCTGCCTTTGAAGAAATTTTGGAAGAATTGAATCGCACCGAAGAATGAAAATAGAAAGTTTACATTTTAAAAATATCAATTCACTAAAAGGTGAACATGAAGTCAACTTTAATAAACCTCCATTAAATTCCGGTGGATTATTTGCAATCATAGGGCCAACAGGGAGTGGAAAAAGTACTTTACTTGATGCGATCTGTCTTGCGCTTTATGGAAGAACTCCAAGAATTTCCAGCGTTACCAAAAATAAGATAGAACAAGATGGCAGTATTTTGACAAAGCACCAAAAAGAAGCCTACGCAAAAGTTAAGTTCTCCTGCAACTCTGGCACCTTCATCTCTACTTGGTCTATCTCGACCAATAGAAACGGAAAGCTGAGAGATCACGATATGAATCTTTGGGATGTGCAAACTGAAAAGTACTTCAGCGAAAAGAAAACAGAGAATCAAGAAGAAGTCGAAAGGCTTGCGGGCTTGTCTTACGATCAATTTGTAAAATCGGTTCTGTTATCACAAGGCGAATTTGCTACCCTATTGAAATCTAATGAGAAGGAAAGAAGTGAACTTTTAGAAAAAATAACCAATACGTCTATTTATAGACAGATTGGTAGAAAAGTCTTCGAAAAGTATAACCAACTTAAATCAAAAATTTCAAAGCAAAAAAACCTTTTAGAAGACCTTCAAAAGAAGCTTTTAAGTGCCGAAGATCTTGAATTCAATAATCTTGAAAAAGAAAAATTAGAATCTGAAGAAAAGCATCGGGAATTTAAGATTGCTCAACAGGAAAAGGATTTGGATAAATTAAAGACGAAAGAAAAACTTGATCAGGAATTAGCAAAAGAAAGTCAGAATCTTTCAAAGTTTCAAAGTGAATTTGATGAGTTTCATGAAAAATATGCTGAACAACTTCGCAAGCATTCGAAGACCTTGGATTTTGACGAGGAGCTCAAGAATTTTAATGCTTTAGATGATAAAAAGGAGGCTCTTATTGAGTCCATAAACGATTTTAAAGAAAAGCAGTCTCGAATAAATAATGAAATTGAAACTGTAAAAAATCGGATAGAGAGTCTACTCAAAACGAAAGTTGAAGACATCAATGTTGAAATACAGTTGAACAATCTTTTAAAAGTTTATCAAACCTTAAATAATGAAAGGATACTAAAAAGAAATGATTATGCTTCCAAAAAGGAATTTCTGAATAAAGAATTGGAAATTTTGGAACTGAAATTTCAGAAACAATCGATTTTAGAATTTGAGCATCTTCTAAAAACTAAGCTCAAAACCACAAAAAACCAGATAGAAAATTTAACTATCAAATTGGAAGCTGGTCAAACTCTAGAAAAAATACTCAAAGCTAAAAATCTATTCTTAAGCCAACTGAAAGAAGCAAAATATGATGAGAAATCTATTAAGGAACTTGAAGAACGAATCTCAAAAAACCAAGTTTTTCTTCAAAATGAAAAAAAAGGGCTAAGCCAGTTTCCAGAACTTATCACTTCGAAAGAGGAGCTTCTGAATTTTCTTGATAAAGAGCTAAGGCATTTGGAAACGGAAAAAGAAAACCAAAACCTAAGGCTAAAAGTAGATGAGTTGAGAAAGCAATTGAGAAATAATGAACCTTGTCCTGTTTGTGGGTCAATTGAACATCCTTATTCAGAGCATATGCCAGGGCTTGATTCTAAACTGGATAAAAAAATCAAAGAACAAAAACTTCAGATAAAGTCAGTATCTGATGAGCTTTCAAAACTGAAGGCTGAAAAAGCCTCTAAATCAAAACGCATTGAAGACCTTGAGAATGAGTTTGAAACTTCGATGCTAGATCTAAAAAATAATAAAAAGTTTTTTGCTGAAAGTTATGCTAGCATTCTTTCAGAATTGGATGGAAAATCCCTAGAAGAGTTTGAAGTTTCAGTTCAAAAATTGATTGAGAGTCTGGAAAAACTAAAGCAACTGCAAACTGATCAAAAAGCACTTGAGAATTCATTATCAATTCTAGAAGAATTGAATGAAATAAGAAAAAAGGGAAGTCAATTGAAAGCTGAAATGATAGAGCTATATGACGGCGATGATTTAGAAGAATTAATTTCTGATTTAAAATCTACTTGGGTGAAATTAAAGTCTGGTCTAGAACACACTTCCCAATCACTCCTCAAAGAAAAAGAAAATGCAAAGAAAGTTCAAGATGAGATGCTTCAGCTTCAGGCGGACTTAAATCCAAAAATAAAAACTAGCGAATTTTCAAATATTACTGAAGCTAATTCATCCCGAATGAAGTCGGCAGACTACCAGGCATTAAGCCAACGGCTAAACGAATTAAATGAACGCGTACAAATTCAGAAGGAAAAAATAAAAGGTTTGAAGATTCAAATTGACAATTTAAACTTTGAATTTTTCACCGATAAAAACGAAGCGGAAAAGTCAATAAAAGAGTTAAAAGAATCCTTGCAGGAGACTAGATACAAGCTAGAGGAAATCAAAAGAAAACTCAAGAACAACCGAGAGCTTCTGGAAGAATTGAAAAAAATTGAAAAAGAAATTTCCGAAGAATTAAAAGCCAACAAAAAGTGGGAGATTTTGAATAAACTGATTGGTGATGCAACGGGAACTGAGTTCAATAAATTTGCTCAGGAATTAAGTTTACAACGCTTAATTCATCTAGGGAACAAACGTTTGAAGCATTTGAACGAGCGTTACGAGTTAGATCGCTATCTACCTAATGAAGACAAGGATCAACTTTACGTCATTGATAACCATATGGGAGGTTTGCGCAGGTCGGTTAAAACTCTGTCTGGTGGTGAAACCTTTTTGATGAGTTTGGCACTTGCTCTTGGGTTGTCAGATTTGGCCTCTAGAAATGTAGAAATCAATAGTTTATTCATCGATGAAGGATTTGGAACTCTGGATCCTGAAACCCTTGATATTACCTTGGATACGCTAGAACGACTGCAGGCAGAGAGCAATAAGACCATCGGCATCATTAGTCATGTTAGCACTCTTAAAGAAAGAATTCAAACTCAAATTGTTTTAGACAGAAATGCTCAGGGGTATAGTCAACTTGAAGTTGTTGGCTAAAATTTAACTGAAAGAACTAAAACTAATTTGACAAGTATTCACTCTTATAACTTATCAAATTCATAATAAAGATAATTTTTAATGAGTATTTATTTATAAAAATGAATAATTCCTGTTTTTATTTATGAAAAATGCAATTGGTCACTAAATTTAAAGCTAAAATACTCGTTTGAATTTACTATATTCGCAAGAGTCCTAAAATCGATATAATGCAAGATAAAGTTCAAAAAAAAGAAGATCTTTCTTTTGATGAGTTCAAAAAGCAAGTGCTTGAAGATTATAAAATAGCCGTTACTAGTAGAGAATGTAGTCTGCTAGGACGACGTGAAGTATTAACGGGAAAAGCAAAGTTTGGAATATTTGGTGATGGTAAGGAAGTGCCGCAATTGGCGTGGGCCAAATCTTTCAGGAATGGTGATTTCCGCTCTGGTTACTACAGAGACCAAACCTTTATGATGGCTATCGGTAAACTTACTATCGAACAATTTTTTGCTGGATTATATGCCAACACAAATTTGGAAGATGAACCTATGTCTGGAGGTCGACAAATGGGTGGACACTTTATGACACATAGTTTAAATGAAGATGGAAGTTGGAAAAACCTAACGGAACAAAAAAATTCCAGTGCAGACATCTCTCCTACTGCTGGTCAGATGCCTCGATTACTTGGCCTTGCTCAAGCTTCAAAAATTTATAGAAATGTCGATGGAATAGATTCTGAAAAGTTCTCTAAAAATGGAAATGAAATAGCTTGGGGTACAATAGGAAATGCAAGTACAAGTGAAGGTTTATTTTGGGAAACATTCAATGCTGCTGGTGTCATGCAGGTTCCAATGGTCATCAATATATGGGATGATGATTATGGAATTTCTGTACATGCCAGACACCAAACGACCAAAGAAAATATTTCTGAGGTCTTAAAAGGCTTTCAAAAAGAAAACGATACCAATGGATATGAGATTCTAGTTGTAAAAGCTTGGGATTATCCTGCACTTATCGAAACTTATGAGAAAGCTGAGAAAATTGCTAGAGAAAAGCACATTCCAGTGATGATTCATGTTGTTGAAGTTACACAGCCACAAGGTCATTCTACATCTGGTTCTCATGAACGTTATAAAAGTGAAGATAGATTGCAATGGGAAAAAGAGCATGATTGCAATAAAAAAATGAGAGATTGGATGATCTCGAATGGTTTTTCCACAGATGAAGAGCTTACTGAGTTAGAAAAAAGCATTAAAAAAGAAGTACGAGATGGAAAGAAAGCAGCCTGGTTAGCGTTTGGAAAAACTGCAAAGTCTGAAAATAAAACAGTAATAAAATTAATTACTGAATTAGCAAATTCATCTGAAAATAAAAATTTCATTTTATCATTGGTGAAGGAGCTTAAAGATAATGATGAGCCAATTAAATCTGTTATTCTAGCAACATCAAGAAAAGCTTTGCGATATGTCAGAGGCGAACAATCTGATGCTAAAACGAATCTAATTCAATGGATTAAGGATTTTAGTCAACGCACGCAACCAGATTATAGCAGCCATTTATGGAGTGAATATGATGGTAAGGCGACAAATATTGAAGCAATTGAACCAACATACGATGATGATGCAGAAGTTGTTGATGCCAGAGTGATTCTAAGAGACAATTTTGATAAGATATTTGAAACTCGTCCAGAAACTTTAATTTTTGGTGAAGACGCTGGAGAAATTGGAGATGTAAATCAAGGTCTTGAAGGTCTTCAAGAAAAATATGGTAAACTGAGAGTTGCTGATACTGGAATTCGTGAAGCTACAATCCTCGGCCAAGGTATAGGCATGTCGTTAAGAGGTCTTAGGCCAATTGCTGAGATACAATATTTAGATTATTTGCTTTATGCTTTACAAATAATGAGTGATGATCTAGCCACAACTGCTTACCGAACAAAAGGAAAACAAAAATCACCACTGATAGTAAGAACCCGCGGTCATAGACTTGAAGGAATATGGCATTCTGGTTCACCAATGGGTGGGATTTTAAATTTAATACGAGGTGTTAATATTTTGGTTCCCAGAAACATGACCAAAGCCGCTGGTTTTTATAACACAATGCTAGATAGTGATGAACCGGCTTTGATTGTAGAGTGTCTAAATGGTTACAGATTGAAAGAGAAAAAACCTAGTAACCTTGGAGAATTCAAAACACCTGTTGGTAAAGTTGAAACGATAAAAGAAGGTAAAGACCTTACTATTGTCTCTTACGGTTCTACATTAAGAATTATAGAACAAGCAGCAAAAGATCTAGAAGAAGTGGGTATTGATGTAGAGATCATTGATTGTCAATCATTACTTCCATTTGACATTGAACATGACATTGTAAAAAGTCTGGAAAAAACAAATCGATTACTTGTTGTGGACGAAGATGTTCCCGGAGGAGCTTCGGCATTTATATTGCAAAATATCTTAGATGAACAAGATGGTTACAAATTTCTAGATAGTAAACCACAGACCTTAACGGCTAAAGCTCACCGACCAGCCTACGGTACTGACGGTGATTATTTTTCTAAACCTTCAGCAGAAGATGTTTTTGAAAAGGTTTATAGTATTTTACGAGAATTCAAACCTGAAGATTATCCAGAATTAATGTAGAATTCATGGTTGATTTTTAAAAAAAGAGAAACCTTAGCCCTTCAATTGCTAAGGTTTTTTTATGTTTTATATAACGATTATGAAACCATGCTAAATCTTTAATAACGTTAAATTTGTTAATTAATATTTAAGCGATTGATTATGAAAAGAGGACCATTGTTATCTTGGGATATTTACTCCGAATATTTTTTTAAACTCATAAAAAAGCTAAAGAAAAATCAAGAAGTAGAAAAATTGAGCATATTCCAATCAAAATTCAATTGGGATTTTCAAATTGAAGAAACTCTATTCAAAAATGAATATAAAGCGATAGTTGTCACAGACAAAAACCAAAAAATAATTTGGGTTAACGAAGGTTTTAAAGATATGACTGGTTATAGTTTATCTTTTATGAAAGATAAAAGCCCCAAAATACTTCAAGGTGAGAAAACTTCAAAAGAAGCTTTACAATTCATTAGATCACACATAAAAGAAGGTGCTATATGCGAGACTTCTATGGTAAATTATAAAAAAGACGGTAGTGAATACATGTGTGAAATCAAAATTTTTCCAATTCATAATGAAAATAATAAAGTAGAGCACTATCTAGCTTTAGAGAATGAATCTTTCCTTAATTAATCTAACCTTTAGTTACGGTTTAGATCCAATCCTTATCAATCGATTCGACTTTGAAAATTAAGTAATTAAGTAAGTTAGTTGCTTCATTCTCTTCAAGGTACTCTATTGTTGTTGTCCCTGAAGCCGTTTCTAGTATCAAATCAGCATGGCCATTGTTTTGTTGAAATATATTTCTGCTTAATCTAAAAGATTGAAGTTTATGTATTTCAACAATTTTAAATTTTGTGTCCAAAGAGCCCTTTCGTATTGAAATGAAATTAGAATTGAATCCTACATTGCTCTTCTTGACTTTTAGATAAGAAAGCCATATTAATATTGCGAAAATTACAATCAAAACTATTCCACTAAGCCAATTGAAGTAAAAGAAATAAGCAACTGCAGATAGTCCAATTATAACGATCAGGTTTTTATAAAAATACCTGATGAATAATCTATTTTGAGACTTTGCAAATTGGAAGTCTTGCTCATAAAGCTCTAATTCAAATAAAGACTTAAATAAAATCGTCAAATTGGATTTAGATAAGCCAACTAGATTAATTTTTTGTTTTTCGGTCACCTGATTGGATGCAGCCTGACTGACATGAACACTATTTATTTTAAACAAATTCTTCAAAGGGTTTGTTCGAATTTCGAAAATTTGAGTCTTCGATTTTTTAATAACCTTATTTACTTTTTTCAAAAGACCATGCTCAACCTCGAAGTTTTTTTGACTTTTAATGATTTTGAGGTTGTAGTACTTAAGTACGGTGGTAAAAATTGTAATCAAGAATCCAATTATTAGAATCCCACATATTAAGAAAGTAATGAAAGTAATTGTTTCTGGAATCCTGTTTTTGAAATCTTTCTCCAAATTGAGGTCATAAATATTGGTAAGAAAGTCCATCACAAAATTATACAGATAAGCAAAGAAAGCTAGCAACAAACCAACTCCTTTAAACAAATTGGAGCTTACTCCTACCTTAATGAGCGTAGTAAAATCCAATTGGAATAATATCGATGGTTCTTTAGATTCGAGTTTGGCCTGATTTATTGAAGATGCAGATGAAACTTCTTCATTTTCGCCTGCAGCTTCCTCATTAGCTTCGACTTTTTGTTTTTCCTCTATAAGCCTTGCTTTTAATGCATTGGCAAAATCTTTGTTAAGAGCTTTAATATTAATTTCAGCTAGACCTTCTCCAGCGGTTTCAATTTCGAAGCCAACCACATTCAATACTTGTTGAAAAATATTTTGCTGAAGATTGATATTTTGAATTCTCTCAAAAGGAATTTCAATGTGACTCAGTTTAATAACACCTTTATCCAAATGAAAAGCATCTTCTTGAATGGAAAATTTAAATTTTTTGTAGGACAAATATGAAAATACAAACTGAAGTATGACTAGTACAGCGAGGCCAATGTAAATGTACGTTCCATAATTTTCAAAAAAATTGTTTTTAAAAAATGGAATTGCTATGAGGTAGATGTTCTGTCGAACACGTTTAACCAAATCTGTAAAAAAAATAAGAAAAATCCCATTAAAGGACTGTAACCTAGGTATTGAAAAATCAATTTGCGTCATCCTCCACGGTGGTTTTATCAAGAACCTTAGCCTTAAGCTTTTGAGCGGTGTACTTATCAAGGCCATCAATTATAAGATCACCAGAAGACGCTCCTGCGGTGTAAAGTCTCAACGAGTATAAAGAGAATAATCTTGATAATGGACCTTGTTTTATTTCTACGTGCTGGATTCTCTTATAAGGAACTACTGTTTCCGTAAAATAGAAAAATCCCGATTGATAAATCATATCATACTGTCTAACTCCAAATTTCTTGAGAGGAAATCCTTTTTCAATCTCTGTGGCCCTCAAAAGAAAAAAAAGACTCAATATGCCAATAGCTACGAAAGAAATCCATGAAGGGAACTTATCAAAGAAGAAACCCGAAATTGATAAAGCGTACAAAACGATAAAAATCGAAGCTTCATTGAGCCATATGAGTTTTTTGTATCGACTCTGAATAGGCTCAAGATCAACAGATTTAAAATCTGGAAGATCTGAAAATGGTATTTCTAGGTTTTCAAATTTCATATTAATAGTTGGATTCTACGCGCTCACCGTCTTTATATTTGCCTACAAAAGCATCTTTAAAGTTGAGCTGCTTTAAAACGTTTCGCAGTTTTAATGCTTCTGTTTCAGTTTCAAATACTCCTAAGGTGTAAAGATTAAAGTCTTTGAAATTCGCATTATGTACTACACTATAATTTTCTGAAGAAAGTTTGGTATTGAATTTCTTGAACGCACCTAATTGAACTGCATAAAATTCTTTTAATTCTAATGGATTGGTATAGTTAAAATCTTGAGATTCTAACTCCATGACTTTATTTTCATAATTTTTCAAAACTGACTTTTTTATCACCACTTCGTCATCGGAGATTATTACTCCTTCATTGATTTCCAATAGATTTGGCTGAAATAGTACTGTAAAAAGAAGAGCTAAAAATAAAATACCCAAAATTACAGTTGAAGCCACAAAGCCTTTTTTTTGTGATTTAACGTTTTGTTTTTCTTTATAAAGCTGACGAATTTCTAAGTTTTTTTCTTCGATCTTGGCTTTAGCTTCAGTTTCTTTATTTACGATGTCTTGAAGTTCTTTTTCAGTAAGGATTGGCATAGTTTTTTGAATTATTGATTATCAGTGATTAAAGTTTAATTTAAGAAATCCATTTAATATTTTTAAAGTCAGGTTTTCTTTTTTCTAGAAATGCGTTCCTTCCTTCTTTTGCTTCGTCTGTCATATAGGCTAATCGAGTAGCTTCACCAGCAAAAACCTGTTGCCCTACCATTCCGTCATCAGTAGCGTTAAAGGCGAACTTTAGCATTTTGATAGAAGTTGGTGATTTTTCTAATATTTCCTGCGCCCACTCATAAGCTATATCTTCTAATTCATCATGAGGAATAACTGCATTTACCATTCCCATTTCAAAAGCCTCTTGTGCGCTATAATTTCTACCCAAAAAGAAGATTTCTCTAGCCTTTTTCTGACCCACCATTTTTGCTAAATAAGCAGAGCCATAGCCCCCGTCAAAACTAGTCACATCTGCATCTGTTTGCTTAAAAATAGCGTGTTCTTTACTTGCCAGAGTAAGATCGCACACAACATGCAAAGAGTGCCCGCCACCAACAGCCCATCCTGGGACAACAGCAATGACAACTTTAGGCATAAATCTTATCAGCCTTTGTACTTCCAATATATTTAACCTTGGAGTTCCATCGTCATCAACATAACCTTGGTGGCCTCGTGCATTTTGATCTCCACCACTGCAAAATGCATATTTACCATCTTTAGGAGAAGGACCTTCTCCAGAAAATAAAACTACTCCAATGTTTGGATCTTCTCTCGCATCCAGAAATGCTTCAAAAAGTTCGCCTACTGTTTTTGGACGAAATGCATTTCTGACTTCAGGCCTGTTGAAAGCTATTCTTGCAACTCCGCCGCTTTTCTTATAAGTAATATCAGTATATTCTTTAACCGTTTTCCAGTTCATCTGTAGTTTTTATTTAGTTTGAAAGTATTTTTTTATTTTCTGAATAGTAATCCAATTCTTTAAAGACAAATTTATCCTTTTCTTCTTTATAAACCGAGCATTCATCAATTGGTCCTACGTATAAATGTAAACTCATTGATCTGCCATCATCCAAGTTGTGTAAAGAATGATAACCAAGATCATCATTCATGTAAGAAAGTCTGTCTTGGGTCATTTTCACATCAGCAATCAACTCAAGTTCTCCATCTTTATCTACATACCTTTTCTCTCTCAATTTTCCTTTTGCAAGATAAACCCAACATTCTTCGCCATTATGGCAATGTATAGGTGTTTCCTGGCCTTCCTCCCAACATAAAAGCAACAATTCATAATCGTTGGTTCTATGCACACAATTTCTCGTATAGTTATCATTTGACCAAAAAGCGAAAGGAAGCAGTTCTTCGTTAGGAATTGATAAATTTTTTGCTAAATCAAAATAATCCTGTCCTTCACAATTTGGCAAAACTTCTAAAAGTTTCTTTAAAGATGTTATGTTTTCTGAAGAGTCCATGCTTTTTAATTATTTTTATCTAATTACAATATTATTCGAATATTAGTAAATATAAATTTCAAATAAGGCTTATGCAAGCAGACCTTGAACTATTTCAGAAAATTTCAGATAAACTTTTAGCTCACGAGAAAAAAAATGGTGTCGTAAAACCCATCAAAGCTGAAAAGTTGCTCGATATATTGAATCTTGATCTTAGCCATGAGGGCATAAATCAGAATGCATTAGAATCATTACTCGAAGAAGTTGTTTTAAGTACTCCAAGAACATCTACCAAATTATTTTTTAATCAACTCTTCGGTGGAAGAAATAATAAAGGGACGCTTGGAGAATTACTTGCTGTAATGTTAAATAATAGTATGTACACCTATAAAGTTGGTGGACCACAAGTAGGCATTGAAAAAGTTATAATTTCAAAGGTTTGCGAGATGCTCAACTTTGGAGAAAACGCAGACGGTACATTTCCACCCGGCGGTTCTATGAGCAATTTCATGGCAATGCTTATGGCTAGGGATGCATACAATAGAGATATAAAATTTGAAGGTGTTTCTGAAAAAATGGTGATTTACACATCTTCTGCCTCTCATTACTCCATAACTAAAAATGCCATGTTTGGAGGAATAGGTATAAATCAAATAAGAAGTGTAAAAGTTGACGAGTTTGGTAAAATAATACCTGAAGCTCTTCAAGAGCAAATTGAATCTGATATAAATGAAGGCCTGAAACCCTTCTTTGTAAATGCTACAGCTGGAACAACAGTATTGGGTGCGTTTGACGATATAAACGCCATTCATGACATTACCAAAAATTATGAAAACTTATGGCTACATGTGGACGGTGCTTATTGTGGTTCTGTCATTTTCAGCAAATCCTACAAGCATCTGGTTGACGGCGTTGAAAAAGCGGATTCATTCAGCTTTAACGCTCATAAGATGCTGAATGTGCCCTTAAGTTGTTCAATCTTGATTACAAAAGAAAAGCACAACCTCAAACATAGTTTCGCCTGCGAGGCAGATTACTTATATCAAACTGATGGTGATGAGTATAACTTGGGTAAAACCTCTTTACAATGCGGAAGAAGAAATGATGCGCTGAAGTTTTGGACTCTGTGGAAATCTGTAGGAACAAAAGGTCTTGAAAGTATGATAGATCAGCAATTCAACTTAGCTGATACAGCTCGTAATTATGTTGTAAATCACCCCGATTATAAGTTATATTCTTATCGAGATTCAATCTCAGTCTGCTTCAATTATAAAAATATTGATCCAAAAGATTTATGCAATTCCTTATACGAAGACGGCAAGCTTATGGTTGGTTATGGAGAATTTCAAGGAGAAGTATTTGTAAGATTAGTCACCATCAACTCAAACAATGAGACGGACGATATCATGAACTTTTTCAAAGTCCTTGAAACTTATGTTGAAGAAAAAGAATCTAAACTTATTTCAGTTTAATCTGTTCCATCATTTTTTCTACGATCTTGTAAGTAGCAGGACAAATTTCAACATTCTTTAAAGTAAGATTTGAAATCTGTTGAAATTTTTTACGATCAGTGTGTGGAAATTCTGCACAGGCTTTTGGCCTTACCTTATAGATAGAACAATAATTATCTGATCCTAAAAATGAACAGGGAACAGTTTGTAACACGTAATCATTCTCATCATCAATTCTAAGATAAGTATCAATAAATGCGGAAGGCTTCATCCTAAAATGTTTTGAAATCCTTTCTATGTCTTTATTTGTAAACAACGGTCCTGTAGTTTTACAGCAATTGGCACAGGTCAAGCAATCTATTTCTTCAAAAGTTTCATCGTGCAATTCCTGCATGGTCTGGTCTAGGTGCTTTGGAGGTCGCTTTTTCAATCGTTTGAAGAAATCCTTATGAATTTTATGTTTATCTTTGGCAAGGTTTGGTAATTCATTCAGAAATTCTTCCATACTGCAAATATAAAATCAACAATTTGAATCCTAAGTCTTCTTCCAAAGATATATTTGGTTTAGCTTTAGAAAGCTTTTATACACGTCAAGATAAAACTCCCATCAAAGTTCATAATGAAGACTTCTATGATGATGAAATTCCTGTTGAATATCTTTTTAGAAGTTACCAAGAAATGCCTAAACTAGAGCAAATAGCTCTTGATTTGTGTGAAGGCAAAATCTTAGACGTTGGCTGTTGTGCTGGAAGTCATAGTCTGGAGCTAAAAGCAAGAGGACTTGAGGTTTTGCCTATCGATATTTCGCCAATTAGTATAAAAGTTTGCTATAAAAGAGGATTGAAAAAAGCTAAGTGCTTAGATTTTTTTGAATTAAATAACGAAAAGTTTGACACCATATTATTATTGATGAATGGTATTGGTATTGCAAAATCCATAGATAATCTAAATTTCTTTTTTGAGAATTTAAAAAGCTTAATGCATCCAAATAGCCAGGTTTTACTCGACTCCTCTGATTTAATATTTTTACATGAAAATGAGTTAACTGAAACAGATAATTATTATGGTCAAATGACCTATAAAATCAGTTACAAGAAGTCGATATCAGATTCTTTTCAATGGTTATATCTTGATTTTAACCTATTAAATAAAAAAGCCTCCAAAAGAGGCTTTTTGTGTGAACTCGTGTTTGAAGATGAGCATTTTGGGTTTTTAGCAAAGCTAAAACTTAATTAGACTGATAAACTTTTTCTCCGTCAATGTAAGTGAATAATACTTTAGTTTCAGGAATTTCTGCTTCCTCAATTTCCATAGGATCTTGATCTAAAATAACAAAATCGGCAAATTTTCCAGCTTCTATACTTCCCTTTTCATTTTCTTCAAAATTGGAATAAGCCGCCCAGATCGTCATTCCTTTTAATGTTTCTTTTCTAGATAATTTCTCATCAGCATTGAAACCGTCTTTAGGATAATTATTAAGATCTTTTCTGGCAACTGAAGCATAAAAAGTTAAGAATGGATTCACTTTTTCGATCGGAAAATCGGTACCTAAAGCAACAATCCCTGCATTCTTTAGCAACGTTTTATAAGCATAAGCATGTTTTACTCTTTCAGCTCCCAGCCTATCCTCTGCCCAATACATATCACTTGTTGCATGAGTAGGTTGCACTGAAGGTAAAATATTTTCACCGTCAAAATATCTAAAATCAGAATTATCCATGACCTGAGCGTGCTCTACCCTCCAACGCCTGTTTGAATCATCTTTTAATAACTTATCGTAAGTTTTTAGAACAACATAATTAGCGGAATCACCAATCGCATGAGTATTCATCTGGAATTCAGTATCATGAAGACGCTCAGCTAGAACTTGAAAGTCCTCTAAATCTATAATCATACTTCCAAAATGGTTTTCTAAGTCTGAATATGGCTTCTTCAGTGCCGCACCTCTAGATCCTAAAGCTCCATCTGCATAAACTTTTACGGATCTTACATTCAGTCTGTCTGTTTTTAGAATACCAGACTCTAGGAATTCTGCTATGTTTTCTTCATTATTACTCAGCATTGCGTAAATTCTCATCTTAAGATCACCGTTTTGTTGTAACTCGTCTATAAGATGAATGACATCGGAGTTAAGACCTGCATCAACAAGGCTAGTCAATCCTAAAGAGATTGCTATTTCTTCTGCAGATTGTAAGGCTTTGGTTTGTGCATTTTTATCAATTTTAGGAAAAGTTGCCCTCACACTGGCCATTGGATTATCAATCAAAATACCCGTGAGCTTTCCGTTTTTCTTTTGTATTTCTCCTCCAAAAATTTCAGTGGATTCATCTATTCCTGCAATGTCTAATGCGGATTGATTAACAATCATCGCATGTCCATCTATTCTCGTCAGAGCTACGGGGACGTCTGGAAATAAAAGATCTAAGGTATCTTTAGTTGGAAATTCTTTAGTCTCCCAATCGTTTTGATCCCATCCTCTTCCTATTATATATTTAGTTTCAGGGTATTTTTGCTGAAACTCCTGAAGCCTTACGATGACATCGGCATAGCTTTCTGTTCCGTCCAGGTCAACCCTGCTTAATTTTAAGCCCAAATTGTAAAGATGTGCATGCGCGTCTATCAATCCAGGCAAAATGGTTTTACCATCAGCATCAATGATTTCATCAGCAGAATATTTTGAAAGTAAATTTGAGCTTTCGCCAGTTTCAATGATTTTTCCATCAGAAATGACAAAAGATTCTACGATAGAAAATTCATTGTCTACAGTGTAAACTTTTGCGTTTGTAACAATTAAATCTGCATCGGTTTTATTGGTACACGCAGAAAATGTAAATGCCAATAGTACAAGATAAATAAAAGAGTATTTCATTAGAATATGTTTAATATAGATTGATATATTTCTTCTCGTATTGAAGAATTTCCACTTGCTGCAAGAATAATCGAAACTAAAAGACCGATCATAGCAAACCCAAAATCTTTAGCAATCATGCGTGTTGCCTTTTTCTTATGTTTATTTCCTTTTTTCTTACGAGATATACTTATGGCGATTTCTCTTCCTCCAATAATACCTAGGAAAACCCAAGTGGTACTCATTGGAACCGTAGAAATAAAAAGTTTATAGATAAGTAAGATCACGTAGGATAAATCGATAAGTGTTGCTGCGCGAATATCGGATACCCGCGTCTTTTCACTCACAACACCTTGAATCTTGTCTCCTCTCAAATAAAACAAGAGCCCTAAGCCAAAAAAGATGGTAAGCGCAAAAATGGAAAATTGACCAAAAGTTTGTTCTCTAGGCAAATAAACAGCAATATTGGCTCCGTCCTGCATCACCCAGGTAGCCCATAGTGTACCACTAACTAACCACTGAACTGCAACCCAGGAATTGCTATGTTTCCTACTTTTGAAATACTTTCTTATTGTGTTATAAGACAAGTACCAAACTAAAAAGGAAACTACAAAAGCAAGTAAATAACCTGACCAGCTTTTTAAAACAACTGAAGTAATTCCAGAAGTATCAGCACTAAATACACTTAATAAAAGAAATGTAGTGGATACAGGCATTTTTAGCCTTGTCAAGATCAACAAAACCAGAGGTGCAATGACTTGAAAAAAAGTAAATTTATCTGGGTGTGGGTAGTCTGTAGAACCGTCAGGATTGGTAAGGCGTTGATAAGTAACATCTCCGTCAAAATGAAAAAAGCTCCAAGAAACGGTCAATAAAAATATACCTCCAATAAAAAGCCAGAGGATCCACCATTTCTTGGCTTTATTACTCTCAATGAAAGTCCCTAAAGATTGTATACTATCATTCGCAACTGCTGCATAAGCTGCAAAAAAGAAGCCAATCCACATAGCTAGATCGGCATTGGTTGTTGCAGTCGCAGCTAAAATTAAACCAACGACAACTACGATTAAAAACGTCTTTTCTTCTGAAAAAAAATCAAGTAGATTTAAGTACGGACGATCCCGGTCGTAACGCTTGAATTTATTAGCCATTAAAAGGTGGTATTTTATATCACATGTTTGGCAAATCTACTCAAATTAAGTTTTCTAATGTTTCTTTTTCGTTAAGAAAATTAAGGGTTTATTACCAATCAAATTGATATATCAAACCTCCCAAAACTTGGAATCCCTGAACTTCGAAATTCTGCCAGCGGTTGTAGGAGTTATTCAATAAATTATTTGCATTTATAAATGCTGATAATCTATTATTGAATTTGTACTCAACAGAGGCATTTAAGTCTATAAAACCATCGACGGTGTTTACAGATGATTCATTAATGTCTAAAGCACCAGATGGAAAAGTCGTAAAATCTGCTACAAAATCTTTTCTTTCTCCTATGTAAAACAATGAAGCAGAAAAGTTCCAGTTTTTTGTAAAGTTATAATTAGCATATGATTTTAATTCGAATTCAGGTAAGTTCCACGCTTCCTGACCTTCTTCAGTAGAGAAATTTGAATACTTTCCATTGAATCCTATTGTGAAATCACTATCAATCTGGTAAGATAAATCTGCTGAAAGAGAAAAAATATCAATATCACTATAAATTACATTGAAAGAATTCTGATAGTCAAAATTTCTTCGAGTAAGGTTTCTTGATAAAAACTCATTGCTAGGATTTGATATAAAAAAAGCATGATTGGATGTGCTTGAGTAGTTTGCCTGAGTTGAAAATGATAGATTATCCAGCAGTTTTGCAGAAAAACCTGCAAAGGCATTGTATTGCTGGTCACTTGGTAGTATGGTAAGGAATGGAGACACAAATGGATTTAGTGAGCTAAAGTTCTCATAGGTGTTTTGCTGTAGACCTCCATTCACCCCAAGACTCACCTCTACAGTCTGTTGGTTTAATAAGAATTCGGCTTTTACATCAGGATAAAAGAAGACTTCACTGGAACTTTCTTCAGAGTCATTAAAAAAAACAGCTTTGGCTCCAAGTTTTACGTTCACGTTATCGTAACTCAACTCTACAAATGGATTGACGTCTGCCTGTAGCTGCTGATAATCATTTTCGAAAGGACGTATGGTAGTGGTTTCAAAACCTCCGCTTAAAAAACTAAAATCTCCCTGGATAGATAATTTTTGAGTTCTTAAAGGTATTTCAACCAGTGGCTTAATTCTTAAAAGCTGTTCTGAGTTGCTATAATCGTCTGAAAAGTTTTGAACTCTGATTTCAGCTTCTTTCAGGACATTGTCGTAAAAGCGAATTCCTCCGAAAGCCTCAAATTTGGTATAGGTCTGTTTTGAATCAATAGCGCTGATTTGCTCTTCTGATAAATTGCTGAACATAGGCGCTAAACCATAATAGTTTACTTCTCTATGATTAAAATCAATACCTGTGTTCCAATCAAAATAGCGATCTTTAGAATTAAGATTTAAACCTAATGAGGTATTAGAAAAATCATCATCCAAAACCACATCATCAATGCCTCCCTGAGATGAAAGGTGAGAAAATTCTACATTTAGGTTACGATCAGGATTTATATCAAAATTGCTATAAAAATCAGCTAGTATCGTAGCAAAATTTCCAGCTCCAAATCTTGCATAATTTTCATAAAGTTTATCTGGCGGAGACATTCTCACGCCCGAAGCAGTGCCTTTTGCTGGAGTAAATGTTGAAGCAACAGGGACATTTATAAAGGTATAGGAGACTGGCTTCCTTGTTTGTTTTATAGTATCTTTTTCACTCGGTTTTTGTTTGATTTTAAAAGCATCGTTAACCGTAGGTGAGTACTGTTTAATAATAATAAGTTTATCGGTGCTGATCGTATCTCTTTGTGCGGTAGCATTAAAACTTATGCAAATGCCAAACAAAAAAAGAATAAAATACTTTAAATTTTGATTCATTATAATTACAATTTGTCGATACAAATAACGGTATCTTTATAACATTAATAACTGTTTAGGAATGAATTTTATTTCATTATCTAATTAAAATTAATAAACATGAGCATCATGGAGAATGATATAAAAGAATTACTTAAATCTCAAGACCAATTTTTGAAGACTGCATCCAAAACTTCAGTTGAAAATCGCATTTCAATATTGAAAAAATTGAAAGCTTGTATTAAAGCTTACGAACAAGACATAGTTGATGCGATTTATAAAGATTTTCAAAAGCCGGAGTTCGAAGTTTTAACAACTGAGCTATTCGTAGTTTATAAAGAATTAAACCTATTCATAAAGAATTTAAAAAAATGGTCTAAGCCAAAATCAGTTTCATCTGCCTGGCTCAACTTCCCTTCATCAGATAAAATCCACTATGTTCCATGGGGTAAGGTATTGGTCATAGCCCCATGGAATTATCCCTTTCAGCTAGCTATCACCCCTGCGATTGGCGCCATAGCTTGTGGGAATACAGTTGTTTTAAAACCCTCTGAACACGCACCTCACACGGCAAATATTCTTAAGAAAATCTTTAATGAAGTCTTTGATGAACAACAAGGAAAAGTTATAACTGGTGCTGTTGACACTGCAAAAATATTACTAGAACAGAAATGGGATTATGTCTTTTTTACAGGCAGTGTACCCGTGGGAAGAATTGTTTCGGAGCAGATTGCAAAATATATGACGCCACATACCTTGGAACTTGGTGGTAAGAATCCTTGTATAGTAGATTCTACAGCAAAAATTGACATTGCTGCCAGAAGAATATGCTGGGGTAAATTTCTGAACGCTGGCCAGACTTGTATTGCACCAGACTATCTTATGGTTGATTCAAAAATTAGAGACGAATTTCAGGAAAAACTTATTTCAACGCTCAAGGAGTTCTACTCTGAAAATTCATATCGCGATTACACCCGGTTAATTCATGACGCTCATTTCGAAAAACTTACAGGATTTCTGAAAAATCTAAATATTATTTATGGAGGGGAATACGATGCCAAAACCAATTTTCTTGCACCTACTTTGGTGGATTCTCCAAACTTATCATCACCGCTTATGGAAGAGGAGATCTTTGGTCCTATTTTGCCTATCTACTCCTATTCCTCATTTGATGAACTTGAAGAGATGATCACCTCTTTTGAAAAACCCTTATCTCTCTACGTATTTAGTGAAAGCAAAGATTTTGCCGAGCAAGTCAACGAAACATTTGAATTTGGAGGAGGAGTAATAAACGACACGATTGTGCATTTTGTCAACGACAAGCTACCTTTTGGAGGTGTTGGAGATAGCGGCGTAGGAAACTATCATGGTAGAGCATCTTTCGATACTTTTACAAGAAGAAAACCAATAGTATATCGTAAAACCTGGTTGGATATTCCGATTAAATATCCTCCATATACTCGAGTGGATACCTTTAAATCTTTTCTAAATTTATTTCGATAAGATTAAACTTGAATTTTGATTTTGCTCTTTTCTGAGAAAGTAAGTTGATGGCTTTTTCCGAGAACTGAAGAATACGTGGATAACCTCCTGTGACTTGAGCATCTCTCATAAGTGCGATCATTTTCCCCTCTGGTGTATATTGAACGGTTCCTGGCAAAACAGGTCCTGTTGTGATCTCTTCCAATTCATTGTCAAGGCGTTCCTGAATTTCGTAAGCCATGCGATTCTGTGAAGTTGAAAGTGAAAATTCAGCGTTATTTAATTGATATTGAAGAGTTTGACTAAGTTTTTGGAATTCAGGACCCTTAAAAACGTCCAAAACTGAAGTTTTGTAATATTCCAGATTCAGTATTGGACAATCAGCCCCACTTACTCCCTCATAGGATACATAGATAATTTTATCACTCTTTTTAAGTTGATGCTGAGTTAAAGCCTTATAAAAACTTTGACTCCCCAAAAAAGCACCAGACTGGAAACCGTCTTTAACAGCGATATACCCCCAGTTTCCTTCAATTAATTGCTTAATCAATATCTGATCTCCGCTCTTAATTTTTATAATAGAATTAGATTCAATTTGTTCATCATTCAAAAGGATTTCTCCATCTAAAACTGCAATGCAAATAAATGTTGGGGAATCGAATTCGAGCTTAAGTCCTTGTTGATAAAACTCTATACAAGCAGAATTCTCTTTATTGCCCAAAACATGGTTGGCAAACCTGTAAAGGTTAAAATCCATCGCTCCGGAAATAGGGATTCCCTGTGGCATTCCTTCGGTGCGCCCCTCATCTTGAATCGTTGCATAAAGTCCAGTTTGCTTTACATTTATGCTCATACTACCATTTATTATAATTGAATTGAGATTGAATATCTTCAAATTCATCTTTTGTAATAGGTTCAAATTGAATCTTATCGCCAGCCTGTAAATAACAATAACGAGTAGGATTTTCTGAATCAAATAACTGAATTGGACTCCTACCAATAATTTGCCAACCCCCAGGAGAATCTAGTGAATAAATTCCAGTTTGCTGATCGGCAATTCCAACAGATCCACTAGGAATTTGCCGTCTTGGTTGTGATTTTCTTCGATGAAAAAGCGATGAATCAAGACCTCCCAAATATGGAAAGCCAGGTAGAAAACCAATGAAGTAAACTGTGTAAACAGCCTCTGAATGATTCTTAATAATTTCATCAACCGATAAGCTTAAATCTTCTGAAAGTAATTCCAAATCCCAGCCATAATCATGGTCATAACATACCGGTATTTTCTTGATTGGAGAATCCAATATATTGACTATTTTCGAGTCATAAATCTGCTCTAAAAGGTCTTTTTTTGCTTCATAGAAATTATTTATAGTATGTTTGTAAATAATTAATAATGAGTTATATGAATTGATTACCTGAAGTATTAATTCATGTTTATCTGTCAGTAATTTATTTTTAAGATAAAGGAGATGATTTAAAAGATTTTCATTGATTTCTTCGTCAAATTCTACAAGAATTGATCTCTCATTAATTTGAAAAATTCTAAATTTATGACTCATAATCCTCTCCTATTTTAATTCCATTTTCAATGAGTTTAGCTCTTAAAACTTGGAGGATTTTTAGGGCATTAGCTGTATCGCTATGAACACAAATGGTATCAAATTCTTGATTAATTATTTCTCCAGAAAGAGACAAAACTTCATGATTATTGATCATCGATAGTACTCTTTCAAAAATCAAATCTGGATCGTTTAATACTGCTCCATTTTCTTTTCTTGAAACTAAACTTAAGTCATTTTGATAAGATCGGTCTGCAAAACCTTCCATCCACAAAGTAGTAGATTTTGGAATTTTGGAAGAAAAATTTACATAAGGCGGGGTAAATAAAATCATCTCTGAATTTCTTTCTTTGACAACATTAAAAATCAGATCCGCAATGTTTTGACTTTTCCGCATATCATTATAAAGTGCTCCGTGGGGCTTAATGTGATGAAGCTTAACTCCGAAATCTTTACAAGATTCTTCTATCAAATCAATTTGTTGATGCAAATGATTTTTTAATTTATCAGGAGATAAATCCATTGATTTCCTTCCAAAGTTTTCAAAATCTGGATATGAGGGATGAGCGCCAACATTAACATGATGTGTTTTAGCTAAGCTAACGGCTTGATCTACAGAATTTCTATCGCCAAAATGTCCACCACAAGCGATATTACAAGATGAAATAAGAGGCATGATGTCAGCATCATAATTCCCACCTTCTCCAAGATCACAATTGATATCAATAGTTTTATTCATATCGAAATATATGCAATGATGAGAACTTTGGAAACTTTATAAGCTTAATCTTTAGTAAAATCAACCCAACCAACCCTCACGATCAAGGCTTCTGTACTGAATAGCTTCAGAAATGTGAGCGCCTTTGATCTCTGCTGTGGCTTCAAGATCGGCTATAGTTCTAGATACCTTCAAAATTCGATCATAAGCTCTGGCAGACAAGTTAAGCCGTTCCATAGCTGTTTTCAATAAAGTTTTGGAAGATTCCTCCAGTTTACAGAACTGCTTGATATGTTTCACATTCATTTGAGCATTGTAGTGTACATTTTCAAAATCTTTGAATCGATCAGTTTGAAACTCTCTGGCTTTAGTAACGCGTTCTCTTATCATGACACTACTTTCGCCTTTACGTTCGTCGCTGAGTTTATCAAACGGAACTGGAGTCACTTCAATATGAATATCTATTCTATCCAACAGCGGTCCACTGATTTTTCCTAAATAGCGCTGCATTTCGGCTGGTGAAGAAGTCACAGGGGCATCGGGATCATTAAAGTAGCCGCTTGGGCTAGGATTCATACTTGCCACCAACATAAAGCTGGATGGATAAGTCACTGTAAATTTTGCTCTTGAAATAGTAACTTCCCGATCTTCAAGTGGTTGCCGCATCACTTCAAGAACTGTTCGTTTAAACTCTGGTAATTCATCCAAAAATAAAATACCATTATGGGCTAGTGAAATCTCACCCGGCTGAGGATAGGCACCACCGCCGACTAAGGCTACATCTGAAATTGTATGATGTGGACTTCTAAACGGGCGCTCGGCCATCAAACCAACATTTTCTTTTACTCTTCCAACTACCGAATGTATTTTCGTGGTCTCTAAAGCCTCTTGCAGACTCATAGGTGGTAAAATACTCGGTAAACGTTTGGCTAACATAGTTTTTCCAGACCCTGGAGGACCAACCATAATAATATTATGTCCACCAGCGGCTGCAATTTCCATACAGCGCTTGATAGATTCCTGACCTTTCACATCAGCAAAATCAAACTCTGGGTGTGCAAGGTTGTTGTAAAATATTTCTCTTGTATTGATTTTGGTAGCCTCCAGAGGCTCATCCTTATCAAAGAAATTGATGACTTCACTAATGCTTTCAACTCCATAAACGTCGAGATTATCGACAATAGCCGCTTCTTTTGCATTTTGTTTAGGCAAAATAAACCCTTTGAATCCTTCTTGCCTGGCTTTTATAGCAATTGGTAAAGCTCCTCTGATGGGCTGTAAACTTCCATCGAGAGACAATTCACCCATAATGATGTATTTATCAATATCATCAGATTTGATCTGATTGGAAGCTGAAAGAATGCCAAGTGCAAGAGTTAAATCGTAAGCAGAGCCTTCCTTACGCATATCTGCCGGAGCCATATTGACTATGATTTTCTTTCCTGGAAATTTAAATCCATTGTTTTTTAAAGCTGCCTGAATTCTAAAACTACTTTCTCGAATCGCATTGTCTGGTAAGCCTACAAGGTGATAGCCTATGCCCTTTTCCATATTGATTTCGACAGTAATAATTTCAGCATCAACTCCGAAGACGGAACTTCCAAAAACTTTGACAAGCATAATAAATTGATTAGCGGTTAGTTAATCTAAAAATATGCTTTTTTCCATAAAGTTTATAAAAATCAAAACTTTATTAAAATATTTAAATGGTAAAAAACAAAAACCCCGAATTCATTTCGGGGTTTGATGATGATGAATAATGAAATATACGTTAAGACTTGAAATGTTTCAACAATTCTAACGTGGAAGCATCGTGCTGATTTTCAATACTTGACGATTGAATATCCTGTAATGTGCCCTTAGCCAATTGTTTACCAAGTTCCACTCCCCACTGGTCATAACTGAATATGTTCCAAATCACACCTTGGACAAAAATTTTATGCTCATACATGGCTACCAATTTTCCCAAAGATTTTGGAGTTAGTTCATCTATTAAAATTGAAGTCGTAGGTCTATTTCCTTCGAAAACTTTAAAAGGCAGTAACTTTTGAATTTCTTCAACACCCAAACCTTGGCTTTCAAGTTCAGCATGAACTTCGACTTTAGATTTACCCTTCATTAAAGCTTCAGTTTGAGCAAAATAATTAGCCATCAAGATGTCGTGATGGTTTAAATTACCGTGCAGTGATTTTTTATAACCAATAAAATCAGAAGGAATTAATTTTGTTCCCTGGTGAATTAATTGAAAAAAAGCATGTTGTGAATTGGTTCCTGGCTCACCCCAAACAATAGTTCCCGTCTGGTAATTCACCTTCACTCCTGCTCTATCTACACTTTTCCCATTGCTTTCCATGGAAGCTTGCTGCAGATAAGGTGCCAATTTTTGAAGATATTGCGTGTAAGGAATAATTGCTTCGCTTTCAGCATTCATAAAGTTATTATACCATATACCAAGTAAAGCAAGGATAACAGGCATGTTTTCTTTGAAGTCTGAAGTTTTGAAGTGCATGTCCATGTCTTCTGCTCCATCCAGTAAGTCCTGGAAGTTTTTTGAGCCGACACTCACAGCAATAGAAAGTCCAGCGGCACTCCACAAAGAAAAACGACCTCCAACCCAGTCATACATTGGAAAAATATTTTCTTTATCAATACCGAAGTCTTCTACTGCTTGTATGTTGGTAGACACAGCAACAAAATTATGCTTCACATCTGCTTTAGTTGCAGATTTCAAAAACCAATCCCTTACGGTAGTAGCATTTGTAAGAGTTTCCTGAGTTTTAAATGATTTAGAAACGATGAGAAATAAGGTAGTTTCAGGATTGAGATTTTTTAAAGTCTCTAAAACATGATCTCCATCTACATTTGAAATAAAATGTGGACTAATCCCTTCCTGGTAATAAGCTAAAGCATCAATAATCATTTGTGGGCCTAAGTCAGAACCGCCAATACCAATATTTACAACATCTGTAAACCTTTTGCCTGTATATGATTTTCGATTTCCAGAATTAACTTGATCGGCAAAGGTTTTTATTTTATTCAAAACAGCTTGAACATCTTTAAAAACATCTTTATCATCAACTTTAGCTGAATTGTTTTCTGAAGTTCGTAATGCGGTGTGCAGTACTGCTCTACCTTCAGTTTCATTGATTTTATCACCTTCAAAGTAAGCCTTTATAGCATTTTTTAAATCAGCTTCTTCAGCAAGATTCAATAATTGATTAAAAACATCTTTATCAATTAAATTTTTAGAAAAATCAATCAGAAAATCATCATTATGTATTGAAAATTCATCAAAACGTTTAGAATTTGATGCAAATAACTTTCCTAAATCATATTTTTTTCCAGAAAGTAATTCGAGTTCCTTCCAGGATTTATAATTGATTGGAGATTGAGTTTGTAAGGGCATTTATTTTACTTTTAAAACGTTGTTTTTATAATGGTCTATGAGACCATCTATAGGTCTTCTTATCACATTTCCAATGTCTAAGTGATAGCGCTTAGCTACATCTCTAATGATGTCTTCAGAAAAGAAAGCTATAGATCCTATGAAATGAATAGGAACGCCTTGAGCTTGTTTAAAACACATCACTCGCCGTTCAATAAACTTTTCAATTCCTTCGTATATCAACTTATAGAAATAACCATTTCTTTCTTCGGAAGTGAAAATAAATTCAGCAAAGGAAGCTAGATAAGTGTTTGGATTGTCTTCTTTGTAGACGTTTCTTTTAATTGTATCTGCGTCTAAATCATAGCGCTTTTCAAACTCGCGACTCATGTGATCTCCCATAAATTTATAGTAGTAATCACGAATAAGACGTTTACCAAAATAATTTCCACTCGCTTCATCCATTAGTACATATCCAAGAGATTCTATCTCCATGTGGACATTTTTACCATCGAAAAAACAAGAATTGGAACCAGTTCCCAAAATACACACAATGCCAGGTTCTGTAGTTGCGGCTAGAGCTGCAGCGACCATATCCTCATCAACATTTATCTCTGCTTCCTCAAAAAAGTCTTGCAAAATGTCTGTAAGATTTTTTGCTGGAGTCGGTGTTCCACATCCTGCACCATAAAAATCAACTCTGGAAACTTTAGGAATCATTTCCTTTAGTTCGTCATTTTCTTCCAGGCGAGCTTTTAAACTTTCTGGTTTAAAGACGGCTGGGTTCAAACCTTTGGTTCGTGTTCTAGATTCTACTTCACCTCTATCGTTTAATAGGATCCAGTCACATTTTGTTGAGCCACCATCTGCTATAAGTATCATGAAATTAAGTTTAGGTTAAAATAAAAAAAGCTTATTTCCAATTAAGAAATAAGCTTTTTTTTGAAGTTGATAATTACAATTTAGCAACGTGTAAGGCTAAATCTACCATTTTAGCAGAATAACCATATTCATTATCATACCAAGATATTAACTTAAAGAAGTTGTCATTTAAAGCAATACCAGCATTGGCATCAAAATTTGAAGTTGCTGTTTCTGATACAAAATCTTGAGAAACCACTTCATCTTCATAATACCCTAAAACACCCTTCATAGGTCCATCAGCGGCGGCCTTCATTGCTGCTTTTACTTCTTCATAAGTTGCTGATTTTTCAGTTCTCACTGTTAAATCCACTACAGATACATCTGCAGTTGGAACACGAAAAGCCATACCAGTTAACTTTCCTTCTACTTCTTTTATTACTTTACCTACTGCAACAGCGGCACCTGTACTGGCAGGAATAATATTATTAATTGCGCTTCTACCTAATCTGTAAGCTTTAGCTGATGGTGAATCTACAGTAAATTGTGTTGAAGTTGCAGCGTGAATTGTAGTCATCAAACCTTCTACAATACCGAAGTTATCATTGATTACTTTGGTTATTGGAGCAAGACAGTTAGTTGTACAAGAAGCGTTAGAAACAATTGTATCTTCTGCTTTTGCATCATTTTCATTTACTCCCATCACAAACATTGGCGCTGTTTTGGAAGGTGCAGAAATCACAACTTTTTTTGCGCCTGCTTCTAAGTGAGCAGAAGCGTTATTTTTTTCTTTAAAGATACCTGTACATTCTAAAATAACCTCAGCGCCTACAGCATCCCATTTCAGTTGTTTTGGATCTCTTTCAGCTGTAATTCTGATTGATTTTCCGTCAACAACAAGATTTCCATCTTTTACATCTACAGATTTGTTGAATCTTCCGTGAACTGAATCATATTTAAGCATATAAGCTAGATGATCTACATCGAGTAAATCATTAATTCCTACAATTTCTACATCTTTATTTTCCATTGCTATTCTAAAAGCAATTCTACCAATACGGCCAAAGCCGTTAATTCCTATTTTTGTCATAATTATTGAATTTTAATTTATTTATAATTAAGTGGATACAATATCCGCAACTCTTAAAAGATCGGTATCCAATATTTTTTTGATGTTTATAGCAGTTTCAAATGGTACATAAACAATTTTCTTATGTTCTATGCCAACCATTATATTCGACTGGCCTTCCAGTAACGCATCGACAGCTCCAACTCCAAGGCGACTTGCTAGAACTCTATCAAAACAACTTGGAGATCCTCCACGTTGAATATGCCCTAGTACTGTAACTTTAACTTCATAACCTAAAAGACTGGATTCTATAGATTCTGCTACCTCAGCTATATTCTTTCCAATTTGATCGCCTTCAGAAACCACAACAATACTGGAAGTTTTTCCAGTTTTTCTACTTTTATCAAGAGATTCTATAAGTCTATCAATACCTAGATTTTCTTCAGGGATAAGTATTTCTTCTGCTCCTGCCCCAATACCGCTATTTAAAGCAATATCTCCAGCATCTCTTCCCATAACTTCTACCAAAAATAATCGGTCGTGAGAACTTGCGGTGTCTCTTATTTTATCAATAGCTTCAACTACTGTATTAAGAGCGGTATCGTAACCAATTGTATAATCAGTTCCATTGATATCATTATCGATAGTCCCAGGAATTCCAATGATTGGCATATCAAATTCTTTGCTGAATATTGAAGCACCTGTAAAAGTTCCATCACCGCCTATAACTACTAAAGCATCAATATTACGAGATTTAAGATTTTTGAAAGCTTTTTGACGGCCTTCCTTAGTCATAAAATCTTTTGACCGAGCGGATTTTAAAAATGTTCCACCTCGATTAATTGTGTTTTTTACATCCCGAGCACCGAGTTCGATAAATTCATTTTCTATGAGACCCTGAAACCCTCTGTATATACCATCACATTTTAGACCAGAGTAAGCTGCATTTCTTACTACAGCGCGTATAGCTGCATTCATACCCGGAGAATCTCCTCCAGAGGTTAAAACTGCGATTTTATTTATTTTTTCCATTAATTTCAAATATAGTCTAAATATAAGATTCTTTATAAACAACTTATTGACTCAAACGATTTCGATACCTGAACATTATCAAAAATTTATAAAATTTTTACAAAATTACCTGTCTGACAAAATTTTGTATTCCCAAGGCTCGAAATTGTGAAGTTGATCTGTTTTTAGTTCAATATCGTCAGAAGTCATCATATCTTGAAATTTACCCGAAATTGAAAATTTAAAATCTTGTGGATCTTCAGAGAAATTTGCCACATAAATTAGCTTTTTACCTTCTTTTTCCCTTTCAAATGCAATAATATTTTCATCATTTGTAGTTGTAATTCTTTCATAAGAAGCGGCCTCCTTTCCACCATTTAAAGGCTTTAGTTGATTTTTCAATTCTCCAAGTTTTACGTGTACATTCCAAAATTCTCCTTTAGATTTTGGAATAGAGTCTTTTTCAAAAAACTTGAGTCTTTTATCCATCCCATATTCCTGTCCGCTGTAGATCAATGGCATGCCAGGTAAAGCGTAAGTAAAAGCTAGCATGGCTTCAGATGCGGAACCCATACGCTCATCAAAGGTTCCATTCCAAGAATTTTCGTCATGATTGGTGATGAAATTCATTAAATAATCATCTTCTTGATAAGTTGTATCAATCTTAGTCATATAGTCATCCCAGTCTTTTACAGACATTTCACCTTGGGCAATTTCATTCATAATATGATGACCTTCCCAGTTGTAACCCATATCAAAGGCTTGATAAAACAAATCTTTATCTTCGCTTTCCGCCAACATAAAGACTGGCTTTTCCTTTTTCAGCTCAGGAACAACAAAATTCCAAAAATCTGTCGTAACGTTTCCAGCCACATCACAACGGAAACCGTCAATGTTTTTCTCTTTTACCCAATAAACCATCTCGTCTTTCATGGCTGTCCATAAAGAATCATTTTCATAATTGAGATGAGCCACATCAGTCCAACCCCAGGTTTCTCCAGTATCTGGATTGATAGGATCTGTAACTTCACCATCTTTATTTTTATGATAGTATTCCGGATGTTCTTCAATCCATTTATGATCCCAGCCTGTATGATTTGCTACCCAATCTAAAATCACGTACATGCCATTATCGTGAGCAGTTTCCACCAGATTTTCAAAATCTTCCATAGACCCAAATTCAGGATTGATGGCTGTATAATCTGAAATCGCATAATAACTTCCCAAATACTTTTCCTTTTCTTTAGGATCTTCAATATCTTCAATAGATAAATCTGGAGTGGCTTTTCTATTTTTCATCGAAATGGGATAAATCGGCATCAACCAAATGACCTTCACACCCAGCTCCTTTAATTGAGGAATATCTTTTGTGAATTCTGAAAACGTTCCTTCAGGTGAATATTGACGAATATTCGCTTCATAAATTACTGATGATTCCAATATTTCATTTGAAATCGGTTCGAAAGATGCTGTTTCTTCCTCTTGTTTTTTGACATCTTTTTCTTGCTTACAAGCTACAAAAAGCAGCATAAGGCTTAAAGTAATTGAAAGTATTTTGACATGTTTCATAATCTTTTTTTAAGTAATATTTATTCTGAATTTACTAGTCAGTAAAACAATTGATCTTACTGTAATTTCGTAGAACATTAGTTAGAACTAAATATTGAAAACCCTGATGGAACTCTGATGTCTTTATCAAAACTGAGTTCTGAATTTTCTAAAACACTTCTGAATTTGATTTTCGATAAATTCAACTCTTCAAACCTTGAAGTTTTTATTTGTTTTTCTTCGGAATTAGTATTAAGAAAAGTGACTACAATTTCGTCCTCATGAATTCTGAAAACAGGATAAATTCCATCAAATGGAACAAAATGAACCATTTCTCCTTCTAGAATTGCTTTAGAATTTTTTCTGAAGTTCAATAAGGTTTTCAAAAAATTCTGAAATTGTTTTTTCTCGGTATCCAAATTTTCACCAGTAAAAGCGTTGATTGGATCGCCTTCCCAGCCTCCAGGGAAATCGGTCCTGATCAATCCATGATCACCTCGCTTGTCTGAATTATCCATCAAGATTTCCGTTCCATAGTAAATTTGAGGAGTTCTTGGCAAAGTAAAGATCAAGCCCAAAGCCATTTTGGTTTTTTCAATATCCTCATTAAGCTGAGTGAAAATCCTATCCATATCATGATTATCTGGAAAAATCATGATGTCCTTAGGTTCTGGATAAGTGAAATCGTTAGCCAATCCTTCATAGATTTTCACTAATCCATTTCCCCAGCCTTCATTGCCTTCATTCAAAGCCTGGACAATTTTCATTTGCATGGGGAAGTCCATGACTGACCTTAAATTAGACTCATAACCGTCTTTATTCTGAGCTCCGTCTTGCCAGTAACTCACAAGTACTTGGTCGGTCGTCCACTCCTCGCCTACTATATTAAAATTGGGATATTCACTCATAATCGCTCCAGCCCAGTCAGACATGAAATCTTTATCAGGATAAGGATAAGTATCCTGGCGGATACCGTGCAATTGCAAAGTTTCTACCCACCAAATGCTATTCTGAATAATGTACTGCGCCAGAAATGAATTCTTTTGGTTTAAGTCTGGCATTGTAGTCACAAACCAACCCTGATTATTCAATTTTGTGTCTATATCCGAAGCGTAAGGATCTTGATTGGTAGACCGTTTATGGTTGGAAGTCGGTATCTCTTCTTCAGATTCATATTTTTTCTGAAAATTTAACCAATTTTCAAAAGGTAAGTCATCCATCCACCAGTGACCACTTCCACAATGGTTGGCCACCATATCCATGATCAATCCTATCCCTTTTTCTGAAGCTTTTTGAGAAAGCGCTTTATATAGTTCCAAATCTCCAAATCTTGGGTCAACTTCATAAAAATCAGTAATCGCATAACCATGATAAGACGAATTTTCCATATCGTTCGTCAACAACGGACTCGACCAAATACTGGTAAAACCCATCTCTGAAATGTAATCCAAATGGTCAATAATACCTTGGATGTCTCCTCCATGACGAGCATAGCCACTACTTCGGTCCACTTTAGTTTCTCTTAAACTTTTAACTACATCGTTACTGGGGTCACCATTAGCAAAACGATCTGGCGTAATTAAGTAAACTACATCAGTATGATCAAAACCAACAAAATCCTCTGCCGATTGTTCTCTAGATTTTAATTCGAAGTCAAAACTCAAGTTTTTAGTTCCTTTTTTTTTGAATTTAATCTCAAATATGCCCGTCTCAGCAACTTCGGAAATTTTTAAATCAATAAACAAATAATTCGGGCTGTCGGCTTTATGGATTTCAGTGATTTCAACACCCTTGTATTTTAACTGAGGTTCGTAAGTTGAAATACCATTGGCATGTACTAAAAGTTGAATCTCATTCATTTGCATGCCAACCCACCAATTTGGAGGTTCAACGCGGATATCCTGAGCATTTAAATCAACTGAAAACAAATTCAGAAGGAAGAAACATCCAAAAATTAATTTTAAAAAAGTAGATTGAGTTTTCAGTTTCATAGCTTTTATTTTTCAATAATACTTATTGCAAAACCACCACCTGAAGCAGACTTCAATTTCAAAGTCGACCTGCTGGTCACCTTTTTGGTTGAAATCTCGTAAGCTTGCGGATTGGTTTTGTAATGCGCATCTTTTGCATCAGCATAAATGGTAGCTTCATAGGTTTTTCCTTTTTCAAGAAAATCTAATTCCACCTGAGTTTTTCTAGGTGTTGTGCCGTTTACATTACCAATAAACCAGCTTGATTCGTCTTTGGCTTTTCTTGCTACCGTAAGGTATTCTCCTGGTTCTGCTTCCAAATAGTGACTTTCGTCCCAATCTATGGCGACATCTTTGATAAATTGAAAAGCATCCATAAACTGCTCATAATGTTCAGGTAAATCTGCTGCCATCTGTAATGGGCTATACATCGTAACGTATAAAGCCAATTGATTGGCAATAGTAGAATTGACATGAGAATTGTTATCCGGATTCAATTTGCTGATGTCCATTTCAAAAATTCCCGGGGTGTAATCCATCGGCCCACCAATTAATCTTGTGAAAGGCAAAATGGTGACATGATTTGGTTTTGAACCGCCAAAGGCCTGAAACTCTGTTCCTCTAGCTGACTCATTTCCTATTAAATTCGGGTAAGTTCTACGAAGTCCTGTTGGTCTCACAGCTTCATGAGCGTTGACCATTATTTTGTAATCTGCTGCTTTTTTTACGGCATATAAATAGTGATTAATGGCCCATTGTCCATAGTGACGCTCTCCTCTCGGAATGATATCACCAACATACCCACTTTTTACAGAGGTATAACCGTATTTGTTCATAAACTGGTACGCTGTATCTAGATGACGCTCATAATTTCTGATAGCACCAGAAGTCTCGTGGTGCATCATCATTTCAATGTTTTTGGATCTTGCATAGTCATGAATTTCTTCAACATCAAAGTCTGGATAAGGCGTAACAAAATCAAAAACAAAATCTTTAGAATTGCCAAACCAATCTTCCCAGCCTTCATTCCACCCTTCTACTAGCAAGGCATCAAAACCATGTTTGGAAGCAAAGTCAATGTATTTTTTGACATGTTCTGTATTTGCAGCATGTTTTCCGTTAGGAGTAGTTTTAGAATAGTCCGTCTCTCCCAGTTTCACAGACGGGAGGTCATCGGTATAATTCCAGGTGCTCTTACCTGTTATCATTTCCCACCAAACGCCCATATATTTAATGGGTTTTATCCAAGACGTATCCTCTAAAGTATTGGGCTCGTTGAGATTTAAGGTCATATTGGAAGCCAAAATATCTGTGGCGTCATCGCTAACCATAACCGTTCTCCAAGGTGAAACTGCAGGGGCTTGTAAATAGCCTTTGTTACCAACCGCATCTGGCGTTAACCAAGATTTGAAAGTCAAACTCGATTCGTCTAAGTTTAGATTCATTAATGAATACTCTTTTAAAGCCGCTTCATGAAGATTAATATAGATCCCGTCTTCAGATTTCATCATTAATGAGGTTTGAACTCCAGTTTTTGCAAACTGCTCTTGGGATGCATTTCCTGTCAATGCATCATCAAATAATCCGCTAATTTCTGAAAGTTTTGAAGTGGTATAATCATATTCCTGAGAATCATAATCTCCAGGAATCCAATACGCAGTATGATCGCCAGTCATCCCAAATTCAGTATGCTCTTCTTTGATCACGAAATACACCAAGTTTTCCTGCTGTGGAAACTCATATCGGAAACCTAAACCTTCATCAAACAGACGAAAACGGATGATGATGTGGCGGTTCATTTCGGGTTGTTCCAAAGTAAAAGCTACTTCGTTATAATGATTTATGATTTCAGATTGTTCGCCCCAGACTGGCTCCCAGACTTCATTAAAACTTGTTTCTGAAACCTCTTTGACTTCAAAACCATTCATTAATGAAGTCTCATCATCGACCAACTCTAAACCAAGTTGACTTTCTTTAATGACTTCTTTTCCTTTATAGTGAAGTGAATAAAAAGGTGTTCCCACCTCATTCAATTTGAAATTAAGCTCATGTTCAGAATTTGGTGACTTCAGCGTTTGTCCGTAACTCAGTATTGATGACATTATTACTCCCAATACTATTAATCGTTTTTTCATTTTAATGATATCTATTGCCAATAATTGGCTGGTTGAATAATTTATTTGACTCCAAACTATAGTAAGTCTGTGATCGTTTTTTAAGATTTAACTTCAATTACTTTACCATCAACAACAATTTGAAGTTCGCCTTCATTTTCTAAAGAAAAGTGGGTTTCTTCGTGATTGATTTCAACTTTCAAAATGTGATTTCTAAAATTCACTTTGAAAAAATAGGATGTCCATCCCTTAGGTATTTTAGGAGCAAAATGCAATTGATCTTTTTTAACACGCATTCCTCCAAAGCCTTCTACAATACTCATCCAGGTTCCCGCCATACTAGTGATATGACAACCTTCTTTCACTTCCTTATTATAGTCATCCAGATCTAGCCTAGATGTTCTTAAGTAAAACTCATAAGCTTGATCCATTCTATCTAGTAAAGCTGCCTGAATACTGTGAACACATGGCGAAAGTGAAGATTCGTGAACGGTAAAAGGCTCGTAAAAATCAAAATGCTTCTCGATATCTTCTTTTTTGAAGTGATGCTCAAAAAAGTAAAACCCTTGTAGCGTATCAGCTTGCTTGATGTAGGGAGAGCGTAAAATTCTGTCCCAGGACCAGTGTTGATTGATTGGACGAAGTTTTTGATCCAAATCATCCACTTTCACCATTTCTTTATCCAAGAAACCATCTTGCTGAAGGTAAATACCATGCTCTTCAGAATAAGGAAAATACATATTGTGAGCTACTTTCAACATAGCGTCTACTTCAGTATTTGTAAGTCTAGTTTTTTGAATAATTCGGGCATAATCGTCTCCGAATTCTTTTTCAACTTTTCTTAAATTTTCAACAGCATATTCAATACACCATTTCGCTATGTAATTGGTATAAAAATTATTGTTGACATTGTTTTCATACTCATTTGGTCCCGTGACTCCAAGAATAACATATTTATCTTTTTGTGTTGAGAACGTAGCCCGTTGATGCCAGAATCTGGCGATCGCAATCAAAACCTCCAAGCCCATTTCTGGGATATACGAATAATCTCCAGTAAAGCGATGATAATTGAAGATTGCATAAGCAATGGCACCGTTTCTGTGTATTTCTTCGAAGGTGATTTCCCATTCGTTGTGAGATTCTTCACCATTCATGGTTACCATGGGATATAAAGCCGCTCCTCCAGAAAATCCAAGTTTTTCAGCATTTTCAATGGCTTTATCAAGATGATTATACCTGTATTTTAAGAGATTTCTAGCCACAGTTTGGTCTTTGGTCGCCATGTAAAAGGGGATACAATAAGCTTCCGTATCCCAATAGGTACTTCCTCCGTATTTTTCACCAGTAAATCCTTTTGGGCCGATATTCAATCGGTGATCTGTTCCTGTGTAGGTTTGATTCAATTGAAAGATATTGAACCGAATACCTTGTTGCGCTTTGATATCACCTTCAATAGTGATATCGCTCATGCTCCAAATGTCGCTCCAGGCTTGCTTTTGATTTTCTAAAAGACTTTCAAACCCTACTGAAGTTGCCTTTTTTAAGACTAATTTTGCTGCAGAAATTAATTCAGATTTATCGTGATTTAATGAAGTCGTGTAACCTGCGTATTTCTGAAGGCTAAGTGTATTTCCTTTAGCAACATATTCTTTATAAAAAATGGAAACTTCCATCTCCTTTTCTAAAGATTCACCTTTGGCTTCAGAGGTTTTACCATTCAAAAACAAATGAGATTCCATGTAAGTACACACATGGTAAGAGGTTTTCAAAGTGTGACATTCTATAAAACCTTGATTAGCATTTAGTTCTTTGTTAGTGGTTTTCCAGAACTGATCATCCCAATTGGTATCTTGATTGGTAATTCCTGAATCTAAATAAGGTTGAAACGTAATTGTAGCATCAGAATTAATGGGTGTAACTGCATAGTCTATTATACCTAATTCTTCATGCTCCAGACTCAAAAACCGTTTCACATCTACCTTTATAGTAACATCGTTCTGGAGAGTAGCCTCGAAGCTTCTGCTGAGCCAACCTTCTTTCATATTGAGTTCGCGCTTGAAGCTCTTGACTGCTTTACAGCTAAATAAATCAAGCATCTCATCATTAATGATCACGTTGATGCCAATCCAGTTTGGAGCATTCAATACTTTAGCAAAATATTCTGGATAGCCATTTTTCCACCATCCGACTCTGGTTTTATCTGGATAAAACACGCCACCGATATAGCTTCCCTGAAAGCTAGGTCCTGTGTAAGTTTCTTCAAAATTGGCTCGCTGTCCCATGGAACCGTTTCCAATACTGAATAAACTTTCTGAAGATTGAACGCGTTCCACATCAAAGCCGTCTTCTATAATTGACCAGGAATTTGGTGTGATATAATCTTGATTCATTGTTGTAATTTTTTTATTTCTTAAAATTGATAAGAGTTTGTAAGACGTCTTCACTGATTTCTGAAAAACTTTTAAAGTTAAAATCGGCTTCGCTGAGAACTAATTCATCCCCAATACCAACACTTGTCATCTGTGCGTTATTTGCTGCTTTGATTCCTGCTTGTGAGTCTTCAAAAACAATGGATTGCTTAGGCTCAACACCCAAAAGATCACAACCTTTCAGAAATACTTCAGGATCTGGTTTAGCTTTCGAAACTTCATTGCCATCTACAATATATTCGAAGTAAGAATTGAGTTTTACTTTAGTCAAAATACGTCTCGCGTTTTTACTAGCTGAACCTAATGCAATGGGGTAATCATTTTCCTTTAAATAGGTAAGAGTTTCCAAAACTCCTGGTAAGATATCGTCTGTAGACATAGCATCTACAAAAGACAAATATTCTTCATTTTTCATAGCCATCAGGCTGTTGAATTTTTCTTCTGAAATGGTTTTATTCCCCCATTTTAATATTTTCTCCATTGATTTTACTCTGGAAACTCCCTTCAATTGTTCGTTTTCTTCTTCAGAAAAAGAAATATCTAAAGATTCGGCAAGGTTTTTCCAGGCCAAAAAATGGAATTTTGCGGTATCGACAATGACTCCATCGAGATCGAATATGAATGCCTTTTTAAATTTTAATTTCATTATTTTCTAAATTTTTATCGTCTTCATCTTTTACTTTTACTACTAAAATTGCAGCCAATAGTAAGCTCACACCAGCTGTAACCAACGCAAAAATGGCCTGATCTCCGTAAAGATATTTCACCAAGGGACCACCGATCAATGCATTGATAATTTGAGGTATCACTATAAAGAAGTTGAATATTCCCATATACACTCCCATTTTCTTTGGATTGATAGCTCCTGCCAGAATAGCATAAGGCATAGCCAATATACTGGCCCAGGCAAAGCCTATCCCAACCATGGACAGAATAAGCCAATCTTGATTTGGCATAAAATAAATGGAAACTAAACTCACTCCTCCAATCCCTAATGCAAAGGCGTGTGTGCGTTTTCTACCTATGTAGTTAGCTATTTTCGGTAATGACAATGCTACAAAAACAGATACAAAATTGTAAATACCAAATAGTACTCCTACCCAATCACCGGCTTCGTTGTAGGCAATGCTACTGGAGTCTGAGGGTGGCAAATTATAAAAGTGCTGAGCAATTGCTGGAGTGGTGAATACCCACATTCCAAACAAACCAAACCATGAAAAAAACTGAACCCAGCTTAGCTGTTTCATAGTTTCTGGCATTTTAGCAAAATCAGAAAATATGTCTATCAGTTTTGATTCTTTCTCTTCAATTTCAATTTGATCAATTTTTTGGGATTTTGCAGCTTCAATAGCCTTCATCTCTTCAGGAGAATACTCTTCTGTCGTAAAAACAGTAACTAAGATAGATCCAATAAGAATGATAGCACCTATAATAAAAGAATACACCAAATGGTCTGGAACAGAACCTTCCGGCGCTTTATTGGAAACTTCTAGAAAGTTACTTAAAATAAAGGGTAAAAAAGAACCTATTACAGCACCAATCCCAATGATAACCGTTTGAATACTGAAACCCAGTGTTCTTTGCTCTGAAGGAAGATTGTCTGCAACTAAAGCTCGAAAGGGCTCCATAGCTATATTGAATGATGCATCCATAATCATCAACATTCCTGCTCCTACCCACAGTGCTGGTAAGAAAGCAATAAAAATATCGGCTTGAGGCATTAATATCAAACCGATTGAAGCCAAAAGGGCACCTATCAAAAAATAAGGACGTCGGCGACCCAACTTTGTCCAGGTTTTATCACTGTAATGACCTACAATAGGTTGCACAATAAGCCCCATGAGTGGAGCAATAATCCAAAACCAAGAGAGTTGATGAACATCCGCACCAAAATTTTGCAGAATTCGGCTGGCATTTGCATTTTGTAAGGCAAAACCCATTTGTATACCAAGAAATCCGAAACTCAAGTTCCAAATTTCGAGAATGCCTAATTTTCTTTTTTGCATATCGTTCTATTGAAAATTAAAACGATAAACTTTATATGTGTAACAAAGCCTATCTAGTGGAAGTAAAAATATAGCCTTGTTTGATGCAAATATATTTAAATTTTTAAGTTTTACAATTTTGTAGTCTCTCTCTCAATGATATCCGTTTTTACAATACTTGTTTTGAAAGGTTCTTCCTCATCGTTGGTATTTTCCAACCTTTCTATCAGCAGTTTTGCAGATTCCATTCCCATTTCAAAGCCATGTTGACTTATGGTAGTGAGTGGAGGAAAAGCATGCTTTGATAAAACACCGTCAGTAAATCCTATGATTTGAAGATCTTCAGGTATTTTCAATCCTTTTTGACGAGCAACTTTCATAGCTGTGATTGCATAGAGCTCGTTAACCGCAAAAAGACCATCAATAGTATTGTTTTTAAAGTAGGAGTAAATTTGCTCCTCCAGAAACTCTAAATTATCGTCAGAATTAAATTTATCGTCAATTTTAAGTATTAAATCTTCATTAAGGTCAATCTTGTTGATTTTGAGAGCTTTTAGATACCCCTGTGTTCTCAGTTTTCCAACACTTACGTAATCCTTTGTACTTATAATTCCAATTCGTTTACAACCGCTATCTATTAATTTCTGAACAGCTTTTTTGGAAGTTTTAGCATCATCAACAATTACCTTATCACATTCTATCTCATCAATAACCCTATCAAACATCACAATAGGAATACCCTGATCAATAGTTTCAGATAGGTGATGATAATCTTTTACAGATAAAGTTTCTTTGGCAACAGAAATTATAAATCCGTCTATACTCCCGTTGGCCAGCATTTCAAGGTTGATGACTTCTTTTCTAAAGGATTCATTGGATAAACCCACGATAACATTATAACCTTTGTCGTTGGCATGCTGTTCTATACCAGATATGACGGTAGTGAAAAAGTGATGCACTATCTCGGGGATAATAACCCCAAGTGTCTTTGTTTTCTTATTCTTGAGGCTGAGTGCAATATTATTAGGTCTATAATTATAAAGCTTTGCGAAAGCTTTCACTTTTTGCTTAGTTTCTTCTCCTATTTCCTTACTGTCTCTCAAAGCTTTTGAAACTGTTGAGACAGAGACATCTAGTTCTTTAGCAATGACTTTAAGTGTCGGTTTCTGTTTCATTATCTAAATCCAAAATATTTTACTTCTCAAATTAAGCAATAATTATAGAATTAGCTGTTTTAATTCATAAAAATAAAAAGTTATCAACACGAAAACGTTGTAGCTGAGAATCGTTTAAGGCTGTTGAGATTTGTTTATATAATTTTAACATCGGAAGTAAAAATATAACTCATTAATAACACAAAACAAGATTTTATGCGAACAATTAAACTTTTAGGTCTGTTGCTTATGCTTTTGCCTATTAGTATTTTTGCCCAATCCACCGTGAGTGGAACTGTAGTTGATGATATTGGTATGCCAGTACCAGGAGTAAACATTGCAGTAAAAAATACTACAAAAGGAACAACAACCGATTTTGACGGAAATTACTCAATCGTTTTAGAAAGTGGTGAGACCTTGGCATTTAGCTATGTAGGCTATAGAACACAGGAAGTTACTTTCGATGGTAATACTACAACAATCGACATCTCTTTGGTTGAAGATGCTCAGTCTTTGAATGAGGTTGTGGTAGTTGGTTACGGTGACCAAACTGTAAAATCCATATCTGGCTCTGTGGCATCGGTTACTGAGAAAGACTTCAATAAGGGGAATATTGTAACTTCAGAAAGTCTTATTCAAGGGCGAGTCCCTGGATTATCTGTTACTAAAGGTGGTGGTCCTGGTTCTGGGTCTGAAATCCGTATTCGTGGTGGATCTTCTTTATTTGCAAATAATAGCCCTTTAATTGTACTAGATGGTCTTCCTCTAGATAATAACCAAGCAGATGGAACCCGTTCAGTTTTATCAAGTATTAACCCAAACGATATTGAATCCTTTTCAGTATTAAAAGATGCTTCAGCCGCTGCAATTTATGGTATACGAGGTTCTAATGGTGTTATCATTATTAATACCAAAAAGGGAAGAGGAAAATTAAGCGTCAATTTGGATGTCCAGCAGAATGTAACAACTATAGATAACACCATAGATGTTCTAAATGCAGGTCAATTTCGAAATTTAGTCCGAGAAAATTTTCCAGATCGTCTGGCTGAGCTTGGAAATGCAAACACCAATTGGCAAGATGAGATCTACAGAAATGCAAAATCTTCTGACATTAACTTAAGCGCTCGTGGTGCTTTGTTTGGAGAAATCCCAGCAAGATTATCGCTTAACCGTTCAGATCAGCAAGGATTGAGGAGAACATCAAAATTTGATAGAACTACTGCCTCTCTATCCTTAAATCCCAGATTGTTTGAAGATCATTTAAAAATTGGACTGAACGCTAATTACAGTAATGAAGATAACCGTTTTGCTGATGGTGTAGAAGGAAGTGCTATAGCTTTTGACCCTACTCAACCAGTGAGAAGTCCTGGATCACCTTATGGAGGATTTTTTGAGTTTCAGGACAATGATAGCTCTGCTGCTTCCAATGTTCCAAGAAATCCTGTTGCTCAACTTTTACAAACGAATAATGTAAGTAACGCAGATCGTTTTTTTGGTAACTTGAATTTAGATTATAAATTTCATTTTTTACCAGAATTAAGGTTAGTGACCAATTTAGGCTACGACCGTACGGAAAGTGGAGGTTCATTTTCTAGACCAAAAGAAAGTGCACTTGGTGTAAACGCAGAACAAGGAGAATTTATAGGAAATGAATCCAGATATTCCAATAAAAGAACAAATACTTCTGCTGATGCCTACTTAGTATACGAAAATAAGCTTGGAGATTTTGGTATAAAAGCCACTGCAGGTTATTCTTACCAGAAGTTTGAAAACGAACAATTTACGACCAATGAATTATTGGATCCAAACGCTCAAGAGCCTAGGACAACAATTGCTGATGACGTCGTCTTAATTGGATATTTTGGAAGGATTAACTTAGATTATAAAGAAAAATATTTTATCAATGGTTCTCTTCGTAGAGATGGAGTTTCAAAATTTGCTCCAGAAAATCGATTTGAATATTTCCCTTCTGTTTCTGGTGCATGGCAAATCAGTGAAGAAGATTTCTTAAAAGACAGTTCTGTCATAAGTAATTTGAAAGTAAGAGCTGGATGGGGTAAGCTTGGTCAACAGGATGTTCCATCGACATCGGATTATTTAAGACGTTATCAAACTGGTCTTTCCAATCAGCAGTACAGATTTGGAAGTCCAATCACACCATTCCAACCTCTTTACACCAATCCAAACATAAGCTGGGAAATTTTAACTGAAATAAACTTAGGAGTTGATTTCGCCTTTTTTAACGATAGATTTTCGGGTTCTGTAGATGTGTTTCAAAGAACTGCGGACGACTTACTATCCCCTGCTCCAGTTGCCGACGGTGCGAATTTTTCAAACCAAGGTTTCCAAAATATAGGTCAATTTGACACAAAAGGTATTGAAGTCAATTTAGATTATAATATTCTAAGACAAGATGACCTCAATTGGAATGTCAACTACAACTTTACAGCGATAGATCGTGAAATTACACGTTTAGCTTTTGGTCAGGATATTTTAGCTGGAGGAATTGCCGGTGGAACTGGTAATAATATTCAGGTATTGAGAGAAGGCACATGGCCTAACTCATTTTTTACTTACGCGCAGCTCTACGACCAAGCAGGACAACCTATAGAGGGTGCCTACGCAGATATAAATGGTGATGGAATTGTTAACGAAGAAGATCGGTACATTTCTGGAAACGGACAAGCTGATGTATTGATGGGTTTTCAGTCCAACTTGACCTACAAAAACTTTGATTTCAATTTTAATTTGAGAGCAAGTTTTGGAAATGAAATTTACAATAATGTGAACTCCTCCAGAGCTCAACTTGGTAATTTAGATTTGGTATCGCCAAATAACTTACCTACACAGGTGCTTGAAACAGGTTTTGCTAGAACTCCAGACGTTATTCTATCAGATTTTTATCTCGAAGACGCTTCATTCCTAAGAATGGATAATATTACATTGGGATATACTTTAAGAGACTTTGACAGAAGTTCTACAAGCCTACGCTTCTGGATGGGACTTCAAAATGCATTTGTCATTACCAACTATTCTGGCGTTGACCCTGAACTTGGTATTGGTGGAATTGATAACACAATATATCCACGTGGAAGAACTTTTTTACTTGGCGTTAATTACAATTTTTAAATCAATACACTATGAAAATTAAACACTATATATTACTCACATTCATTGGTTCATTGATGTTTACATCATGTGAATCTGATCTTGATGTTGAGTTACGAGATCCAAACATTACTTTGGCAGATGAAATTTTCACTTCTGAAGAAGCTTATAGACAAGCTCTATCTGGAGTTTACGCCAATCTTTCTTTGACCTCACTTACAGGACCTGGTGATTCTAACATTGCCGGATTGGACCCTGGAACTGGTCAATACATGAGAGGTTTATTCAATTTACAAAACTTATCTACAGACGAAACCATTTTCACATTTGAAAATGATCCCGGTATCAGAGGTGTACAGAGAAATTCTGTGTCTTCAGAAAATGTTTTACTAAGAGGCGTTTTTTCTAGAGCTATGTTTTCTGTAGCTCTATCCAATGAGTTTTTAAGACAATCTACAGATCAGTTGCTTCAATCGAGAGGAATACCTACTGGAGAGTTTGCAAAATTTAGAGCCGAAGCTAAAGTTTTAAAAGCTTTATCTTATTACCACTTAATGGATTTATTTGGTAAAGCTCCATATTATGATGAAACCATGGAAGTTGGCTTCACTCAAGGTGAAGAACTCTCGAGAACAGAGTTATTTGATTTAGTTGAAGGTTTGCTTTTGGAAGCCAGAGAAAACCTTCCTGTGGGAAACACTTCAGATTATGGTAGAATTGACCAAGGGGTTGCAGATATGATTTTAGCAAAAATCTATTTGAATTCTGAAGTTTATACTGGAGCTCCTAGATATACAGAAGCACTAAATAAATGCGAGGATATCATCAACGCTGGCTATAGCTTGGTAAGTGATTATCAATTTAATTTCTTGGCAGATAACAATACCAACGGTGCTCAAAATGAGATTATTTTTCCAATTGCAAATGATGGTCAAACGACTCAAAACTTTGGAGGAACAACCATTATCATTCAAGGTCAGGTTGGTGCTCAGGAACAAAACGGCGAAAGCCTTGGAGTAAATCCAGGTGGATTCGGAGGGTTGTTTAGGCTAAGACCGCAATTTGCGCAAAAATTTACCCAAAACTCCTTATTTGTAAATGATGGAAGAAATTTAATTATTTCAGAAAATAGACCTATTGAACTTGAAGTCACAGATCCAAATACTGGTTTTATTACTACCAAATATTCTAACAGAACGTCTTCAGGAGGCTTTGGAGCAGACAGGACGTTTACGGATACCGACTTTCCAATGTTTAGATTGGCAGATGTTTATTTAATGTACGCAGAAGCTCACCTTAGAGGTGGTGGTGGAGATGCAGGTACAGCTCTAAACTACGTTAATGCTCTAAGAGAAAGAGCTTTTGGAGATAATTCTGGAAATATTAACTCTGCACAACTTTCTCTAGATTTTTTAATCGATGAGAGAGCTCGAGAATTATATTGGGAAAATCACAGAAGGCAAGACCTAATTCGCTTTGGATTGTTCACAGGAAACCAATACATATGGGCTTTCAAAGGAGGCCCAGAAACTGGAACCTCAATAGACGGTTTTAGAGCGCTTTATCCAATACCGGCAGCGAGTTTAGCTACCAATCAAAATTTAACACAAAACCCAGGTTATTAATATTAAATACTATACTTATGAACAAGAACATTTTAAAACTAACAATGGTGTTTTTTGCAATTTTCGCATTCAATGCTTGTAGTGATGATGATGAAATCACCTTTACAGCGCAAACACCTCCAGATCAAATTTCGTTTACCAACGAGTTTTTGAGTGAATATCTATTAAGCAGTCAGACTGCGAGCAATAACGCAGAACGTTTCACATGGGAAGCTCCCGATTTTGGAGTACCTACACCAATTACCTACCAACTAGAAGGTTCTACAGATTTTGAATTTACAGAGCCAGTAAATTTAGTTGAAACTTCAAATCAACAAGCCTCTGTTTCTGTTGGTCAACTTTTAAATCTTGCTGAATCAGCTGGACTAGATAACGATCCAGAAACAGATAACCCTGACTCAGGTGATTTATTCTTCAGAGTAAGAGCGCTTATCGGTACAGAAAACGCTGAAAATTCTCCTGAAACAATTTCAGAAATTACAACACTTACGGTGTCTATTCTAGCTGCTGGAGGTGAAGAGCCTTTACCTGTGCTTCCTAATTTATATTTGGTAGGAAATGCAACAGCCGCAAACTGGGATAATAACAACAATAATTTCCCAATGGTGAGAAATCCAGAAAATGAAAACGTTTTCACATATACAGGAAAGTTTTTAGGTGGGGATACCAACGAATTTAAGCTTCTTGAAAATAGAGGTTCTTGGCAACCACAATGGGGATTGCAAGATGGAAATCTTGATTCTAGCGAAGACCTAGGAAATGACCCAGGTTCTTTTGTAATCTCTGAGGGAGAAGGTTATTATACTTTAGAAGTTGATACTGAAAACAAAACATCAACCTTAGTTAGTTTTGAAGAAGCTGGTTCTGAAACCTACACTACAATTGGTATCATTGGATTTGGAACTACAGGTAATGATGATGGATGGAGTCAGGATATTGATATGACTCAATCTAGCTTTGACCCACACATCTGGTACATTTCAGAAATTGAACTTTTTGATGGAGAAGTAAAATTCAGAGCAGAAAATGATTGGGGAACAAACTGGGGTTCAGGTACTGAATTCTCAGGGTCTGCTAGTATTGATGGTCCAAATATTCCAACTAGAGCAGCAACCTATGAAGTGTGGTTTAATGAC